>JGI24694J35173_10002205_pt1 | contig 16177 bp, 21 predicted proteins | sample TergutCo191P1_FD_35173 | JGI IMG/M metagenome (IMG submission 35173) | reverse complement strand
CTCATCGAGATATTTGTGTTCTCGTGTACCAAAACAGTATACTAAAACAACCCCTGTGGCATGATCAATCGCCCACCAGAGCCAACATTGATGCGATTTATACCTACATATGCTCACATTTCATACATCTCTGCCTCCTTAACATCCACTTGATTAGAGCAGAGAATTTTAATCTCCACCTTTTTGCCTTTTAGGTTGTGTATATAGTTATAGTTTATTTGTCAGGGTCAGTTTTTTGTTTTTTTAAAATAGCCGTCACGGTATCTTTAGATATGCCAAGTATGCGTCCTGTGGCGCGTGTGCCATTGTCGTTTACTGTCATTTTTAGGACTTGTTCTCGAATTTGTGGTAGATAGGCTTTGTGGGTGTATTGTTCTACAAAGTTTTTATGTTTGCATTCTGTATTATTGCAATTATATACTTGCTTGCCTGTTTTGTTGTGTCCATTTTTTGATATTTTGTCGTTACCACAAAACGGACACCTAACCGCAATAACCTTAGATGCCATTCTTTATGTCAACCTTGTTAACAAACATAACACACACCCATTAAAATACTTTATGACACCACCAGCTTTTTGATAAAGGAAGAAAACAAAATCAGATGTGTACCTGTTGAACCTATTGCTTACCCACAAGTTACTAACTTGGGGGAAAATATAGCCGCCTACATTGACCGCGAATGGGGTGACTGCATCGAACAAGTGCTTGTATTTAGCAAGAAATATAACCTAAAATCCCGGAAAAATTATACCTACAATAAGTAAAAAGCTTGAAAAACCCGTTAAACATTAAAAAGGTCTTAAAAATGGTAAATCACTGTGTCGATGTAGTTATAAATTTTATACCTACATGCAAGAGAAGAAACTGGCGTTTTTAAGCCTTTAATGCTGTTTTACGCCTTTTTAAGACATTTTGATTATTGTAGGTATAAAAATTCGGGAATTTAGGATATAACACGATATTGTTAACTGATGAGGAACTAATTTTTGAAAAACAGAGAATCCCGGAAATGCTAAGTTACTTCAAAGAACACCCAAAAATAGCTAAACAGGTTTTAGGTTTAGTTCATTATCACATCGATGAACCAGAACTCAGCTACGCGGATATCGAGGCAATCAACTATTTTACAACAGAAATAAAAACCCTCGGTGGCTCAAATCAGGTTGGTATTGTCGTTTCAGAGGCTGATCCCCAAGATACGCTAAATGCTTATGAAACTGGGAAAAATTTGGAACCACTCCTATCTTCAAAATTGAAAGAAAGAAAAATAAGCCTATCAGGATGTTTCTTTTCAGGAGATCAGGAGAAACCTGTTCCTCTGGAGATCAAGCTTGAACCTTGAAATCTGACTTTTTAAATATTGGCAGATATTTCAAGCCTTTTTGTTCAATAATTTCTCGTGCACCTGCTTCTCTGTCAACAAGTGTAATTACGGCTGCTATCTCGCAATTGAGCTCCAAGACTTCCTCCACAGCTTTAAGAACTGAAGTTCCTTTAGTTGTTACATCGTCTACCACAACGACACGCGAATTGGGTTTTAGTCCACCTTCAAGCTTGTTCATGGTACCGTGTTCTTTGCGTTTTTCTCTAACCCAAAACGCTGGAATTGGTGAACCTTTTAAATAACTTAATTGAGCTACCGCAGTACATATTGGGATAGCCCCTGTTTGAATTCCACCAATTGCATCCAAGTTATAGTCTTTTACCATTTCAAAGAATATTTCTGCGATTAGTGATGTGCCTTCTGGATTTTGAGTTACTGGTTTGCAATCGAAGAAGACCCAACTTTTATCGCCTGAAGCGAGCACAAACGGTTCATCTTTCAGGGGTGATCGAACCAAGAAAGCTTTCTCTTCCATCAGTTCTTTTAAGCGTCTCTTCTGATTCTCTAGCTCATTAGTACACATTTTGGATAACATCTAATCTCTCTCACTGCTCCTTTTTAGCTCTTTTCTTTGACTCGCCAGAATTTGAAGGGTTTCTGTTCTCGCAAGATGATCTTCCCCTCTTTTTCAAGAAATCCTAAATATTTTGACGCGACACTTGGAGTTATTTTTGCAAGCTCAGCTACCTTCTTAGTATGTATTTCGCCTTGTTCTACTAAAATAGAGAAGATTTTCTCTTCTGTTTTGTTTGCTTCCACAGAGTCACCATCATTTTGAGCTAACTGTCAATTAGTGCATATAAGCATAACTCTTTTGCTTAAGACTTAAACATAAGAGTGAACCCTAACCGTTAACGAATACAATAAACGTATACATTCAAAGTAAAGCCTTCCACTATTTTGCGCATGTAATGGAGGAGACCTATCACCTCTACAGCCTTCAATTCAGACAAAACCCGGTCTAACGTGTTGGGAAAAGTTTTTTAGGCGTTAAGTGTACTTACTTATTAATGATTTATATGAATCCTCAAAGTCAAAACAAAGATTTTGAGGAGCAGATATGTACGCAAGCACCTCAAGCTCGGCCAGAGCACCATTCTCTTTGGGTACGTATCCTCTCATCTACAAAAAACCTCAAGCGTCCCATGGTTAGGCAAAGCTTTAATCGATCAGGGCACCGACTTTTTAGGCCAAGCTATTGGAATAAACCAAAAAAACACCCCACCAAAAAACCTCGCAAAATAAAGTTGATACATGGACCCGTGAATATACGAAAAATGCTGAGCGTAAACTGTGCAGTAACCTTTTCACTTGCCAAATCCACCTTTACGGCGACTCATTAAGAACGGTCAATGGGGTTAGGCGTGTTTTACCATCCTCTGCTATGAACCGTTTTAGAGTCTTTTAAACAACACAAAAACCAACATGTAACACCCAAATTAAAAACACCCAAAAAACATCATATAAGAAACAATGTTCTCTGCAATCTGTGGTGGGCTATACCAACCTGTTTTCTTTTATTTACCCACGTTTTAGATGGTTTAATCCTCTAAAACTTATCATCTCCGCAATTTCTACGACAGATTTAGTGTTACCTGTTTTTGCGGCGGGTTTAGCTGTTTGTTTATTTGCAGCGTTTAAAAAACGTCAACTCATAGTACTCTCCACCTTAGATTTAGCACAAATGATAGATTTACCTTCCGCAGTGTAGCGAAACTTCCCGTAGCTCTTGGTAAAGTACCCACTGCACGAATGCAACTAGGTCACAAACAAACGCAAAAACAAACCAACAACAAACCTCCCGCTGTAAGTAAAGAAAAACAACAACCGCAACAAAATAATCACGCGCAATCCAGCAAACACCGTTTACCATTGCTATCTTAAAGACACCCTTACCATATTTTTAAGCAATTATCTTTTAGCACTGTTTGCTATAGATTTGTGAAGCTTTATAAAATAGAAGTATGATATTCCTACTGATGATTACTATGATGGATGCAGAAGTAACAATAATGAGTCAAAAAGGGCAAGTAGTCATCCCTCAAACACTACGAAAACAACTAGATCTAACCCCAAAAACCAAACTCTTAATCTACAAAAAAGACAACCTACTTATACTAAAAAAACTAGAGATCCCTGACATAGTTAAAGAGTTCGATGAAATATTTGCTATGATGGATAAAAAAAACTTAAAGCTATCTGAAGCAGAAATACAACAAGAAATAGACGCAGTCAGAGCAGCAAAAAGACAACGATGATTGTAACATGTTGTTTCGTGTTGTATTGGATACTAATGTTTTGATTAGTGCTCTAATTTCTGAGGGTAAGCCCCGAGTTCTTTTGCGTAGAATTGTTTTAAACGAGTTTGTAATGGTTACGTCAGATTTGCTTATAGAGGAATTTGAGAATGTTATTCATAGATCAAAGTTTAGAGTTAATGAGGAGCAAATTAGTCGGGAGATTTATGCTTTAATGCAGGTAGCTGAAGTGGTGGCTGTAGTTTCAAAGTTTGATGTGGTTGAGAGGGATTTTAAGGATAATATGGTTCTTGAGACGGCGTATGATGGGAAGGCTGATTTTATTGTTTCGGGTGATGATTATTTATTGACGCTTAAAAGTTTTAGAGGTATAAAGATTGTTAGTGTTAAAGAAATACTGGATTACCTTGAAGAAAATCAGGTATAGCACATACTTTTACTAAAACACCCCATTATGTTAGAGCACCATTGTGGATAGTTAGTTGTTGCGTTTTGTCGTGTTGGTTGCTGGTTGTAGATGGTTTTTAAAGTTCTGTAACTTTGAAATTGATTAGCATGTTACAGTTAATCATCAATAAGGATCAGTTAAAAAATAATTTGAACAGAGTTTCTGATAGAGTGGGATATTTTCAAGTTATTGCGCTATTCTGCTCTTAACGTGTTCAAGTTATTTTTGAATTAATCCTTAGTTGTTTTTTTCGGCCAAGGCAGTTTCCCTGTCCTTTGTGATGAAGCGTTTGGTTGCGTCTGATATGGTGTTGTTTGTTGTGTTGTAGGTTGTTTGTATGTGTTTGTAGGTTCAGTTGTTGTTTTTTTTGGTGTGGTTGGGTTTTAGTAGGGTTTGGGTGTGTTTTGTGCGGTAGCCTTTGTCGCCTTTTTGTGTGAGTTTTTCTATCACTGTAACGAACATTTTTTCAAACTGTATTTATTATGCTCAATTTATTCATGGAAGTATCATGGAAGAATGATCTTTTCTCAATCATTATCTGTCAAAAATACCTTTGCTATATCTACAGTGGCATTGCATTCAAGTTGTGTTCGTTGTAGTGATAGTTGTTTTTTTCTTGGTCTGTTAGGGTGAATTTGTATTGTGGCATAATATTTCTTACATTTTATGAGAAAACATGTTATATTCACACATTTATAGTAACTCTAATTACTTAACGGATAGAGCACTATGTTATGGCGCTAGAAAGTTATGCTGAGTGTTTTGACGGGTTGGCGCGTAAAGCTTGTTTTACGTGTTGTTATGCTACAAAAATTAGTTGGGTAAGATATTCAAAAAATAGGAAATAGACACGGCGTATTCTGTTTGTTCGGTTTTTCTGTTTAGTCTTTTTTTAATAGTTGTGTTTTTTTGGGTTAAATATTAAAAGTTGTGTGTTGCGCATGTAGCGGCCGATTCGTGGGATAAGGCCTGTTGCGTCTGTGCCTAATTTGCAGGTGAGTACTTGTTCAAATAGTCCTAGAGGTTCGATGCTTATAACGTCACGGTTTAAACGTGTTCGCTCTATTGTTGCTGTGGCCTCATCTGTTGTGATGCCTAAAATTAGTAGCCTGTCTAATAGTGAGTTTTGCCAATTTTTAAATAGCTCTAATTGTATAGGTGAAAACTCTGCTTCAATTACATTTTCAGCAGCGGTGGCTTGTATGTTTTTAATTTTAATGCTAACTGGCAAATCTATGCCTAATGCAAATAATTCTGTAATTTTTTTAAGAGGTATATCTGCTCCATTTAATAGTTGAGTCTGTATAGTGTTGAGTGGTATATGTGCGTAAATGGGTTTTTGTTCCAAAATGCCTATGTCAACTGTTAGACCTTCGGGGGTATTTATTTTTTGGAGGTATCCTTTCCATTCAGTGTTTACTGTTATTTCTTCAATGCTATTTGGGCAGATGCCTATTTGTTTGGTTATGTAGCTTTTAGCTACGTTTTCATCCTCACCTGTAACTTGTACTTTTACCCATCGATTAACTGGTTTATCTAAAACTTGTATTTGTGCATCTAAATCCTCAAAGGTTGCCTGTAGGGACATTTCTATCTGTTTAAGCTGTCCCTTATTGTACACTTTAGTTAACAAAGTTAAACTAGTCAATGTTGTGGTCCTCTAGTAATTGGGTTATTTCGTTGTAGAGTTTTCTAACTCTTTTGGCGGCATCCTCTAGTTTTTGGTCTTGTAACTGTTTTATTGTTGTTTCTACAGGTATGCGTTTGGTGCCGCTTATGCATTTGTCTGCGTAGCAAACAATTTTTTCCTCCAAAGTTTGAGGTATATAATTGTCTTTGGGCCAGTTGAACAGTTGAGCTTCCTCTGTAGTTATACCCGCGCCTATATGCCGTTTAATAATACAAACTATGGCGTCAGGTAAGCCCTCTGCTTGTGCAAGCTGCATACCCTCAATGGCATGATTTACACTATGAGTTTTAGCCCGCCCCAGATCATGTAAGAGAGCCCCGGCTTCAATTAATGATACATCGATAAAATATTTTTTTGCCTCAATTTTCTCTGCTAGCTCTAGTGCTAGTAAGGCTACAGCTTGACAATGCGCAATTACTTCAGGCGAGCACTTATTTTTTTGTAGAATGCTAATAGCCTGCTCCCGGGTTGGAAGCTGTTTACTCACATAGTTCCTTCCTTAGAACTTCTACTTTTTCTGTCAGTTTACTAACCATATGCTCATTTCCAGAGTGCACTAAAGGTTTACCGCATACATTACAGTGAAAAACAAGTTCCACTGCCTCTTCAAAAGGCACCCGTTTACACTCGGTACTGTTACAAAAATAAAAGTCATGATTTCTCTCATACTCTAGGCGAACATTGAGTTTCTCAAGCACTCTACGTTTCTGACTTAATATGAAGCCTTCCAGTTGACTTGGCTGAAGTTTCCAGTGAAAAATAAACCAACCCGTTTTAGGGTCACGTGTCCTGCGCAGACTTACAAGAGAGTGATCATAGAGTTTATAGAGAATTTTGCGAACACTATTTAGACGTATGGCCGTTTTATTAGCTATGTCATCATCTGTTGTTTCATCTACACCTTTTAAGTACTCAATAAGTTTAACGGCTTCCTCTTCTCCCAGTGCAGAAGCCACTTTCATCAAAGTTGCATCGTCAATAGTTGATAACATACTTATTTCCCTAAATGCCAATATTAATGACACACTGCTACATAAAACTCTTCGCGAATACTTACGCTTTTTCTTCGTTAACCTCAATGTTTTTTCCATGCTTTTGAGGAATAATTTTTACTTCAGCTTTTTCAAACTCTACCATTAACTCTTTGCCCTCAAAGAATCTATCCAAAAAAATTGCTAATGCACTGCACTCACTATGTGGCTGATTACCCACACCTATGTTAAAATCTGAAACATCTGTACTATAAAATTCTCCTGGAACTTTTTGACTGCCTACTAAAAGAAGAATATCCTTACCTGTCTCCCGTATGCGATTTAGGACATCGCTTGATTGAATATTTTCTCCATACGCTGTTAAATGAGCTACAATCCCGCCTTTAGCTTTCCAGTCTCGAACAACATTGCGCCAGTTAGTTCCCATTTCAAAGACAAAATTGCCTCCCCAATGTTTTGTAATAGCCTTTATAGTTTTTTCTATAGACTTATCTTCAATATCTGCAAGAATAAACCCTGAGGCACACATAGCACGTGACGTTAAAGCGCAATGCGTAGTTAACCGTGAATCCCTATGAATACGGTGTCCCCATCTTAAAACAACAATCTTTTGTTTACTATCTATTAATTGATTAGGTGTATTTTCCATTGAATTTTTCCACTTTTTTTCTTATTTGCTCAGCAATCTGTGGATTAGCTTCAAATTTAACCTCTGCATGGTCCCCTAAGAATTCTTCTTTTTTCACTTCCGCTTTTTCATGAACCCACGAAATAAACGACATCACCTCACCTGTTAACGCCACTGAAAAACTGCCCTGCACATAATTTTCCAACATTTTAACAATCTGAGCCTTTAACATGTCCAGATTTGTCTGCTTTTTCGCTGACAACAAAATGGGATTTTGAATTTTACCCTTTAACGCATCTAGTTTTTGCTCAAGTTCTTCAGGACTAAGACGATCAATTTTATTTAACGCCGTTATCTGCGGTATACCCCCCGCGTTTAAACGGTTAATTGTATCTTGGCAAATATCAATTTTCTTTTCAATTACCTCAAGAGGCTCTTTTAAATCTATAACTAATATAATTAAATCTGAGTATATAGTTTCCTCAAGCGTGGAATGAAAGGCCTCTATCAATGAAATGGGTAACCTATCAATGAAACCTACAGTGTCAGTTAATAAAAATTCACGATTCGAAAATTCAATTATACGCGTTGTGGTCGAAAGCGTAGTAAATAACGTTTTATCTACCATAGCTTCTGCCGCTGTTAAAGCATTAAAAAGAGTACTTTTACCCGCACTTGTGTATCCCGCAAGTGAAACCGATAAAAAACCTAACTCTGTACGCCTCTCTCTTTGCAAAATCCGTTTTGTACGAATAGCTGCAAGTTTTTTTAGAATCGTTTGAACTTGAAGCTTTATAGCATCACGATAAACATCTGCTTCATAAACACCTAAGCCCATAAAACCTGGCTGTTCACTACCTTTGCATAGACGAACTTTTTCTCTAGCATGCCTAAGCTCATTTTGCACTGTTGCCAGTTGAATTTGCAGTTGAGCCTCTGTAGTTGTAGCACGACGAGCAAAAATTTCTAAAATAAGTTGAAAACGGTCAATAACCTCCACTTTAGTAGCCTTAGCCAGATTATAATTTTGTAACATACGTAAAGAATTATCAAAAATTACTTTACTTGCCCCTGTGTCTTTTACCAACGCGACAAGCTCTTCAACTTTTCCTGCACCAATTTGATATCTTGCATCGGGCGGCCTAGTTTGTTCAAGCGAACCCACTATGGTATAACCTGCTGTTTGAGCAAGAGCTTTTAATTCTTCAAGACTTGAGGGTTCTCTGTTTAAGCGTCTTTGAGCTATGATGGCTTTAATTATTTTTGTTCCTCCGCATCATCATTGCTGTCAATTTCAATAAGATCCCCCAAAGTTACCTCCTGATTTTTACCTGTCACTGGCGTTGAGGCTGGTTTTTCTTCCACTTCTATAGGTACTAAAAGTTTTATCTTTAAAAGGCGTTCAAGTTTGCTGGCAAGCAAATTATTTGGTTCCATTTTGCCTAATTCAATATGTTTTAGTACAGAGGCACGTTCATTAATTTTTAAACCTAACTCTTCATGAGAGAAACCCATTTTTTCTCTTGCAACACGAATTACTGCTGCATAGCCCGCAATGAGTTCTTGAGTGATTTCCACTTTTACAGCAAGATTTAATTTCTTTTGCTTCACAGGAGCCGCTGATCTTCTAGACTTAGGAGTTGTCCCTGTTGAGGTTGAGGCTGACGTAGAACCCGTGCTTGATACAATAGTTAGAAAGGGTGATTTAGGTGCCTGCTTTACTTCGTCTGGATAAATAATTTTGCCATGCTTAGCACACTCAGCACAGACAGTCAATTTTGCGCCTTCAATATTTGCCCGAATTGGGTCACCATGTATTTTGCGTCCACAGACTTCGCATCTCACAAAACTTCACCTTTAAATTACTTATTTACTATGATAAGTTTATACTTATCGAAAATAAACCTGACCAATCACGGTGAAGTATACAGTGGAAAACCAACTTGACAAAATCCGCGGCATAGCTGACTACCAGTTCGGCAAAAACGTAGGCGAAAAACTTTTTCCAGAAAACGTAACTTTCGAACTTTCCAAACGCACCGGCCGAATACGCTTTATAAACCTAAACGGCGAACGTATAGCCACCCTCAGACCAACAGATGGCCTTTTTTCCTTAAGTATAAAAGCAGCTAAACACTTAGTAGAAAATATCCCCACCGCTAAAGGCTTTGTTATGCTACAAAATACGGTCTCAAAATACATTGCAGAAGGCGGTGATGCATTTGCGGTTCACATTGTCCAAGTAGATGATGAAATACACGCAAAAGACGAAGTTGTAATAATTGACGAAGATAGGCAACTTTTGGCAGTTGGACGAGCAATTCTTTCTGCGCCAGAAATTCGTGCATTTAAAACAGGTGTCGCTGTTAAAGTGCGCCACGGCACAATCAGCAAAATATAGCTTGTTTTCTAAATTGCAGTAGTGATAAAAAGTGCAAACGATGACCATTAAATGTAAAGTATTTATGTTTATATACTCTTCTTTTTGATACTCTAACTGAGTATGTGAACAAGAACAAGAAAACGGTGTAAAGAATCAATTGTTTAACGCTTGGAAAAAGCAAAATTTTGGTCAATAATTTTTAACAATTTTTGGTAACAAAAAATAGGTTGTTGACTTTGTAGTATCTCTTGTTTATGGGTTAAGTTTATGAGGTTCTAATGTTAGTAGATTATAATTGAAGTGGTGCTGTATGCATAAACGTATGAATCCTCGTGAACAAAAACGCATGATGCAACGTATGGGCATGAATATGGATAGCGTTGAAGATGTTAACCAAGTTATTATAAGAACAGCTTCAAAGGATATAGTTATTGATGAACCTGAGGTTGCGATTTTGCAGGTCTCAGGACAAAAAATGTATCAAGTCATTGGAGGACAAGTGTCCGAGCAAGCGCCTGGCCAATTTGCTACAGCGGCTCCAGTAAAGCCTCTGTTTACTGATGAAGATGTACAACTGGTAGCTGATCAAACTGGTAAAAGTCTTGAGAAAGCCAAGGATGCTCTTAAAGACTGCGGTGGTGATTTAGCAAAAGCCATTTTGTTACTTTCATCCTAACTTTTTTGTTTTGATGAAAACATGACAGGTCAGTAAACGGTGGTCTTGTTGTGTATGTTGACTGTGTCTTTTGCGTGTAAAGTTTTTTGGATTCTATATATCGGTTTAATTATACGGTGAGTGGATGTTATGGTAGTTCAAAATAATAGTGGTGTTTGTGTGGTTGGGAGTTTTTCTTTAGATTCTATTGTGGTATCTGGACATAGGCCTTTTCATAATTTGGGTGGTGCAACTACTTTTTCGTCGTTTGCCGTGAAGACTTTGGGAGAGTCTGCATTTGTGGTGTCTCGTGTTGGCGGAGATTTTCCTGAGGCTTATTTATGGCGACTGCGCGAGGCGGGTATTGATGTCTCGGCTGTAAAACGTTATCCGCAAGAGTTTACAACTAGTTTTGAGCTTTGCTACAACGGTGACTTCTCTGAACGGTCATTAAAATTAATTTGCAATGGGTCGCCCCTTTGTCTTGAGGACATCCCTCATGACTTGTCTGCTAAGGTTATTCATGTTGCGCCCATAGCTGGCGAAATTAACTATGAGGTTATGCAGCATTTACGTTCTTGTTGTAATTTTTTATCTTTTGATCCTCAAGGGTTTTTGCGACATTTTGATAAGCATGGTAACGTGTCTATGTGTCTGCAGTCGATGGATAGGCATGTTTTGAGTTTAGTTAACATTTGTAAGGTGTCTTTAGATGAGCTTTTTGTTTTAACAGGCCAATTTGAGTTGAAGACAGCTGTTAGAGAATTGCATGATGTTGGTGTTGAGACTGTTCTTGTAACTATGGGTGCTAAGGGTTCACTGCTTTCCGTTGAAGGTGTTTTTTATAATGTTCCTGCATGCAAATCCTCAATAGTTGTTGACCCTACAGGTGCCGGTGATGTTTTTATTGGTGCCTTTTTAGTGGAATATTTGCGGGGCAAAGAGCCTCTGTGGTGTGCCTCTATGGGTTCTGCAGCGGCTTCTATGGTGGTTGAAGGTTTAGGTTCTACTTTTTTTGGAGACCGAGAGGAAATTTTAAGACGAGCTACGTTTCTCTATGAAAAAGAACTTAAGTAAAGAAGTAAATACATGTATTACGTATTAACAAGTTTGAGGCGTACTATTGTGGGACGTATAGATAAAGGCGAAAATTGCAGTGTATCTGGCTGCGGTAGTGAAGCTGACCGTTCAATCTCAGCAGATAAAGTAAAGTCTGCTGGTTTAAAAATTGGTAATGCAGTTGATAAGCGTGCTTACTTGTGTAAAGAGCACTATAAAGAGTACAAAAAGAAATCTAAAAAAGATAAACTCATTGACAAATGGCGTCATGGCATGTAGAAGGTGTTACGTAAATGCGAATTTTGCAGTTGCACTCCAATTTTATAACTTATAAACCCGTTGAAAAAGAACTTGCACAAGCTGAGGAAATAGAAAAAACTGAGGTTCACCTAGAAGATATAGTTGTTTTGTTTACCTCTATCGAAGAGGGTGATAATGATAATGTTTCTCAGAAGGCTGTTAATGATGTACGGGCTTTTCTTGGCAAATTAAAAGTAAACAAGATACTCATATATCCGTTTGCTCATTTAAGCAGCAACCTCTCTAAACCATCTGAAGCTTTTAATGTAATTAAAGCAATGGAAGAGTTTGCAAAACAAAAAGGCATAGACACTTATCGTGCACCGTTTGGTTGGAATAAACAATTTACCATATCTATTAAAGGGCATCCATTAGCTGAGCAAGCACGTGCTTATACACCTGAAACTATAGCAGCAGTAGAGACTCAAGCAGAGAGTGCTAATATGTGTGATTTAAAGAAGGATGAAGAGCCTGTTTCAGCTGCACTTAAAGCGGAAGATACACTAAAATCCTTCTGGCACATTCTCCAAGTCGATGGTTCTCTTGTGCCTGTTGAAGAATTTAAATTCAAAGGTAACTCTAATCTGCAAAAATTTGCTAATTATGAAATTAAAAAGACACGTGCAGTTACAGTTATGCCTCCACATGTGCCTTTAATGAAACGCTTAGAGATTGCTGATTATGAACCCGGTAGTGACCCTGGCAATGTTCGTTGGTACCCAAAAGGACGTATGATAAAATCTTTACTTGAACAATATGTTACCTCTAGAGTGCAAGAATACGGTGGCATGGAGGTTGAAACCCCCTTAATGTATGATTTTCACCATCCAAGTCTTGCAAGTTATCTTAACCGATTCCCCGCACGACAATATGTACTAAAGTCTGAAGACAAAGAACTCTTCCTACGTTTTGCCGCCTGTTTTGGCCAGTTTCTAATGGCTCACGACGCCCAAATTAGCTACAAACAATTACCTCTAAAACTTTTTGAACTTACACGTTACAGTTTTAGACGCGAAAAAAGCGGGGAAGTAGTAGGACTAAAACGTTTACGCGCCTTTACTATGCCTGACTGTCATGCTTTCTGCGCAGACTATGATCAGGCAAAAAAAGAATTCATGACCCGCTTTGACCTCTGCCTTGACGTTCTAAACAATATTGGTTTGGTTAAAGATGATTATGAAATTGCTATGCGTTTTACCAAAGATTTCTATGCTGAACATAAAGAGTTTATTGCCTCTTTAGCTACAAAGTTTGGTAAACCCATTTTAGCTGAAGTTTGGAATGAGCGTTTCTTCTATTTTGCTTTAAAATGGGATCTTAACTTTGTTGACAATCAAGGCAAAGCGGCCGCTCTTAGCACTGACCAGATTGATGTTGAAAACGCTAAACGCTATGACATTACATATGTGGATGAGACAGGTGAAAAGCAAAACCCTTTGATTTTACACTGCAGCCCTAGCGGTGCTATTGAGCGTGACATTTACGCTTTACTTGAAAAAGCATACTTTGAACAAATGACCGGTAAAGCACCTATGTTGCCTGTTTGGTTGTCACCAACACAAGTGCGTTTAATTCCAATTTCTGATAAATTCCTAGATAAAGTGGAACAATTAGCACAACAAATTGCTATTAACAGCATTCGTGTTGACATTGACGATTCTGCATCTACATTGCAGAAGAAAATTCGAGAGGCAGAGCAAGAATGGGTTCCATACGTTATCGTTGTAGGTGAAAAAGAAATAGAGTCCGGCACATTGTCTGTGCGAATTCGTGAATTTAAAGGCGCACAGGAGTCATTAACGATTGACCAATTAGTAAGTAAAGTTTCTGAAAAAATTGTTGGGAAACCTTACAAACCGTTACCTTTACCTGTTTATCTCTCAAAACGACCACAATTTCACGGTTAAAGGTGACTGAATTAATGTATAACAGTAGTGGTAAACTATATCTATCAATTGAACAAATAGAACCTATGAGAAGTGGAAAACAATATGGACAATGAACTTCAAATCTACATAGACGGCAAATTTTATCCTAAATCAGAGGCTAAAGTTTCTGTGTATGATCATGGATTTCTTTACGGCGATGGCGTTTTTGAAGGTATCCGAGCATACAATGGTGTAGTCTTTAAATTAAAAGAGCATATTGACCGTTTGTATCGTTCAGCACATGCTATTATGTTAACTATACCTTTAACTAAACAAGAAATGCTCCAAGCTGTACTAGATACACTGCGTAAAAATAAAATGCAAAACTCATACATCCGTCTTGTTGTATCACGTGGAATTGGCGATTTAGGTTTAGATCCCCGCAAATGTCCCAAAGCCTCAGTTATTATTATCACTGATACAATCCAATGTAAAGCAAGCAATGCCCAAGAAACAGGCATAACTACCATTTTTAGCTGGGTACAAAGAAACCCCGTTAACGCAACAACACACGAAATTAAATCCCTTAACTATTTAAACAGCATATTGGCTAAACTTGAAGCTAACGCCTATGGCGCTGACGAAGCTATGTGCCTTGAAAGCAGTGGTTGCATTGCTGAGGGCGTTGGCGAAAACGTGTTCATTGTAAAAAACGGTGAAATCTTTACGCCTCCCACTTCAACAGGTGCACTTTCCGGCATAACTGCTGAAGTTGTTGTAGGCTTAGCAGCAAAACTTGGCATCAAAGTTGCTATAACTAACCTTACACCATTTATGCTGTTTACAGCTGATGAGGCTTTCTTTACTGGAACAGCCATGGAAATGACTCCTATACGTGAAGTAAACAAACGTGTAATTGGCGATGGTAAACCCGGAGTGGTCACCAAAAAATTGGTGACTGAATTCCAAAAAGTAATAGCTGACCCAACACAGGGTACAAAAATATAGTTTGAAATAAACCTAGGTTATCCGGTAGCCCGTTTAGTTTATTTTTTTTTGTTTTTTAATGATGAACTGCTCTAGTTTATTGTATGCTTCTTCTAAATCGTTGATTGGTGGTAGAAAAACAATTCTCACATGATCTTTGCCGTAGACTGGGTCAAAACCTGAACCGTTTACAATTAAAACTCCTGTTTCTTTTAAGAGTTCTACCACAAAGTCTTTATCATTTTTCCAATGTGTACCTATACCGTTTATTTTTGGAAAAATATAAAATGCGCCATCTGGTTTAGTTGTAGTTATGCCCTCTATTTCGTTTAGGCGTTTCCAACTAAAATCTCTTCGCTGTTTTAAACGTTCAATTATGTCTTTAACAAAATCTTGTGGACCGTTTAACGCGGCGGTTGCGGCTATTTGAACGGGTGTGTTAGCACAGATGCGAATTCGGCAGAGTTTTTCTACGCCTGCTTGCAGAGTGTCAAGTTTTTTGCCTTCACCTTTAAAATACATGTAACCTAGTCGCCAACCTGTCATTTGATAGACTTTGCTAAAACCGTTTAACCCAATGACTGGTACATCTGTGGTCAAGTTGGCGGCACTTACAAAATGCTTTTCATATGTAAGTTGATCATAAATTTCATCACTAATTACAGGCAGATTATGTTCGCCTGCAATGTTGAGAATTTCTTTAATGGTTTTACCGTCGTAAACTGCACCTGTTGGATTATTTGGATTAATAATTACTATAGCCCGTGTTTTTTTGGTGACTTTTTTACGCAGGTCATCTATGTTGGGTTGCCAGTTTTCTTTCTCTATAGTCTCATAGGCAACGGGTGTGCCATCAAAAAATTTTGTGTATGAAATATATGGCGGATATGCTGGACCTGGAAAAAGAATTTCATTTCCTTTCTCTACAATGGCACCCAATAACATTTGAATGCCCTCAGAGATGCCCTCTGTAACTAAAACGTCCTCTGATGAAATGTCTACATTGTTAATTTTTTTCTCCTTATTTACTACTGCTTCTCTAAGCTCTAGCAGACCTTCTGAGGGTGAATAATAATTATCTTCCTTAGCAATGGCATTACATAGTGCTTCTTTGAAACTTGCAGGCGTTTTAAAATCAAATGCTGCAGGATCTCCAATATTTAGATAATGAATTTTCTTGCCATTTTTAATTAAGTCCTTAGTGTGCACTATAACGTCACGAATTGCGTACTCAATATTGCTTGCACGCTTAGTTACCTTAACGCTTGCCAATTTGGTTACCTTGCCCTCAGAAGTCATGCTATAGAAAAAGATAAAGGCTTCCTTTTTTTACAACAAACATTAACTTCTACCATAGACTTTTAAAAAAAACATGCCACGACGCGTTAAGTGAAGCGTAACCTTTAACAAATGATAACTGTTATTTTTTCTTGTCTTGCCATAGATGAGCACCCGTAACGACGGACTTTACAGAGGAACGCAAGAACTATAAAGCTTGCACCTATGACCGCTAAAGTTCTACC
>JGI24694J35173_10002201_pt1 | contig 16205 bp, 16 predicted proteins | sample TergutCo191P1_FD_35173 | JGI IMG/M metagenome (IMG submission 35173) | reverse complement strand
GGGGGGGGGGCGGTGCTTTTTCCGGATATTACCTACAGTTTCTATCCGGTGTACGCCAAACTCTGGGACGTTCCCTACCGCGCCGTTCCGCTTCGCGACGATTTTTCCGTCGCGCTTTCAGACTACGCGCCCCCCCCGGGGGGGGACTGCGGGGGCGTGGTTATTCCCAACCCCAACGCCCCTACGGGGATTGCCTTGCCGCTGGAGGAGATTCTTGCCTTGGCTAAACGTCTGGAAAAGCGGGGCCGGGTTTTAATCCTTGACGAGGCGTATGTCGCGTTTGGGGGAAACGCCGGTTCCGGAGTGGAGTCCGCCGTTCGTTACGTTGACGCGCACCCGAATCTGCTTGTCGTGCACACGCTTTCCAAGTCGGCTTCGCTTGCCGGTTTGCGTGTCGGTTACGCCGTTGGCGGGGAGGCGTTGATCGAAGGGCTCTGCCGTATAAGGGATTCCTTTAATTCCTACACGCTGGATCGGCTGGCGCTGGCCGGTGGTGCCGCAGCGGTTTCGGACGCGGCTTATTACGACGAAATTAATCGCAGGGTTGTTGACACCAGGGAACGTGTTGCAAAAACCTTGCGCGGCCTTGGTTTTACGGTTTTGCCGTCGGCGGCGAACTTCGTTTTCGCAAAACCGCCGGGCATTACCGGCGCGGAATTTTTCTCCGCGTTGCGCGAACGGGGAATTCTTGTCAGGCATTTCTCCGGGGAGCGCGTCGCCGACTTTTTGCGCGTCAGCATAGGGACGGACGACGAAATGGACGTGTTTCTTGAAAGGTGCGTGGAAGTGATGGACGGTTTTGCCGTAAGGAGCGGAAAATGAAAACAATCGACGGCGCGGAGTTTGACGCGCACTGGAAGACAGGCGCGGAAAGCGTAAACGACGACGCGGTTGAATCCGCCGTAAAGGAAATCGTCGCGGCGGTGCGGGCCCGGGGGGACGCGGCGGTGCGGAGTTTTGCGGAGCGCTTTGACCGCAGTTCGCCCGAGCGGCTTGAGGTTCCAATGTCCCAGGTGGAACGGGCGCTTTCGGATCTGCGTGCCGAAGATCCGGAACTTGCGGCGGCGATGGAACTTGCGGCGAATCATATTAAGCGTTTTTCGATGAAGCAGCGGGAGCAGTTTTCCGACTTCGAGTATGAAATGGAACCGGGGCTTGTTACCGGCCAGCGGGTTATTCCCATAGAAAAGGTTGCGGTCTATGCCCCGGGGGGGCGTTTCCCTCTGTTTTCGTCGGTTCTTATGGCGCTGGTTCCGGCTTTTTGCGCCGGCGCGGAAGAACTTGTCGTTGCGTCTCCTCCCCGGGAAAACGGTTTGCCGGACGGAAAAATTCTGGCCGCCGCCGGAATCGCGGCGGAAGCCATGGCGGGCGAACGCGTGGGCAGACTGCGCGTGTTTGCGATCGGCGGGGTGCAGGCCATAGCCGCGCTGGCCCTTGGCACGGAATCCGTTCCCCGCGTTGACATGATCGCCGGGCCCGGAAGCAAGCATGTGGTAACCGCCAAACGGATTCTCTTTGGCGAGGTTGGCATAGACTTTCTCCCCGGGCCAAGCGACGTTTTGATTATTGCCGACGGTGCCGAGGCCGGCGGAGCCGACTTTGTGGCGGCGGACATGATTGCCCAGGCGGAACACGATCCGGACGCAAGGGCCTGGGCGCTGGTTTCCGGCGTGGAACTGGCCGAACAGGTAACGTCCGCGCTGGAACGGCGACTGGCCCGGCTGCCCACCGCCGACACGGCCCGCGCGTCCCTGGATTCCGGCGGGCTTATTGTTGTGTACCGGAGCGCGGAAGAGGCGGTACGCATTGCCAACGCGATCGCTCCGGAGCATCTGGAGCTTCACGTTGCCGACGCGGACCGGTGGGTGCCGTTGCTGAAAAACTACGGCTCGCTTTTTATCGGCAACCTTTCAGCGGAGGTGCTTGGTGATTATTCCGCCGGAACCAACCACGTACTGCCGACCATGGGAAACGCCCGTTTTACCGGCGGGCTTTCGGTCCGGCATTTTCTTAAAACCGTTACCACTTTGCGGTGCGCCCCCGGCGACGGCTTTGAAAAAACGCGCCGCGCGGCGGAGGTAATGGCCCGCGCTGAAGGTCTGGAAGGCCACGCGTTGAGCGCGGCGGCCAGAAAGTAGGAAGGTGGATATGGGCCGTCTGCGGGAAAAAGGCGTTCTGGTGTATCCGGTTTACTCGCGGCGTTCCGGCGGTCTTTCCGTGGGGATAAATCTTTTCCCCGGCCGGAAGCACTGTTCCTTTGACTGCCCCTACTGTGAGGTGTTTCCGTTTTCAAACGGCGCGGTGTTTTCCCTTGAGCAAATGGAACGCGATTTAAGGGACAGCCTTGCCTCCGCGTTGAACCGGAACGAACGTGTCATGGATGTCTGTTTTTCCGGCAATGGCGAATCGACGCTTTCGCCGGATTTCCCCGACGCGCTGGAACTTGCGACCCGTGTCCGGGACGAGGCTGTTCCGGCTTCGCGGCTTGTGCTTATTACCAACGGCACCGGTCTGCTGGAACCGCGTATGTTTTCCGTTTTGCGCGCCGCCGCCGCCGGTTCGCCGGAGTTGGACGTATGGCTAAAACTGGATGCCGGTACTCCGGACTGGTACGGTAGAATCAACGTCCGGAATCCGGACGCCGGAAACCTGTCCCACGAAAAGCTGACAGCGAAAATAAGGGAATTCGCCGCCTGTGCCCCGGTAACAATCCAGACCATGCTCTGCGCCGTTGACGGCGCGGAACCGCCCAAGGCCGAAGCCCTGGCCTGGGAACGGCTGGTGGTTGAACTGGTCGCGGCCGGCGCCGGCGGTACCGGTGGAAGTATACGCAAGGTGCAAATCTACGGCAAGGCGCGTCCGTCCCCGGATGACCCCAAGGCCACGCCCCTTCCGGTTGACCGCCTGGAATGCCGTGCCGCGTCGTTGCGCCTGGCGTTTGACGCTTTGGGCGTTCACTGCGGGGTATCGCTTCCGGCGGTTGAAGTTTTTCCTTGACGGCGGCGGCTTTTGGCGGTTCACTCCGGCGGTTTGCCGCGCCGCCTGTAACCCTGGGGCTGGTAAAATAACGCTCCCGGCGAAACATTGACAAAAACCGGCCCTTAACATAACGTTGAATAATGTTCGCTCATGGTTTTTGCGGTTTGCCCCGCGCCGCATTTGGTTATAAGGCAAGCGCGGAATGATTAGCTGGAAAAAGAAAATACTCAACGCGCTGATATCCCATTACTTTTCCTCCGCCTGCGACAAGAAGGAAGACCGCAGTTTACTTCGTCTTCGCTCCGCAGTGCTTTTTCCGGGGTTTGACGCAGCGCCCGCCGAAGAAAAAGAAGCCTACCTTGAGGCCGTCGAATCCCTGGAACGCAGAAAAGTGGTTAAGCTCCGTTGGGAAACCCAAAACGACGACAAACGCCTCAAGACCATTAACTGCGAAAACTTCGAAAAGCTGTTCAAGGAGGCGGGCAGGCCCTTCCCCAGAACAGAAGCGGAAAAAACAAGAACAATGCTTGCCGCAAAGCTCCAGGTCTTGAAGGAGTCCCTGGCGGGCCTTCACGGGGATAAGGAACAGCCGGAAAAGGTTGTAACCCTTTTGGAGTTTCTTTCCCGGCATTTCGGCCTTCGCGAAATAGGGCAGGGGTTGAACTACAAAATTATGGAAGACCTGGTTCTGCTTTTGGAGTTTCACTTCAAGCCGATGCAGATGGAAAAAATAACGCCCCGCGCTTTGTCGATTTTGCTGTACCAGGATTCGAAACATCTGGAAGCCCTGCCAGCGTTCTGCAACCAGTTTTTTTTGCGTTTGCAAAAAAACATTCCGGTTCCGGACATTACGTTCATGCTGCGCTCCTACCCCGAAACCCTGATTTCCGGAAAAATCGTTATCCGTTACAAAAACCTTCAAACGCCGCTGGTCAACGCAACCGGCCACATAATTGGCCTTCCCCTGGAGACCGTGGGAAAAATCGCCGGCATAAAACCTGTGCGCCGCTGGACTTTTAGACCTTCTGCGAAAACGGCGTTGATCATTGAAAACAAGGAAACCTTCTATGCTCTTGGCACGCCGCAGAAACACAAAATTGCCAAACATCTTCGCTACGATTGTTTTCTTTACGCCGGCGGTTATCCAAACCGCGCCGTTGTTGCCCTTGTAAAAATTCTGGCCGCTTCGGATTTCACTCTGTACTATGCCGGGGATATGGATCCCGACGGTATTCTTATTCTGCAGCACATTTGCGATTTTGCCGGCAAACGGATAACTCCGGTAAAAATGAACACGGCAACTTTTGATCAATACCGCCCCTGGGCGCGAACTTTAAGCAAAGCGATGATCGGCCAGATGGAACGAATTCGCGACGACACAAAAGCGATTCCGGGTATAAACGACTTGGTAAACCGCATTGAGGAAACCGGACTGGGGGTGGAACAGGAAATCGTGGATTACAGGTAGAAAGCCGCGCTTTCACGCCAACCTTCGTCATATCTCGTACTTGTCCTTTATCCGTTTCTCGATATCCTCGACGGAGGGCAGCGTGTCCGCCAGCTCCTGCGGCACGAAGTCCGACAGCTTGTACTCGCTAACGCCGATCGGTTTGTTGATGTCCCGCTATGCGACCACGTCAAAAGTGCCGACACTGTTGGCACTTTTGATTCGTCCTGCACAAGCTCGGCGAACTTCTTCATGTATCGCAGGTTACGAACGGAATACCCTTTCGCGCCCGGAAAGTCCAGCTTGATGTCACGGGCCAAGTTTTCAATAAAGCGGCTTCCGTAGTGGCTGTTTTCAATGATGACCCTTCCGATGTTCCAAAACAGAATTATCTGTTCGCGGTTAGCGCCCAAGACGGCGCGGTATTGCGCTTCCCGAATCGCGGTTTTGATGTCCATCAATGCTTTGAAATACCCGGAGTCGTTTATCAGCACGTTAGCACCCTCCCGCAAAACGTTTTTCACATGATACCGGAAAACAGAGCGAAGATATAATCCGGCGGCGGTCGCATAGCTGAATTCCCCTGGCGAGATACCCGGAAAGCCACGCCGGTCAAACGTCCTCGAACCGGATGCCTTCCCCGGCGGGGATGAAACGCCTGGCGGTTCTTCCGGGGAGAAGGTCGGCCCAGGAAGGGGGTAGGCCGGGGCGCAGTATTTTTTCCGTGCGAAGGGCGGCAAAGTCTCCGGCCTCCACGGTTTCCCCCCGGCGTATGTCCCGCAGCGCGTGCAGGGAGCGGTTGGTTCGCGAATAGTTTTCCCGCTCACAGCGGGCCAGCGTTTTTACGCCGGTGCCAAGAACGGCGTCGATTTTCGCCGTTCCGCGTTCGCGGCGAAGGACGGCCAGCGTTTCCTCCGGGCCGGAATCGGCGGCGCGGCGCACGGCCCGAACCATGCGGGCAAAATCCGGGGGGGGAAGGGCTATGGGGTCGTCCAGTCCGGGGTCGTCGCGGGAAAGGCAGAAGTGCTTTTCCACGGCGACGGCCCCCTCGGTGGTCGCCAGGGCGGGAACCAGTTCCGGGTCAAGCGTGTGGTCGCTTACGCCGGCGGAAACGCCGAAAATCGCGGACAGGCCGCGAAGTACGCGCAGGTTGTAGTCCTCCTCCGGCGCCGGATACGCGGTAACGCAGTGCAGCAGAACCGGCGGCCGGGGATCGGACGCGCCGCCGCCGGGGCGGTTTTTGTCCATCAGAATTTCCAGCGCTTCCTCTATGTCGCCCAGTTTGGAAACGCCGGTTGAAAGAAACACCGGCAGGTTCCATTCGGCCACGTCCTTCAGCAGAGCGGTAAAGTTCAGTTCCGGCGAGGCTATCTTGACGGCTTTCGGGCGCAGTTCCTTTAGCAGGCGGGCACTTTTCAAACCAAACGGCGTGCATAGAAACAGCAGGCCCAGCGCCTCCACGCGCTCCTTGACTTCCGCGTAGAACTCCGGCGGGGCCTCCAGTTGCCGGAATCTGTCGTACAGGCGGATTTTGCCGCCGGGCAGGGGGACCTCGCCGGTGTTGGGGTGGAGTATCTCGTCGGCGAAAACCATTTGCAGTTTCACGCAGTCGGCCCCGGCTTCGGCGGCGGCGGCTACCATTTCCGCGGCCTTGGCCCGGTCGCCGCCGTGCGAAGTGCCCAGTTCGGCTATTATCAGCGGGTTTTGCCCCCGCCGGGTGTTTTCGTCCGGAAAAAAGGTTCGGTTCCGCGCGTCTTGCATACCAAGGGTACTATACATTTTTTCCCGGCTTGGTTACAATGGCTCATATTCGAAACGCAAGGAGACCACTATGTCGGGCCACAGTAAATGGGCGACTATCAAGCACGCTAAAGGTGCCGCGGACGCGAAGCGCGGCAAGATATTTACGAAGCTGATTAAGGAAATTTCAATCGCGGCACGCATGGGCGGCGGGGATCCGGACGGAAACCCCAAGCTGCGAAGCGCCATAATCAAGGCGCGCGGCGCGAACATGCCCAAGGACAACATCGACCGGGCCATCAAAAAGGGCACCGGCGAGCTTGAAGGCGTGAATTACGAGGAGCTGACCTACGAGGCCTACGCCCCGGGCGGGGTGGCGCTTTTGATTGAGGTGCTCACGGACAACAAGAACCGCGCGGCGGCGGAAGTGCGCAGCGTGCTCACCAAGGCCGGCGGGCAGCTTGCCACGTCCGGCGCGGTGTCCAGGCTTTTCAAGCGGCAGGGCGTAATCACCATGGACGGCGAAAAGTACACCGAGGACGAGGTGATGGAGGTCGCGCTGGAAAGCGGCGCGGAGGACATCGTGGCCCTGGACGGCATCATCGAGGTGAACACGGCTCCGGAGGACTTTGAAGCGGTGGTAAACGCGCTTCAGGGGAAGGAGTTCGAAACCATGAGCGCCGAAATCAGCATGGTGGCCGAAGCGGAGGTTGAACTGGACAAGGACGCTACGGCGAAAATCCTGAAGCTGGTGGACAAGCTGGAGGACAACGACGACGTTCAGAACGTCTACACCAACATAAGCATTCCAGAGGGCTTTGAGGCGGAATAGTGCTTCCGGGGCCGGCGTCCGGCGCGTCGTGGGTGTAGACCCCGGTCTGGCCTCGACGGGCTGGGGCGTGCTGGACTGCGCCGGCGGAAGAATTCGCCACGTCGGCCACGGTTACATAGAAACAAAGGCGGGTCGTCCCATGGCGGAACGCCTTCTTCACATTATGGAATCGCTTCGCGCGGTTCTGGACGAGCACGAACCCACCGAGTCCGCGGTGGAAATACTGTATTTCGGAAAAAACGTCTCCAGCGCCATTCCGGTGGCGGAAGCCCGGGGCGTGATTTTCGCGACCCTTGCCGAGCGCGGTCTGCCGGTGGCCGAATTCGGGCCCAACGCGATAAAGCTGGGCGTTACCGGCGTTTCCGGCGCGGACAAGCGGCAGGTGCAGGAAATGGTGCGCGTGATTCTGGGCCTTCCGGAAATACCGCGCCCGGACCACGCCGCCGACGCGCTGGGCGTGGCAATCTGCGCGGCGAATCTGGGTACCGGATGACCGGAACCGGAGGCCGAAAACCGGCGGTCGGACGGCCCGGCGTGCCGGAGATCGTTTACGAAGACGGTTCCTGCATGGTCGTGAACAAGCCGGCGGGGCTGGCGGTTCAGGGCGGGAAGGGGATTGGCGTTTCGCTGGACGGTATTCTGGCCGCGTCGCGGCCGGAGCGGCCGCTTCTGGTGCACCGGCTTGACAGGGACACTAGCGGGCTGGTTCTTGTCGCCAAAAACCGGGCGGCGGCGGCGTTTTTCTCGAAACTGCTTGGGGGAGGCCGGGGCGGTTCGGACTCCGGTTCCGGCGGCGCGGTGAAACGCTATCTCGCGGTCTGCGGCGGCAAGCCGGAAAAACCCGCCGGAACGATACGCCTTGACCTTGACGTGCGCGGCTCGGCGAAAAAGTCCGAGACGCGCTACCGTCTGCTGGAAACGCTTTCCGTCGGCGGGTTCTGCCTTCTGGAGCTGGAACTGGGCACGGGCCGGATGCACCAGATTCGCCGCCACCTTGCCATGTCCGGAACGCCGGTTCTTGGCGACGACAAATACGGTGACTTCGCCCTGAACCGCGCCCTGCGCAAAACGCGCAACCTGCGACGGCTGCTTTTGCACGCCTCGCGGCTTGTCGTTCCGGAAACGCCGGACGGGTTGCGCCTTGACGTGGAAGCGCCGCCGCCGGGGTATTTCGCGGATTTTTTGGACGCTGCGGAAGATTAAGGCGGTTAACCGATGCAAAAAACTTGCACTGCGGCCGGTTTTTGGTTATTATAGTGAGAGGAGCGAAATATGGGTAAATACGTTTGCGACATGTGCGGGTATGAATACGACCCTGCGGTTGGCGATCCCGGAAGCGACATCCAGCCCGGAACGTCCTTTGACGACTTGCCGGAAGACTGGGTTTGTCCCGAATGCGGCGTGGGAAAAGATTCGTTTTCCCCTGTTTCCTAGGCCTCCATGCTTTCGCGGGAGGACTTCGTCTTTACCATCGGCTACGACGGCCCCGTGGCGGTAGTTGACGGTAAAGCCAAAAAACGTTACGGTTCCCTTTCAACCAGGCAGCTTGCCGAAAAAGGGCTTTTTCGCGCGGCGTATTCCTCCGCGGTCTGGTCAAAGGACCCCGGGGACATGGATGCCGTAGTGGAAACGTACAACAGGATCAGCGGTTCTTCCCTCACGGTTAATTCCCAACTGGATCGTCTGTTTGGGGTTTTCTTCGCGGAGGTGAAACGCTCGGTGGTGTTGTAGGTTTTTTCCCGGGGGTGCCACGGTTTCGACTGGTACGGATCGAGGTGCAGATTGCAGGTGGAGCGCTCATCTCCTGATTGGGCAAAAATTTAACTGCCAACAATAACCGCAGTTACGATTTCGCCTTAGCGGCGTAATCGCGTGGAACCGCCCCGCAGCCCTGAGGGACGGCTTCCGCGTCGCAATCGGGGCTGGTTCCGTCGCCGTTTCCGGAGGCGGCGGAATAAGATTTCCCGGAATACGGGCAGGCCGCGCGCCGTTTAGCCAAGTCTGCCCCGACAATACGATAAACGGCTAAACCTGTAGACGTTTGCGTTTCGCGTATTAGGACGCGAGTTCGACTCTCGCCACCTCCATTTTTTACACCCAAAATAACGATTTTGGGTGTATTTTTTTGATTCGCGTGTGAAAATCCGCCGTAAATATGGAATGCCAAAAACCGGGCTGAAATGATATGCTCCATACCAGGGTAAATCCGGCGACCCGGCCGGGCAGGCCGCCGTGCTTCCATGAAAACGCGCAATGCCGTAAAATAACCTTATGGAAGAACCTGCGGCCGGTTCCGCCGGCGAAGGCGACGGCAAGCCCAAACGTCCTCCGGTTTCGTTGCTGCGCCACGGCTCCATACTTTCGCTGTTGACGCTGGTTTCCAGGCTTTTGGGGCTGGTGCGCGAGATGGTGAAGGCAAGGCTGCTTGGAACCACCGCCCTTGCGGACGCTTTTTCGGTGGCCTTCATGTTGCCCAATCTGTTCCGCCGCCTCTTCGCGGAAGGCTCCATCGCGGTGGCGTTTATTCCCACTTTCAAGGAATACCTGCTGGCGGGCGACAAGGCGAAAAACCGCGAGTTCCTGTCCTGCGTTTTTACCTTCCTGACCTTCTTCGTAACGCTTGCGGTAATGGCCGGAATTCTGGCCGCGCCCGTCGCCGTTCGCCTTTTCGGTCTGGAGCAACCCTGCGAGGCGGTTCTCCTTACCAGGGTGATGTTTCCGTTTCTGGCCTTTATGTCCGTTGCCGCGCTGTTTCAGGGGATTCTTAACAGTCTTAACGTTTTTGCCCCGTCCGCCCTGGCACCGATTGTGCTTAATATCGTTACCATAATTTGCGCCTGGGTTTTAAGCCCGCACACCGACAATCCGGCGCGGGCGCTGGCCGTGGGCATACTTCTGGGGGGCTTTTTGGGAACGGCGTTGCAGCTTCCCTTCGTGCTGAAAAACCGGCAGCGTTTTTTCTTTACCGGGCTTAAACGGGCTTTTTCCAATCCGGGAACGCGCAAGGTGCTGCTGCTGGTGGGGCCGACGATTATAGGAATGGCGGCCCACAAACTGAACGACCTTGTTTCCGTCGCGCTGGCCGGTAATGCCGGGGAGGGGGTGGTTTCCGGTTTGCAGTATTCGCTGCGGCTCCAGGAACTGATACTGGGCGTGTTCGCCGTTTCCATCGGGACGGTGCTGCTGCCCAACTTTGCCGAATACGCGAAGTCGGCGCAGTGGAAGGCCTTTAACGAGCGGCTGGTTTCCGCCATGGACATAATCGCGCTTGTTACCGTTCCTGTTGTTTTTTTCGCGCTGGCCCAGGGCGAGATTCTCATCCGGCTGATTTACCAGAGCAACGCTTTCGACGTGACCTCGGTTCAGCTTACGCTTTCCGCCTTTACTTTCCACATGCCGGGCCTTGTGTTTATCGCCCTTAACCGGATTCTGGCCCCGGCGTTTTACGCGCAGAGCAACTCCAAGTCGCCGACGCTGGCGGGGATTTGTTCCTTTGCCGTGAACATTGTTCTTGCGATTGTTTTTGTAAACCATTTTCGCTGCGCCGGCATGACCGTTAACGCGGATTTGTCGATTGTCGAAGGTTTGGACGGGCGCCATTTCCGCGGCGCGGGCATTGCCCTGGCCCTTAGCGTTTCCAGCGCCGTCAACACCGCGCTGCTTCTTTTCTTTCTGCGTAAAAACCCCAACATTGCCGTCGGTCGCGCGCTTGCGTCCGCTCTGCTTTACACCTTGAAGCTGTCCCTGCTTTCCGCCGTCGCGATTGTGCCGGTGCTTCTGCTTTCCCCGTTGACGCTGGAACTGTTTGCGGGTTCCGGGCGCGTCGTGTCCCTGGGCGTTCCGCTGGCGGTGAACGCGCTGATGTTTGGGCTGGTGGGGTTTACTCTGCTTGCGGTAACGAAGGACAGGCAGCTTATTGGGATTGTCCGCGCTCTGCGACGGCGGCGCGGTTCCGGCGCGTCCTAACGCTCGCGGAATCCCGGCGGTCTAAGCGCCATAAAACCGGCCGCGCCGATGCTGAATCCCACCTGCTCCTCCCAGGTGGCGAACAGGGTGTCCCCCGCAACGCCGATTCCGGTGTAGACAAAGCCTTCCGGCAGGGCGGGCATGGGAAAACGCCGGACGTTAAACGTCCCCGCCTCCAGATACAGGGCGTCGCCCTCCGGCGGCGCGGCGACAAGGAACGCTTCCCCGGAAAGTCCGCCGGAAAAAAACGCGCGTACCGGAGGGCCGCCGGTCTCAACTCCGGCGGTGTTCGCGGCGAAACTGCGGCTGTCCGGGAACTCCGGAGAAATTACGTCCGCCAAACCGGCGCCGGTTTGGGAAAACACCGCCGCCAGCATTTCCATAAGCGCGGGCGGCGCGGCGGAAAGGGGCTCAGGACGGACGGCGTTCTGGAACTGGCCCATCAGTATCCTTTGACCTTCGCCGTCGAGACGTTCGGTGCGGAACATCAGCAGGTCCTGGTTTGCGGCGGCTCTTCTGCTTGCCCTGAAGTACCAGTAACCGCTGCCGCCCCTGCGGAGAAAGTTCAAATCCCAGCCGTCCTCCGGCGCGAACGCGTCCAGCGCCGGAAGCGAACCGGCAATGGGTACCGCCGAACGTGCGTCCAGCGTCCACAACCGGGGCGACGGCGGCGGTATGTCCTGATACACGAACCACTCGTTGCGGTAAAGAAGCGCCACCGGATTCGCGTCCGGCTCCGGCCTGACAAAAGCCCCCACGGTGTACTGTCGCCACAGTTCGCACCCCGCGATCCGGTACAAGCCTATCCCCCGCGTTCCGGAGTCCGCCGCCGAGTTCGTGCCGGGTGCCTGCCACGGGGACAGGCGAATAAAACCGTCGCGGTTCACCGCCATAACGATATCCCCTTCCCCCGCGAGCATGAACCTGGCGTGTGGCGCGTGAGGCCAGTGGATTAGGGCAGCGGAATACCTGGCGGCTTCGATCGTTTCGATTAGCGTTGGCCCTTCCTCCGTGAACTGAAACCACAGGGGGAATTCCCCCGCCTGCAAAACCGCGACGGGCGCAACCGCCTGCGCCGGCGTGGGCCGGAGTTCAATCGCCCCGGTGCCGTTGTCGGGAACCAAACCGGCGTCGGCGTGTTCCCTTTCCGCCGGTCTGGTACACGAGAACAGAAACGCTGACGCAAAAACCGCAAGGCAAAAACAAAAACGGCTCATGCCTTCAGTGTATACACATTTCGGCTGATATTGAAGACCGTCCGACAGGAAGGCCAAATCCGGCTCCGCACCCGACGGAATTGGTTTTTTGGCGACATTTGATTAATTGACCGTTCCTCATCGCCGGCGCCGCAGCCTTGTCCGCAAAACAACCTGCCCCCGTACGCTTTTCAAGCGTCCCCAAAACGGGTATCATGCAAAGCAGTGGTATGCAAAAGCGGTCCGCTCTGTTCCGCAACACGCGCCGGGGAGAAAACTTGACGAAGATATACTATTTCAGCGGCACCGGGAACTCGCTGTGGTCGGCCAGGAAAATCGCGGAATCAATCGACGGGGAATGCGCTTTGATAAACATCGGCTCGGAGGTTTGGAAGGGCGAAACCGCGGTGGAGGCGGACGCGGTAGTTTTGCTTTTTCCGTCCTACGCTTTCGGATTGCCGCTTGCGGTTAGGCGTTTCGCAATGAACGCGGTGTTTAAAACGCCTTACCTTGCGGCTTTCGTTACCTTCGGGTCCACGCCGGGGGGGACGCTTGCGTCGCTTAGCCGCATACTTAAGCGGAAAAACATAGACAGGGTTTACTTTGGGCGCATTCCGGCGGTGGAAAACTACATCGCCATTTTCGGTTCGCCCAAGGAAAAAACGAAACGGCGGCGGCTGGAAATGCAGACGGAAGCCACCGGGGAAGCCGCGCGTTGCGTCGCGGAACGGCGCGTAAACCGGATTAACGTTTTCCGCCCGTTTTCGGCGTTTATCTGGCTGCTGTTTTCCATAGCCCTAAAGTTTTTTTACAAGTGGTACCGGGTAAGCGACGACTGCAACGCTTGCGGCGTATGCGAAAAACTGTGTCCGGTTTCGGCCGTTTCCATACGGGACGTGTCCGGCAAACTCCGTCCGGTTTTTTCCGCAAAGTGCGAACACTGCCAGGGCTGCCTAAACTGGTGCCCCAAAAAGGCCATTCACTTTGGCTTGCTAAACGCCGGCGTTGCGCGGTATCATCATCCGGAAGTAAGTTTGAAAGACATAGTACGATGAACCAGGAGGCATTATGACGGAAGCAAAGAAGTCCGGTTTCAGGGACGAAAAATCCCCCGGCGTATTAACGATGGTGTTTATGGACGCCGCCGGCAAGGAATGGGGCAGAATGTACGCAACCCCCAAGGAGTTCAGCACCGGTTCGGTGGGGTTCCACGCGTCGGGCAAAGTCGTCAACCCCGACAATCCGGAAGCGAAGTACCAGGTGGGAGCCAACATTACCCTTGTAAACTCCAAGCCGGCGTAGGGCCTGCGCTTTCCGGCATCCAATTGCTTCCGGGCACTTTACCGGGCTCGTCGTCATTGGTTTATCCCCCGCTTGGGGGATTATATCACATTCACGGGTTCGGGACATTACCGAAACCTGGACGGAATCCGGTATACCGCGAACTCCCGGACGTAATCGCGATAAACATAGTGGACTACGGCTTTCCGCCCAAGGCCGGCGTACACAGCCGGTTTCGCCTGCGCGAGGATACGGACCCTTCGCTGGTGTTGACCGGCGCTATGGAAACCCATTTCATCAATATGATAAAATGGCGCGGGCAGGCGGGGAAGGACCTTGCGTTCAACCCCCTGCACAGATGGCTGACCTGGCTGGACCCGCAAAGCCCGCCTGAGTTGGCAAGGAGGTAAAGGGAATGGACGGAGCGATAGCGTTTGCGGACGCCAAACAGGCGCACGTAATGCAAGACGACGAGTCGCGCGAGCTTTACGAAATGATGCAAAAAGCGGAACGGGACCGCCGAAGCGAGATTGACTTTGCCGCAGAGAAGCGAGCGGTAAAAATCGCCCAAAACGCTCTGGCAAAAGGTGCGACAATTGAGTACGTCCGCGAAATCACCGGGCTGGACGTGGAAGCCATCGCCGGCCTACGGGATGGCGCGTAGCAACCCGGGCCTGTTCCTAAGCCAGGCCGGTTTTGGAACAGGCTTTTGGCAAAGTGGGTAAAAGGCATGAGCGAAATGTTGGCGTTTCACACCCGCGTAAAAGTTACGGTAATGTTGTCCGCGGTTACAAGGTCGTCGATGCCGGCGTAGTGGTCCAGCGCTATTTTGATTAACGCGGTGGGGTTTTCGTAGTCGTTGCCCAGCGTGGTTTTCTGGCCGAACATGGTAAGAAGATTTGCAAGTTCCTTGCGGCTGAATCTTTTGTTTGCCGCTACCGCCAGATTGGCGATGCCGCCCACGACCTGTATTCTTGGGTCTACGCCGGCCATGGCGGGGGCGGTTCCGGAACCGGTTTCGTCATTGGCTGCCGTGTCGCAAACGGGTTCGCTTTCCATTTTTGCGCCTGTTTTTATCACTTTTCGTCTGTCCTTTCCATGGAAATCCGGGCGGGTTTGGGGCTTGATTCCCGGAGCAAAAGCGTCAACTCCGGGGCAGGCCCAAAAGCGGGTTCCCCAAAACGGGGAACCCGGAAGTCAAACAAACCAGTGGTGAAATCAGGCCTTGGCTGCAGACTTTAGTCCGAAGGGTTTAGCCTGGTTTCCCAAACAACCTGGCACCTGCCTTTGCAAGGGGAAAGGTGCCAGGCCAACATGAAAGGCTAGTTGCGAACGAGCGTTACGCCGGTAATGTTGATGGTGAAATTATTATCTCTAACACCATCACCTCCCAGGCCGCCACCCCAGAAATTCCAGCGGATTTCAATGTTGCCAGCAATATCTTCTGGCGTCAAAGTATGTGTAGCCGTCCAAGTTTGCAGCAAATTATTATTGCCATCATCGATCCTTGCATCCCCTGGCAGCAACCCGCCACGGAAAAGACCCAGATTTCCAGCGTTATGCGGAAAATTGGCTCCGTCAAATGCAAGGGTTCCAGTTACTGTCAGCACATCGCCAGCTGCCGCTTGCCTTCCCTCTGGCATAACTTGGCCTGCTCGCAAAATCGTTATGGCCGACCAGCCCCCGCTCATAGAGTCGTTTAAGTTGCCAGCTCCACCAGGACCCGTGCCAAAGGCACTAACAGTTACTACCAAGTTCGGGGTAGTCCCTGTGGCAGTTATTATGCCTCTGTTGTTTAAACCCGCAAAATGCGCCGGAGCGGTGGCTGCGGTAACGTCCTCCTGCATGTCAAAAAGCGTGCCTACAAATAGCTGCGGGATTACAAAGTTCAACGGGATGTCCGCGGTTTCACCGCCCAGCGTCAGCCTGATTGTACCCGTGATCGACCCGTTTGCTGCGGAGGTTGCTTCTGTCAGATTGAAATCAACATGCCAGGAAATTGCAATCTCGGGGTTGGTGGCCACGCCTTCAACCACAGCTATAAGATCCGCCGCAGTTGTGTTGTTGCTTGGTGCGAAAAGTGCCAGCGCTTCAGTAACCGCGTCCGCAATCGTTTGCAGAGAGGCAGGCCCGTAGACATCGATCACGATTTGGGTTACGCGGAAATTCGCCGTCCCTGTCTGGTTTCGGATGCGGATTGCTTGATTCGGGACTGGGGGTATGTCCGCACGCGTTATATTGCCTCTTACGGTGAACGGCGTATTCGCGCCAGACAGAGCCCCGGAGGTACCGATACCGGCTATCCCAGTGCCGCCTTCAGCGGCCCCCACCACTATCGGGCCAGTCGCTGCGCCAAGGGTGTTACCAATAACGGTGATTTCGTAAATGTTGTTTACCAAATCAAGTGGCAAGCCGGTTGGCCAAGTGGGAGGAAGCAAAATGTCCAAGCCTTGATGATCTCCGGCAACGTCCAGATTCAAACCGCCGTCCACCAAGGTCGCATTACTTGCACCGCCACGGTGATCATTCCCACGCACGGGTCTACTTTCCCAGTTCACGGAGGTCATGCCAGCAAGCCAGTCCGTCAGGCGGAACACTACCGCGGGGGGAGCAATCACCAGTTCAGCGTAGTTGAACGAGGCCTGGCCAAGGATCGTCAGAGTTAGGCTGTATTCGCCAACATCGGCAAAGGCAACGTTACCTGCCGTAAGCGTCAAAGTACCGGTACCCGCACCTTCATCATTAATGCTGATTGATCCGCTAA
>JGI24694J35173_10002192_pt1 | contig 16241 bp, 6 predicted proteins | sample TergutCo191P1_FD_35173 | JGI IMG/M metagenome (IMG submission 35173) | reverse complement strand
TTTGGCAAGTCTTTCAATTCCGACAAGTCAAACGGATGATTTGCTTGTATGGATTTATCTACCAAACGAGATGCTTCTAGTTCTATCGGCAGCCCCGGTATCCCAGCCGCTTGCAGCGTTGGCCCTGCGTTCCCCAGCCCGTATGTGTGCCCGGCCGGCAGCGTTCCTACTCCCATTCTGTCCCGGAGCGAATCCCCGGTACTTACTTAGACGCTTTTTAAAAGCAAAATCCGGAAAAAAATGCAGAAAAAAATTCATCCTGCGCGAAAGCCTCCCCCAATCCTCTCCTCAGGCGCCCATCCCTCCGGTCGGGCCGCCATTCTAACCCCGGGTACATCATCCCTAAGCGCCCCCCAAAGCGCCCCCCAGAGCGCCCGCACCCCACATCTAGCGCCTCCCAGAGCGCCCGCACGCTAGCCCATCGACCTTCCCCCACAAGCTCCGAGCGTCTTCTCACTCTCCACTCTCCACTCTCAACTCTCAACTAAGCGACCAATTCAGAATTTATCACATTTCCCCCCTTGACAAAACGCCTAAAATTTTCTATCTTACGTTCCGTAAAGTGTGCGAATCGCGGCTTGAGTGTGCGTTTTGCAAAGAATAAGAGGTTAAAGTGGCTACAAACAGTGTTTCTTCGGTCTTTTCTCGCGGTTTAGCGGGGGTTTCTGGTGTTTTGTTCAATGGGCGGCTTGGCGGCGGTAGGCTGCGGGCTGTTTGGGCTTTGGCGGCGGTTTTTTTGCTGGCGCAGGCGGGCTGGGCGCAGACTATAAACATGTCAAGTCCTGGCGGCGCTGGGGTTACGATTAGCGGCGACGATGTGATATTGGGTTCAGGTGCCAATAACGCTACAATAACAGGCTCTGCTTCGGGCAAAAGATTAATCATAGATGCTGCCATTGCCGTAACTTTTAACAATTTGACCTTAACGGGCGATATGTATAGTGCGGTGTCAATAGGTGCTGGTACTGCTAGTCCTACTGGTAGGGCGGTTACAATTAATTTAGTAGGAAATAATACTTTGATTGGTGGTATTGGTGGTGCAGGTTTGAGAGTTCCTTCAAATTCTACTTTAACAATAAATGGCACTGGTTCTTTAACAGCAATTGGCGGGCAATGGCGTTCACTTATAGGCACGGATGCTGGCGCAGGCATAGGCGGCGGAAATACAACAAACACAGGCGGAACTGCGACTGGCAACTTAACCGATCATTGCGGAACGGTTATAATAAACAGCGGAACTATATACGCTTACGGCGGTGCTAGCGGCCAATCTACTACTGACAATGCAGCTAGATTTACAACTGGCGCAGGCATTGGCGGTTCAGGAAATATTGGTAATGGTTGCACTTTAACCATAAATGGAGGAAATGTAACTGCAATTGGCGGTAAACCAGGCGTAAACGATATTGGCCCAGGCATTAGATATTGGGGGTCTCCGTTAACTGCTGTAAGAGAAAGAGGAACAAATGGTACAATTAGAATTAATGGAGGAAGCGTTAATGCAACTGTTACATCTACAGCTACAAGCACAATAACTTCGGCGACTACAGTAACGCGAACAACAACTGCTAATGCCGAAATTCCTTCTCTTAGCGTAAATGGTTCGACAATTGCTTCGATGGTTTGTAATAAAGCTAACTGCGAAGCCGATCCTTATTGTGCCATTGTGACAGAAGTTAATACTTCGGCTCTTGCCGTTACTCCTAGAATCTATTGTGATGTCGCTACTAGCAGTAATTGCGGAAGAGTATATGTGAGGGGAAATAATGGAACTACATATCAGTTAGCAAGTAATAATAATTTGGGAGGAGAGAGGTGTGCATATGTGGCTAGTTACGTAGAAACTACTACCATTACCACTAATGCTAATGCCGTCCAAAATTCTGCAACCACACCTCAAAATCTCACCAAGCGCACTATTAAAATTGGAGCTTCTACTACTAATACGGAAACTCAGAATAAAGCCGTTACCGCTTGCAGATTTGGAAACCCAAGTGTTAATTGTGCTACAACTGCTGATGCAACAGGTAATGTCTATGGTATTAACGATGTAAAAACGGATGGAAACGGGCAGGTTTATTTCTGGTTGCGTAGCGCTACTGCTGGTAACATAACTACCGCAGATACCATAAAATTGGATATTCCGCCTACTAAGGGTTACGGATATTCTACCACTGCTTCTTCTATATACACTTTCTCCGGCCCGCATCCCACATTGACCGTTCCTCCTGTTGGGCCGTATTCTCTCGTAGATGGTAGCACAATTACCGGGCCTTATAGAACTGGGTTCAGAATGGCTGGCGTTGGAGGTTTGCAGCACGTTGCTGCTGTTGGTAGAGAAATTACCATATATAAAGGCTCTTATAATGCCAATGATGCTTCCGCTACAGAAGCAAATGGCAGCAATACTAGATTCCACACAGTTCGCTGGTGCAGAGCCGCTACTAACACCCAAACAACTTGCGGTACTCCGACTACTGAAGCTAATGATACTTATCGACTGCATTCCGGTAGGTTAAGCACTACTTACACTCCACAGCCCGCTGATTATGGTCAATATATATGGGCTGAAGTTATAGTAAGAGACAATAGCTCAACACCTGCTAATAATTCTACCGACTGGACACAGGCTACAAAATACCCCACCATCCAAGTCGGGGCGGCTGTTATTGCAGAAGCTAAACTAAGCAGCCCTAGCCTAAGTCAAAATAACGTATCCTTTAACTTAAAACATGGATACATTAGCACTATGGATACCCTTTTCATCTGGGATTTGGTTGGCGTTAACGGAATGACTGTAACTTCCGGCGCTAGAGTAGTCGATGCTATGGTCTCTTATGTAGATGGCCGCAATATGAAATACTCATGGACGGCTCGTTGGAATGGCACTGCTGGTACAGGCCAAGCAGTTAATTTATCTAGCAGCTTAACCAGCCCAACTACAGACGCTTCTGTAAAATTTACACTGCCAACAAGCGCAAACTTTACACTGCCAACAAGCGGAGACCATCGAGGCTTTATAATTTTGGAAGTGGATATGACGGGTGGCGATATTCCTATACTTAGCGATGTTGAAATTTGCCACGGAACTTACAATGCCTCTTTTGCATGCAGCAGCACGGAGAGCACCCCGAAAAAATACAATTATGATCCTGCCACATTCTTTGGCAACACCTTGACCAAAGCTGTGCCAGGCACCGGCGCAATAAAACTAAAATTTACCCCGGGCTTTACAACTACAACGCTTGGTAGCATTAATTTGGATGGCAGCAGCATTTACAATACTAGCAATTGTAGAATAAATACTACTACTATACAGGGCTCAACCGAAGTAATGTGCAATTACGAAGGGCTTGATGTGCCAGGGAAGTCGCATACATTGCAGATTGCAGGTTGGAACAACACTGCAGGGCCAATGAACCCCTATTTAACCTACTTAAGATCTGAGCAAAAGGCTACCGCTGAAATAGTCGGGAATTTGCAAAATACTGATGCTAACGTTACTAAGAAAGAAAATTTAAAAGTAGGTGATAATGTACTTGGCAGATATGAAACCAATCCGTATGATGAAGGGGTGATATCAAAAATATCCTGGTATTTTGAAGTTTCACCAACTTCAACCAAGCCGGGCGATGGTGTAACTTTTGCTCCTACTGAAACGAATGTTATCCCAAATTCTTATAAATGTTTTGATGATGCTGACGCCAATTGCTCTAATTTTAGTCAAGCCGTAACAGGACCGACGGTTACATTGCTTCCTGCACATTTTACAAGATACGTTCGCTTGGTTATTCGCGCAGACGGAAGCGATCCTATTACCGCTACCGGAGAAGGTCAGGTAAAAGCTAGCGCTTGGGTTCCGGTTGGCGTTTTGCTAGCTCCAGCTCCCAGCGCTAGCGTAGCCGATGGTACTCTTGTTCCAGGATGCTATGGCTTCAGTCAAGATCCAGGCTCTCAAAGTACTCCCGCTACAGACCAGGAACAGTGCCGCACTTACTCCTTCATAAGCATCGGTGCCTGCAATCCTAAAGATGATAGGACCATAAACAGTAATCCAAATTGCACTTCAGAAGGTTTGTATGTTTATGACTACAGCCCTTATATGCTCTCTGCGCCAACAAGGTCGCTTCATCTCTCTACAGGCAGAATGGATTATAAACTTGATACTTGGAAAGATGACGCTTCTCCTGTTAATACTTGCACCAGCAGCACAAATGCATTTGACTGCGGATCTTTCTACCAATATACTGTGCCAACCAATCCTGTTAAAGGAAAATATACCATTAGCCCAGAAATGATTGAATGGATTCGTCCATCTATAAAAACTGCAACAATAAAGGGTGGCGACACTGATGATCCTACTGAGTTTATCCTTAAAACCTCCGACGGTAAAAACTTAGAAGGAACAAATATTTCTATTTACAATAACATTATTGAAGTGGATTTTGGCGACCTGGTATCCAACGAAAGTCAGTCAATACTTATTACCAATACCACTACTCAATCTTCATCTTCAGGTTCATGCGTATTTGATGGCGTTGGTGTTACCTCAGGAATGGCTTGCAAAATTACATTGGCTACTCCATTAATCCATGATAACGGCTATAGAGTCGAAATAAAAGGCTTTGCGTCACTCTCTGAAACTATGGACACTGAAGTGCTCTCGTTCAGAACCGGACTTGCTCCAAGCTTCTCTGCGCCTATAATACGCAATGTCGAAAATACCTGGTACTCCAATGTGCATCCAAATTCAAACTCAAACACTGAAAAATTTGCAGTTGGCAAAAGCGTTACTGTTAAGGCTGCCGGCGATGCACCAGTTGAATATAAGAAAAATGGCGGTGGCGCCTTGTCAAGCTGGTCTATTTGCTTGGAAACAGAAGGCAAAACCGATATTTGTACAAACAACAGTTCTTCCACTGAGACTGAATTTAACGCAGCTCTTTTAACTTATTCCCAATCTCTTGTTGATTACGGCAAAAATGTTCGCATTACAATTAGCGGCAAACACACTGTAAACGATGACGATATTGTTATTGCGCCAGTTTCAACCGCTTGGGTTCCCGTAGGCGTTGTGGTTAATGTTGATCCAAAAGGTTTGTGCAAAGACGAAGATGGCGATTGTGCAGGCTCAGGCAAGCCAAGCGAAGGTGCTTTAGGCGCTCTTAGCTATCGCGTAGAAGGTGCTAACACTACTCCTAGAATCGTTTACGATAGCCAAATCTCTGTACGGTTTGCATCAGATGTAGGCACGGATAAATTTAATGGCTGGACCGCGACAGGAGGTTCATTCACTGGTGTTGACGAGGCAATTACGGAGTGGATACCCGGTTCAGTGATTGGCGAAGTTACTTTGTCCGCTTCCATGACAGACGGCAGGCCGCTGAATATCAGCGCGGCTTTGAACAATGCAACAACCTCTAGCGCTACTGGATTTGTGTTTACATTTAGCCCCAGCACTGACAGAACAATTTTAAAAGGCACGGGCAACATAACCATTAACGATGGTACAAATGATTTTCACTGCAATGTTGCCTCTACTACTTCTGGTGAAATTACTACGATTACAGGAGCAACAGCTGCTGTTCCATTCGCTTGCTTTAAAAATAGCGGCGCTTCGTTTGCTGTTGTGGATGGAAGCGGCTCAACTTATATTCTTAGCATAGCCAACGGCGTCTTTAAGGATGGCTATAACAATGTTAACACAGCAAACCCAACGCTCTATAATTTCAATAGCGCTGGCGCAACCTATGTAGCAGATTTGGGCAGCAAATCTTCCATTATAAAAGATAAAATTTATAATGGAAATACAACATTTACCGGTGAAGATGGCAAAATTACGCTTACAAACGTTGGCACCGGAGTTGTAAGAGTAGAGAATTACTGCTTGATTGAAGCCGGACTTTCGGAAACAAACGAGGCTACAGCCATTGCTAATTGTGCTTCCACGCCAGCAACTAACTTAACTAAAAATAGCATAACCGTTAGCGCTGTTAATGCAGGTACTGATATTTCTAAAGACGGAACCGCAACATTCACAGTTGTATTAGGCGACGCGAATGTGAAAATAGACGCTAACGGATACGCTGTGCCATACAGGGCAAATTTAATCATAAAGGTTAGCAATGGCCAGACATTCAAAGTGCCTGTTTCTTATACAGTAAACAAAGCTACAATTACTCTGACTAAGTATCCGGATGCAGTATCGCCGGTTACATACGATAAACAATATGATGGAACCAATACTGCGTTCTTTAGTCTTGCTCCTGGCGCCAATTCTTGGAATTCGTCTCCTACCGTTTCAGGGTTGACCGTTTCTCTGCTAAATTCTGCAGGCCAGCCTCTCACAGCTACATTTGACAACGAACATGCCGGCGCAAAGCAGGTTGCCATAACCTATAAACTCACCGGTACAAACTCAACCAACTACGCTTTTGCGAACGGAAGAGATGAGGAAAACAGCGTTATAACAGCCGAGATAACAAAACTAAACGTGAACCTTTCTTTCGGAGGGAGCAACCTCGTAGGGACAAAACCCTATAACGGCAGCAATGAGTTTGAGAATCCTCCAGCCGCTACTTTAAGCAACGTTGTACCGCTTGATTTAGCATCTGAAAGCAGGCTCAAATTGAGCGCGGCTGTCTATTTGGTTGGCGCAAATGCTAGCGATAATCAGAAAGTTGATCAAGTTAGAGTGCATTTAACCGGCACTCACGCCAATAACTATAACCTGGCTACGCCGGTGATAACCGATTTGTATGCTAAAATCAGCCCCAAAAACCTCGCTTATATTGCAAATACCGACAAAACCCGATATGGCAACAACTGCGTAGTTGTTGATGCTGTGGAATACGGCACTAAAATCAGCGAGCTTGTTACCTTGAGAGGCCGTACAGCGCTAACCGGTGGCAGCAACTGCCCCGTAGTGGATAATGGCGATGCCGATGCCGTTGAACCTATATTCGGAACCAAGCAAACCGTTATGGGCAATTGGACTGTGTGCACAAAGGATGCCAATATTGCCTGCAATGCGATTGGCGCTGAGCTGCCTAGCGAAAACGACAATGTTGGGTCTGTTGCTGATCCGAGAGTCCTTTATGCTTACTATAAAGTGGAAACCGCCGATGGAGTCGCAAACTTTGCAAACGATTTGGTTGTAAAAGTCAATCTTACGGTAACTAAGAAAAATATATACGTAGGGTATAATTTGGGCGCTGGAAACGGAGTTAAGCAATACGATGGAACCAATACCTTATCAGGCGTTAAGGCTGTAACGGATGACGAAGATCTTGAAAAGTGCTTAGTTGCAAATGCCACTTACGAAAACGGAATTAATTCTCCTTTTGGCTGTCGTGAGCAAGATGCTTGCAGCGGCAAGATGATAAAAATAATTTGGGGAGTTGGAGTTGCAGAAGGCGTAAATTGCGCTGCTCTTGTTGCAAACTACAACATAGATCCAGTTACTTCTTCCGGCGGCATTATAGAAAAGCGGCTACTCCATATTGTAGGTACTTTTACAGCTGATTTCAAATATTACGATGGCACTGCTACAGTCACAGAGTTTGTCGGCGACGGCGATCTTGAAATTGATCCTATTGCCACAATCGAAGGAGTCTCTCTGAGCAAAAGCTCCGCGCAAGCTAATTTTGTATCCCCCGATGTTATCTTGGATGGTAACGGCAATCCTCAGACTGTACCCATTGTATTGACTCAAGGTTTCGAGTTGGTGGTGTTGAATCCATCGTCGTATCCAGATACTAAGATCGGCAACTACACGTTGGCTCCAATCACCGTTGCCGGCGCAGTGATAAGACCGATTTCTCTGGAATACACAGGAGGAGAGCTTTATCAGGTTGGCACTTATGGTTCGCCTTTAACCGATATAAGAATAACCACGGCTGGCACCTATGCTTTCCCGTCCTCTATGCCTGGAATAAACTCAACTACCGTCTCTGGCTTCTGGGAATGGGTCACCGAAGGCGGCACCGATATCGGCAATGCCACAGTTGCAACTGCTGAATGTCCGCCTACATCGGATGCTGCTGCTTACTCAAAAGGAGTAAGTGCCAGGTTCAGGCCCCAAGGCAACAATTACAATCCTTTAACGCATGACGTAAAATTGTGCGTTGCGCCTCAAACTCTCAACATTGCCTATAATCTGGGCGATGGAAACGGAGTTAAAAAATATGATGGATTTGCAACTGTGCTAGGCGTTACGCCTGCAAGCTCTGTAAAAGAAGATATAAGAGTATGCTTGGAATCAACATCCATGTACGTAGATACAGATCTCACTGATGACTGCGAGGCAAAAGATGCCTGCAGCGGCAAAACGATTGAAATAGACTGGACATGGAAAACTAGCTGCTCTGATTTTGGGAAAAACTACATAGCATCGCCAACCACTATTCCTGGCGTTGGCGTTATACAACCTATGGAACTTACAGTCTTTGGCGTTACTGCTGAACCCAAAGATTACGATGGCACCACTGCACTCAAAGGATTTAGCATAGAAATCGAAGATGAAGATGATGAAGACAAACCACGTTGCTGGGGGCTTAAAGACTGTCCGCTCCGTGCCGCTATGGATGGAATCTATCTTAAGGTCGCGGAAGAACGAAAAGCATACTTTGTTTCCCCGGATGTCAGGCTAGGTCAAGATGGCCAGCCTATTGAAGTAGCCATAGTACTCGATGAAAATGATTTCACATTGGGATCTAATAATGAAGATGTTAGAACCGAGAACTATAAGTTAGCTGCGGTTGAAGTAAAAGGCGTGGTGATATCTCCAGTTGAATTGAAGGGCAAGGGTGGCAACGATGCGATTGTTCTCAGGCAGGCCGGCACTTACGGCTCTCCTGTAACCGATATAAGAATAACCACCAACCCGACCGCCACATATCGTTTCCCGTCCACTTTGGATGGAGTAGAGATAACGACAAGCAGCAGCAGCTCGTTGCAAGTAGTTTCCGGATTCTGGGAATGGCTTGAAGGTAGCGTTGGCGATGCCACAGTAGATGCCGTTACCTGCCCGCTTCCTACGGCAGGAAATCTTGAAACCGCTTATTCTAACACTGCAACGGCCAAATTCACGGCACAAGGCAATAATTACCTGCCATTATTTAAAGAAGTTAGCCTGTGCGTTGCTCGACACCAGCTCGCAATCGGAAACCCAACCCTGGCAAACGCCGGCGGAAAAGTCTATGATGGAAACAATATCTTCTGCAACAATACAAGTGCATATCCGTGCGAAAACATGGTTGTACTCAATGATAATTGGAAAACGAGCGTGCCAATTGGCAAGGAAAATGACGCGAATTCTTTGATCCTCAATGTTAAGAGCGCTATTTACACCGGAGGCACTCAAGGCTATGCCGCTAGCACGGGCAATGAAGACTATCGCATATTGGAAGTTGCATACGAATTGGATAGAACCAATCCAATCGCAAAGAACTACCATGAACCGGCAGCGTCTATCTATCGCAGCGCTATAATCAGCAAACGCATTATACCGATTTACGGACTTGAGTTCAAAACCAGGCAATATACCGGCGAAAACGATGCGGAGCTAATCAACACGGCTAACATACAGGCCGGCAAGTATTGCCACGAGCAAAAATATTGCTGCTCAACCAATAGCATACCATGCAGGACTGATTTGGTCCTTGTCGGAATAGCTGAGTCTTGCCCCGCCGACAAGCCGAATGTAACTGGAGTAATAGACAAGCTTGTGAAAGCAAGCGATGTTTGCCCAAATCCGGTGGCTGGAACAGGACCTGTTCTAAGCGACGTATTTACGATAACATTATTAAACGAGTCTGCTTTAGACTTCAGGTACGTTGATGCAAATGGAAATCCCGATCCAAATGCAAGCGTTTTCACTAATGACAACGTTGCTATTCCAAAGAAAGTTATCCTCTCTTCGCCTACTTTAGAAGAGGCCTTCAAGCTTGTCGGTGTCAATAACCATAACTATGCTATCCAACTGCCGGATATGGGTGGAATAATCGACAGACTCAACTTTGCAGACTATATATGCACAGTTCTGGGAATGCCGGAGAGCGAGAGAGAAACCTGCTTGCAGAAATGGCTGGAACAATACAGGGCGTCTGAAATTCCTTTGAACGCTACTTACGGCCAATCGCTGGGTGAGCTCACAGACAGCATTGCACGGTTCTATACCACCGATTTGTCATCTCTGTTCGATAACGAAGTGATTCTTCCAGGCGGCAATGTTTTCACCGGCACATGGGTATGGACCAACCCCAACGAAGAGCTTTTGCAAGCTACTTTCCATGACAATCCGAGCGCTGCCGAAGAAGCTGGCTGGCCCACGCAGTACTTCTTCAAAAAGGTCAAGTTCATCCACTCGCGAGGCAATTACGAGCCTATAGATGGCATGCCAGTCCCGATCCGCGTACACAAGAAACCGCTAACCATCAACGTGTCCGCCGAAGGCAGATACTATAATGGAACTGTTCGCGAAAGAGGCAAAGACTGCAACAACAACGTACTCCCGAACGATTCCGACTACGATACCGCCCCGTGGAGCGAAAAACTCTGCCCGGGCAAGACCTTAGTCGAGACACACGTAACATGGGACCTTCTTGACAGAGACAAGGCCTTGTGCGGAGGTGCCTCTGGAATGGACTGCCTCCCTATCGAAGGAAACGTTGCCGTATGCGATACTACCTTTAACGGTCCTGTCATTGCCAGTCTCGTATGCAAGTTAGACCCTTACATAGGATACGACAAACCCGTTCTCCTTAATAAATTGGCATGGGCCTCTGGAACACCGAATGGTATCAAATTCAACTATCTACTGCCAGGCGAAAGCAGAGGAAACTGGCCGGTAGCAGGCGCTATCGTGCCTTCCAAAGAAAGAGCTGACAATGGAGTCAATATAATAGCTCCGGAATGGAGGCCCGAACATACGCCGGATCCAAACCCGCAGCCAAGAGAATTCGTTTACGACGAAACTGCTTACAGCAACCTCGCATCCGTCAGGTTAACCTCCGGATGGAATTGGCTCGAACCGGATTTGATGCCCGCCAACCCGCACGATCCATATATCAATCCGAGCAACTCGGATCGCATAGAAGTTCCCTATTGGCTCGAGTTCACGCCTCCCGATACAAACTATACGGCCCCGCGCACGCTTGAACGCCTTACCATCATCAAGAGAAACGAAGACTTCGGCCTTAAATCCGCTCCAGTCATCGCCGGCAAATGCGGCTCAGACACGGCACGCGTAACCATCTTGACCGCAAACGATAATGCTACGGTCTGGTATCAGGATCAACGCTATGACAACAAACAGTTCTCCGTCTCCGGACTCCCGCTGGGCTACAGCGAAAGAGACTATACGGTGCAGGCTCAAGCATACGGCATCAGCCGCGACTATACCGTTGGCTTCCACCGCCTGCCTACCTTTGAATTGGTCGCAAGCCAAATCAGAGAAAAAGCATGGACGGTACAAATAGACTCTGCGCTCGGCGGACTGGGAATAGACCCGCTCAGAACTCAATGGTATAAAGACGTAACGCTCAAAGCTACAGGACGAAACCTGTCCAACGTCGAAGGAGATATAACCGGATACTGGGTTAAACTCTTCGACAACCAAGGCAAATTCGTAATCAGCTCTTGCACAGGCGTTAAAGGATTCGAAGGCGGCAATTGGCCGGATCTGGAAATATCGCCGGTCATCCCGCAACAGAAAGTCAATATCGTCGCTTCCTCGTTCTCGTCTAAGGTTGTTGCCGGAGGCACCGCCCTCACTCTCAACACTCCTTTCGGCGGAACTGTAAGCATCTATACCATGAAAGGCCAGCTCGTCTCCAAAATAAACGCAGTCGAAAGCCGCACCGTAGTCAGAGTGCCAAGCACTCAAGGCATGTATATAGTCAAACTGGAGGCTAAATAAGTGTATTCTCAATTCTCAATTCTCAATTCTCAATTTAAAGCGTTGCTATATATAACAATCTTAGCAACGTCGCTGCACGCTCTCCCCGTGGGCGACCCAAGAACCCCGGATGAAGCCCCGCGACGCGCAATACCCGTCGAACAAGGCGTGCACGAACTCTCTCTGCACGCTTTTATGGGCGCTTCCAAAATCAACTACCCAGATATGTCCGGAACTCAGTTCAGCCCGGGATTCGGCGCAGGCTTCTCTTATAGCTACTTCTTCTCGCCTCGCTGGAGCTTCCTCACAGGTGGCGGCATACAGCTCTTCAACAATAGAGGCACAGACGTAAACGGCGATTGGGTCGGAACTCCTATCGAAGACGCTAACGACTTCTCCGATGGCGGATCAGACCGAGTTACGCTGTTCTACGACTTCAACGGATATAGCGAAAAACAATGGAGCCTCATGGCCATGATCCCTATCATGTTCCAGTACCAAAGCAACGAAAGCAGAAACAAAGCATTCTACTACGCTATCGGCGCAAAAATAGGCATCCCTTTCGCGGGCTCTTACGAAGGCGTCGCAAAAAGCGCCAAAGTCTGCGGATACTACCCGGACCGCTGGGGCGCCCCTCCAGATGGATACAACTTCTCCGACTGCAACCGCCACGACTTCGGCGCAGGATCAGACGACCCTAACTCGCCAAACTACAACGAATACGCATGGATGGGATTCGGAGACTTCGGCAGAGTGTCGTCGCACTCAAAACTCAAACTCAGCACCGCCGTCTTCGCTGCAGTGGAAGCAGGCGTTAAATGGAGACTATACAACAAATTCGCCGTCTATACAGGATTCTGGATGGACTGGGGCCTCAACGATATCGCTATACGCGCCATCGGAAGCCAGCCGTTCACATGGGAACCACTCCCGGAAAACGAAGACCAAAATTCCAAAACACCGTCCGCTAAAATATCGTTCAGAAGCCGCACAGAAGGCAGAGCAATCCCAGTCTCGCTGGGATTCACCGTCCGCTTCGCTCTCGGCGCCGGAAGCCACTACGAAGTCGCAGACTCGGTACGCTGGATAAGAGAAATCATATACAGAGACTCCATACTGGACAACTGCTTCGCTAGACTGGAAAAAATGCGCGCAGACAGCGCTGCAAACGCAGACTCGCTCGCTATGCTCAAACATAGAGCAGATGCGCTCATGGCCTCAAACGCAGACCAAGACGCTCTCAAAAGACAGCTGGACTCGCTCGAAGCCCTCAGAAAAGCCGATCTCGAAAGAGCAAGACTCGCCGCGCTCGAACAGGCCCGCAGAGACTCCATAGAACGCCATAAACTTCTCGAAGCATCAAGAGCCTCGCGCTTGCAGTCATTCCACATGAGACTCGGACAAATATCCAACGGCCTCGATGACTACAGCATAACACAGACCGTTCCAAGCGAACGAGCAGTCGAAAAGCTCGATACCGCAGGCGTGCTGCTGCGCGACTACCCGGATTTGCGCATACGCATAACAGGGCACACGTGCGACAAAGGAACCTACGAAGCCAACAAGCGAATAGGCCTCCAGAGAGCGCAGAGCGCAAAGAACTACCTCGTAAACGCGGAAGGCATAAGCCCCAACCGCATAGAAACCGCAACCAAAGCCAACGACGAACCACGCGTTCCAAACACCAGCGAAGACAACCGTCGCAAAAACCGCAGGGTGCAAATAGAGATAATCGAAGGCATAGAAAAAATCGAACAGGAGGCTAAATAATGAAACGCATTTCACTTTGCATCGTATTGATACTTGCTACCGCGCTATACGCAACGCAATCACGCGTAGAAAGCATGGGCAAGCGCAGCGCCTTCTTTTTGGACGATATAACAATCTTTGAAAATCCGGCAAATGCAACCTTCTATTCAAACGCTTTGATGGGAGAGCTTGGCTTCTACAAACAGAACACGCTCGGACCATCAAACATAGGCCACAACTACGACCCGCTCAGCCCCTGGTTCGGCGCGCTGTTCAAATTCGGCCTCGCCGAAAGCCACATGCGCGATCCGCAAATCACCATAGGCGGCGTGTTCGGGCGCGAACATTACAATTTCACGCGCTTCGTTCCAAGCGAAGTCGTTGTAAGCGGCCTTCATGTAAAAGTCCCGCAAACCATAACCAACTTTGACGCATTCCTTGCCGGCACAATGGTGGACGGCTCCGCAGTGGGCGCGCACGTATATGTGGGCGTGCAAGACGGCAAACAAGACCACGTCAGCGGAAACCCTGCAAAAGGAGACTTGGCAGAAAATGCACACGTATCCATTCTTGCAATGGATTACGGCGCGAACTTCCTGGTCACCAACAGCACATCCATAGAGCTCACGCTCGGAGTGGCCCGCATACAGTACGGCCCAAGCCGCAAAACATTCCTTGACCCGGGCCTCTTCTCGTTCTACTCGCAGGGCCGCCTGTTCGTTGACGTGAACCCGATAGGCGGCCAGTTCGTCACGGGATACAAAATCGCAGACATGGAAGTCCCGGGCTGGGAAGAAAACTACTACAATCTGAACTTCGGCCTGAACGTGGTCATCCCAAGAGGCTTCTTCTGGGTAGGCATAGACGGCGTTCGCATAAAAGAAACCGTGGGCTCGTTCAGCCTGGAAAACGATGGCAAGAATCTTGTTTACAGGGAGCCGGGATCCATGGACGTGGTTCTCAACGACCGCGCAGACCACATGGGCGGCATACTTAGCTTTGGCATAGAGCGCAACGTATGGGGCAAATGGTTCACGCTCAGAGTGGGCGGCCAAAAGGGCTTCATGTACAACAAATGCACGAATCTGAGCGGTCTGGGCGAAAAATCCCCGATATGCGACCTGCCTCAGGGAACCAAAGGCAACTTCTGGTCCACCAATCCATACGGAGACGGCACGCTTGAAGACCACGTAGGCTTCGGATTCGGACTGAACATAGAAGACAAGCTGAAAATAGACGCAGCCTTGTCCGAAGACATAGTGTTCCGCAACCCGTTCCAAGGCTCAGGCCGCTTTGTAAGCCGAGTCTCAGCGGTATATACTTTCTAAAAACGCGTCCAATTCCGAATTCACTTTCATCCTCTCCGGGTTTTCCATAAACCAGGCGAGGGTTCTTTTAATCCCGTCCCTGAACGGAATTTTGGCCTCCCATCCAGGAGCGAATTTCTTTATCTTCGAATTGTCGAAAATAGCGCACCATGCCTTATCGCCCAACAATCCCGCGCCCAATTCTGGATTTTTTTCCGCAATTTTTTCGCTGGGGGCGTATGCAAACCCCGCCGTCACCCCCAACGCCCCCGCAACAATTTCCGAAATCTGCCGCCAATTCAACAATTCGTCGCTGGTAATATGGAACGCCTGTCCCACGGCAGCGGAATTTCCCAGCAGCGCAACAAACGCGCGCGCAAAATCCTCAGCGTGCGTAAGGGTCCAAAGCGAGGTCCCGTCCCCGTGCAGAACAACCGGCTTCCCGGCGAGCATCCTCGCAGAATTTGTCCAGCCTGAGCTGCCCATAGCGGCTGGGATAATGGTATCGTAAGTATGCGAAGGTCTAACCACAGTGATAGGGAAATCCCGTTCCCGGTATTCATTGAAAAACAATTCCTCGCAAGCGATTTTATTGCGAGAATAAAGCCAAAACGGATTCTTGAGCGGAGTGCTTTCCGTAATTGGAACAGCGGTCAGCGGCTTCTGGTAAGCCGAAGCGGAGCTTATAAAAACAAACTGCGAGCAAATATCCCTGAAAATCTCAACGTCTCTCCGAGCCTGTTCCGGAGAAAAGCAAATAAAATCAGCAACAACATCAAACTTCAGCCCAGCCAGCGCATTCTTCAAAGCAACCGTATCCCCAACATCAGCCTTAATCAACCGAGCGCCGAGCGGCAGTTCTCGTCTCATAACGGACCTGCTATCTCTATTCAAAACCCACACCTCAAAGCCTTTCTCCAAAGCCTGCACAGTGCAATTCCAACTGATATTCCCATTCCCGCCAATAAAGAGTATTTTCATTGTATGAACTTAGAAATTAACGCTTAATTGAGAATGGAGAATGGAGAGTGGAGAGTGAAAGAATTCAGAAATTAATGCATTTAAGTTTGCAAACTCTCAACTCTTAACTTTCAACTTTCAACTCTCAACTCTCAACTTTCAACTCTCGCTTTAATAATCACTTGCTTTCATTTTCTGCGCAGCGCGCAAAAGACCTTTGGTTTCGCCTCTAGCTTCGCCTTCTTCATATCTAACATCAAGAGCCTCTTCCATATTCCAGTCGCCATAAAGCATATTGTAAACCTCCTGCGAGTGCATCTCCAAAA
>JGI24694J35173_10002180_pt1 | contig 16306 bp, 27 predicted proteins | sample TergutCo191P1_FD_35173 | JGI IMG/M metagenome (IMG submission 35173) | reverse complement strand
GTCGGCATTCGGCCCACAAAAAAGACCGTTGTTACCGGTATCGAAATGTTCAACAAACTGCTTGACGATGGTCAGGCTGGCGATAACGTCGGAACGCTTCTTAGGGGTGTTGANAAAAAAGAAGTNGAGCGCGGACAGGTTCTTGCCAAGCCCGGTTCGATTCAGCCCTTTAAGAAGTTCAAAGGTCAGATTTATTGTCTGTCCAAAGAAGAGGGCGGACGGCACAGCCCGTTCTTTACAGGTTATCGTCCGCAATTCTACTTCCGAACCACNGACATTACGGGNACGGTAAACCTGCCTGAAGGTAAAGAGATGGTTATGCCCGGTGATAACTCTGAAATTATTGGCGAGCTGATTCANCCTATTGCTATGGAAAAAGGTCTCCGCTTCGCTATCCGCGAAGGTGGCAAAACTGTTGCTTCCGGTACGGTTACGGAAATTATTGAGTAATGTGAGATTTCCTGCCCGCTTAAATGGCGCCCGGAAAGGCGGTTATCTGCCTAAAGTGCGCTTGTTAAGCGGCAGGTTGGAGGAATAATGGCTAAGGAACGAATTCGCGTACGATTGCGCGGTTTCGATGTGGAATTGTTAGATCAAAGCTCGAAGTCTATCGTTGCAACCGTGCAGAAGGCGGGCGCCAAGGTTACNGGCCCCATTCCTCTTCCGATGCGGACAAACAAAATAACGGTGCTTAGATCTCCGCATGTCAACAAAAAAGCCCGTGAGCAGTTTGAGATGCGAACGCACAAGCGGCTTATTGACATAATAAATCCTTCCGCGGAAGTGATGGATTCGCTTATGAAATTGGAACTCCCGGCCGGCGTGGACGTGGAGATTAAGCAGTAGGAGTTTTCAATGTTGGGTCTTATGGCCAGAAAAGTTGGAATGACGCAGGTTTTCGACGATATCGGGAATTTAGTTCCCGTCACTGTTGTGCGAATTGAACCAAATGTCGTCATATCCCAAAAAACCGAAGAAAAAGACGGCTATAAGTCGGTGCTTCTCGGTGTGGACGACTTGAAGAAAAACAGGGTTACAAAGCCCTATGCCGGACAGTTTCCGGAAAATATTGCCCCNAAAAGAACGATACAAGAGTTTCGTGATTTTGAAAAAGAAGTAGCGGCAGGGGATGTGCTGGGGGCTGAAATTTTTGAAGATGTCCGCTATGTCGATGTGACCGGTGTTTCTAAAGGCAAAGGCTTTCAGGGCGTTGTCAGGCGCTTTGGACACGGCGGCGGTCGTAAGACCCACGGTTCTAAGTTTCACCGCGAGCCCGGCTCGACTGGACAGAACACATATCCGCACCGGACGTTTAAGAACAAAAAAATGCCCGGGCGCATGGGGCGCGAGCGGGTGACAACTTTAAGCCTTAGGGTTGTAAAGGTTGACTCTGAGAAGCAGCTTTTGCTTATACGGGGCGCAGTCCCCGGGGTGAACAAGGGCTTGGTAGTCGTACGGGCTGCCGTTAAGAAATAGCCATTGGGCAGATTTTGAGGATAATGGGTAATACAATGAATCGGACAGTATATTCCATTGATGGTAAAGAGCTCAGGAGCATCGATCTGGCAGACGAAGTTTTTGCGCTGCCGGTGAACGAGGATGTTATCTGGTACGCCATCAACAATGAACTCGCCAACAAGCGGCAGGGGAATGCCAGTACAAAAGGTCGTGCGGAAGTTCATGGTTCCAATGCCAGGCCGTACAAGCAGAAAGGAACAGGACGAGCGCGTCGTGGCGACAAGAAAAGCCCTATTTTGGTTGGTGGAGGCGTGGTTTTCGGCCCGAAACCGAGGGATTTTTCTTATTTTATGCCCAAGAAAGCAAAGCGCCTTGCGATGAAAAGCATTTTAAGCCTGAAAGCTCAAAGCGGTACGCTTAAAATTATCGAGGACTTTGCAGTTGATTCTGGAAAAACCAAGGATTTGTTTAATATACTTAAGAATTTTTCTGAAGGTGCAGACTGCAAAACCGGCGAACGGACAGTTTTGGTCCTTCGCGGCGAGGAAGTTTGCGACAAAAAAGGGGTCGATGACCGCGAAGAAGTGCTACCTGTGACTAGAAAAATCAAGCAGGCTGGAAGGGTGATTCCTTGGCTTTCTTTCCTTTCTCACTCGCGGCTTCGGGCGCACGATCTTTTTTACGGACGCAGCGTGATTATAACCGAAAGTGCTGTGAAAAAGTTAAATGAGTTTTACTCAAGTCAAGGAGCCGAATAATGAGGCTGTACGAACAGATACTTATCGAGCCGGTTCTTTCAGAGAAGGCAAATCAACTTAGAGAAGAAGGCAAGTATGTTTTTAAGGTAGACCTTAAAGCGACAAAGCCGCAAATCATGGAAGCATTTCGCCGCCTGTTTAACGTTCATCCGCTTTCCTGCAATGTAATGGTTGTTGGCGGTAAGCCAAAGCGCCTTCGCTCGCGTTCCGGCTACACTTCAACATGGAAGAAGGCGATTATCAAGCTGCCCAAAGATGAGAAATTAAACATCTTTGAAGGCGTGTAAGGAATTATTGTATGGGAATTAAAACGTATAAACCGACAACGCCGGGAATGAGGACGTGGCAGAGCCTTGATTTTTCTGAGCTGACTAAAGGTGCAAAGCCTGAGAAGTCCCTTACTCACGGGCGCAAAGAGCGTGCCGGGCGTGATAACTTCGGGCGAATAAGTGTCAGGCACAAAGGTGGCGGGCACAAGCGCCTTTACCGCGTCATTGATTTCAGGCGCAATAAGATCGGGATTGAAGGAAAAGTTGCTTCCATAGAGTACGATCCGAACAGGAGCGCCAATATTGCCTTGATTCACTATGCAGACGGTGAAAAGCGATACATCCTTGCTCCGCAAGGGCTTTTGGTGGGTGCGAAAGTTTCATCAGGTCCGACTGCCCCAATAGAGCCGGGAAATTCCCTTCCGCTGGAAGGTATTCCACTGGGATTTTCTGTTCACAACGTTGAGCTTTCCCTTGGAAAAGGTGGACAAATTGTTCGCTCAGCGGGAACATCTGCGGTTTTGGTTGCGAAGGAAGGGGATTATGTGACCTTGCGCCTGCCGTCAGGTGAGATGCGTTTGATTTTCAAAAAATGCTCTGCCACCATCGGCACGGTTGGGAACGGAGATCACATGAACGTTGTCATAGGCAAGGCGGGGCGCAACCGCTGGCTTGGCATACGACCAACTGTTAGGGGTATGGCAATGAACCCCGTTGACCACCCGCACGGCGGCGGTGAAGGGAAAAGCAAAGGTAAACATCCTGTCACCCCGTGGGGTCAGCCGACTAAGGGATATAAAACCCGGAAGAAAAACAAGCCTTCGTCACGGTTTATCGTAAGCCGCGGCAAGAAGAAATAGGAGCGTAGGGTGTCAAGGTCCATTAAGAAGGGGCCCTTCATCGAGAAGAGCCTGTACAAGAAAGTTTTGGAATTGAATAAGTCCGGCGAGCGGAAAATGATAAAGACTTATTCCCGCTGTTCCACGATAATTCCTGAAATGGTAGGTGGTACTATTTCTGTTCACAATGGCAAGACGTGGGTTCCGGTTTACATAACTGAAAACCTTGTCGGGCATAAATTAGGCGAGTTCGCACCTACCCGTATTTTCCGCGGGCATTCGGGTTCGGACAAAAAGGCCGGGAAATAAGCAGGTATCAATATGGCTACGAAAAAAGAAAATACTGGCTACAGGGCTGTAACACGCTACTTAATTGTTTCTCCATATAAGATTCGCCCGGTGGCAGATTTGGTTAGGCGTAAGCCCTATACTGAAGCGTTGTCTTTGCTTGAGAATATGCCGCATAAAGGAGCGCACCTTATCAAGAAAACGCTTGTCTCTGCCGGTTCAAACGCTCTCAGCAGGGATAAAAAGCTTGCAGAAGATATGCTTTATGTGAAGGAAGTGCTCATCGATGAAGGTCCGCGTATGAAGCGGATTTGGATTCGGGGCAGAGGCAGGGCAGATATGCTCCTCAAGAGGATGAGCCACATCACGGTTGTGGTTGATGAGACAGTCAATGCCGGGGCAGTATCAAAGCCCCGCAAGTCTTCTTCTACAAAGGCGGATAAATAGATGGGACAGAAAGTAAATCCAATTGGATTGAGAATCGGCATAAACAAAACGTGGGCTTCGCGCTGGTATGTCGATCCTAAAGAGTATGCGGACACGCTGCATGAAGACTTAAAGCTCAGAAGCCAGATTATGACTATGCCTGAAACCAAGGGCGCTGACATTGCTGAGCTTGAAATAATCAGGCATCCGCAGCGAATTACCATTACTATACACACCGCTCGTCCGGGAGTCATTATCGGAGTTAAGGGTGCTAACATAGAGAAAATCGGCTCTGAGCTTCAGAAAGGCGTACAGAAGAAGATTAACATAAAGATTAAAGAGGTTCGTAATCTCGATAACAATGCCCAGATTGTTGCCCAGAATGTCGCCCGCCAGCTTTTGGCAAGGTCGAGTTTCAGGCGTACAATGAAGCAGGCAATAACCAACGCCATTAAAAAGGGCAACGCCCAGGGTCAAAATAAGACTTTCAGGTCGTCTTGGTGGTGCCGAAATGTCAAGAACTGAAGAAGCAAAAGAAGGTCGCATTCCTCTTCACACTCTCAGGGCAGACATCGATTACGGTTTTGCCGAAGCTCAGACCACTTTCGGTGCCATTGGCGTTAAAGTGTGGGTGTATAACGGCATGAAATACGGCAAAGAGCAAAAGGAAGATGCCGGGTCGCTTTTGCGCAAAAGGCGGGATAGGCTTCCCGGTCAGCGCCCTGATGGGCACAGAGGCGAAAGTCAAAGAACTGAAAGCCGGGGATCGGCTCAAGCCGAATAGGAGAGATAGATGTTAAGTCCGAAGCGTGTAAAACGCCGCAAAGTACAGCGGGGCAGTATGCCCGGTAACGCCACAAGGGGAAACAGTGTCGCTTTTGGCGATTATGCCCTTGTTGCACTGGACAGGATGTGGATCACCAACCGCCAGATTGAAGCCGCCCGTGTTACTATGAACCGCCACATCAAACGCGGTGGAAAGCTGTGGATAAGGATTTTTCCGGATAAGCCGTTTTCTAAAAAGCCTGCTGAAACACGCATGGGAAAGGGGAAAGGGGCACCTGAATATTGGGTGGCGGTCGTAAAGCCCGGCACAGTGATGTTTGAACTTGGCGGCATTGACAAAACGCTTGCCGAAGAAGCCATGAATTTGGCAGGGGCGAAACTCCCCATAAAGACCAAATTTGTTGCCAGAGCAGACATGGAACTTGGCGGTTAAGGATAGCGATATGAAGAATTCGTTTAAGAACCTTTCGTACCCTGAGCTTAAAGCCAAACGGGACGAGTTGTACAGAAAGCACATGGATTTGAGGTTTCAAATGGTTGTCGGTCACGTTGATAACCCGTTGCAAAAGCGCACTATGCGCCGCCAGATTGCACGGCTTAATACGCTAATTAAGCAGCACGATATGAAAGCCGCTGCAACACAGGCTTAAAGGAGCAAGAGTATGAGCGATGAAATGACACCTGTAGACGCAACTGCGCCTGCTGCCGCGAATGTTCCTGCCGCCGATAATGCGGTTGAAAATAGCGTGAAAACGAAAGCCGGCAAAAAAGAATTTGTTGGAATGGTGAAAAGCGACAAAATGGATAAGACGATTGTAGTTTCGGTTGAAACAAAGACGCTCCATCCGCTTTACAAGAAATACATTGTGCGCAGTAAGCGGCTAAAGGCGCACGACGAGAAAAATGAAGCAAAAGTTGGTGACAGAGTTCGNGTGAGAGAGTGCCGTCCTATCAGCAAAGAGAAATGCTGGAGGTTGGAAACCATTATCGAGAGGGCCAAATGAGCCGCAAACTTAGATTGCGACAAGAGGGAGAGCGAAAATAATGATTCAGGTCGAAACTTTCCTGAATGTAGCGGACAATTCAGGTGCCAAAACCGTTCAGTGCATCAAGGTTCTTGGCGGAACAAGGCGAAAGTATGCAAGCATTGGCGATATTATTGTAGTTGCCGTAAAAGATGCTCTGCCGACTTCTGCCATCAAAAAAGGCTCAGTCGAGCGGGCTGTCGTGGTGAGAACGCACAAGGAATATCGGCGCATGGATGGTACCTATATACGCTTTGACGACAATGCGTGTGTCATTATTGATGCCGCGCTTAACCCCAAAGGAAAGCGTATTTTCGGGCCAGTGGCGCGGGAATTACGGGAAAAGGGTGATTTTATGAAAATTGTCTCCCTTGCCCCGGAAGTTTTATAGGAGCGAAATATGGAACCAGTGGTTCATAAATTTAAGCTTAAGAAAGAAGACACCGTTGAGGTTATTGCTGGCAAAGATAAAGGCAAGCGTGGCAAAGTGGTGAAGATTCTTCAGGCAAAAGACAGGGTCGTGGTAGACGGTGTGAACCTTGTAAAAAAGGCGCAAAAGCGCCGCAAGCAGACCGACCGCGGTGGAATTGTAGAAATTTCTGCGGCGATTCACAGCTCCAATGTCGCCATTGTGTGCAAAAAATGCGGGCCAACAAGAATTGGCTTTAAGATTGAGACCGAAAGCAAAAGCAAATCACGGGTTTGCCGAAAATGCGGGGAGGTACTGTAATGGCTACNCCTAAAGGCTATGTGCCCCGGCTGAAAAANATATACCGGGAACAGATTGCTCCTGAGCTTATCAAGGAGTTTAACTACAAAACGCCTATGCAGACACCNAGACTTGAAAAAATTGTGGTTAGCATGGGCGTAGGTGAAGCAATCCAGAATAAAAAACTTCTGGATGCCTCGATTGAAGACCTTACTACCATTACAGGGCAGAAGGCGGTAAAGACNAAGGCAAAGAAGAGCATTGCCAATTTCAAGATTCGTGAAGGACAAGAGATTGGTGCAAAAGTGACGCTTCGGGGAGCAATGATGTACGAGTTTCTTGATAGGCTTGTCAACGTGGCACTCCCACGCGTTAAGGACTTCCGCGGGGTAAATCAGAACGCCTTTGACGGGCAGGGTAATTACTCCCTTGGGCTTACAGAGCAGATTATTTTTCCGGAGATCGACTTTGATAAAATTGAACGGGTNGCCGGATTGAATATCGCNATTGTTACGACGGCAAAGAACGATGCGGAAGCGAAGGCATTCCTTTCAAAATTCGGTATGCCCTTCAGGAAATAGGGGGAGTAATGGCTAGAAAAGCGATGATGATTAAGGCGCAGCGAACACCTAAATATAAAACGAGAAAAGTGAACCGTTGCCGTATCTGCGGGCGTGCCAGGGGGTATCTCCGCAAGTTTCAGATGTGCCGCCTTTGCTTCCGCAAGCTCGCAAGCGAAGGGCTCATCCCCGGCGTAACGAAATCAAGTTGGTAGGAGGGTAAAGGATGAGTGTTTCTGATCCCATTGCTGATATGCTAACCAAAATCCGGAATGCCGGAATGGCGAGGCACGAAAAAGTTGATATCCCCACCTCCAAGCTCAAGCTCGAAATCGTAAAGATTTTGAAGATCGAAGGGTATATCAAGAACTTCAAGAAGGCAAACCATGATGGAGCCAACGTAATTAGGGTGTTCCTAAAGTACGACGATAAAACTGCTCCAATAATTCATGGTATTGAGAAAGTTTCCAAACCCGGAAGGCGGGTATATTTGGGCTACAAAAATATGCCCAGAGTGTTTAACGGATACGGAACCCTTATAGTCTCTACGTCTCANGGGGTTACNACCGGGAAAAAGGCTGCCGAGAAAAAGGTCGGCGGCGAAATTATCTGCACTGTCTGGTAAGAGGGGTTTATGTCACGGATTGGTAAAATACCGGTTAAGGTTCCGGGGGGCGTTAAAGTTGCTTTCGCTGATGGAGTGATGACGGTGGAGGGTCCGAAGGGTAAGTTGTCACAACGTTACCACTCAGTCATCAACTTCGAAGATAAAGGCGCAGAGATCATCGTAACCCGCCCAAACGAGGAGAAGCAGACTAAAGCTTTTCACGGGCTGTACCGTTGCCTTTTGAACAATATGGTGGTCGGAGTTTCTTCCGGCTTTACCCGCACTCTTATCGTTACGGGTGTTGGATACAAAGTGGAAGTGCAAGGAAACCTCTTGATGATGAGCTTGGGTTATTCAAGCGACATTTATGTAGGTATTCCTGAAGGGCTTTCGGTTACTGCCGAAGGCGGTAAAATTGTGATAAGNGGTATCGATAAGCAAAGGGTTGGNGAGTTCGCGGCGCAGGTACGCAAGCTCCGAGGNCCTGAGCCTTACAAAGGTAAGGGAATTCGCTACGATGATGAGCAAATCAGAAGGAAAGTCGGCAAGTCCGGCGTCAAATAGGGTAGGGTGATGCTTAAGAAAATGGTAGATAAGGACAGGAAGCGCCTTAAACGAAAGATTCATATTCGCAAGCGGATTGTCGGTACGGTTGAAAGACCGCGTATGACGGTTTTCAAGAGCAATCGTTCCCTTTCGATTCAGATTATTGACGATGGGAAAGGTCATACACTTGCCTCTGCTTCAACGCTTGAGAAAGACCTCAGAAGTATCAAACTTACTGTTTCCGGCGGTGCGCAATTGGGCGAGATAATGGGCAAGCGGCTTATTGAGCAGAACATAAAGTCTGTCGTGTTTGACAGGAACGGATATTTGTATCATGGCATCGTGAAAGCGGTGGCTGATGGAGCCCGGAAAGCCGGGGTGCAGTTTTAGCCAATGCCTGCAGGCGGATGGCTAAGCGAATAAGAAAGTAAGGGGACCGGATGAAACTTCGTTTCGTTTTTGGTAATATCGTGGGGTATAGTGCCACACTGGATAGAGGTTAGAATGGAAAACGCGCAGGATACTGAAAAGACTCCGCAGGGAAACGCAAGGGCAGAAGCTCAGCCCCGCCATAGAAGTGAAGGCAGGGGACGTGGCGAAGGCAGGGATCGTGACCGGCGGGATAGAGATTCTCACGACAAGGAATTTGTCGAGAAGCTGGTTAAACTTAACCGTACCGCCAAAGTCGTGAAAGGCGGGCGTAGGTTTTCGTTCTCAGCGCTTACTGTTATCGGCGATAGGAAAGGCAATGTGGGCTTCGGCTTCGGAAAAGCCAACGACGTTTCTGAGGCTATTCGCAAAAGCATCGACAAAGCCAAACGGAACATGATACGCCTACCGATCAAAAACGGAACGATTCCCCATGAAATTCAAGGGGCTTTCAAGGCTTCAAGGGTTCTCCTTAAGCCGGCTCGTTCAGGGACTGGGATTATCGCAGGCGGGCCTGTCAGGGCAATTATGGAAGCAGGTGGCATTACTGACATCCTTTCAAAGTCTTTGGGCGCTTCAAGCCAGTATAACGTTGTGAAAGCAACATTCGAGGGGATTTCAAGGATGCTTGACGCTAAAGCAGTGGCGAAGAACAGGGGAAAATCTCTCAAGGAATTTTGGGGGTAACAGGTGAAAATCAGAATTAAGCTTGTTAAAAGCGTAATTGGAACTTTACCAAACCAACGCGCCACCGTGAGATCGCTTGGCTTGAGAAAAATTGGCTCTTCGGTGGAGCAAGAGGCAAGTCCTGCCGTTTTGGGAATGGTTAAGACAGTTTCCCACCTTGTGTCGGTACAGGAGATTAAGTAATGGCTCATGATTTTAATTTGCGTGCACCTGAAGGGGCAAACAAACGCAAGCGTATTGTAGGACGCGGGCAAGGTTCAGGGCGCGGTACAACATCGGGTAAAGGAAATAAAGGTCAGCAAGCCCGTTCCGGTGGAAAGACCTACGGAGGGTTTGAGGGTGGTCAGATGCCCTTGTACCGCCGTCTCGCACAACGGGGTTTTTCGAACTATCCGTTTAAGAAGTCGTTTCAAATTGTCAATTTGAATGAAATCGATAAGCGCTTTAATTCTGGTGAAACGGTGAATTTGACATCACTCCATGCTAAAGGTCTTGTCAAAGGAAGAAAAAACGGCGAGAACATCCTACCGAAAAATCCTGTTAAGATTTTGGGTAATGGGGAATTGACGAAGAACTTAACGTTTGTACTGGATGGCCCCAATGCTTTGAGCATTATATCTGGAGCGGCAAAAGAAAAGATTAAGAAGGCTGGCGGAAAGATTTCCGGGGAAGTAGCTGTACCTGCACCTGTATCTGAGAGTGCGTCGACTCCCGTAGCAGCGTCCGAACCCGCTGGTTCCTCGGAACCGGTTGCGGAAAGCACAGAGCAGTAAAGGGTGATACATGGCTAATCCATTTGTCGGTATTTATAGAATAAAGGAACTCCGTGAGCGTATCATCTTCACGTTTTCGATGTTGGTGGTTTTCAGGATCGGTACGTTTATTCCCATACCGGGTGTCAATGTTCGCGAGCTGACAGCGTTTTTTGAGGCTCAAGGCCACGGCGCAAATCCCATCATCGACTATCTGGATTTTTTTGCGGGTGGTGCGTTTTCTAACTTTTCGGTGTTTATGTTAGGCATTATGCCTTACATATCAATGTCCATCATCATGCAGCTCCTTTTGATCGTCTTTCCTAAGCTGAAAAAGATTTCGCAAGAGGAAGGCGGCAAGAAAAGGATACAAAAATACCAGCGTTATGGAACGGTCGGGATTTGCTTGATTCAGTCTTTTGCCGTCACCCAATATGCCCGCAGCATTTCCCATACNGTGGAAAATCTTCTCACTGTCAGCATGGGGGCGTTTACGCTGATAGCGATGCTGACCGTTACGACAGGGACTATGTTCCTCATGTGGATTGGCGAGCAGATTACAAAGCGGGGAATCGGCAACGGCATATCGTTGTTGATTTTTGCGGGTATTGTTGCCAGGCTTCCGACAGCGATTTGGGAACTTGGCGGGCTTGTCCAGGCCGGTGATATTAACCTCGTTTTTGTCGTGGTTGTTTTTGTGATGTTTGTCGCGGTTGTCTCGCTTGTTGTTTTTGAACAGCAGGGGCAGCGGAAGATTCCTGTGAATTACGCCAAACGCATCGTGGGACGCAGAATGTACGGCGGTGCGCCGAATGCGTTTATACCCTTTAAGATCAACCCCTCAGGTGTAATTCCTGTCATTTTTGCCTCGTCCATTTTGACTTTTCCACTCCAAATCGCTTCGATGATGGGTGCGGAAATTGCGTGGCTGGGGGCGGTTTCCCGCGCTTTAAGTCCGCATGGGGTGCTTTACAACGTTTTCTACGTGCTTTTGATCGTGTTTTTCGCGTACTTTTACACTCAAGTTACGCTTAACCCGATAGAAATCTCAAAGCAGATACGGGAAAATGGTGGATCGATTCCAGGTATTCGCTCTGACAGGATTGAGGATTATCTAACGAGGATTCTTAACCGTATTGTGCTTCCCGGGGCGCTTTATTTGGCAGGTATCGCGGTTTTACCAAGCCTTATTCAGTACTTTTTCGGGTTTCCGCCATCAATCGCCCACCTTTTGGGCGGAACATCGCTATTGATTATGGTCGGTGTGGACTTGGATACGATGAGCCAGATTGAGAGCTTCTTGAAGATGCACCATCATGAAGGGCTGACAAAAAAAGGTCGCTTGCGGGGCAGGAACCTTTAATGGCTTTACTGAAACTTAAGTTTCTTAACCTAGGTTTCAGTAAAGTTGCGTTGACTAAGTGAATGAAATTTGCTTTAATGGTAGGGCTTTTCAAGCCTGTGAAGGAGTAAGAGGATGAAAGTCCGAACAAGTGTTAAACCAATTTGCGATAAATGCAAGGTGATCAAACGAAATGGTATTATCCGTATCGTTTGCATCAATCCCAAGCATAAGCAGAAACAGGGATAGGAGAGTATATGGCGCGTCTTGTGGGGATAGACCTCCCGAATAAACACGTGAATATTGCGTTGACCTATATTTTCGGCATTGGTAGATCCAGCGCTGATGCTATTTGTGTCAAAGCAAAAATTGATCCCGTGCGTATGATCAACGATCTTTCCCAAGAGGAACTGAACGTTTTAAGAAACATTCTGGAAAGCGATTATAAAGTCGANGGGCGCTTACGTACNGAGATTGCCCTCAATATAAAGCGCCTTATGGACATTGGGTGTTATCGTGGCTTGAGGCACCGCAAGGGGCTACCCCTGCGCGGACAGAGGACGCGGACGAATGCCCGCACACGTAAGGGCAAGAAGAAAACCGTTGCCGGTAAGAAAAAGTAGTCGGAGGATATAGTGGCTAGCTCTAGCAAGAACACCAACAAGAAAAAGAAAGAAAAGAAGTCGGTATACGAAGGGAATGTTTATATTCAGGCAACATTCAACAATACGATAGTTTCTATCACAGACCTCATGGGGAATGTTGTTTCCTGGGCGAGTTCAGGTCAGCTCCAGTTTCGTGGCGCGAAGAAATCTACNCCCTTTGCCGCCCAAAGCGTGACCGAAACTGCCGCGCAGAAGGCGATGCAGGTGGGGCTTAGGGAAGTACACGTGTACGTCAAGGGGCCGGGCATCGGTCGCGAGTCGGCTATCCGCCAGCTTGGTGTATTAGGTATTAAGGTTAAGTCGATAAACGATGTAACTCCGATTCCGCATAACGGCTGCAGGCCGCGCAAAACACGCCGTATTTAACGGCTCGTTCATAGAGAGGAAAGGATTATGGCAAGATATACTGGCCCTGTCTGCAGGCTTTGCCGGACGGAACAGAAGAAACTGATGCTTAAAGGCGACCGCTGCAAGAGCGATAAATGCCCTATCAACAAAAAACGCCCGACACCGGGCAAGGATCCCAAAGCGCGCCTTGGAAAGCGTTCCGATTACGGCTTACAGCTTCGGGAGAAGCAGAAGCTTAAACGGACTTATGGNATGCAGGAAAAGCAGTTTGCCCTTTTCTTCGAGCGGGCGTTGCGTATGCCCGGCATAACCGGTGAAAACCTNTTTGCGCTTTTGGAGCGCCGCCTTGATAACGTTGTCTANCGGCTGCGTTTTGCGGTTAGTCGAAGCCAGGCGAGGCAAGTTGTTTTGCATGGGCATGTAAAGGTAAACGGAAAGCGAGTAAACATTCCTTCGTACATGGTGCGACCTGAGGACGTTATTGAAATTGGCGAATCCNGTAAAGGTTTGGCATTGTTGAAGGATGCATTGAAAGAGTACGGTAAGTCAGGCGTGATGCCGTGGCTTAAGTTGGATCCCGATACGATGAAAGGGAAATTTCTGGTTGTCCCCCGAAGAAGCGACATCACAGATTTGGCTGACATCAAGGAACAGATGATTGTCGAACATTATTCTAAGTAAGGAGTCCTCATGGCCCGTAAAAATCTCTTAAAGGGATTCAAGCGTCCTAAAAGTATTACCTTTGAGCACAGCGAGCTGAGAAAAGATTATGGCAAGTTTAGCGCTGCTCCGTTTGAGCCGGGATTCGGCACGACTGTAGGCAATACTTTACGTCGGGTTCTCCTATCTTCCATACAGGGGTATTCGATAACTGCAGTTAAGATTACCTCTTACGATGAAGCGGGAACGGCGCACATGATTTCAAGTGAGTTTGAGACGATTCCCAACATTGTCGAGGATACCCTTGAGGTCATCAACAACCTCAAGCAGATTCGTCTCAAACTGCCTGACGACCTTGAGTCAGACGTTATTTTGTACGAATGGTCAGGCAAATGCGAAATCCGAAGCGGGGACTTTGCCCGTCCTGGGCAGGTGGAAGTCTTAAGTGTAGGTCAACATGTTATGACCCTCATGGATAACGGGCGGCTTGAACTTGAGGTTCAAATTGAACTTGGGCGCGGTTATGTTCCATCGGAAGTAAACGAGCGCTACGTTGAAGTTATTGGTACAATTCCGCTTGATGCGATTTTCTCGCCTGTTAAAAAGGTGAAGTATTCGGTTGTGCCNACNAGNGTTCTTCAGCGAAACGATTACGATAAGCTTGAACTTGAGATTTGGACTGACGGGACTATACGGCCTGAAGACGCGCTTGCGGAGGCTGCGAAGATCTCAAAGGATCATTTTTCGGTGTTTATCAATTTTGATGAGAACAGCTTTGGTTCCGACGATGATTTTGATGAGCAAGACGACCGGGTACGCCAGATTTTGAGTACTCCGGTAGAAGAGCTTGAGTTATCGGTGAGGTCTTCAAATTGTCTTAAGAATGCAAACATAAAGACAATTGGCGAACTTACTTTAAAAACTGAGGATGATATTGCAAAAACCCGCAATTTTGGGAAGAAGTCGCTTCTTGAAATTAAGGAGAAGCTCAAAGAATGGAATTTATGGTTGGGGATTACCGACGTAAACGTGCTGAAAAACGCCGTTAGGGTTCCGCCCCAGCAGAAGGAAGACGGAAATGAAGCATAGACGAGGCTTTAACCCCCTTGGGCGGATGTCAGCGCACAGAAAGGCGCTGAAACGCAACATGGTAACATCGTTATTTAAGTACGAGCGAATTCGCACCACCAAAACTAAGGCTCTTGAGGTGAGGCGAGTTGCTGAAAAGCTCATCACACGTGCGAAGATAGACAGCGTTCATAACCGCCGTATTGTTTCGGGGAGGCTGTTTGACGAAGGGATTGTGGCGAAACTTTTCACNAATATAGCACCCCGTATGAAAGATAGNCCGGGCGGTTACAGCCGNATNATNAAGCTTGGCGAACGTTACGGAGATGCGGCGGAAATGGTGGTGCTTGAGTTGGTTGATTATGTCTTNAACCCCGATGAAGCGGCGGAAAAACAGGCAAAGAAAGAAGCCAAAAAACAATCGCGGAAACCTGCTGTGCGGGCTTCCAGATAGGAGAGGGATCGAATGTCGAAGGCACATAGAGGAAAAGGGATTCGGGACTTGGTTGCGCGCGGGCGCGGTGAGTGTCCTGTTTGCAAAAGGCGCAATGTGAAAACACTGTATGACCANGAAGCTGCCGAGAAAAAAGTTAAAATTTGCAAAACTTGCAAAGCCGCCATTAAACACGGTACGAAAAGCGCCGCAGATATAAAGGCGTAAGTTTTTCGTGCAATAATGGCACGCATTTACCTTGTCAGGTNAAGTAGTTGCTTTTATACAAATGACCTAAGTTATTAAAAAGGGGAGAACCNAATAGTTCTCCCCTTTTAAGCTTTTACGCTAACTCCTACGCAGAAAGTGCACAATGTCTGCAGTCNCTTCCGCATTCGCCGTCTTTGCCAGCTTCCTTTGTCTTATCNTCAAGCTTATGTACCTGCGCCGCNTCGACAAGCGCCGAAAGATCGCCACCGCCTTTGAAGCGCAGGACGTTGACCATAAAGATGTTCAGTTTGTTCACGATGTTAGGCGGCAGAAGGTTGCCGTCCACCTCCACCGAAAGAATAGGNTAGTTGCGTTCCCGTGCCCACGGCGTGAACATTCCCTCGATGACCCGTCCGATAAGGCAGGCNAAGGGGCTGATGTTCACNATACCTGAATATCCGGTGTCCATCGCGGCGGCGGCGGAACCTGAGGAAACGGCAATTTCAGAGTTAAGCTCAAGGTTCACAAAGTGCTTCTGCGTGTACTTCATGATCTCGTGCATATCGTGGGGTGTTTCCGGTATTAGACCGGTGGGCTCCAAAATCGAAAGCACTTTCTTTTCCACCGAATGTTTCCACCACCCTTCAATTTTTAGCTTTTTGAGATCCCTCCACGGCTTTGAAAAAAGCCGCGTGCCGGGTTTTCTTAAGTTTATGAGTTTGTTAAGTGAATATTCCCGCACAAAGTCAAGGTAATGTATCCATTCAGAAATGCCCGCGACTTTGACCACGATGCCGCGGTCGCTCATGAGGTCTGTNAGCTCGCCCACNGCAAAATCATCCCGGCGCACGTAGATTTCTCCAACAACCAAAACCTTCGGGCAGTCGGTGAGTTTACGCTTGAGGGGGATTTTTTTCACATCGTCCGCCACGCTTTGCAGTTCCTTCCAGAGCGTTTCAGGCTTGAACTCCACCGCATGCATGAGCCGCCGCCATGATTGCTCAAAAGCGGTGACCGCTGTAACCGGATCGACAGCTGTTGTTTTAAGTGAGTTTTGAACGTCCTTAAGATAATCAGAAACAACCAGACCTTTCCACATCTGTTTGGCAAAGTTCGGTCCAAGTTCGGTGTAGGAATTGTCTGCCGACAGAATAAAAACCACCACGTTTTCAAGGCGCATATCTCGGAAGAGGTTTTCATAATAGATGTAATACTGCCCCGTTCTGCACGGGCCTGTGGTTATCGGGACAAAAAGCAGGTACAGCTCGTCCTTACGATACTTCTCGCTCCAAATAAACTCCAAGGCGCTCCCAAGCACGAGGTGGCTTGGAACGCACTCTTTCCCTGACGAGTTGGCTCTGGCTATCTGCACGGTTTTGCTTGTTGCCACCGGGAGCGCTTCGGCGTTGATGCCCTGACTGCGCACCGCCGCCCCCATGTA
>JGI24694J35173_10002176_pt1 | contig 16327 bp, 8 predicted proteins | sample TergutCo191P1_FD_35173 | JGI IMG/M metagenome (IMG submission 35173) | reverse complement strand
AGTATTTGCGGCGTTGGCATTAACCGGCTTTTTGTACTTTGTGCCTTACCAGCTTTTAAAAACTTTTGCTGCTACAGAAACGAACAAGCTGTTATTTATTGGACTTGGTATTTATCTGTCTGTTATGTGGTTAATATTTAGGCATTCGTTATATTGTCATCATAATGGCGCACTGGGTTTTGTAATCAGACTGGAATATAGTACATTTGCCGGTCATTTTTTTATGATAAGCGAGTATATTTTTTATCTCATTGGTTACAGTTCAAGGGTATTTTTAAAACTGCTGTTATTGTGTGCAATTATTTGGAATTTTAATAAAATTCTTTCCAAGCATCTTTTATCCCAATTCGCAAAAAGCATTAAATATGGGTTTTTGGTTGTTCCACTATTAGCACCTTTTGTAATTATAGTCACTGTATCCGGAAGCAGAGAAAGCGATTGGGTTTTATGGATTTTATTGGCTTATTCATATTTTATTCTGTTCAGAGACGATGAAAATAAAACAACCTACATTAAATCTGTTATATGTTTACTTATTGGAATTGCAATAAGCTTTACTGCTGTTATTTTTGCATTACCATATTTATACGATTGCTGGACAAAAAAAAGAATCACAAAAAGACTGTTTTTCACAGGCATTTTAGGTTTTGGATTTATTTTATTAGCATTTATCGCTNTTGGAACTTTAAACACTGATACCCTTAGATCCTTGACTACTACAGGGCAAGTAGATTATATGGGCATTCACAACAAGTTTTCTATGCCAACGTTGACGGCTTTTCCCTTTGCTGCCAAAGAACTGACTGATTATTCAAATCAATTTGCCGATTTGCCTCATAAACATAATTTATTTAAATTTGTCTCTGAATATTTTATAAATTTCAACAATAACATTATACAAAGAATACCTATATCAATACTTGCTTTTTTGTTGCTTTCGGTTGTTTTCGTAAAAAAACTAAAGATATTTTCTTTAATAAACGGTACATTTATAATACATTATTTGTTTGCAATTCTACTTGTACCATGGTCTATGGCTGAATATACGAATGGGATTCATTTTTATGCTTATTTTATGCCAGGTTTATTTATTTGTTCAATTCTAAAAACGGGATTTTTTAATAAAAGATTGCTTTGTCCGGCTAATATTGCTTTGCTTTTGGCTTTTTTTACTGTTAATTTTGTCATTAATCCTGCCTTTGGTATTTTGAAGCATATCAACGCTGTATTATTGTTTTCTTTTGCATTTATTAATATTAGCTTTCTTAAAAAGAAACTTTTTATTATTTGTGTAAGGTGGAAGAGCACTGCCGGAAACCATACTGGTCAGGCTTATGATGTCAAGTTTGTTGCAAGAAAGTTTGAGAATTTTTCACAGATAATTTACATTCCTCATTTAACAGGTTTCCGNATGCAAACATTTTTTTATCGATGTTTGTATAAAACTATAAAACTCTATTTATCTTATGTTGCAAGTAAAAATGATATTTTGTATCTGACAGAATATTTTCATCATGGAAGTGTTTTTGATCAAGTGTATTTTTCCCGGCACCTTCATGGAAGACTCAAAATAATAGCCGTGGCTCACTTGGTCCCACAATGGGTTGAGGATAGCTACAGTAACGACAAAATAATTGAATATGCTTCTTATGTTGATAAGCTATTGGTACTGGGTAACGGCCTAAGGAATTATTATATATCGAAGGGAGTGCCCGATGGAAAAGTTGTCTTTGTTCATCACCCTGTAGATAATGGGTATTATGCGATCTCGGAAATAAGAAAGAACAACGATAAACCAATATATGCTGTTGTTATAGGAAATATGCTTCGTGGTCATGATGATATGAGACAGATAATTTCGATGACCCCCAATATTAAATACCATGTTTTTTCTGGAAGGGAAAATTCTTTGCCTGAAGATTTTAAAAAAATGCCCAATGTAATCTCTCATGGAAAAACAAAAGAAAAGGATCTGCGAAATATATTACACAATTCCGATGTTTCCCTTAATGTAATGCAGGATACTGTTGGCAGTAATGTTATTGTTACTTCGATGGCATCAGGAATGGCAATGGTTTGTTCGGACGTTGGTTCAATCAGAGATTATGTTNCACCGAATTCAGGCATGCTTTTCAATTCAGTTCATGAAGCGGTAAATGCTTTGAATAGGTTGGATGGTGACAGAGAATTATTGTATCATTTGCAAAAAAAGTCATTGACAAAGGCAAAAGAAATTGATATAAAAAAAGTTGTTGATTTGTTGTATTCTGATATCATCAATATCTCTTAAGGAGCGACTATGAGTATTAAACAAATCGCAAAAAAAGTAATTAAAAAAATATTAAGATCGCTAAACTATGATATGCTCAGAAAAGCACCTGTGCCCCAAGAAAAGATCTTTTTAAGAAATGATTATAACAAAATCATAAGTATTTATGATGCGTTGAATGACGACCTTTCAAAATCCCTTTTCTTTGCGCAGCTTGAATACTCAGTAACAAAAAATTTTGGAAAAGTATACGAATTGCTAATAAAAAGGAATGATATAGTAAATGAAAATAATATTTTATCACTTCTGAAAAATAACTTGGTCATGCAGAGCGATAAAATTATTTTACTTGGGGATGGTAAAAATGATTGGCACGCTGAAATACTGTTAAAAAGTTTGGGATACTTAAATATTAAAGTTTCCAAGATTTGTAATACGAACCAATCAGGTTTTTATGAAGTAGATAATATAAGCTTTGATGAGTTGGTCAATTTTCCTGATGCAAAAATAATAATGTATACTTTGGACGGATTTGTTCAAAAACCAATCTTAGTCAAAAAGGGATTAAAAGCAGATAATCTTTATATATTGCTGCAAGAGATTTCTACAGAATATTTTGATTCGGATATTATGATTCCGGGAGAACATGAGGTTTTTGTTGATGGCGGTGTTTGTGATTTCAAAACCAGTTTGGACTTTATAAAGTGGTGCAAAAATAATTATGATGCGATTTATGGCTTTGAACCAGATGATGTTTGTTTTAAAAAAACTCAGGAACGTATAATATCAAACCCCGAAATAGATTCTTCCAAGATAAAAATGTATAAAGCAGGATGCTGGAGTAAATCTACAAACCTTCAATTCATTTCTGATGGCAGAGGTGGATCAAGCATTAATATAAATGGTGGTAACTCAATTAAAGTTATTGCTATAGATACCGTGGTCCCAAAAGACAAACGTGTGACATTTATTAAACTTGATGTCGAAGGCGCAGAATTAGAAAGTCTAAAGGGAGCAAAAGAAACGATCAAAAGGTGCAGACCTAAATTGGCAATATGTATTTATCATAAACCTGAAGATATTCTTGAGCTGCCGTCATACATATTATCTTTGCATTCGGATTATAAAATGTATATAAGACATTATCAGCATTTTATTTATGAAAATGTATTGCTTTGCGTATAGGGAGATCTGATGCAAGTTGTAGTCGCTAAGGAGTAAATATATGAATGTTTCTATAAAAAACCAATTGAAGAAAACATTTAATAAATTTGGGTATGAAGTAAGAAAGGCAAGTAACCCTCTATCTAAATCACTAAAAATATACAATTTCAGCAAGTCATATTATCTGGATCAAATGAAGATAATCTTAGAAAGATATAACTTTGAGAATAAAGTAATCTGTGAAATAGGTTCAGATCCAATGCTTGAATGTTCCAGGGCGGCAATGTTACTTGGTGCAAGTAAAGTCCATTCGTATAATTATGGAATAAAGTTGGATGATTTTTATGATGATAATATTAAAGTGCATAAATATCATTTTGGAAAGGAAAATATTCCTGAAGGTATTTTTGATTTCATATTTGCAATTGCAACTCTTGAGCATATTCCTGATATTGAAGATTTTGCGACAGGTATTGTAAAATCATTAAAACCAGGTGGAAGTGCATATTTACAGGGAGAGCCCTTATGGACAAGCTCTCTGGGGCATCATTTATGGTTCAATAGCGGTAAAAGAATATATAGTTTCCATGATGACTCTAATTTTATAGATGACTGGTATCATTTATCTATGCCCTCAAAGAAATGTTTTGAAAAGGATTTATTGTCTAAAGGTTTGGAGGCAGATGTCATCCCATTTATTTGGGAAAGAATATATGAAAGCAATAATATTAATAGACGAACTCCCGGCGAATTAATAAACCCCTTTAAAAAATTGGGCAATGTCAAAATAGAAGTAATAAAAAGTATGGATTATAGGGTGCAAAATCATAATTTTGAGATTGCAAAAAAGTCATATTCAGAAGAAGATCTCAGAACTTCTGGCTTGACTCTTTTTTTGACGAAAGATTGTTAATTCGTATGGTTCCACTGGTTTCTATAATTATTCCGGTTTACAACGTTGAAAAATATCTTCGACAGTGCATGGATAGTATTGTTGCTCAAACCTTGCAAGATATAGAAATAATCTGTGTAAATGATGGAACAAAGGATAATTCTGTATCAATATTAAATGAATATGCGGACAAAGATGCCAGGATAAAAATTGTACATAAAAAAAATGGCGGCCTTTCGTCTGCCCGCAATGAGGGAATGAAATATGCAACTGCGGAATATATAGGGTTTGTGGACAGTGATGATTGGATAGAACCTGATACCTATGAACTTGCCCATAAAGCAATGATTGAACATAATGCGGATTTAGTTTGCTGGTATGCCCAATTGGAATTAGAGGATGGGGTATTGGATAATTACGAAATACAAGGCCTTAGAGATTATCACAGAATCAATAGAACAGGGTTTTTTATTGTATCAGACGATGTTTTTAGTGATTGTTCAGTAACTGCTTGGAATAAGCTCTATAAAAATAGTATAATAAAAAGGTATAATTTACTTTTTCCTCATGGATTGTTGCATGAAGATGTAGAGTTTTTTTATAAATATGCCTTAATGTGCCAACGTGTATATTTTATTGGCAAATATTTAACGCATTATCTACAAAGGTCAAATTCAATAATGCGGGACCTAGCAAGAAATATTAACAAATTATCAATGGATAGAATAAAAATTATGAAGAATTTATATCAATATTCTATAAAATATAATATTATAAGCAAATATAGAAAAACTATATCAAAGGCAATTATTTGGGATTGTTTTGTGTCAGATTGTTGGGTTAACTCAAGAAGAAACCAGCTTTATATATATTATTATGCTTCAAAAATTGTAAAAAAAATGGATTTAGCATTGTTAGACGATTCTAATAATTTTTTGTTCAATTTAAATAGCATGAAGTTTTCACCCCTTTTTTACTCTTTATATGGAATAAGAATTAGAGAAGTAGTGCTTATTAAGCTTAGGAAAACTCTTATCTACAGAATTTTAAGAAAACTATATCATCAAACCAATTGTTATAAAATAAGGAGTCTGCAGCGACAATACAATGAATTAAATCAAAGATTGAAAGAACTAAGTAATTTTATCTACAGTACAAATAAAAGAATCGATGATACGAATAAGCGTATTGGTGGCATTGAACATAGGAATAATAACCAAGGAGTTTAAAAATAATGCTACCGAAAGTATCTGTAATAGTACCTGTTTATAATACTGAAGAATTTTTATGCGAATGTCTTGACAGTATAACAACTCAGACATTGAAAGAAATAGAAATAATTTGTATAAATGACGGTTCGACAGATAATAGCCTTTCAATACTGCAAGAGTATAAGCAAAAAGATAGCCGTATAATTGTTTTAACCCAAGAAAACAAGGGCGCTGGAAATGCGCGGAATGCAGGGTTGAATATTGCAAAAGGCGAATATCTGTCATTTTTAGACAGTGATGATTATTTCTGCTGTACAATGTTGAGAAAGGCTTATANTAAAGCTATTAAAAATAATGCAGATNTTATTGTATTTGATACAAAGAATTTTGATAATAACACTAAAGAATATTGCGAAGCGTCATGGCGATTTAACAAAGAGCATTTTCCGCATGTTTTTCCGTTTTCATATAAAGATATGCCTGAGAGCATTTTTTCTGCATTTTGTCAGGAGCCATGGAATAAAATTTTTCGCAAAGAATTTATTACTTCGCAGGGGATCCTTTTTCAAGAAGTCAGGAGAGGGAATGATATATTTTTCACATGGAGCGCAATGATTTGTGCAAAAAAAATTGACATTATTGATGAACCTTTAGTTTATTATAGAACCGGTTTATCGAGTAATCTGCAATCGAATAATGACGAGACACCATTGGACTTCTACTATTCTTTTAAGTATTTAAAGCAATATTTAATAGCGGTTAATAAGTATGATGAAGTGAAAAATGGTTTTAATAGTCATTTTGTCTCAACCGCTTTACATACTTTGTCTTCATTAAGTAAAAGCGATAATTTTTGTTTTTTATATAATGAATTGCAAAAAATTATTATATCAGAATTCAGGGTTAGCAATGATAATAATTGGTGGTATAATGAGCAAGAAAAAATTTTAACCAATGGTTGTGTTAATTATCTTCTTGCACAACGACAAGCAATTCAAGATGAATGTAACAAATTAAATGGCGAGTTGACTAACACCCGCCAGGAATTGAGTGATACTCGACATGAATTGGGGAATACCTGCCAAGATCTGAGTAATACTCGACAAGTATTAGGTAATGTCCGCCAAGAACTAAGTGATACTCACCAAGAATTAAGTGATATTAACCAAGAATTAGGGATTACCCAGCAAACGTTGAGCGCTACTCGTCAAGAATTGGCAACCATCCATCAAGAGCTGGAAAACAACCGTCAATGGCTGAGAGATATTCGTAACTCTTATTCCTTTCGTTTTGGGCGTATGCTTACCTGGCTCCCGCGAAAAGGACGAGGATTATTTCGCTGACCCGATTGATAGTTTTTTATAAAATGTACCTGTCAATTTAGGAATGAAAATGTGGAAAGAATAGTAAAAGTTTCTGTTTTGATATCTTGTTTCTGTGATCGAATGAGGAACAATGTCCAAGGAGAAAACAAAAATGAGAAAGCTTTTAATAAAAATAATAAAAAAAGTAATGCCAAAAAAGCTTATTATTCTATACAAATCAATCAAAGAAAAGCCCCAAAACTATCCTGTTAAAGTCAGGATAGAAGCATCGACTTTATGTCAGCTAAAATGTTGTTCTTTTCAGAAGGATCAGGAAAAATGGGCAATTGGAAAAGGCTATTTAAAAATAAAGGATTTTGAAAAATTTATTTTGAAGCACCCCTATATTAGGGAGATAGAACTATCAAATTTTGGAGAGATATTTTTAAACCCTGATTTACTGCATATTATACGTTGTGCTTATGATAACAATATTATCTTAACGGCTTCAAATGGAGTTAATTTCAATACTGTATCAGATGAGATATTGGAGGCATTGGTAAAATATCGTTTTCAGGCAATGACTATATCTATAGATGGCGCGTCGCAAGAGGTTTATTCCAGCTACAGAATAAATGGTAATTTCGATACAGTTATAGAGAATATAAAGAAATTAAACTTTTATAAACAAAAATATGATTCTGAATTTCCAGAACTAGTATGGCAATATATTTTAATGGAAGAAACCGAAAAACGTGATGACATCATAAAAGCAAAAATGATGGCCAAGGAATTAAATATGAAAATTGGTTTTAAACTAACCTGGAATAGTTATAAGCCAAATGATGTAGAAATGTTGAGAGAAGAGACAGGGTTAAAATTTTTGACCAGAGATGAACTCTTTAAGGGTGAAAAACGTATATATGCTTCCGTATGTTATCAATTATGGTATGCTCCACAAATAAATTATGATGGAAAATTATTAGGATGTTGCAGCGCAGTCTGTGATGATTTTGGAGTAAATGTTTTCAAAACAGGTTTGAGTAAAGCACTCAAATCTAAAAACTATGTTTATGCAAAAAAGATGTTATTAGGTCAAGCTGATATTCCAAAAAGATATAAAAATATTCCTTGTGTTAATTGTTCTAAATTCAAAAAAATGTATAAAAATAAAATATTTCTTGTTGAATAAAAATTAACTTGAATTCATATAGAAGACACAAAGTGTTAGACGACATATTTGTAGATGTTTAAAAAGAATTAAAAAATACTAAAAATGTTGATAAAAATACTTGACAGTAAAACATTTTTATGATACTGTAAAAAGAATTTTGGAGGTTTTATGTTTTTTAAGAAAGCCCTAAAAAAAATTCTTTTGGTACTCGGTTATGAGGTCAGTCGAAAAAGTCTCCTGTCTCCAGTTTCCGAGCCTCCGAATAAATATGATGATGAATTAAACTACTGGATCGGAAGGTATAATGCAGAAGGTCATATTTTTGAAAATAGGCACTATCAAAAAATAATGCTTGGCATGGCACAAGAGCAAAATGATATTTTCTTAAAAGATAAGGTAGTTGTAGATTTTGGGTGTGGTCCGCGTGGAAGTCTTGTATGGACTAAAGTTCCTAAATTACGAATAGGTGTTGATGTCCTCATTGATAAATATTTTGATTGTTTTGATCATGAAATGGTAAATGATGATTATATTTATGTTAAATCAACAGAAAAGAGAATTCCTATTCCAACTGAGTTTGTTGATGTTATTTATACAATGAATTCAATGGATCATACAGACAATTTCGAAATTATGTTACATGAATTATTGAGAATATTAAAAATAGGAGGTGAATTTATTGGTAGCTTTAATATGAATGAACCAGCAACACCATGTGAGCCTCAAACTTTGACTTTCGAATTGATGGAAAAAACACTTTTCCCTAAATTGCATATTGAACATAGATTAGTGGCATTCAATGGTAACTATTTACAGCCCCAAATAGGAACATATGATTTATTTTTTGACAGTGGTCATGAAAAACCTTCAGAAAAGGATAAATGTATATTGTGGGTTAGAGGAAAAAAAATATAAATAATTGAGTTTAATAAGCTAAAAGAAATACGTCGCCTACGAGACTGTCGGATTTATCATTTTACGAAAAATTAAGTACATTCTCAACAAACGGTAACTGTACGCCGCCGGAGGGCGGCTAGGGTTGCGTTCGGCTAGATCATTCCGCTACGCTCCATTCCCACGCCTCACTCCACTCGCATTTTGCGATTGCTGGTTTTGCTTTGCAACCGCAAAACGTCAGTTACCTAGAACGTTAGACGAAAAGAGTCTAGCCTTTAGTGTATGGGATTGCAAGTATCATATGGTTTGGATACCCAAATACCATAAAAAGCAACTGTATGGCAACGCAGTAAAATATCTTGGGGAAATATTCCACACTGCCTTTAGGCAGTTCACAATTCAAGCCCCCGGCTTTCCGGGGTATCTGACTGTTGAGGGAATTAATATGGATATAGCATCGTATTATACTAAGGATATTACTTATTTGCAGGGAATAGAATTTAAGTTGACTGAAAAATGTAATTATAGATGTGAATATTGTTTTGAGCATTTGTCCAATGATAGACATGCTGGAGACGATACAGTGAGTAATTTTCTTAAATTAGTCTCCAGTATGCAGGAAAAAGGAAAAGTAAAATTAATAGGAGGTGAGCCATTTTTCCATCCGCGATTTTTTGAAATAGCATCCTGTGTAGTAAAATCTAACCATGATCTTGAGGTGGGAACGAATTTTTCTTTGCCTAATAAACTATTTGAAAAAATAATTGATGAATCAAAACGAAATAATCAAATTGAATTGATAGCATCATTACATCTATCACAAATAGAGTCAATTGATACTTTCGTAGAAAAAGTTATTTCTTTAAAGAATTATGGAGGCAATAAGATAAAAATTTCAGTAGTTAGTGTTTTAAGAGAGGATACTTTTGAAAAGCTGCTAAGTATAAAGGAAAAATTAGCATCGCATAAGATAACTATGGGATTGCAGCGTTTAAAAATTAATAATGGCAAGGAGTTCTATAAATATTCAGAAAATATTGAAAATTATTTGAATGACTGTTCTTCTAATAGAAAAGCTTCGCAAGTTGAATTTTTAGATGTATTTGGTATGTTTTGCAAAACAGGTTATTTATTTATAAAGATAAATGCAGATGGAGAAATATTACGCTGCCCAAAAGGTCAACGAGAATTTTTTTGTTTAGGTAATATTAATAAGGATTGGAGACTATTAAAAGAGTCGATGCCTTGCTTAAAAAGCAAATGTACATGTTTATTACCAGTTAATTGGAATTTATTGGAGTTTGATAAATATGATAAAGAACTTGCAAATGTAATTTTAGAAGCAGCATCGCGCCGGAAGATAATCAAATGAACTTTATATCTACCTCTATTCGCCTAAATAGCATATTNATTATTGAGCCGAATTTATGGCATAGTGAAACACTGATAGGTTTTNCCAAGTATTTTCTCGATTTAGGATACAATGTTGATATTCTTTGTAGAGAAAGTGTGTTTTCGGGTAAGGTTTTTTGTCGTTTTTTAAACGATCGGTTGCAATTTTACCAATGGGAACCGGAATGTTTTTCTTCTATTGTTTCTGATCCTAAGTTGCAAAAATATAGAATTATTATGCTGAATACCCTTTTCTTTGTAAATCTTTCCTATAATGAAAGTTATCTCAATATGTTAAAGATAAATGTTGGCGAAGAGAAAATCTTTCTTGTAGAACATAAAAGGGCACGATATACAGAAAGCCAAATGAATATTATCTCCTTAAACGATTTTTCCGGACATGCTATGGTTAATCCACATTTTTTTGGAAACATTGACTTTACGCCCAAAAATGACATTCCTCATTTCATTTGCGTTGGAAATATTGAAGCTCATCGCCGAAATTATAATTTATTGTTTTCTGCTGTTCAAGAATTAAAAAATGCAAAAATAGATTTTAAGATAGTTTTAGTTGGCAGTACGAAAAAAGTAGGACACCCTGTTATTTCACCCGACCTGGAATTTCATTCTGTTGTCCCATCTGCGTTGGTTTCATATATAGAATTCAAAGGCCGTTTGGATTATGAAAAAATGTATTGCGAAATGGAAAGAGCCGATTTTTTTCTTGCATTGCTTGATCCCGATGACATTGAGCATGAGAAATATATCACCACATGTTCTTCTGGAGCTATACAGCTTGTCTACGGCTTTGCTAAGCCAGCGATAATACACCAAAAATTTGCTAGCGCTTATCACCTGGATACAAAAAACAGTGTCGTCTATCAGAAAAATTTGGCTGCGGCCATGAAATTGGCCTGTCATATGACCAAAGAGGAATATGCTGATAAGCAACAATCCTTGTTGAATGTTGCAAAAAAAATAGAGGCTGCCAGTTTAAACAATTTATCTGTGCTGCTTAACAACTTGCCACAAGGGCAAAATAGCGATGAAAGAAATCTGCAAATATTTGAAGAGAATGCAGAAAACTATGCAGTTAAAATTTCTGTTATAATCCCATGCTATAATTCAGAACGTTTTTTGTCAGAGTGTCTGGATAGTGTTTTATCGCAAACTCTATATGATATAGAAGTAATCTGTGTGGACGATGGTTCCACTGATGGGACACTTGAAATGCTGTATGAGTATGGAGGAAAAGATAGCCGTATACGCGTCCTTACCCAAAAAAATCAATATGCTGGTGTAGCGCGCAACACCGGAATGGATGTTGCCACAGGCAAGTATATGATTTTTTTGGATTCTGATGACTTTTTTGAACCAGTCATGCTGGAAAAAATGTATGAAAAATCTGAAACAGATAATGCGGATATCTGTGTTTGCGGTACTGGTATATATGATAATGCAACTGAACAGGTTATCTGCAATGAATTTTTTCGGATAAGGCTTAATCTTTTGCCGCCAAAAACACCTTTTTCTCCTCACGATATTTCGGAAAATATTTTGCGTTTTTGCACTCCATCTCCTTGGAGTTTTTTTCGCACCAGATTTATTAAAGAACATTCTATACGGTTCCAACCGTTAAAGCAAGCGAATGACATGTTTTTTACACGCACAGCATTAATCCTGTCAAAAAGAATAACCATTGTGGATCAATGCTTTGTCTACTACCGGAAAGGGAACTTTGCCAGTATAACTGAATCGAATGATGACAGAGCTGAATCTTTATATAAGGCGCAAAAAGCGTTAAAAGAAATTTTAGTTCAAAAAAATCTCTACCAAGAATTCAGCAAAGCTTTTTTAGATTTAGCTTTAATAAGGGCCATATATGCATTAAGTATAACGAAAACAAAACAACGTTGGTTAGAAACCGCCCTTTTTTTGAAGAATACATATTTTAAATATTTTAACTTGCCAAATTATCCTAATTCTGTATTTATGGATGAAAATGCGTATAAAATGATGGTACTCATTACGAGGAGTAATGATAAAGAACTTGAGGAGTATGAACCCTTTTTTGCTACGGGGGTTGTTGAAAAATATGTAGCTTTTACTTTTCCGCTGGATGATTCAATACCAGTAAAGGTATCAGTCATAATTCCGGTATATAATGGGGAAAAATATATTGAAGAATGTATATGTTCCGTTTTGCGTCAGTCACTTAATGATATTGAAGTTATCTGCATAGATGATGGGTCAACTGATAGTTCTTTAAAAATAATGAAAAAATTAGCCGAAAAAGATAAAAGAATTGTTATATTTGAACAGGAAAATCAGGGACAGGGAGCGGCCAGAAATAAGGGGATAGAGGTTGCTAAAGGAGAATATGTGTTTTTTCTGGACAGTGATGACCTTCTTGTCTGGTGTGCTCTTGATCATATGTACCGTAAGGCAAAATACCATCACCTTGACTGCCTTCTTTGCGAAGCGGCAACGTTTTACAGTTCTATTGAACTATATTGGGAGTATCCGCAATATTATAATATGTATAGATACAAGGAAAATTATTCCGATATTTCAACCGGCAGCGAGTTGCTTAGGCACATGCTTGAAAGAAATGAGTTTACTGCATTTACTTGCACTTGTTTATTTTTGCGTAAGTTTTTGAGAGAAAATAATATTTTTTTCTCCGCAAAAAAAANTGATAACGATGTTTTTTTTCTGGAAAATTCATTGAACCTCGCTGAACGGGCATGGATTCACAAAGAACCTTTATATTTTAAACGTATTCTTCAAAAACCAAAGAAAGTAAAAATGAAGGTACAGAATCCAAAGGTATCAATTATAATCCCTGTATACAATGTTGAAAAATATTTAAGAGAATGTCTCGATAGCGTTGTAAAACAGACGTTGCAAGAGATAGAAATTATTTGCGTAAATGATTGCTCCACAGATGATTCGCTTAAAGTTCTGAAGGAATATACAGAAAACGATAAAAGGATCATAGTAATAGACAATAAAGAAAACAGGGGTGCCGCTGCTGCACGAAATCAGATGTTGGAAATCGCTAGTGGAGAGTATGTTGGCTTTGTAGATAGCGATGATTTCATTGATCCAAATTTCTATGAGATATTATATACAGAGGCAAAAAAACAAAATGCGGATTTAGCTAGAACAACATGCCTGTATTATTATAGTAGTAATCTAAAGATCCCAAATTATTTGAACAAGACTTTAGTGTGCAAGGCGCATGCTGGGCAAGATTTGAATATGAACGACCATTCCGCCGTTATTTGGGATGCTATATACAGAAGGGATTATCTGAGCAAAAACAATATATTCTTTGATGTCTCGCAGAAATATAGTGAGGACATCATTTTTGTGGCCAAGACAACATTTTATTCTTCAAAAAGTATACCAGTTTTAGGAACTTCCTATAATTACAGGCGTTTTTGGGGGAATGAAAGAACACAACATCTTTCATTTCGCGGAAAAATTAAAATAGATAATTTTATCAATGTCCAGATGTCTGGTGTAGTTTTTTTGAATTCTGTAGTTTTTGATGATAAAAATGATTACATAATCGCATACAAAAGATTTTTGCGGCGTTTTGATTTTCGCTTTGTCGAAACAGCGAAGATGGTTAACGTTGAAGAGCATCAAAAATTATTTAACGCCTTTGTTTTAGCATTTAATTTATTCAAATGCAAAAGTGAATTAGAAAATGAATCTTATTATAAATATTTACTAAACAATAAATTTAAAGATTATCTTTACACAAAACAAAATCCTGAGTTAATTATTTCTCTGACTAGCGGTCCGGGAAAAATAAATATCGTTGATCAAGTCATTGAAACATTACTGAAACAGACAAAAAAGGCGGGTAAAGTTATTTTGTGGTTGGCATCCATGCAATTCCCGAATAAAGAAACAGATATACCATTGAAATTGCTTGCCTTAACCGATCACGGTTTAACTATTTCTTACACCAATGAGGACATTAAATCCTACAACAAGTTGATCCCGGCATTAGAAGAATATCCAAACAGCATTATAGTAACAGTTGATGATAACATTCTGTATCCGCAGGATTTAATTGGAAACCTATATGCTGCGTACAAAGATAATCCAAAAATGGTTCATAGCGTACTCATGCATAGAATGACCTTTAAAAATGGACAATTAAGGCCTTTTCATGAATGGCAAAAGCAAAAATATGATGATTCAAAACCATCATATTTAAACTTTCCTATCAGTTCCGGTGGCGTTCTTTATCCGCCTGGGACTCTGCATAGTGATGTAACAAAAAAAAAGCTGTTTATAAAACTAGCGTCCCTTGCTGATGATATTTGGTTTTGGGCTATGGCTGTAAAACAGGATACAAAAATAAATTATGTTCAAGAAGCCAACTTTGAGATTGTGTTTGTAGAAGATATCCAAGATAACAATAAATTGTGTAAAGAAAATATTGAACAAAGTATAGAAGATATCCAATTAATGGCGGTGATAAAGCACTATTCTGAGGTCTTTAAAAAAATAAAGAAGGAAAGTATAAAAGATGTGAATGATGGAAAAAACCCGACAAAGATAGATAACCGAGATTTTTTTGGAAAAATGAGACGAAAATTTCTAAAGGTTGTATTTGGAAGGGAATTAGTGAATAACATTATCAAAATTGATCAGATAGGTGAAATAATGAATGTAAATATGGAATCCATGAATAAAGCACTTACAAATATGGAAAATGTTTTAGCAAAAAGGATAGAAGATCTAAATCTGAAGATAGACGGTTTGAACCAGAGCGTGGATGTTTTTTGTCAAAGGACAAGTGACTTGAATAAAGAAAGAGAGAATTTAAACGAGAACCAAGACAATTAAAAACTAATATCATTTAGGTTCTATATGCAATGTTTAACTTTGTATTCTTGATACTTATTTTATCACCGCCCATTCCGCTATTTCCTCATTACTCTGTTGCCAGGGGTGGCCAAAGGTACGAGCTGTTATATTGCAATAACGGCAGAATGGTACTGGTTTTGCGAGATATTCAAGAACTTCTTTCATAGTTTCTACAGTATGGATATCAATAGAATCTTCTGCGCATTCCATTAATTTTTGGTTAAATGCTTTATTAAAATGCTTAGAGTGTGGAATAATAGTACAAGTATAAAGACGCCCATTATATAATTCGCGGCAATTATTTGCATGAAAACATTGTATAAAACTTTTTGTTGTATCTTGAGTACCGCTTATATCAAAAGGAACACGGTGACTGGTTTTTAAAACAGTTTCGGTATTTCCATAGAATTCCAATAAAACCTGCTCTACCTTTGCTTTTTCTTTTATTGCATTCCAATCAATATCCAAAGGGTATTTTGTAACAACAATAATAATATTGTTTTCACGACAATTTGCCCAAAAAGATTCTGATTGTTTGTCTATCAAGAGTCCATTCGTAGTGATTTCTATTCTGCTTTCAGGAAAGGCCTGACGTGTAATCTCTGTAAATTTTTGAATGTCAGGATGTAAAAGCGGCTCGCCGCCCATAAGTTTGATCGTGCCGACACCTTTACCGCCGGATAATTTTGCAAGACGCTTTATATCTTGTTCATATTTATCAACAGCAAGGAAACTCTTTTCCGCCAGGGGCGAACAATGATCACATGCCCAACAATTCAAATTGCAGTGTTCGACCAAAGATATAACGACAGTTGTTAGTGTTGCCTTTGGAGTAGTTCTGACGAAAGCATTGAATAATTTATCACCTTGTTGATTTATGGTTGTTTTTAATGGCTGTATTGAATTATTTATCAATTTTACGGTTTCATTTACCGGTTGTAAANTATCTGCTTTTTTATTCAAGTCCTCTATTTTTTGACTTACCGCATCTGACTTTAAATTTAAGCTTTCCAGTAAGTTTACTATTGTTTCATTTAACTGATTATTCAGGATAATATTATTTAATAATTCTCTTCCAAATACGGTTTTAAGAATTATTTGTCTTGTATTTCCAAATAATTTATTCCATCG
>JGI24694J35173_10002150_pt1 | contig 16475 bp, 13 predicted proteins | sample TergutCo191P1_FD_35173 | JGI IMG/M metagenome (IMG submission 35173) | reverse complement strand
ATACAAGGTGTACTATCCTGCCATGCATGCAAAAGACCAGTTATTGCGTTTGTACCGCCGCATCCTGTTGTAAAAAACGCGCATCCAATCCCTTTATATTTGGCATAACCTACAGCTGCCATTGCGGAAGCTTGTTCATGATGGTTGCTTACAACATTTATTCTAGAATCAGCAGCAAGACCATCTGTTAAGAACATTGAACCGCCGCCTGTAACCGTAAAAACAGTATCTATACCATGATTATATAAATAATCAGCAATATAATCTGCAACTCTTTTTTTAATAGGTTCATTATTATTTTGTTTATTATTTACTTCACCGGTATATATTTTTTTATTTAAAACATTTTTAATTCTGCTTAAACCTTCAGAAATATTCTTTTCTGAATTCGCATAACATAATCTTATAAATCCATTACCGCCATTTCCAAAATCGGAACCCGGCAAAACAGCTACACCTGCTTTTTCAAGAAAAAGTTCAGAAATTTCTTCTGAGGTTTTACCGGTTTCTTTAATATTTGCAAAGGCGTAAAACGCGCCTTCCGGTGTAATACAGCTTATGCCATCAATCTCGTTTAACCCTTTAACAAGTAAATCCCGTCTTTTCTTATATGTTCCCATCATTTCATTTACATCATCCTGAGGACCTGTAATCGCGGCAATTCCCGCATCCTGGATAAACGGACTCACACAGCTTATTATTGTTTGTAACATTAAACTCATTTTCGCAATTAATGGTTCAGGTCCAATACATACACCTAAGCGCCATCCTGTCATAGCGAATGTTTTACTAAAACCATTTAATACGATGGTAAATTCTTTGCAAGCGTCAATAATTGACGGCGAAAAAAACGGTTCGCTGCTGTAATTCATACGAGCGTATACTTCATCACATAACAAATATATTCCGTTTTTTTTTGCAATTTCCGCAATTTCCATTTGAGTCGATTTTTGCATAACCGAACCAGTTGGATTATTCGGCGAATTAATTATAATCATTCGTGTTTTATTTGTAATACATTTTCGTAAATCTGAAGGATCAATGCAAAATTTATTTTCTTCTCTTAAAGGAACGGTAATTGCTTTAACTCCGCACATTGTTAAAACAGATGTATACGTAGGAAAACAAGGGTCTGTAATAATGACTTCATCACCGGGATCTGATGTAGCGGCTACAGCATAATATATAATACTATTTGCTCCCGAAACAACCAAAACCTGTTCCGGAGTTGGCTCAAATCCTCTTGTATAAATATTATTTTTACATATTGTTTTACGAAAATCCATGTTTCCCATAGAATCGGTATAATGGGTTCTACCAGTTGATAATGCTTTATTGCAGGCAGTTATAATATGTTTTGGAGTATCAAAATCAGGTTCACCTATTTCAAAGTGAATTATAGATTTACCTTGCGCTTCCATTGATTTCACCTTAGAAAGCACTTTAAACATCGGCTGCCCTTGCACTCTTTTTGCAAGAGACGATAAATTCATTGCCATAAATATTTCCTAATACTCAAAATTAATCTCATTTTTTATTTATCCCTTCCTTAATTACATCAATCATCTTATCTATCATTTCATCTGTCATCCCCGGATACACGCCAATCCAGAATGAATCGTTCATGATTCGATCCGTTTCCTGTAAATCTCCCGCTATTCTGTAACCTTCGCCTGTTTTTCTAAGTTCGTCAAAACATGGATGTTTCACAAGGTTTCCAGCAAAAAGCATTCGCGTTTGTATATTTTTACTTTCTATGTGCTGCACCAATTTATTGCGATTGATGCCTTCTTTACAAGTAACTAAAAAACCAAACCAGCTTGGATCAGAATTAGGCGCTGCTTCCGGTAAAATTAATTTATCTTGCATATCTTTTAACCCGTTATACAAACGTTTCCAATTTACTTTACGTTTTTCTACGAACGAAGGAAACTTTTCTAATTGTGCGCATCCTATTGCAGCCTGCATATCCGTAGCTTTTAAATTGTATCCAAAATGACTATAGACATATTTATGGTCGTAACCAACGGGAAGCTCTCCGAACTGTACATTAAAACGATGACCGCATAAGTTATCTTTCCCGGAAGGACAAGCGCAATCGCGCCCCCAATCACGCATTGAGCGTATTATTTTATGAAGAAGAAGATCAGAAGTATACACTGCCCCGCCCTCGCCCATTGTCATGTGATGGGGAGGATAAAAACTTGATGTTCCAATATCACCTATTGTTCCTGTAAATTTAACGGCTCCATCTATAGTATATTTTGAACCAAGCGCATCACAGTTATCTTCCACAAGCCACAAATTATTTGCCTTGCAAAAACTTTTTACAGTTTGTAAATCGAAGGGATTGCCAAGAGTATGCGCAAGCATTACTGCCTTTGTTTTTTTTGAAAGAACTTTTTCCAGCAAAGAAACATCAATATTATATTGAGGAATTGTAACATCTACAAAAACGGGCATTGCTCCGAATTGTAAAATTGGCGTAACGGTAGTAGGGAAGCCTGCCGCGACTGTTATCACTTCATCTCCGCGCTTTATGGCGCGTTCCCCCAAAAGCGGAGAAGTAAGCGTCATAAATGCAAGCAAGTTGGCGGACGAACCGGAATTAACCAATGAAACATGAGGTACTTTAAGATATTCGCCCAGCTGCTTTTCAAATTGATCGGTATAACGGCCGGATGTCAGCCAAAATTCCAAAGAGCTGTCAACAAGATTTACTATTTCTTTTTCGTCAAAAACGCGGGAAGCGTAAGAAATACGATCCCCATCCTTGTATTGAGGTTTTTGCATAAATGTTTTGTAAAATTCTTTAACGTTATTTAAAATGTTCTGTGTTGCCTGTTCTTTTGTCCTTTTTTCAAACATTTAATTCTCCAAAATATTCTTTTATTTGCTTATCTATACATGCTAATTTTTTAGAATCTGTGTCCGATTTTGCAAATTCTATTACTTTTTCTACCGCTGTTTTTATATTCCAATATGGTTTCCAACCTAAAACTGTTTTGGATTTTGAACAATCCAGTTTTAAAAAATTAGCTTCGTGGGGGCCGCCATCTCCCTGAACTCTCCATGCAGCATCCTTTCCCCATGTTTCACAGAAAATTTCTGTAAGTCTTCCTGTAGAAACATAGCTATCTTCATCAGGTCCAAAATTATAAGCGCCCTCTAATGATTTATCCTCATATTGTTTTTGCGCCAAAAGTAAATAGCCGGAAAGACACTCCAATACATGCTGATAAGGACGAATAGAATTAGGATTTCTTACAATTATCTCTTTGCCTTCTTCCATTGCTCTAACGCAATCTGGAATTATTCTATCTTCTGAATAATCACCGCCTCCTATTACATTACCGGAACGAGCAGTAGAAATAGAAGGCGATTCTGAATTATTAAAAAATGAATTACGATAACTATAAGTAACTAACTCGCTGCACGATTTGCTGTTTGAGTATGGATCATAACCGCAGAGATTTTCGTTTTCGCGATATCCCCAGTGCCACTCTTTATTTTCGTATACTTTATCTGTGGTAATATTAACGAAAGATTTAATCGATTCTGTCGTTCTTACAGCTTCCAGAATATTTACTGTTCCCATTACGTTTGTTTCGTAAGTATCTGCAGGTTCGCGGTACGATAATCGTACAAGAGGCTGTGCTGCCATATGGAATACAATTTCAGGCTTTATTGTTTGTATCATCTTAATAAGAATATCTCGATTTCTAATATCTTCAATTACAGATTTAATTTCTTTTTCTGTGTTTGTTAATTTAAAAATAGACGGTACTGTAGAAGGTTCAAGAGCAAAACCTGAAACCTTAGCTCCTGCCTGCAAAAGTATACGGCAAAGCCAAGTGCCTTTAAAGCCCGTGTGACCTGTTATAAATACATTTTTATTTTTATAAAAATCTAACATTATTTTAACCACATAGCCCAGGGGCATTTTCCTGTTGTCCACATTTCTGTTAAATCATTTTTATCTTTTAGTGTATCCATTGAACGCCAAAAGCCTGTATGTTTATAAGCATTCAGCTGCCCCTGTTCCGCCAGCGTTTCCATTGGTTTTCTTTCCAGAATTGTCTTATTGCCGTCGGTAAGATAATCAAAAACATTATGTTCCATAACAAAAAAACCGCCGTTAATCCATGCGTTATCCCCTTCCGGTTTTTCCTTAAAGGAAGCTATTGTACCGTCTTTTTCTATGTCTAATGCTCCAAAACGGCCAGAAGGCTGTATCGAAGTTAATGTCGCGTATTTTCCTGATTGTTCGTGAGATTTTATTAATTCTGAGATATTAATATCGCTAACACCGTCACCATAAGTTAGCATAAATCTTTCTTTACCGATAATATCCTTTGCCGCGAATAACCTGCCGCCTGTCATTGTTTCATAGCCGGTATACAGCATTGTTACTTTCCATGGCTCTGTTCTGTGATTGTGCAATTCCACAGAGTTATTTGACATATCCACTGTTATATCTGAATAGCGTGTGTAATAATTAATAAAATAATCTTTTATTACATGGGATTTATATCCTGTTAGAATGATAAAATCATTATAACCCCAATGCGAATAAATCTTCATAATGTGCCATAGTATTGGTTTCCCGCCTATTTCCACCATCGGCTTTGGGATAAGATTTGTCTCTTCGGACAGACGTGTTCCAAGCCCGCCAGCAAGAATTATTACCTTCATTTTGATTTTGATCTCCTTTTTCTTGCTAAACGATATTTCTGCTGAGGATGATTTGGGTTATCAGGATACACTAGTTCGATAAGTCCTTGCTTTAGCGCCGGTTGAATGTAATTTAATCTTACATAATCTCTATTGTTCATTTTTAAATTTTTTAAAATTTCTGCCATACTCATTTCACCATCAAATTTCTCTAATAGCTTCTGCACTTGCATGGTAGCTTGCGGGGTAGCTTGCGTGGTAGCTTGGGGGGTAGTCATACTTTTACCAGAAGCTGTTACATCTTTTCGCCATATAATAATTCTGAATATCTCGCTTTGCTGAAACACCGGGACAGGTAAACCATATTCAATACACTTCTCTATTATCATTTCTGTTCCTGTACCCATTTGTTCAATTGAACCATAAAGATACATTGGACGCGCTAATAATGGGTTTGAAGGCATTGATGTGTGATGAGACTTGAGCATATCTATTGTTAAACCGTATGGAAGATTACCTAGATTCCAAATTTCCAACCTGTTTTTAAAAAGCATTACTTGTACACTGCTAATAAATACTTTTTTTCTTTGCATATTTATTTATACTTCTTGTTATTTATATAAATATTTATATCATCTGCTATGGCTCTGCCGCCCATTGTATGTAAAGAATCATAATGCCTGGTAATAAAATCAAATACATTATTTGTTGTAAATATTTCTACTACTTCTTTGGCTTTTCTGTTTTCTAAATACTTATATTCCTCTATAACATATATTAAAAAATCATTTATTATATTTGTTTTAATCACTTTAAGCCTCAGTAGGAAAAATAATTTCTCCTGTTTTTAATTCTATTTCCAATAATTCATACAGAGCAAGAGGGCTTAGATGCCATAATTTTGTTTTTTCAATTTCCAGTTTTTCGTATATTTTTGAAACATACAATGCCTTGATTGCATCTACCGCTGATATATCCCTTTTTTCTATTATAATTTGTATAATCATTGGTATAAGCATCTGTAGTGTAGCTTTATATTCCAATTCGTTCATTATTGCTGTTCTCCCAAAAATGATAAACATTTTAAAGCATTTTCATTTGTAAAAACCAGTTGATTATATAGATCGTTTATTTTCAAGCGTTTTAGCGTTTCTTTTTCGTTTAATATACCATTTTGATATGCTATAAATGTTTTAAATACTGTGTCGTTAGCTACGGGTCCATAAATAATATCGTATATTATTCCATTGTAAGTTCCATTTCTATTGGCTGATACAAAATCCAGCCATTTTTTATCTGGTTTGTCAAAAGATAATGATTTTAGACTTTTAAGTAATTCTATATTTAAATTATAGATACTTATACAAGTACGATTAGAACCATTTCTTTCTCTAACTTTTTCAGCAAAACTTTTTGCTTGATCTACATTTATTGTTGTATAAAAACCTGAGCCAAAATCTAAAGCCCTAACCGGCTGTATAATTTTTGGTTCTTTAACAAGTGTATCACTGCCATGATATACCTGCATTATTTTTGACTTTAATATTTCTTTAAATTTTATTTTTTTCATATTGCTCGTTTTATTAAATGTGTCCCAAATATGCCAGCCAGGATTATTACTTTCATTTTAATCTGCTTCTCCTAAATACATAAGCATATATGATAATTTCCTATAATCTGCTGGATTAGCTCCCACATCTAATGGAATAAAATATCCATTAGTCGATAATTCTATTCTATAAATATTATCATCATTATTAGGAATTAAATACGGCATAATTGTAAAATCATATATTCCTTCATTATTTAAATTTATTCTTTGTACAATATCTCCATTTACTTTAATATCCATTTCAAAATTATCAGGTTTATTAGCTATAAACCACCAATTACTTAATGCAAAACTTAATCTAATACCTTTATTAGGAAAATTATTAAATTTAAATAATGCCATTATTTTATCTTTACACCAATAAAAATTACCTTCATGATTATAGTTACCATAAATAAAAGAATTATTCCCAATATTATTAACTGCATCTATTTTATTACTATAATATTTACTATCAATAATATTATTTATTTCATAATATAAAAAATTATCAATATCATTAAGTACATCATTTCTTAATTCAATTAATTTTTCATTTGAATATTTTGAATTAAATATTTTCTTATAATTATTTAAAGATAAATATGATAATTCGCTATTATTACTATGAATAAAATCAATATTAATTATATCATTTAATTTATTTATCAATTCACTTTTTTCTTGATTATTGTAACCTCGCCAATCAATTAATATACCTTCAAATCCAACTAAAGATAAAATATTAATTTTTAAATCTAATGGTAATGAATCTACATTCTGATGCCAATAATCAGGATATCGCCCTTTTATTGCTCCATAACTCCATTTTAAATTTTCAGAATTTAGACATCCTATAAACGGAATATAATCACTAAGTTTATTTTTTGGCGGTTCTTCTGGGTATCTATGAAAAGGAAGTTGATAAATCATTGATTCTCTAGGTACAGAATTCTCAATTCTGCTTATAAATTCTTTATCACTTGCATATGTTTCTTTAAATTTTATTACATTATCACTTTTTTCTAAATATTTATTTTTTATACTATGAGGATATTGAAAAAATATACAAAATATTGTAAAAACTATAATACTATAATTAAATATCTTTTTATATTTTTTATTAACTTTTTCATCAAAATAATTTAATATAATAGAAAATGTCAAAATTGAAAAAAAGGCGATAAAAATTGAAATACGATTAAAAGCTCTAAGCTGTGGTGTTATTATATACGCAAATAATAATGAAAATCCACCTATTGTTGCTAATAAAATAGCGGCGATATTAAGTCTTGATAATAAAAATAATAATCTACTTGAAAATGTATCTTTTATTGGAATGAATAAATAAATAAAAAGAAATAAACATCCAATTGAACCAAATAATCCAAGGAACGCACTTCCTTCAGCATTTAATATACCTTGGCTAGCTTTTGAAACAACATTTTTAATTATATTTATTTGATGGGAATTAGTTGGTATAAATAATTGTGTTATTTTTAAACCATAATATTCATTTTCATTAACATGTCTAATTGCTACCTCTGTATTTTTACCATTTAATATTCTATTAATTATATTTGGCGATAAATTTATAATGAACAGAAATGTAATACTAGTAATAATTAAAATAGATGGTAGCATTTTTTTATTTATTTTAAATTCATTTTTTAACAAACCAGTAATTAAAAAGAAAAAACAAGAAAATACAGGATAATAACCATTTCCATTATTTGCAATTAGAAAACAAAATATTAAAGCGATAATATTTCTTTTGTATAAAAAAAAATGTTTATTTATTTTAAAAAAATTATCATCTGTAAATAACCAATAACATAAAAGAAATCCCAGAGGCACAAATTGATACATTGAAAGGAAAATATGCGAAATACCTCTTAAAAAGAAATAAGATAATAGTGCATATGATAATGATGCCATTAATGCGATTAAATTATTAATTTTAAAATTTATTATTACAAAATATGTTATAATCGCAATTGTAAAGCAGTTTAATATATAAAAAACATTTATTGAAAACCAAATATTATTACTAAATAGTAACAGTATTTTAATAATTAAATTTCCAATATTATCTGCAGATATAACCATGAAATCAACATTTGTATATTTGAAAGGTGCAGCTAAACGAGGATTTGAATGCACCCATCCACTATCTTTAATATTTTGTATATTTTGATAAGCGGATAAGGCATCTCCGCTATAAATCCATGGAGTAAATATATTTTCAGAATTAACACCATAAATAAATATAAAGAAACAAATAATAAATATTATTTGGAAAAATATAAAATAAATATGTTTTTTTGCTTTAATTCTTAATAATTCTTTTATCATCTCTATCCTCTTAATAGATTATCATATCTTAAATAATTCTATGCAACATAATGTCTGCAATTACTTTCCAATCAAATAATTCTTCTACTGTTTTACGAGCTTTTTTTACCATTTCCTCACTTCTACACAAATCTAATTCATTAATAATCTTTGGTATATCGCAAATTTCTGCCACATGAAATAAATCATTATTATTTATTCCTCTTGTACCAAATGGTGTTGTAATAATAGGTACGCCCGCTGCCATATAATCAAACATTTTTAAATTGGTACCTGATCCTGAAAGCATGGGGTTTAAAGCAAAATCAATATTACGAAAAATATTATCTTTCTGTTCATCAGAAACAATACCTAACATACCCACATTTCCTGGTATTTTCCTATTTTCAAAATATTTACATTGACTGCCCATAATCAGAAAATTTACATCATTACATTCATGTGCAAATTCAAAGATTTTTTCACATGCTTCCAAATTTGGACCATGCCAGCTTCCCATGAATATACCAATTTTTTCTTGTTTAAGACCAATTCTATTTTTGTTTTCTAAGCGTTCTTCAATATTTGTAAATTTTATTTGAGAACAATCAACTCCATTGGGAACAACAACAATTTTATCAAGATTAATATTGTATAACATGTGGATTGCCTGACGATCTTCTTCTGAACAAGTTATAATCCATTTGCTTATTTCGCAACATTCTTTTTCTGCTTCAAATAATTCTTTTAATAATTCACAAACAAAATTTGTATTCGGAAGCATTTGTTTTTTAATTTGATATGCTACATCCTGTGCCTCATATATAATTATTTGCTCACGTAAATGTTTTTTAATTGCATTTAATGCATAAGGATGTGATAAAACTATAATATTCGAATTATCTAAAGACTTATTAATTTTTATACTGTATTCAGGTGTATTATCCCAAAGAGATAAAAGAGAAATGTCACTTATTGGAATTTTTATATGTTTTTCAAATAAATCCCACTCTTTCTGTTGATGTTCAGGTGTCTTAGGTATACGTATTTCTTTTAAATTTTCTGCTATATAATCACTGAATGCTTGTTGATCTGCATTTGTAAGTGAAATAATCTCTACATTATGATGAATTGAAACATATTTAAACAAATTAAAAACACGAACTTGTCCTCCGCCAAGAGGCGGAAATATTGGATATGTTGTTGCAACCATTATTTTTTTTCGTTCTTTATTTTGTAAAATAGATTTTTGCTCAAAATTTAATGCATTGGATACAGTTTCATTCAACAACTGTTCTACAGTGTTTTCCCATGTAATATTTTTAACTTTTTCATAAGCCTTAAGCCCCATTCTCTTTGCTTCATTAGGATTTTGAATAAAATAATCTATCTTTTCACCAATTGCTTGAGGATCAAAATTTACACAAAAGCCAGTTTGTCCATTCTCAACAAATTCTGTGGGGCCACCTGAATCGTTAGTTGTAATAACAGGTTTTTTATGCATCATAGCTTCAATAGTGATTAAGCCATAGTCTTCGTCATACGGAAAATATGGAATTACCAAACTATTTGCGTAATAGTCTTCAACTTCATTATCATTAACAAATCCCAAAAAAACAATGCGTTTATCTACAGAAGCTTGTGTTTTTAATTCATTCTCTTTAGGACCTGTTCCAGCTATATATAATTTAATTTCACCTTTAACAAATTTCATTGCTTCAATAAGCATATCTATACGTTTTGGTCCATCCAGCCGGCTCACAAAGAAGATATGATTAAATCCCTCAGATTTAAAATATTTATTTGTTGTTGGCGGGTAAATTACTTGAACATTAGCATTATTTGGGAAATATTCTTTCCTATTTTTTACTGTATATGAAATCGCAAAAATATTTGATTTATTTCTTATACTCATACCATAATTATCCATGTAATGAATTATTAATCTGATAAAAGGTCCTGGGAAAATAAAATATTCTTTTGGAATCTCTGATAAATAATTCTTTAAAGAAAAAAGCATATCAAAATATTCATCCAAACTTGAAGGATACGGGTTTTCATCCATATAATTCAAAATATTATCAATATAATTATTCCCTTTTTTAACTTCTAAAGATAAATTGAAAATATTATATGTATCATATAATCCACGCAATCGATGAGCAACATAATAAATACAATTATCATGTTTAATCATCCATGTTGGATATTTTAAACAAATTATTTTATCAAAATGACTGAGATCAAGTTTATAAAATGAATAATAGCTATCAATTAAATTCCAAAAATCATTTTCACGAGAAGGCAGTTTTATTAGTTCAGCCTGATGTGAAGTCTTATTATTTATTGTTTCATAGAGACCCCACATTAGGTTTTCTACACCACCTATTGTATATGGTACAGGACTTGGCCCTAATAAAGCTATTTTCATTTTTTATTACCTTATGCTTGTTTTTTATTTATCTCGTTTATTTCTTTTTTTAATATATTTAATTCATTTTTAGTATAATTTAATTCACTTATTGTTGAATTTAAAATATTTTGAAACACAATTGTATTATTATATATTGCATTAATAGAAGCAGTAACAGAACCGTTAAAGGAATTTTGATCTAAAACAATAGGTTCAATAAGAAATCTAACTATTTTTCTTATTACTCTTTTTATAAATATAATAAAACGCCCAAATATTTTTCCATGCGAAAATAAATGACGATTATAGTTAACATTATATAAACGATTATTATTATTACACCAATGAATAAATTCATTCATGTCATATTTTAAATTACTTGTGTCATTAATTGTAACATTTTTAGTAACATTATTATTTAGTAATATGTCTATAACTTCATTAACATTTTTTTTTTGCTGATTAACGTCTGTTTCAATTTCATTTAGAATTTTATTTATCTTTTCTTTTGAATTCATGCTTTTGTTAACTCCTTTACTACATTATCCCATGATATATTCATATTATCTAGATGTCTCTTTGCTTCTTTTCCCATAGTCTCCGCTATACTTCTGCTTTCGGAAAACGTATCAATCGCTTTAGCAATATCTTTTGGATTTGGATAAATTATAAATCCAGTTTTTCCATTTTCTATAAATTCCAATGGTCCTCCGCTGTCAGTAGCTGTTATAACTGCTTTAGAAGCTGACATAGCTTCCAGTGTAATATATCCATAATCCTCATCATAAGGAATAAATAAAACAGCCCGAGCTTCTGCATATAGACGCAATTTTTCTTTTTGATCAACTGGACCAATATAATTAACTTTATCCTTTAATTTATAATCATATATTTTATCTGTTAATTTTTTTTGTTCACTTATATGATCCGCTCCTCCAATTATATATAATTTTAAATCTCCTTTTGTGTACATCATTGCCTCTACAGCTAATAATTGTCGTTTTGTGATATTAATCCTGCTAGGCATTAGAATATATCCGCCGTAATCAGATGTATAAAATTGATCCATATCAGGGCATGGATGATAAAGCGTATTTGATTTAATGTTATTAAACTTATTCATACGATTAACAACATTTTGTGAAATTGTATAAATACGTTTGGCCTCTTTCAGATAATTATTATCTGCATTAGTTATAATTGATTTAATCTTACTACCTAAATAATCATTTTTTAATAAACTGTAATCAGAATCAAAAAGATCATAAACAGCTCTATATTGATGTAAAGCCCAAATTATCTTATTTTGATGCGGCATGAAATATGCCGGAAATTTTAACCCAATACATAAATCTACTTCGCCTGCCCAACTGTTTGAAACATCCATTAATCTGGAAGCGACAATATGATCTTCTATTAAATCGATCGGATTATCCATAAAAGGCATTGTAATAATTTCTGATTTATGCCCTTTGTTTATTAGAGCGTTATTTAAATTTCTTGCGAGAAACTCTGCACCGCCTGAAATAAAAGGTGCTTGCACTGTGGTAATAACTATTCTCAAAACATTCCTCTTTTTTTTACTTTATTATTTAAATATTAATATCTAACAGTTTTTAAAAGATATCTCTCCTGTTTCAATTGTATCATATAAATTTAACATATCTTTATTTTCAACACCGAACTATTACTATATCATTCTCATTATTCCAGGAAAGCCGTTCATCCCATGACAATTTTTTTACAGTATCCCTTCTGTCGAATATAATAAGATACGCAGGAGCGTCAGGCGCCGTTTTATCTTTATATTTAGCAATCTGGTTTAAACCTTCTTCACAAATTTCTTCCGGGTTATCATAAGAATGAATCAATTTTATTTCAATAATAAATAATTGCTTATTATATTCAACAGCTAAATCCATTCGGCCCCTGCCTGCGGCATATTCACGTTCTATATGTCCTCCGCCGTTAAGGATTCTCTGTAAAAATGCCATAAGCAGAAGATGAGGAAAAGCCTCGGTATAATCTGCTTTCTGTTCCCAAACTTCAGAATTTCGTCTCCAAAACTTTTGGAACTCTTTTAATAGAGAATCCATATCAAGAGAACCGTCTGCTTTTTCCCATTGCCAGTCAGGTTCAGGAATAGCTTCCTGTGCAGAGTATGTTAATTGACGCGCCAATATTTCCTTATACAAAGGATTTGCTACCATTGGTACGCTTTGCTCTTTCTTTACAAGACCCAAGTCCATACATAAATTAAATCCTTCGCTTGCCGTAAGATCGGGATTTGGAATGCCAGTTATAAGACTTTCCATTACGTAACGTACTGCGGGTTCTTTAATTCTAACAGCAAGAGTATCAAGGTGAGTTTCTCTTGCCATTATCATCTGTTTACGGGCTTCTTTTATATGATTTATTGTTATTTCTGAATAGTCATCGGCTTTTAATATACGCATTGAAGCGCGCATAAATAATGAATTTACTATCCATGGCTGCCCTTGCGACTGCTCCCAAACATACTCAAGAGCATCATTGGTAATTGTTTGCCCTGTTTCTTCTGTTCGCTGAGAAAAAAGTTTAGTTACTTCATCTTTAGAAAAATTACTTAATAAAACAGAATCTTCTTTAATATTAAAAGGTGATAATGGACTTGGAATATTGCCATCTTTGGCTGCGGTTAAATAATCTTTTAAATCCCTCAGCCCAACCAGCGCAACCGACACGGGAAATTTTCCAATGCCCCTATCCATAAATCCGCCGCGAAGCTGCCGCAGAAAGCTTATCATAGCGTCGCCTTCTAAAGCGTCTGTTTCATCAAAAAGTACAACAAGCGGTTTTGGAGCTGTTATTTTTGCCCAATTAGATAATATATTACTTACCATACTGGAAGGACCATCTGTTGTTAATTCTGGTTTTTTAAAGCCATTTAGAACTGCCTGTTCTATAATTGCATTACAAACTTCAGGCATTGCCCTTTCCCGCTCAGGTAAATTTTGACATCTTTCTATGCTTACATAGCAGGCAAGCGCTTCGCTCCCGGAATTAATTTCTTCTGCCCAGTGTTTTAAAAAAGTAGTTTTACCTGTCTGTCTTGGAGCATGAAGAACCCAGTAAAGATTATCTTTTATATATCTATCTAATTGGGCTCCTACTAAACGATCTTTTGGCGGAAGCATATAATGATCCCAAGGGAAGCATGGTCCTGTTGTATTAAAAAAGCGAACTGGTCTTTTTGAATGAGGGTTATTCAATATTTAAATATCCTATTAATTTCTTAGGAGATCTCTCTCCTGCTTCAATTGCATCATAAAGCTTTAATAAGGTTGTGTTTTCAAACACTTCCCTTGGCGGTATAGGTTTATCTCCAATATTACTATTCTCTTTACTTTTTATAATAATTGCGTTAAGTGTTATTAACAATGAAATAATATCATCATCTAAAGATTTAGCGGAAATAATGCCATAATCAATTACCTGGGCATGTTCTCCGTCCCATAATATATTCCAGCTTCTTATATCGTTATGATACAAATTAATTTCTTCCAGAACAGCTAAGAATTCAAGGATATCTTTTGCTACAATTTCAGGAGTAATATTTTGTTTGTCTATTATTTCAGAAATAAGTTCGCCTTTATCACGTTTAAAAACGACAATTGCTTTATTAGCTTTTATTTCATGATCCATTATTTGCGTTGACTTTAATCCAGGTATCCTGTTTAACATCAACATATTATAAATATCAGAAAATATTTGAATTTTATTTTCATTATTATAATCATTAATCATATACTCTTTAATAATATGATTTTCTGAAAAATAATAAAATCTTTTTTCATCAGAATATAAATAAGGGAATTCTGAATCTTTATAAGCTATACAAGTTTTTTTGTCATACATATATTGTTTATTATTAACCATAATACTTTTATTATTTTTTGTAATCTTATAAAGCGGTCTTTTCTTTGCAGAAAGATGCGTTCCAAATTCGCCTAAATTAATTATTTCTACTTCATCTTTTACATAATCAAACATTTCTAATTCATTGTCAGGCAGTGCATCATTCCAGAATAAAGATTTATCCTCATCTTTTAAAGCTAATTCAACTATTAATATTGGTATTTTATCGAGCATTTTTTTAATTAGCTCTTTTACATAATCAAGATTATTATAATGAATAACATGATGCAAAACGCTTAATATAATTACAATATCGTAATCGCCTGCCTTAATATTTTCGATTTCTTCAATGCCAAGAGATTTATTTAATATTTTGGAAGGAACTCCGTTTATCTGTCCAATTAATCTTGCTGCCTCTGCATTATCTGCATTGCTTTCCCAGCCTTCTGTAACCGCTCCCCTGTCGGCGAAATAATAGCACACATAACCTAAAGAGGCGCCAATATCCAGTATTTTAAGCCCTGCAAAATCATTATTCAACGCCTTCTCTATTATTCTGCATCTGTCTTTGCAATTTCTTTTTGGGTTTAGATCTAGTCCCCCAATCATATATGCAGGCTGGTAATATTCAATTACTTCTAATTTTTTTCTTAATTTATAAAAATTAAAATCTTTATCTGTTAATAATTCCAGCGTATTTCTAATACCAGCTAATTCATTATTAAATTCTTGTTTTAAATTTGATATTTCCTGCCTAATATCATGGTTTTCATGCTTGATGTTTTGTGTTTCCTGCTTAATGTTTTGTGCTTCTTGTTTGATCTCTTGTACATTTTGTTTTATTTCATCTATGTCTTGAAATTTTACTATTAGAGCTGGAAATAATTTTTTAACAATATTTTTTATCAATTTTTTCATATATATTACACCCTATAAAATGACTTTCTCTCAATGGATTCTTTTGCCGGTTCGCCAAAGTCATGTATTCTTTCAAAGTTATAAAATTCACCATTTTTTATATTAAAACGTATTATACTTGAATATTCAGTAATCTCCGGTAAATATGTATATCCGTCAAACTCGTTAAAATAATAGGGAGTTCCCTTAAAACCATAATTTTTATACATATCTATATAATTACCATTCTTTAATTCATTCAAATCTTTTACACGAACAATTTTTTGAGGCGTTGCCGTTATAAAAAACCATTCACCGTTTTTATAAATATCATTCATATCAGATAACTCATTAGGTACAGGATATTCATCGATAATCGCAAATTTTTCGTCTGTATACGATGCGGCAACAATTTTTTTATCTCCTGAAACAAAATACATTTTATTATCTATAATGCGAATTGTTCTTGTATATGAATTTTTTAAAAAAGCCAATTTTTTCATAAAATATAGTATTATTCTTCCAGAGTCCTTGTCTGTCTTAAAACAATATATATCCTGTGAACCTGAACCAATTACATAGAACATTTTTGTTATAGGGCAATACTCTATTTTATGAGGTCTAATTCCGACATCAAGTATATCATTATAATAATACCCCCCCCCCCCC
>JGI24694J35173_10002141_pt1 | contig 16523 bp, 7 predicted proteins | sample TergutCo191P1_FD_35173 | JGI IMG/M metagenome (IMG submission 35173) | reverse complement strand
TCGATAGCTATGCGCTCTTGTGCCATGGAATCTCTGTCGCGAACAGTAACGCACCCGTCAGTCTGCGAGTCAAAATCATATGTTAAACAAAACGGCGTGCCAACTTCATCTTGCCGTCTGTATCGTTTGCCTATAGAGCCGCTATCATCAAAATCCACTGAAAAGTGCTTGCACAGTGCCGAATAAACCTTCTCTGCATCGCTCGTGAGCTTCTTTGATAAAGGCAAAACAGCGCATTTAAACGGTGCCAAAGCCGGGTGAAGGCGCAAAACAGTACGTGTGTCATTTTTCTCAGCATCTACAACTTCTTCGTCATATGCATCTACCAGTATCGAAAGGAGCAATCTCTCTACGCCGAGCGCGGGTTCTATGACGTAGGGGATATATCTCTCGTTTGTCTCCTGGTCGAAGTATTCCATTTGCTCTTCGCTCGCTTTTGTGTGTGCGGAGAGGTCAAAGTCTGTGCGTGAAGCGACGCCCCAAAGTTCTCCCCAGCCGAACGGGAAAAGATACTCAAAATCTGTTGTTGCATTAGAGTAGTGTGATAGTTCTTCTTTGTCGTGGTCGCGCAGGCGCAAATTATCATCGCTGATTCCCAGTGAAAGTAGCCAGTCATGACAAAACTTTTTCCAATAGTCAAACCACTCAATTTCCGTTCCGGGCTTACAAAAGAATTCCATCTCCATTTGCTCAAACTCTCTGGTACGGAAGATAAAGTTACCCGGTGTTATCTCATTGCGAAAAGATTTTCCGATTTGTGCTATTCCAAAGGGAACTTTCCGACGTGTGGTGCGCTGGACATTTTTAAAGTTGATAAATATGCCTTGTGCTGTTTCGGGGCGCAAGTATAGCTCGGTGGAGCTGTCTTCCGTTACGCCTTGAAATGTCTTAAACATCATATTGAACTTGCGGATAGGTGTGAAGTCTGACTTTCCGCAGTGCGGACATGCGACTTTGTTTTCTGCAATGTATTCGCTCATCTGCTCATTAGTCCAACCGACGGGAGATACGCCGACTGCTTCAAGCAAATTATCCGCTCTGTGCCGCATTTTGCATGATTTACAGTCTATAAGCGGGTCGTTAAAGCTGACGACATGGCCTGATGCTTCCCATACGCGTGAGTTGAGCAGTATTGAGCTGTCTAACCCGACATTGTAAGGATTTTCTTGCACGAACTTTTTCCACCATGCGCGTTTTATGTTGTTTTTCAGTTCTACCCCAAGCGGACCATAATCCCAAGAGTTCGCAAGCCCTCCGTATATTTCACTACCGGAAAAAACAAAACCTCTACCCTTACATAGCGCAGTGATTTTGTCCATAGTTTTCTCTTTGTTACTAAGCATAATCTCATTTACCCTCCAATAAGAATACCTTATACATTATATATAAAAACACTGCAATGTCAAGAAAAAAAGTCTTTGCTTGTTTTCCTTACTATCAAAAGTTATTGTTTTTCTCTCTTTAAGGTGCTTCTTCGGAGTTTTATTTATTTATGTACGGTTTGAGGGTTGATTAGTCAGTTATATGCAAATGTGTTTTGAGTGCGTCCTGTAGGATACCTGAAAAGTTTACATGCGCCTCCTCCGCTTTATGGTTTAGCCATGCGGGTATTGTCAAAGTCTTTTTAACTGCCCTGCTGTCCATTTGTCTTCTGAAGGTTTCCGTATCTGCCTTTACGAAATTCACAAATTGCGGTAACTTGTGGTCAAGTGTCTCCGATGGTTGTGGTATAGTTTCTTTTTTGTTCTCCGCATCCCATAGCCACATAGATGCGGCATCTTCCGCCATTTCAATAGCCTCTGCCAAATTCTCGCCACAGGTGCGGCAATGCAGTAGGTCAGGGATATAGACATCATAGCCACCTTCATCATCTAATGGTGTAAATATAGCAGGATAAACGTATTTCATGATAATACCTCCAATTCATTTTTTGTTTTAATTGTTGCAGTCGGGGGCTTATCAAATCCCCGCCGCTTTCAAGATTCCTTGTGCCGTGTACTTATTTATAGGAGTTCCGCGAGGTATCGGGATTTTTCCGGGTTTTGTTGGATGTGTTGCCAATGAATGCTTGCCACCTTCTGTTATAATCCATCCGTCTTTTCTAAGTATTCTGAGTAGCTCTTTTCTCTTCATTTGCTCACCCCTTTAGCTCATTTTAGCACGTATTACACGTATTGTCAATATTTTTTTGAAGCGAACCTCTAGACTGTTTCTTTGCACTCAGATGCTCGCTCTTTCCATTCAAAAATTTTCAGGCATAAATTAGCATATGATATTTTATACTGTATCGCATTCATAACACAGCAAAAATTTATTTTTCGCCAAAAGCTGGTATAAATGGTGGGTTTTGGCAAAAAATCGAAAAGGCGTTGTGGCGTGAATGCGCTGCAAATGTTGACTAAACCAAAAAACTGTGTTATGGTGGGTGAAAAATAGTTCGCCAAAAGTTTGGTTATAAAATACGAAAGGATAACTAATATGTCAACACCACATAACAGTGCTAAAAAGGGAGAAATAGCAAAAACCGTTTTAATGCCGGGAGATCCTCTGCGGGCTAAGTTTATTGCTGAGAAATATTTTGACAATGTCGTGCAGTTTAATAATCTCCGAGCAATGTCCGGATACACAGGCACTTACAAGGGTAAACCTGTATCCGCAATGGGAAGCGGCATGGGTATACCCTCTATCGGAATATATTCATTTGAGCTTTTTACAACTTATGATGTGGATAACATTATCCGTGTGGGCTCAGCGGGTGGCTATAGTGAAGATTTAGATTTGCATGATATAGTGCTTGCTGAGGAAGCATATAGTGAATCGACTTATGCACGTTATCAAAGCGGGTTTGAGGGCGATGTAATTAAAGCGTCCGAGTCGCTTACGGCGAAGCTACAGGAGAGCGCAAACAAGCTTGGTGCAAAAGTAAATATCGGACGTATACATTCCTCCGATATTTTTTACAGAACCATAAAAGACACGCCTGATTACTGGAAAAAGGTGCGAGACGAAAAGAATTGCCTTTCAGTAGAGATGGAGTCGTTCGGATTATTTCACAACGCAAACATAACAGGCAAAAACGCAGCCTGTTTACTAACAATATCAGATGTACTTTATGACCTCGGCAACGAAGTCCCCGCTGAGGAGCGTGAAAATACATTCACGACTATGATGGAAATAGCCTTGGGAATTCTATAAAACAGCCTATTTTCATATTATGGGCAGAGCTCATCGCTCTGCGCTTCCGCAAATGACAATTGTTTACTCTGCGCTTATACTCCTTGATTTCCTTACACATCGACACGGAGGGCTTCTTACGGGCTGATTGTGGCAAAAAATTGTGCGGAGTTACTGCAAACTCCTTTTTATCAGTCTCTCAAGCATCCGATTGGTATGATATAGACCCCGTCATCTCGCTTGTAGCCGAACTCTGTTGCGGTGAGCACCATAAGGAAAGACGGTTCTTGCATTTTGCTGGTATTGACTTTGTCTCGCAATGCCTTTAGGTTCACGACGGCAGCTTCAATCTCTTTTGCTCCCATCTTTACCTCTACTGCACCCCAGCGCCCATCTTTTAGATGGATGACGGCATCAGCTTCCAATCCGTTCCTATCTCGATAATGGAACACTTCACCGTCGATTGCCTGCGCATATACGCGTAAATCTCGAACGCATAGCGATTCAAAGAGCAGACCGAATNTGTTNAAATCTTGNAGCAAACTCTCCGGTGTAGCGCGGAGAACAGCAGTAGCAATGGATGGATCACAAAAGTGTCGCTTGCTTGCTGTGCGAATGGTTGTTTTAGAGCGCATAGCGGGACTCCAAGCGGGTAAATCTTCGACTACAAAAATGCGACGCAGAGCATTCAGATAGGACGAAATAGTCTTTTCCGAGATGATTTCTTCGTCGCCCGCAAGGTCACTGTGGAGCGTTTTAAGTGTTGCCGTTGTGGAAATATTCCGCGCTAAAGAACGCATGAGTGTTCTAACTCGCGCTGGGCTTTTTTCGACACCATCTACCTCAGATATATCGGCGTTAATTACGGCTTCTACATAGTTGTAAGAGCGTTGCAAGGCTATGGAGTCTTTCTCATCAATCGAAGCCGGCCACCCCCCGCGAGCGATGGCATAGGCAAGGGCTTCTATGGATAGGGATGATATGGAGTCTCCATCTGTTTTATCGCCAAACAACTCTTTGAGTGATATTGAACCGTTTGATTCCTTTGATTCAAATAAGGACATAGGTCGCATATGCATTCGTGAAATTCGCCCTGTACCTGTATGGGCTACTACGTTATCTTTAGGCGTGGCAGAGCCTGTTAAAATAAACTGCCCTGTAAGTCTGCGCTGATCCACAGCAAAACGGACAGCATCCCATAGGACGGGTGCCATTTGCCACTCGTCAATGAGACGCGGTGTGTCGCCTTTAAGCAACAACGACGGCTTTGTGTCGGCAGTTTTCTGATAAGAGTTTCTGTAATCAGGGTCTTGCATATATATAATGCTTTTCGCTTGCTCCTCGGCTGTCCTTGTCTTGCCGCACCACTTCGGACCTTCGATTAACACAGCTCCCGTGGTTTCGAGTGCAGTATCTAGCACTTTGTCAGCAATGCGTGGCAGGTATTGATATGACATTGACATCACGCTCCTCAGATTTAGGTCTAAAGTCATTATACTCTGCACTTCCGCAAATGTCAACGATTCACTTCCGCAAATGACGCAGTTTTACTTCCGCAAATGTCAATTATTTGTTCTGCGCTTATAGCATGTATTCCTTGATTTCCTTACGTGTCGGTTATCTGGGTTTCTTACGGGCTGATTGTGACAAAAAAATGAGCGGTAGCTCATAAGTAATCCATACGAAAACAACAGGGTGCTTGCTATTTACAAGTGCCCTGTTGTTATCCCAGTAGTTGTAGTGTGGCTTGGGGTATTGTGTTGGCTTGGGCCAGCATTGCTGTGCCGGATTGTTGTAGGATTTGGTTTCTTACCAGTGTCGTCATTTCAAACGCCATGTCTGTGTCGCGGATGCGGGATTCTGAGGCTTGTAGGTTTTCTGATGTGTTGTCCACGTTTAGGCGGGCGAACTCCATGCGATTTGTCTGTGCGCCGATTCTTGCTCTTTCCATTGAAATTATGTTTATCGCGTTATCTAAAACAGAAATTGCATTTGAGGCTCTTTCGTGTGAGGTTACATCTAAACTGAACTCATTCGGGTCGCCTATGATATTTGCTACGGTAGTGTAGCCATCTGAACCCATGCCGCTTATGTGCGGAAATCCGATTGAGCCTTCATCTTCTGGGCGGCGAATAGAAAGCCCCAGGGAGCGGGTGCAAATGCGTGGTATTTCAATCATTATTCCATCACCTTTATTCGCGCCGCTCTGGATCCACAGAAATCCGCCCTCGTCGCGCTCGGTGGTTGCATCTCCGGCTGTCACGCCGCCGAAGCCCAGTAGGTCGGCGAGCGTAGTTGGGTTAATAGCAAACGATGTGACTGTTTGATCGCCACCATCATAACTCCTAGTGGTTAGCAAAAGTCTGCCGGTCTCATCGTCAATGCTGAGGTCAAAAGCCCTTGGAGTTGCAGTTTCGAATGCTCTGCGGTTGGCGCTTATGAAAGACTCGGCATTCGGGAATGTTCCCGGTTGCAACAGAATAGTTGTTTGGGTTGGGTCTCCAGCTACGTTAACGGAAATACTAGCGAAGCCTGTAGACGGCTCTGGCACCCCTGCTGGTAGTGGTCTCCCAAACATAGGCGAAGCAGTCCCGATAATGCCGTTAGTAAAGACTGTTGAAGGTGTTATTGGTCCTCTGTTTGTGTGGGTTCTGAAAGGTCCCGAAGCCCAAGTAGCTCCACTGTTTTCTATTCCGTTCAAAGTGGCTTGTTGTTCTATCCCACCCACTCCTGGAGGATTTATAGTGCCTAAATGTCCTAATCCGACAAAAACACGCGGTAGTGATGACTCTGGCGCCGGAGTGGGAATTGGTTGCCCCATGACCCCTGTTAAAGGACCTGGATTGCTGGGAAATGTGCCACCTGCGTTTGGAAAATGAAACTGAAGTTGAGGTCCTACTGGATCATGTGTGATATCAGAAACGACTTCTCCCAGACCTAAGCTGTTAAATCCATTGATAAAATATGCTCTAAAGTCGTCTACGGTCATATTTGCATCACTATTTGCAACCCCGAAATCGAGTATAACATTGAGTGTGCCACTTGCAGGAGTGACCAGTTGCATGGCAAAAACTCCGGTTGTCGGCAAGCTAGGCACGCCTAAGTTTGGAAGTGTAGTAACAGACCCAAACCCCGAAGGCGGTGTCCATCCAGGTGTGCTGACTGGTCCTTGAAAATCGCCCGCTGCGGGAAGCGTGGTTATATAAGGAGTTGATTTTATTCCTAGATTATATTCCCAAGGAGCACCAATGCTTCCATCAAACAATAAGCGCCCATTAAAATTAGTGCTGTGTACAACTTGATTTATCTCGCTGGCGAGTTGACCGAACTCAAGCTGTATAGCCTCACGATCCATGTCTTGATTCGTACCGTTGGCAGATTGAACAGCCAACTCGCGGAGACGCTGCATTTTATCGTGGACGAACTGGAGCGCTCCATCTGCAACCTGCGTTAGTGAAATTCCATCCTGAATGTTCAGGCTGGCTCTGTCTAGCCCACGTATTTGAGTGCGCATTTTTTCTGATATTGCAAGACCTGCGGCATCATCTGCAGCACGGTTAACCCTCATGCCGCTCGAAAGCCTCTCAACATTGGTTGAAAGTTTTGCGGTACTCAGTCCGAGTTGTCTATGTGAATTTTGAGCTGTGATATTATTATTAATTCTCATAGTTTAAATTCATTCCTTTAAAGTAGACATATCATCTATGGCGTACTTTAGCGAGTGTTTTTATCGTTTGATTGTATCAGATACAGGTGTGATTTTTTTAAAATTCAGGCGTCGAGTAATGTAGACCCGACTCCACCTATTAAGGTTATCGACAAATACAAAGTCGACTTGAGCGAAACATTGCAGAAAATGTAAAGAAAGGCCAAGATTTTTGAAATAAAAAGTGCTTTAAAATATTTGTGACTAATGTGTGACAATTTTGTATCTAATTGTCGTAAACCCTTGTGAATTCCTATATTTTAATGTACAATGGAATTTCTCCTAAAGTTTTGTGTGTGCATTAAAAAATAACTAATCTTGTTATCAAAATATGCCGAAAAATAGATTAGGTGAAAATGTCAAAATTTATGGAAAGGAGATTGCAAATCATGCGACAACGCTACGAATTAACTAATCGCGCCATTGCTCTTCTCCTTGCCTTTTTTCTCGTTTTTGGCAATTCATCAACCTTTGCAGAGTATCTTGTCGCCTATTCACCCGAAACAGGAAGCGAAGAATCTGCCCCACTTGAGCCACCTGAGCCTGAAGAAGAAAGTGAAGAGTCTGCCCCGCTTGAGCCAACTGAACCTGAAGAGCCACCTTTAGAAAATGGCACAGGCGAAAGTGGTGAAATTGTTGAGCCCCCGGAAGAATCGTATCCACCGGATTATGATGATAAAGAGAAGCCCGATGATGGCCAAAATGAAGAGGAGCCGGACTATACATATGATGATGACGATGACGAAAATAACGATTACGCCGATTTAGACGTAGAAGATGACTTAGATTCTGATGATTATTACGACTATGACTATTATGAGGATTGCGACTGCAGCTGCGAGGGTGGCTACGATTGCAGTTGTGACTGCGACGAATACTGCGATTGCGGCTGCGAGAAAGAACAAGAAGAACCAATCGACGATGTCTCTGTGTTTTTCTATGCTGACGGCGCGGGAACTTTATCTGCAAACGGGCTCTCCGTGGACGGAGAAGATAGTTCAGGCGAGGAGCTATATGGGCTAACCTCCGGCGAAGTCGTGACATTCTTTGCTTCCCCTAACTCGCTTAATGCCGAAATAGAGTGGAGCATATCGGGAGTGGAATTCGCCTCCGGTGGAAATCCCGGAGATACAATGGCGACAATTATTATCCCGAATCTTGAAGTTACGCCTATTGACGAAGTAACTGTCCACGTCGCATTTTCGGGGCAAGCCACCATACATTTCAGTGTTACCGGCGGTTTTCTTCTTGTGCCTGAGCTTGGGGTTTTTTTAGCAGGCGGCCCAGGAGAGTCTCGTGATGTAGACATTTCTTCGCCAATAACAATCTTTGTAGAGTCAGGGAGTCCTGATACTTACCCTCTTCCCAATTGGGCATATAGTGGTGGAACTCTCTCTGGCAATCCTCGTGATGAAGAAAGAGTATTAACGGTTCAGGGGGATGGTCATGTCCATGTTAGCTTCATTTCAGAGTCATTCAGTCTGACATTTGATTCTTCACAGATTGCTGCCTCTGTGTCCGGTACAACAGTCTCTGCCGGTACAACAGTCTCTGCCGGTACAACAGTCTCTTTTTCACTTGGTCCTTTCGCCCCAACTGCTGACTTTATACTGTGGAGAGCCGAATACGACGATGGTTCGTCATTCTTAGGCCATGGTCTTACAGCCTCGCTCAACATGCCCGCATTCGACACACGTGTTTACCTTGAAACAAGGCCTGGGTTTCCTGTAACCTTTTCGGTCACTGATGGTGCAAGCACAATGACCGCCACATGGAGCGAGCCGGATTTAGGCAGTCCATCCTTTGATACAGGGGATATTGTGCCGCAAGGCTCTACGGTTACATTTTCAGTTGAGCCTCCTGCGGATACTACCGGCTTCTTAGGCTATGAGTGGACTGTCAATGGTATACCACAACTAATCACCCAATCTTCGACGTTTCAGCTTCCAGGGACACTTCAAACTAGTGCCAATGTTACTGTCACTTTGGTGCGTGGGTATGTGGTGGAGTTTAGTAGTAATATAAGTGCTACTCAAACGCTTGGTGGAGTCACCTCTGCCGTCACGTCAGGAAATCTTGTCCGAGCTGGGTCTCAGCTCAACTTCACGGCTCAAAATCATGGTTTGACACATGTTTTTGCCTATGAATGGGAAGTCAACGGCGTGACGGCCATAGCAGCAAATGAGTCTATGATTATCAGTTATTTAAACCTTGATGTAGACGTCCAGCTCACTGTGGTTCGTGGCTTTAACGTGACTTATGGCTTCACCGTCGGTAGTACGGGTACTCTTAACCTCACCCCTTCAACCCCTCCCACTGGCGGGCTGTTTCGTGAGGGGGCTGCATTAACTTTCACTGCAGACCCTGATGATGATGCTTTGTCATTCACTTGGTTTATAGATGGTGTTGCTGTGCCGGGCGAGACCTCGGATGTGTTTGTTCTTCAGCTCACACCTGATTTAAGTTCCGACCTGAATGTCACTGTAAGCTTTTCTCCTGGTGTTGCCGTGACCTACGGCGTCAGGAGTGCAGCAAGTACGGGAACTATTAGCGCTACTCTTGCAGGTGGAGTTCCCTTGCCCACCCCTCCTGTTATCGAAGAGGGAACCCAAGTCATTTTTACAGCAACACCACAAACAACTCCCCCGCATACGATTGCAGGGTGGTTTATCAATGATACTGCAACAACTGCAGGTGTGAGTGGAAACACACTTACTTTAAATGTAGCCGAATCTTCCTTTATCGAAGTCGAATTTGTGCCTATAGTGCTAACTTTAACCCCTGATGCATCCACAATCACAGGCCCTGGTACCGAAAATGTCGCCATGGGTGGGAATGCAACGGGGGTTGTCAGCTTTTCTAACCATACTTTTACGCCTGCCGACCCCGGTTATCCCGAAAACACTCCGGGCAATGCTTGGCCGGCGGGATTATCTTATGGCGTTTCGGGCGACACAATAATCATAAGCAGCTCCGGTCTTACTTTTCGCAATAACGGGGTATATACAGTAGTTGTGACACGCCAAGGCGTAACTGCAACGCTGACTGTCAATGTAAATATCCCCGTGCCCACTGTCACCGAAGTTGAAATTGACCCTGAAAATCCCAGTGTGGCAATTAATTCATCCCAAGCGTTTTTAGCAACTGTAATTGGAGAGCACAACCCTCCTCAGGGTGTCACATGGACGATTTCTGGGCAGACACATATCGACACACTTATAACAGCCTCCGGCATGCTCTTTATTGCACAAGATGAGGCTGCTACCAGCATAACTGTTCGAGCGACATCGGATTTTACTACAACAAATCCTCCACCTGGTCAAGTTGCAGTATATGGTGAGACTATAGTAAATGTCATAAATCCTGTAGTAGATCTTGAAATTGTCGATGAGCCGACAAACTTGGAATATCGAATTAACGAAACGCTGGATTTGAACGGCTTGGTGGTTAGGGTCATTCGCGCAAACGGCACGTACACTGATGTTGGTTTTGCAGCCTTTGGCGGCACGAGTGGTCTTACGACAGACCCCGAGCATGGCACAGTTTTGACGCTCGCGCATGATGGAACGAGCGTGCGTATTACACATACGGACTACGATCCCTATGTAGATACCGCCCAACTCACTGTCACAAATCCTGTAATAGCTGTTGAAATAGCAAGCCAGCCGGATAATATGACTTTCGTGTTGGGCGAAGAACTTGACCTTACAGGGTTGATAGTAGATCTGATACGAGAATACGGCCCTAGGGAACCTGTTGCGTTTGCAAACTTTGGAGGCAATGGGCTAACAACGTCTCCTTTGGCGGGTACTATCATAACTGCAGCGCATGATAATACCCCTGTACTTATATCGCACACAGATGGCCCGACTGTAAACACCGCAAACATTTCTGTACGAGCCAGAGTTACATTTGACCCTGATGGCGGCGTTTTTGCTGACGAGACTTTACGAGAACAACTTGTTGCTCTGGGTGGAAATGCAACTCCACCTACAATTACAAGACCCGGCTTTAGCCGTGAAGGATGGTATACTCCCGATGGTTCTTACACCGGTGTCACCACTAACAGAACAATTACCGCAGAGTGGGGTCCGATTCCAGTAGAGCGCATAAGCATCGCAACTCAGCCGAGCCGTCTGAGTTATATGGTCGGTGAAGCCTTGGATTTAGCAGGACTTGTCGTTGAACTTACTTTCGTGGAAAACTCTGGGCAACCCCCTCTTGAGGTTGCATTTGATGATTTTGCAACATTCGGGTTGAGCACAAATCCGATTGACGGCTCTTTTTTCAATGCAGTGACCCCACCCGAGGGTACACCTGTACGAGTAACCCATATCGACGGTCCGTATGCCGACACAGCCCCAATTGTTGTAACCGACCCGATAGTTTCAATAACCATCATCACCCAGCCGCTTCTTGAGTATAATCATGGCGAACCTCTTAATTTATCTGCTCTGGGTGTGACGCTTGAGCGTGCAAGTGGTGCTACAGTGGATAATGTCGGATTTTCTGATTTTTCAGCTAATGGATTATCTACAAGCTTACCGAATGGCACTACATTAAACATGTCGCATAATGGCACTGCTATCCAAATAACCCACGCAGACAACCCTCCACCCGCTAACACTGGTCTGCTGATTATCCACAACCACGTTGTTTCCATCGCGTTGGAGACTCAGCCAACTAGTTTGACTTATGATGTTGAAGACAGTTTAAGCCTTGATGGAATGTCTGTAAGGCTGAACTTTGCAGATGGCAGCCATCAAATTGTTGCCGCTTCAGCTTTTGGATATAACAACAATCTCTCTGCTTCACCTGAACAGGGTGACACTATTACTGCTACACATCACGGAAACCCAATTGTAGTAACTTATACACCTGCTTCCGGGCGTCCTCAACCGTCTCCCGCAACAGTGAGTACTGCTAACCTGACAGTATACGCCACGGTTACCTTTGACCTCGCCGGCGGTAGCTGTGGTGACGACGGCGATCTTCTCGAACAACGCAACATTGTAGGTTTTAACGCAGTTTTGCCTGTTGTATCAAGGCCGGGGTTTACACCTCACTCAGTTACTCCATGGCTTCCTGTCGGTGACTATAATAATATAACCACAAACAGAACTGTTACAGCTCAGTGGGAGCGCTTGACTGTATCATCGCTTTCGATTATTACCCAACCGACGACGCGTGACTATATTTTCGGTCAAGAGCTTGATTTGACCGGTATCCTTGTAAGGCTTAACTTTGTGGATAGTTCTTACCACGATGTATCGTTTGACGAGTTTGGGACATATTATCTTTCTGCTACACCAAGTCATGGCACTACATTAAACATGTCGCATAACGATGCTCCGATTGTGATTACTTATACAGATGAAGATAGTACACTTACAGGGATGTATCCGCTTTCTGTAAACACTTATAATCTTACTATAGCAGACCTTGTGGATAGCATTGCAGTCCAAGTTCAGCCCACCAGACTTATATACGATGTAAATCAGCAGCTTGACCTCTCCGGTCTGAGCGTGAGGTTAACCCGTCTCAGCGGTGCTTATTTTGACGTGCCTTTTTCGCAGTTTGGAGCAAACAGTCTCTCAGCCAACCCAGTGCAAAATACTACGATGCTAATGACGCACAACTACACACCTGTTGTTATTACCTACAGCGGCACTACTAATGATGGTACTGTTCGCACAGCAGCAACCGATAATCTTACCGTGATAAATCCTGTTACTTCTATTGAAGTCACGACACAACCCAGATTAGTATACATTTGGGGCAATGAGCTCGACTTGACTTCTTTAGTTGTTCGACTTAACTTTGTGGATGGTCCTCCCCAATACGTATCATTCGCTGATTTCGGGACAAATCTGTCTGCTCACTTAACAAGTGGCACTCCTCCAAATTTAGCGCATGGCTCTGCTGTAAATATGACACACGATGACTCCACTGTGTTGGTCACTTTTACGGGCATCACTACGGATGGCTCATCTCGCACAGCAAACTCTAGTGCCATCACAGTAACTGACCCTGTAAATTCCATAACTGTTTTCTCGCAGCCAACACAACTTGTTTACAACAGCGGAGACGCTCTTAACTTGGATGGTTTAGTGGTTACTCTGCACAGAAATAGCGGCACTACCAATGTTGGTTTTACTGATTTTGGAACAAATGAGCTATCTGTAAGTCTCGCAAATGGAACTACACTTTTATGGGCTACGTATAATGGCAGTTTTGTTCGGATAACCCATGCTGACGGCCCACATGTAGACACTGATCAACTGACTGTCAGAAACTTTGTGGAGGGCGTTTACATCCATACCGTTCCACCCGCGATTTTAGACTACGACATCGATGATGTAGTAAACATCGCAGGACTTTCTGTGAGACTGGTGTGGCGCGAGGGGTCAGACACTATTGTAGCGTCCGGAGACTTTGGGGCAAATAACCTTGCGGCAACTCTTGGCGGCTCGACTGCGGCTGGGCTGGCAGTGACGGCTGTGCATGATAATCTGCCTATTGCCATAACATATACTCCTCCTGCGAGTGTTCCTGCTTTTCCGACACCTAGCCCTTATACTGTAAGTACAGAAACGCTGGCTGTACACGCACGTGTGACGTTTGACCCTGCAGGAGGCTCATGGTATAGCGGAGGAGCGCTGGAGCAACGAGTGCGTATCGGTGGAAATGCGACCGAACCTGTTGTCAGGTGGCCAGGTTTTGTCTTTGACTCATGGTTGACTCCTAATGGTGGGCATACTAATGTAAACAGCCATAGAACCATTACGGCAGACTGGATTGCAGTGCCTGTGACCGACATCGGAATCCGCACTCAGCCGGAGCTCGTATATAATCTTTATAATGATTATTCACTCAACTTATCTGCGTTAGTAGTGGTTCTGACTTTTGATGACTCTGTAAGCCCTCCATTTGACGTAGATGTGCCATTTGAAAGGTTTGGGTTATATAGTCTTTCCGCAACGCCTACGCATGGTGCCACACTGACAATGGCAAATAACGGGCTGCCTGTGGAAATCGAGTTTTCGGGTGCCGGAGGACCTCATTTTGCAAATACAAATAATTTGCAGATTATAAACCCTGTTGTATCAATGGCAGTTACGACACAGCCTACACTTAGTTACACAGCCCTTGAAACATTGGATTTAAATAGCTTGGTTTTAACACTAACCCTTGCGGACAATACATCCCAATCTGTACCTTTCGCAAATTTTGCTGCAAATAATCTGACTGCGGCTCCTTCACATGGAACTGTAGTTACAATTATACATGATGGTCAACCCGTTGTAATATCATATGCGCATACAGTCGGACCTTCTATTGAGCCGATAAGCACAAATAACCTGTCTGTGACTCGATTGCCCGGCGCAGATATTGCCACTCCTGCCGTGGAAAGAAGTGTCACGCGCAACTCCATAACTGTTTATTCGGCAACTTTAGACACTGCTGAAACAGGGCAGACTATAGAGTATGCTGTGAGCTTAAGCGGCTCAGCGGCTCCGACTACAGGTTGGCAAAGCGGGCTGACTTTTGCGGGACTTGATCCGGATACCTCTTACATTGTCTGGGCAAGGTCTGCACAAAGTGATACCCACAGTGCCGGCAGTGAAGTGCCAAGCCTTGATATTACGACACTCCCGCTTCCGATAGTTCTAGAAATAGTGGCGCACGAATATTCAATCGAAGTCAGTGCACTTGCTCAAGTTAGGACTGTTTCATTTAGTATTATAGGCAATCATTTCTTAAATAATGAGGATTTGCTGAGCGGTACCAATTTCGGAGTTACAATGGACCTTTGGATTAGTCCTCAAAACAGATGGGTTGAAGTTCACGATAACTACAGTGCAACATTATTTATTGACTTAAATATTTCAGTTAATAGCTCTGATGCAGATAGAAATTTCACTCTGCTTGTAGGATTCGGAAACCCACTTAATCCTCCTAACGGTTCAGTGAATATAACACAGCTGGCTGCCGTTTACCGAGAGGTTATTATCAGAAACTCACCTGCAGGCACTGCTCCTTCCGGACAGTCCGGTGGCGGGACTTTCATGCAAGGGTCTAAAACTCGACTTATCGAAGGTAGCAGGGGTGCCGACTACACTTTCTCTCATTGGGAGTCTTCAGAGGGTACTTTAGTTCCTATTACGGGCAGTAATAATGTTTACTTCTACATTCCGGATGGCAGCGGAAATATAGAAATAACTGCTTATTGGATAGAGGATGAACCCATCGCAGTTCCTCCTCCAGTAGTTCTGCCGCCACCAATTGTTCCTCCGCCAATAGTTCCTCCACCAGTAGTTCCGCCGCCAGTAGTTCCTCCAGCAATAGCTCCTCCACCCGGACAAGGCGATACAGGTTCAAGCACAGGCGGTACGAAGAGCGATGCTATCGACGAAAGTGGCGGCACATCCGTGGGAGAGGTGCCCCCTGAAACTGGCAACGGTGGAGACGTGCCGCCTGAACTCGGTAACGGCAGTGGGCAGAGCTCAGAAGAGGGCAACAATACCGATGTTTCAACACCTGCGCCTAATAATTACCCTAATACCGTAGAAGAGCAGGGTCGCTCATTTATGAACTGGCTGAGTTTCAATATATGGTGGATTGCTATATTGATTTCTGCTTTGGTAATTATAGTAACTTGGTGGTTCAACTTCGGTAAAAAGCGCAAAAAAGATGTAGAAGAAGCAATAGTGGTGGATTTGACTGACGAGGATTAATAAGTAACTGCTGAAAGTCGAGAGACACGCCCTCGCCGCTAAGCGGTAGGCTCGGATTTTGCGAGGAAAACGAGGGGTAAGGATTCCCTTACCTCCCTCTTTGTCCGGTTTTTTCCAAAAAATGGAGAAAAGTCAGTGCCAAACTGGCTTGAAAAACGCATTATTACAAAGTTTTGAGCTTCGCAATCAACTATATGTTTCATTTTAGGGGACGCAGTCCTCTTTGTCCCGTTGTTCGGAATTATTATGCACATACGCTGCATATTGTTGCAAATTTAATTAGTGGCTTTGGATGGCGGATTATATGTGCGCTCGGGGCGGCGGCTTTGAAGGTCGCGGGCGGTACATTGACGCACGTGCGTTTTCGCACGTCTTAGTGTTTGCAGAGTTCGTGGTTTCATACGTTGCTTCCATTTCTATAGTTATTTTTATTATAACCAAGATGGTAGTGTTACACGGTACGTTTTTTGTTCCGCAATTATATTCCCAAGAAGCTCCAATGCTGCCGTCAAACAGTGTTCTTCCGTTAAAATTCATTGCTCCCATTACGCTGTTTATTTCAGAGGTCAATTGACCAAACTCAAACTGTATTGCTTTACGGTCTAGGTTGTCATCAGTTCCGTTTGCGGCTTGCACGGCAAGCTCTCTCATACGTTGCATTTTGTCATGTATGAACTGCAGAGCTCCATCCCCGACTTGCAGGATGCTTGCTCCGTCTTGTATGTTCAAAGAAGCACGGTTTAGCCCCCGAATTTGTGTTCTCATTTTTTCAGATATAGCAAGCCCCGCAGAATCATCTGCGGCGCGGTTTACTCTCGTTCCTGAGCTTAGTCTTTCTGTGTTTACACCGAGACTTCGCTGATTTATTCCCAGTTGGCGGTGGCTATTTTCGGCTGTAATGTTGT
>JGI24694J35173_10002131_pt1 | contig 16586 bp, 12 predicted proteins | sample TergutCo191P1_FD_35173 | JGI IMG/M metagenome (IMG submission 35173) | reverse complement strand
CTGGACACGGCTATTACCCGGGCGGCGTCGTACATTTTACGAGCCGTGCCAAACCCCACCATGGGCTCTGTGGGGGGCGAATGGGCGGTCATTGGGCTGGCGCGAAGCCGCCAGCATGTTTCAGGCGCGTATTTCCGGCGGTATTTCAATGCGGTAGAACGGCATGTGAGGGAGCGCGGAGGCGTTCTTCACGAGCGCAGAATCACCGAGTATTCCCGCGTAATCCTTGGGCTGGTGGCGGCCGGGTTTGACCCGCGAGATGTGGCGGGCTTTAACCTTATGCTGCCCCTGGGGGATTTCGAGCGGACAATTTGGCAGGGGATAAACGGTGCGATTTTCGCGCTGCTGGCTCTGGATAGTCAAAATTTTGACGTTCCGGTTAATCCCGATGCCACGGTTCAGGCCACTCGGGAAATGTATGTAAATGAAATCCTTCGCCGGCAAACCCCCGACGGCGGCTGGAATCTTACGGCGGGGATGAACGGCCCGGTAGGCGCGAACGAAAAAGGCGACCCTGACGTAACGGGAATGGCCTTGCAAGCCCTTGCGAAGTATCAGGATAACCCGGAGGTATCCGCCGCCATAGGCCGAGCCTTGGATTTTCTCTCCGGTATTCAGAATGCGGACGGCGGGTTTACCGGCAATTTTTCCGGCGGGGAATCCGTATTGGAAAGTGCGGTGCAGGTGCTTGTCGCGCTTACGGAGCTGGGCATTCCCGTTGATGACCCGCGATTTGTAAAAAACGGTAACACACTTGTGGATAATGTCATAAGCTTCCAGAATCCAAACGGAAGCTTCCGCCACTCCTACGGCAGCACCGAAAGCAACCTGATGTCTACTGAAATTGGGCTGTACGGCTTGGTTGCGGCACAACGGGCGGCACAGGGTAGAAATAGTCTGTACCGCATGTGCGACGCCCGGCGGCGCGACCTGCTTACACCATGAAACAGTATTTGAGAATTATTTGTGCCGTACTTGTTTTGGCGGCGGTTATAACCGTGTGGCTCTTCGTCAGTGGAGATGAAAGCATCTGCCACGGCGAGGGTTTTGCTGTCACTTTGGAGGTGCGAGCCGACACCTTGCTTGAGAATATGCATTTGCTGGACAGGGATAAGCACGAGCTTGTCCCTGCCGACGGCATAATTTTCGAGGAGTCTACCGTAACCGCCCACGAAAACGAAAGCGTCTTTGATGTTCTAAACCGGGAAATGCGAAACGCCGGGATACACTTTGTTTTCCGGCAAACGCCTCTGTTTGACTCGGCATATATTGAGTCCATTAATAATCTGGGCGAATTTGACGCGGGGCCGCTGTCCGGCTGGAAATTCCGGGTCAACGGTGAGTTCCTCGGCATGGGCGCGTCGGCGGTTAGTTTGCAGCCGGGTGATGTTGTCGAATGGTTGTTCACCGTTGATATGGGCCGCGACATCGGCGCGCCATGAGCAGAGACGCATTTTCGGGCTTTCATCCGCTGGTTAATATGCTGTATTTTGTGACGGTAATCGGGTTTTCCATGTTTTTTATGCATCCCGTAAGCCTTGGGATTTCACTTTTTTGCGCCGCCGTCTACGCGGTGTATTTGCATGGAAAAAAGGCCGTGCGCACAGGACTGAAGTTTTTGTTGCCCATGATGCTTCTTACCGCCGCCTTAAACCCGCTGTTTAACCATCAGGGCGTTACGATTTTGGCATTTTTGCCAAACGGCAACCCTCTGACGCTGGAATCCGTCGTGTTTGGTGTGGCGGCGGCAGCCATGCTGATTACCGTTATCACATGGTTTTCATGCTTTAACGCGGTGATGACAAGCGACAAATTTATTTATTTATTCGGGCGGATTATTCCCGCCCTTTCTTTGGTGCTTTCGATGTCGCTTCGTTTTGTCCCGCGCTTTCAGGCGCAAATCAAAGCCGTTGCCAACGCCCAAAAATGCATCGGCAGGGGCATATCCGAGGGGAGTGTTCTGCAACGGGCGCGGCATGGTATTAAAATATTATCCATTATGGTAACATGGTCGCTGGAAAACGCCGTTGAAACCGCCGACAGTATGAAAAGCCGGGGGTACGGCCTGCCGGGGCGCACGGCGTTTTCGGTTTTCCGGTTTCATAGGCGCGACATTTGGGCGGCGGCATATATTCTGGCCTGTGCCGCAATAGTAATCGCCGGTGCGGCTTTTGAAATTTTCCGCTTCAGGTATTTTCCCAGCATTATGTTTTTTTCCCAAGGGTGGCTGGGGCCGGCGGTCTTGTTTTTTATATATTTCGCCCTTTGCATTTTTCCGATAATCGTAAACATAAAAGAGGATATAAATTGGAAACGTATAGAATCGAAAATTTAACTTTTTTTTACCCAACCCGCCAGACTCCCGCGCTGCACGATATAAGCCTGGTGGTAAGGCGCGGCGAGTTTATTACTTTGTGCGGCCCTTCCGGCTGCGGAAAGACCACCTTGCTCAGGCATCTTAAACCGTCAACCACTCCGCACGGCGCGGCGTCGGGAGCGGTTTTTTTCGAGGGGACGCATCTGGAAGTTCTGCCTCCCAAAGACGCGGCGGCAAAAATCGGCTTTGTGTTCCAGTCCCCGGAAAATCAAATCGTAACGGACAGGGTATGGCATGAGCTGGCCTTTGGCTTGGAAAGCTTGGGGGCGGCAACGCCGGAAATCCGCTTGCGTACGGCGGAAATGGCCAGCTTTTTTGGCATACAGTCCTGGTTTTACAAACCCGTGTCGGAGCTTTCGGGCGGTCAAAAGCAAATTCTGGCCCTTGCATCAATTATGGCTATGCAGCCCTCTGTGTTGATTCTTGACGAGCCCACGAGTCAGCTTGACCCCATCGCTGCGGGGGAATTTTTGGCAACAATCAGCAAAATAAACCGGGAGCTCAACGTCACGGTGATTCTTACGGAGCACCGGCTTGAGGAGGCTTTTCCCCTTTCCTCAAGGGTAATTCTCATGGAAAACGGGGGTGTTATCGCCGACAGCCCCCCAAGGGAAGTAGGAAACGGCTTACGGGGGCAAGGCCATGGTATGTTTTTGGCGATGCCTGTGCCTATGCGTGTGTGGGCGGAATGCGGAGAAGAAACGGAGCTCTGCCCCGTAACCGTACGGGAGGGCGCAGAGTGGCTAAGCGGTAAAACGGTTAATCCCAAAGCTCCGGACACTCAGGAAATTCCGCGCCGGCCGGAGCCTGCCATAACTTTGGAAGATGTGTGGTTTAAATACGAAAAAAATTCCCCCGATGTGTTAAGGGGGTTAAATTTCAGGGGGTATTACGGCGAAATTTCGGCAATCCTTGGCGGCAACGGCACGGGCAAAACTACGGCGTTGTCCGTTATTTCCGGGCTTAACAAGCCGTATCGCGGAAGGGCCCGCGTCGCCGAAAGGGTGTGCGCGTTACCCCAAAATCCCCAGACCTTATTTGCCTCAAAAACCGTCCGCGAGGACTTGCTTGAAATGGACGGCCCGAAAAATTTTGACAGCGTAGTAAGCTTATGCCGCCTGGAACATCTACTCGAAAGCCACCCCTATGATTTATCCGGCGGCGAGCAGCAGCGGGCGGCCTTGGCCAAGGTGCTTCTGCTTCAGCCAAAAATTCTGCTTTTGGACGAACCCACAAAGGGGCTGGACGCGGAATACAAACAGGAATTTGCCGCCATTTTGCGCAAGCTGGCCCAAAACGGCGCGGCAGTAGTAATAGTAAGCCACGACATAGAATTCTGCGCGGAGCATACCGACCGATGCGCCCTGTTTTTTGACGGCGGCATAGTGACCGAAAATACTCCCGTAAGCTTTTTCAGCGGCAACAGCTTTTACACCACGTCGGCAAACCGTATGGCGCGTTTTGTTCTGCCGGAGGCCATAACCGCCCGTGATATAGTGCTTGCGCTGGGGGGCACACCGGGCGGGGGCCCCCAGCTTGAACCTCCCGCACCCAAAAGTGAGCCGCCCCAACCCGCCCCAACCGTCGCAAAACCTATAGGCACGTCTGCGACATCTTTGCGTCAAAACAGACCGCCACCGCAAAATCGCCATACGTCCAAGCCTGGGATTGCGTCGGCGGCAATTATGCTGCTGACTATTCCTCTTACAATTTTGCTGGGTATATATCTTTTGGATGACCGGCAGTTTTATTTTATTTCAACTCTGATTATCCTACAGGCGATGCTGCCCTTTATGCTGGTTTTCGAAAGCCGCAAGCCCCAAGCCCGGGAAATTATAATCATCGCGGTGCTGTGCGCCATAGCCGTTGCGGGGCGTTCCGCGTTTTTTATGGTGCCGCAGTTTAAGCCTGTCGCGGCCATAGTAATAATCGCGGGGGTGTCCTTGGGAGGCGAAGCGGGCTTTTTGGTGGGCACGATGACGGCCTTTGTAAGCAATATGTTTTTTGGACAAGGGCCTTGGACGCCGTGGCAAATGTTCGCCTTTGGCATTGTCGGCTTTTTGGCGGGCGTTTTGTTCCACAAAAGGCATCTCGGCCGCAGCCCCGCGGCTCTTGCCGTGTTCGGTGGAGTTGCGGTGCTTGTTTTATATGGCGGTATCATGAACACCGCCGGCGTACTTATGTGGCAGCCCAACCCCACCATGGAAATGTTTATTACGGCATTTTTGGCGGGTTTACCCTTCGACATGATTCACGCCGGCTCAACGGCTTTTTTCCTTTTGGTAATATCACGGGCCATGCTTGAAAAGCTTGACAGAATTAAAATTAAGTATGGATGAGTTCGCACGGAAATCAATTTTCATCCGCCTTGGGGGAGTGGCTGGCTTTCAGCGAAGCTGATTCGCGTTGCCGCATAGCGCATGGGCCCGGCCGAAAGGGCTAGACGACGCGCCCAGAAGCGCGGAGTCAGCCTTTTCCCGGGACACCAGCGGAGCATGGGCAACCGCGCAGCGAGCGAAACCGGCCACTCCCCCAAGGCGGATGAAAATTGATTTCTGTGATAAGTTTGTCATTTACTTGCGCGTTATAGAAAATAATGACATACTGACACGTCTAAGAATATGACCCTGCGGGGACGTGTAAACTAGGAGGGACTTTCATGCAATTGGATTTTAACAATATGCTCCGCGAGAGAATCGGCGAGCAAGGCATTCCGGTGGACGCAATACAAAAGCTGGCTTATCCGATAGCCAAAGCCAATAAAGCCATGGTGGAAAAGCGGTATGTAGGCAAAATGGCATGGCGTGACCTGCCTTACAACCAAAACGAGGTTGTAAAAGATATCCTCAAGTACGTGGAGGAAATGAAAAATGAAATCGACGCTTTTGTTGTGCTTGGCATAGGCGGAAGCGCGCTTGGGCCAATTTCGGTGCAGCAGGCGTTGAACCATCCGTTTTATAATGAGCTCCCCCGGGAAAAGCGTGGCGGATATCCCAAGCTGTATGTCTTGGACAATGTAGACCCGGAGCGTCTCGTCTACTTCTTCCAAGCCGTAGACCCGACCCGCTGCCTGTACAATGTAATTTCCAAGTCGGGCTCTACATCGGAAACGATGAGCCAGTTTATGATAGTCCAACAAATGCTGGAGGAAAAGCTGGGCAAGGAAAACGCGAAGAAGCTTATCGTTTGCACCACGGACGCCGAAAGCGGAAACCTTATCACCATCGCAAAAACTGAAGGATATAAGAACTTTATTATCCCCTCGGCGGTGGGCGGGCGTTTTTCGGAGCTTACTCCGGTGGGACTTCTCCCGGCGGCCTTTTGCGGAATTGATATCAAGGGCCTGCTTGAGGGTGCGGCGCAGATGGACGCCATTTGCAAGGACGGCGAAATCGACATACACAAAAACCCGCCTTACATGTTCGCGTTGCTTCATTATATAGCCATGACCATGGGGAAAAATATCACTGTGCTGATGCCCTATGCGGACTCCCTAAAATTTATCTCAGACTGGTTCGCGCAGCTGTGGGCGGAGTCCCTCGGCAAGCAGTACAACAACGAGGGAGAAGTTGTAAGTGTGGGCCAAACCCCGGTAAAAGCCTTGGGCGCGACCGACCAGCACAGTCAGGTTCAGTTATACGCCGAAGGGCCATATGATAAGATAATAGTATTCCTTGGCGTGGACGAATACCGCGAGACTATTACCATTCCCAAGACTTACAGCGACATGCCAAGCTTGGGATTCCTCGGCGGCGTGACCCATAACGAGTTAATCAAAACAATGCAGGCTGCCACGGAATATGCCCTCACAAAGGCCGGTCGCTTGAACATGACCATTACAGTGCCGAAAGTAACCCCGCAAACAGTCGGGCAGCTGCTATATTTCTTTGAAGTGGCAACGGCATACGCGGGCGAATTGCTAAACATTGACGCTTTCGACCAACCCGGCGTAGAGGAGGGCAAAAACGCCACCTATGCCATGTTTGGCCGCCCGGGCTATGAGGACAAAAGGGCAGAATTGGACGCCGCACCGGCAAAGGATAAAAAATATATCATATAGAGGAGGTTTTTAATGCTGTGGGTAAAGGATAATATTCAAGATGTTTTAACGAAGCTTAACACCGACAAAATCACAGGGTTGCATTCCAAGGTGGCGGAGGCGCGGATTCAAAAATACGGACGCAACGAATTTGAGGAGGAGCAGGCGGAGACATTGTTCCAAAAAATTCTCCACCACCTCAAGGAAATTCCCACGCTGATTTTGATTGCTGCTGCGGCGATTGCGTCATATACGGCTATTTTCCATCCGCCGTATACAATCGGGCGGGGATGGCCTAAGGTCGTTGTAATCATGAGCATAGTGGTAATCAACATTTGCCTGGGGATTTGGCAGGAGAGCAAGGCTGAAAAGGCCCTGGAGGCGTTGAAGAAGATGAACGCCTTTAAGACCACGGTTATCCGGGACGGGGTCAAGCAGATAATTGAGGCCGGGGAGCTTGTGCCGGGTGATATTATCGAGCTGACCGCCGGGGATGTAATTACGGCGGATGCGCGGCTGATTGACGCAAGCTCCTTGCAGGTGGAGGAGGCTCCTCTGACAGGGGAGAGCCAGCCTGTAGAAAAAGACCCACTGGCGGAAATTTCCGAGGAAGTGCCGCTGGGCGACAGGCTTAACATGGTGTATTCCGGCTGCTTGGTTACGGGTGGGCGGGCGACAGCCGTGGTTGTGGAAACCGCCATGGAAACAGAAATGGGCAAAATCGCAAAATTACTTAATAGCACCCAAAAGCTTAAAACGCCGCTTCAATTGCGTTTGCAGCAGCTTGCAAAGCGGATTTCTGTGCTGGCATTGGGCGCGGGTGTTTTAATGTTTGCGTTCGGGTTCTTTGTTCACAATAATGACCCATTGGATATGCTGATTCTGGCTACGGCCCTTGGTGTGGCCGCCGTGCCGGAAACTTTGCCGATTATCGTCACCATGGTTCTTAGCTATGGCGTGTTTAACATGGTGCAAAAAAAGAGCATTATCCGCAAGATTCCCGCCGTTGAAACGCTGGGCAATACTTCCGTTATATGCTCCGACAAAACGGGAACCCTCACCATGAATAAAATGAAAATCCGGCAGATATGGCATGTGCGGCATGACCCGATTTCCACCAAGGAAAAGGAGAATTTTAATACAGACCAAAAGATGCTGATTGAACTTTTGGCATCTTGCAGCAATGCCACAATAGAAGTGCATGGCGACGATGACGAACATGTAATCGGCGACCCCACGGAAATTGCCATAATCCGGATGCTGCATGACCTTGGCCTCGACCGCGTTCAAGCCGAGCGGGACTACCCGCGTATATTTGAGTTGCCATTTGACTCCGGGCGTAAGCGCATGACCACGGTGCATCACGTCGAGGGCGAGGAATATCAATACATCGCGGTAACAAAGGGCGCGTTTGACCGTATTCCAGTAAATTGGGAACCGGAGCTGCTTAAAAGGGCCACGGAAATTCATGATTCCTATGCGGAGAAAGCATTGCGCGTAATCGCTGTTTCCGTAAAAAAATACAAGGAAAAGCCCACGGATTTAAGCGTGGAGTCCCTTGAGTGCGACCAAGAATTCCGCGGAATGGTGGGCATGATTGACCCGCCCCGCCCGGAAAGCACCGAAGCCGTAGCCCAAGCCCGGGACGCCGGAATCAAAACCGTAATGATAACCGGCGACCATGTAGTAACGGCAGCGGCAATCGCCAAGGAAATAGGCATCATGGAGGATGGCGACCGGGCCGTAACCGGTGCGGAGCTGTCCAATATGAGCGAAAAGGAATTGCATGACAGTGTACGGGAAATTTCCGTATATGCCCGGGTCAGCCCGGAGGATAAAATCCGCATTGTGCAGGCGTGGACGGCCCACAACGAAGTCGTGGCCATGACCGGCGACGGCGTAAACGACGCCCCTGCCTTAAAAGCCGCCGACGTTGGTGTGGCAATGGGCATCACCGGCACGGAGGTATCCAAAAATGCGGCGGACATGGTCATCACAGATGACAACTTCGCCACCATTGTTGACGCTATTTCCGTAGGGCGCACATCCTTTGATAATATTCGCAAAACCATCGCGTTTTTGCTCTCGGTCAACTTTGCGGAAATTTTTATTCTGCTGTCGGGTATGCTGGTGGTGGGTGTTTCGCCGCTGATGGCCTTGCAGATTCTTCTTATCAACGTGGTTTCCGACGGAATCCCAGGTTTCTTCATGGCTTTCGAGGCCCCGGAAAAGGGCGTCATGAAGCGCAAGCCCATCAGCAAGGGCGCGGGCATTTTTGCAAATGGCCTTGGCGGTAAAATCGCCCGGGGCGCGGTAAGCTTCTCCGTGCTTACGCTGGCGGCGTTTTTGCTGGGCTCCTATGTGCAAATCGCCCCCGGTATCGAGCCCACTTACGCCGTAGGCATTTCCATGGCCTTTGTTGTACTGTCCTGGGCGTCCGTTATTAATATCTTTAACGTGCGCAGCGACTTGTCCATTTTTAAGGTCAATATTTTGTCCAACAGGGGCATGTTCTTTGCTGCCATGGGCACGATTGCTTTTACGCTGTTTGTCGCCCTCGTACCCCCCGTTGCGCAGGTATTCGATGTGCAAACCGGGCTTAGCGGTATGCATTGGGCCATTATGATTGGTCTTTCCCTTATGCAAATTGTTTTTGGGGAAGTTTATAAGCTATTCGCCAGCAGGGCCTAGTTGCGGTGAGCGATAATCTGAAACACATCACTCTGTGCCTATTTGATATTTTGGGCACATCAAAACTCATTGAAGAGAAGCAATTATCAATAGTTGATAAGCTTTACGACGAAATGATTGAGCTTACAAGCCGACAGAGCGGACAGGTATGTTTTGGGGTGGAATGCCTAAAAGATGGCCGTCTGGTTCCTGTCGGCTTTGTCGGCGATATCGGCAGTGCGTGGTTTTCTGATACTTTTATCATGTGGACAGCCAGCCAACAGCCCCGTGTTCATGTTTTTGTGCATAATTGTATAAATGTGTTTTGCAAAGCACTGGAATATGGAATACCTCTGCGTGGAACCATTTCCTCTGGAGAGGCAATTATGGACAAAGAAAAACTGAAATGGATTGGCGAGCCCATTGTGGAAGCCGCACGCGGAGAATCGTATCAAAAATGGCTGGGTTTATCCTTTGGTGCATCTTTTCGTTTGGGGCTTAATTGGGATGCAAAGCTTTTTATTCCATACACTGCCCATATTAAGGCGGCAAATACATATCTGTCCCCGTTTGTTGTTGATTGGGCAAGATACTGGCGCGAAAATAAACAAAACGACGCTTTAGCAAGCATCGCCAAGATGGATACAAATCCAGCTTTTTCGGCGTATTACAAGGAAGCGATAAAATTTTACAAGTTTTCGGAGGATAATTCGCAGTGGTGGATTGATGTCAATTTAAGCGGCATCCACTCATACGGTGAACTTGAAAAAACAGCAATTGAATGGTGTCATTCATATATTGCCATTTATTGAGGAATTTTGTATCATATTGTCAAGCAATCGCCAAGGGCGGTGTTTCGGCTGGATTCCCGGAGGGGAGGAAGGCCAATGACTATTATCCCACTTACTGTTTACGAAATATTGGATTTAGCTCTTACTATAATGCTGGTGAATATCATGTGGAAGCGGTCAAGAAGCACACAAAAATAAGCCCTACCGGCAAAAGCGAGCTTATTTTTGTGTGATGTTCAGCACTTTAAGTTGTAAATAACTTGGGTGTCCGGTCATTACACCGCCGGAGCGATTGTGACCGAGACTTGAGAGGATGCCTACAATGCATTCTCTCAAGTTTTATTGTAGACTAAGTATATGTGGATTATGCGCAACTGTCAATAATCTCTGCAACTTCATCCCCGTCTAAGGTTTCTTTGGTCAGCAGTCTTTCGGCCAGAGCTTCCAAGGCGGAGTAATTTTTTTGCAGTAAGATTAAAGTCTCTCTGTAAAGGGTGTCGGTTAGGGCGGCGGATTCGACTGCGACTTTACGATTGTCTTTTAGTAAAGCGCGGTCGGCGATGCCCGTTCCCATGCCGAATTTGCTGACATATTGCATGGCCGTGGTGGTGGCCTTTTCGATGTCGTTGGACGCGCCGGTGGTGACATTGTCCTCGCCAAAGCGTAATTCCTCTGCGGCGCGGCCGGCCAGAGATATTTTAATTTGCCGGCGCAAATCTTGTTTGGTGTAGTACATACGCTCGGGGGGGATTGTGGCGCAGAAGCCCCCCGCACCGCTTGTGGACGGGATTATTGTCACCTTTGCCACGCGATTTTCCGGGTCGGATAATACGGCGGCCAGCGCGTGGCCGGATTCATGCCAGGCGGTTATGGCGCGTTCGTGGTCGCGAATGGCGGAGCGGTCTTTTTTCTCACTGCCGGCGAGGGCGGTGTAATAAGCCGTTGTGATGTCCTCGGGCAAAATATCCTCGCCGCCGCGTCGGGCCGCGCCGATTGCCGCGTCATTTAATAAACCCTCCAGCATCGCACCGCTGAAAAATACCGTGTCCCGGGCTAGTTTATCAAGGTCAATTTCCCTTGACAAAGGCTTGCCTTGGGAATGCAAATCAAGAATCGCCCGGCGGGCATTCATGTCGGGCAGGCCGATTTCCACCCGGCGGTCAAAACGGCCGGGCCGCAATAAAGCTTCGTCCAGTATGTCTGGGCGGTTTGTGGCCGCCACAACTACGATTCCAGTGCCTTCGGAGAAGCCCTGCATTTCCGTCAGCAAGGCGTTTAAAGTTTGCTCGCGCTCGTCGTTGCCGTTGACACCGTCACTGCGCTTTTTTCCCAGCGCGTCGATTTCGTCTATGAAAATGACGCCGCGCCCGGCCTCGCGTGCTTTTTTGAATAAATCGCGCACTCGCGCCGCGCCCACGCCTACATACATTTGCACAAAATCCGAGCCGCTTACCGCATGGAAGGGCACGCCGGCTTCCCCGGCCATGGCCCGGGCCATAAGGGTTTTCCCTGTGCCCGGCTTGCCGTGAAACAAAATTCCACGCGGCATTCTCGCGCCGTAACGGGCAAAACGCTCCGGCTCCTTTAAATAGTCAACGATGTCCTTTACATTTTCCTTGGCCTCCAGATTGCCTGCCACATCGTCAAAGCCGCACAGCTTCTGGCCGTGAGGCTTTACGGTCACAGGGGTTAGGCCGGCCTTGGCCATGCCCGCGCTTGTTCTGCGACGGATAAAGAAAAACAAGCCCGCCACCAGAGCGATTGTGACTCCGATTTGTAAAAGCCCTTCTCCTGTGGTTGTGCTTTCGCTTACGGAAATTCCCGCTAAAAGCAAAAACTCCTTAAAATCCCCGCGGCGCGGATTATTGGTTGTGTAGCTTGCTTCGCTGTCCGCCAAGGTGAAGCGCAGCATTGCCCCATCCCCTAGAGATACGGACTTCACGCGGCCGTAGGCGACCGCCTCTATAAATGCGGCGTATTCCATGAATTCCGGTTGCGTATTGCGGGAATCGCGAAAAAACGCCCCCGCAAGCACCGCTCCCACTAACGCAAGAATCACAACTACGCCCAGAATATTACGATATTTTAAATTCATTATGTATTCGCCCCCTAACTCAATGCATTATACACAAGTCAGAGGGCGATGTGCCAATGTAAGTTATGGAACAGGTCTAATATCTAAGCCACAAGCGGAAATATCTGACATAGTGCTGAAGAACAAACACCACTACCGCTACGGCTATCCACATGGTTATGTCCGCGATTATAATCAAGAAATCAAAACCATGCCGCCCTGCAAGGAAATTAGCCCCAAGCCTGAAAGCTATCGCGCTTATTACATACGGGAAGGTAAACGCCGCATATGTGGGATAGAACTTGATTTTCAGTAGTGAGAACATCATTACCGACACATACACGTAACTTATAACGGCTATGGCCAGCATAATGTAAACAAGAGTCGGATTGCCTTGCCCCTGCGCCACAAACGAGCTGAAATACCCAACAACCAACAGGCTCATGGGTGCTGTGAAAATTGCAACGGTTTTGCGAGCGGGCTCGGGGAATACCCTAACCGTATTCATTCGCAAAATAACAAAGGGCAGTATTGCAAAATAAAGCACAAAGCCAACCCAAAATGCAATTTGACCAACAATTACAGCCCCCATAGCCGGTGCGGTTACGCTTGCGGATACTATGCCAACCCCGGCAATAAACCAGCTTGGAAAAACCGTTCCCACTTTGAAGCCAATAACAAAACGCTTAATGAACACAAGCATTATGCAAACATGCACAACTATTGCCGCATACCAGATAACTAGTGCCGCTTCTGCAAAATGGGGCCTCAAATAGGCACTTAGTAGCATAATGGCCATAGTTGCAGTTGGTAGCACACTAAGGGGAACAGGGGTCTTGAGTTCCTCTTTCGTATGGGGCCTGTCCACAAAAATTTTTAACGCGAACATTATCAGCACAATAACCGACAACACGCCCAATGTGTAGCGGATTGTTTGCCCGTGAGTCAACGGCAACAGCAAATTTCCCAGTGCGGCAAGGGCCAAAGCTATGCCGCCAGTTGCCATAGGTATACTTTTAATAAATTTCATCTATCGCACCTCCACATCATCATAAATAAGCTTTATATCAAGCTCTCTGGCTATTATTTCGGCGGTTTTGGCGGCCATTTCGCCCGTAAAAGCCACGCATTGTTTCTTATGTTCACCGTTTAAAATATCCATGCCCTCGATATGGATGTGACAGCATAATGTGCCTTTATGATTCCTTCGGAATTCCTCTTGAAGCTCGTAGGAAAGTTCCATACATTTGTCGCTCTTTGGGCCTGAACCCGGTTCGCTTCTGCCAAAGAAATACCCCAGCGCGATAATCGCGCCGGATATCGCGCCGCACATGCATCTTGAACGCCCAACCCCAATGGGAAAACCCGAGGCCGATTTTATAAGCTCCGCCGGCATACTTGGGTCAAAATTTTTTCTGACTGCGGACACAATGGCCTCCGAGCAATAAAACCCGCCTATACGAAAGACCTCTTCCGCGTCGTAACGCACCTGTTTGATACTGACTTCTTTTTTCATCTCCACACCCTCCTACGCCGCGACCTTTAGGCCGAGTTCTCTGGCTACAATTTCCGCCGTTTTAGCCGCCATATCCCCGACAAAAACAGAGCATTTCTCAACATACTCATTGCTCTTCATGTCCATGTCCTTTGTGTGGATATGGCAACATAAGGCCCCATGCTTCGTTTTAAAACTCTCTTGTAGCTCGAAGGAAAGTACGATGGTCTTTTGGCTATAGGGGTCTGTAATGGTTGTGGGAAAGTCCCTCCCGAAAAAATACCCCAAGCACAGGACGCCGGCCGAAACCGTGCCGCACATACATTGGGAACGCCCAACGCCGATGGGAAAGCCCGATGCCGCAGAAATTAATTCCTTTGGCATATTTGGGGCAATGTTTTGCCGGATGGAATGCACAACCGCCTCGGCACATAAAAACTCCCCAGACTTGAACGACGCTTCCGCATCAGCCCTTACCTGCGTGATGCTGATTTCTGTTTTCATTTCTGTTCCTCCTTTATTTTGAGCATCAAAAAAGATGCTTTCTTACCGTAGCCATTTGCATCACCATCAACGCAAACAGCCCCAGATTCAAGCATCTTTATATAAACTTCATATAAAGAAGGAATGGGATAGCTAAATGCGCAGGGACACTTTACTTAGAAGCGCACGGCTTCTGCTGGTTGCTGCTCAAACGCAGTAATAATTCATAATTTTGGTTGTCAACATCTTTTCAACCACCATTCTAAAATATGCTTGTGGCGCGAAAAACAAAGCATCACGTCACATCGTGTAGAATAACATAGATTTTGTCTGGCTTCAACACTCATGTTTAATTAGGAGTGACCTAAGCGCGTTGGTAAAAGGGCGGCGGCGCGGGGAGTGGGCGCGCTAACGCTCGTCATGCAATGATTGACTTTGGCGCGGCAGTGTCTGTGTCGGTCTTGTGCTACACAAGCCCGACGGTGACACAAGCCCCGCCATGCGTCACTAAGCGCATGACTTCGCTAGCCGCGCGCCTCACTCCCCGCGCCGCCGCCCTTTACCAACACGGTTGGGCCACTCTCGTTCAAACTGTTAAAGAGAAAATTCTGAAGTTATGCAAGAAGTCTATAGACAATTCCATCGAAATTGCTATATTGTAGCCTTATAATTATGTACAGGAGGTGAGCGTGTGGATGTACCAAAGCAATTGATGTTAAGAATTTCGGCAGTTGCCTGTGTAATTTTTGGCGCGTTTCGGCTGTTGCTTTCTAGTTACCCATTGATTAGCGGCTATGTAGGAGAAGAGGTAAGGGGTGTCTATTTTGTATTTTTAGTAGTCGCCTCCGCTTGGCAGTTATTTGCGGGTATTTTTGGATTAATGTACTGGAAACAACCTGAAAAAATATCCATTATAGCTAAGATTGCAGTCATTATGTTTATTTTTGATGGTATTTTTTTTGCTGTTGGCATCATGATAGGGCATGAGATTTCAGTGTTGGATACAGCTATGGGACTATTGATGCTTAGTTTCCCTACTACCATCTTATACATTGTTGCGGCAAGCAAATTGAAGAAAAAAGCCGATGCCACAGCATCAAGAGCAGGCAGAATATTTAAAAATATAATTATTTTACTTACTGCATTTGCCGCTGGCATTGTAATGTTGTTTATTATGACCATTGGCACATGGCTTGTATTTATTATGCAAGAAAATATCCCGTTAGAAGATGCAATTCCTTTGGGTACATGGGAAAGTTCAAACCCGCCTATCATTCTCCACATTCATCCAGAATATCGAATGTCTGTGCAGAGTTCCTTTACGTATCCCGCGATATATAGAGCACAGGACGGGGATAATAAAATATTTGTTGAGTTTAATACTCGCAATAGTATGCTTGGAAGGTACAGGTCGCATGTAATGGGTATTTTTTGTAGGCATGATAGCAGATTTTCTTGGTACAGAATGAGAGGAGACTTTCGAGTTGTCCGTGGCCAACTTCATTTGTCTACGCACACAGAGGATTTGATATTTGACCGAATTGAGGATTATGAATTTATAGAATTGGACGAATGGCGGCGGTTATCAGGGAGATATTAGGTGTTCCCATTAATCGAAAAATGGTCAAAAAATGGGAAGTTGAGACTATTGGAGGAATTGAATTTGAATAATTTGGTTATGGAATATTGGAATGATAACGAGCGAAAAGCCATAGAAACGGCAGTTGGTATAATTTCAGGTAGAGACGCCATTCACTTAGACAAAGTAGAAATATTATTCGACAAGTATGGAATGACTTTTACGGGTGAACTTTGCGGTGCATTGTGTAGTAAAAATGAAATGGGCCGTGATTGGATAGCTTATAAAATTTCCTTTGATGATTGTGTTTACCATTCATGCCACGAGCTTGATTTGTATAGCAAAGAACAAAAGTTAGTTTCATCATTTGACCTTGTTAGTAAGTCAGATTTGCTAGACAGTATTTTTAATAAACAGGGTATTGGAAAATTTAGCAACGACAAAAAGTATAATCATTATATTCTTGCAACCTATGATTATATTTTTGAGATAGTTGCTTGTGATTTCAAGTTTGAGCTTGACTAAAAGCCCATTGCATTTCTCGAAAAATTTTCCTAAAACTTTCGGGAAACGCAATAGGCTTTTTTATTTGTTCGTGATAAAATTATGTGGTTGCTTAAAAATAATAAAAACGGAGACAAAGAAATGAATAGGTTTTCAGGAAAATGTTATGGTCTTAACGTATTATTCAACCTTAGTCGTGCAGGACGCAATTAGTTTTGCAAACGGTAGATGATTTGGTACAAGGTTTTTTTAACTCTGTGTGAGTTTGTCAATGGTGTATCCATATGGACGGACAAGCCTTCAAAAGTGTGTTACGGTGTGCATAGCAATTATAACTTTTACATTTTCGGAGATTGATGATTATGGAATACAGTATCGTAAGGGTCAACAAAGACAATTACTCCATGTTTGATGAGATGGTTTTTTATCGAGTGAACGGGCGTTACAAAAATGAAGAGGAATCGAATGAAGACCATGATTTTACCTCATGTTATACGGCATTGGAAATCCAAACTTTTTATGTTTTCGCCGCTAAATCAGAAAACCATTTTGTAGGATATATTTTCATCAACTA
>JGI24694J35173_10002120_pt1 | contig 16641 bp, 12 predicted proteins | sample TergutCo191P1_FD_35173 | JGI IMG/M metagenome (IMG submission 35173) | reverse complement strand
CAAACCATCGCCGAAATGTCAGGACGCGGTATAAGTATCAAAGACATTTGCTTTTCAGGCAATGGCGAGCCTACACTTTCAGAAGAATTTCCTGCCGCATTAGAAGCGGCGTTTCGTATCAGGGACATGGAAGCGCCAGACGCCGAACTGGTTTTAATCACCAACGGGTCAGGTCTTTTGGACGAAGGGCTTTTTGACCTGTTGCACCGAGCCGCAGATCGCGGCTTGCGGATTTGGCTGAAACTGGATGCCGGAACGCACTCGTGGTACAAAACAATCGACCGGAGCGCCATCCCATTTGAGCGCTTAACCGAGAAAATCCGCCTGTTTGTAAAATGCGCGCCTGTGACTTTGCAGACAATGATCTGCTCGATTAACGGATCTCCGCCGCCTGACGATGAGGCGCGCGCGTGGGAGGCGTTTGTAGCGGAGATCAGCACCAGCGCAAAGAACTTAAGGGAGGTGCAGATTTACGGCAAAGCCCGTTCAGCGCCGGAAGACCCTTTAGCCGCCGCCTTAAGCGAAACATTTTTGCAGGCAAGGGCGGATTCGCTTAAGGCGGTTTTGGCGGCGGCAGGGAAAATGATTCCCGTGCGGGTGTATCCGTGAAATCTTAGCCGCCTCACAACTTTTTGTACTGAGCCGAAAACGGTATAATCACCTCGCGCATTAAATCAGGAGTCATAAGCGTCCGCACGACCTCTGAAATTTTTTCAGGTATTTCCATATAAAACGCCTCGGCAATGCCGCCGGCGATTGCGGCAATTGTATCGCTGTCGCCGCCAAGTGAAACGGCAAGACGTACCGCGCTTTCATAACTCGTGCTTTCCAAAAACGCTATTATCGCTTCGGGGACGGATCCTTGGCAGGTTCCGTCAAAAACGTAAGTTGGGCGTATTTGGTCTAATGTGCGGTTCAAATTATAGCCAAACTTGTTGACAATGTAACGTTTGATTTCCTTTTTGTTCTTTCCGGTGCGTGCAAGAAAAACCGCAGCGGCGGCGGCTTGCGCGCCTTTGATACCTTCAGCGTGGTTGTGCGTAACTTCCGCGCTCATTTCCGCCTCCGCAAGCACTTCTCCAATGCTATCGCAAAACCATCCGATGGGGCTTACCCGCATTGCCGAACCGTTGCCGAAGCTGTTATACGGCTTGGGGTTTTCACTTTCCATCCATTTTTTGAAACCCGCTCCATAGCCCTTTTGCGGGTACTTGCGCGCGAATTTCAGGTACGCTCCCTCATAATCACCGCCTGACATAAGCGCATACATCGTGGCAATTGTAAGAACGCTGTCGTCTGTGAAAACCGAATCGTTTGTGAACAATTCAAAATCTTTTGTTTTGGTGTTGTTAAACTCATACGCCGAACCGATTATGTCTCCGGCAATTGCTCCAAAAATGCAGTCTTTCCCTTTCATCATTTTCCCCGCATTGTATTCTTGAAGTTTCTTCTTTAAGCACAGTATCATAAACGGGAGGGCGCATCTATGGAAAGAATGGAAAAAATGGAAAAAAACGAGATATTGGTGATGTATGGAAAAAAGCCTGATGAAATGGCGTTCCGCATTGCCCAAGCCGCAGACCTTGCGAGCTTAATCGGTGATCGCAAAAAGCGTGTCGGGCTTAAACCCAATCTGGTCGTTTCCCGTCCGGCTTCAGGCGGCGCAACCACCCACCCAGAAATTGCCGCAGGGCTTATCGCTTACCTCAAAAAAAACGGCTTTGAAAACATNGTTATCCTTGAGGGAGCGTGGGTGGGCGATTCCACGGCAAGCGCGTTTTCAGTCTGCGGTTACCGGTCGCTTGCCAAGGAAACCGGGGTGGAGCTTATCGACACCCAAANTGACAGTTGTGAGTTTGTGGACTGCAAGGGCATGAAAATCGAAATCTGTAAAAGCGCCCTTGCNGTGGATTTTATGATCAATTTGCCTGTGATGAAAGGCCATTGNCAGACANGGCTTACCTGCGCGCTNAAAAACAACAAGGGCGTAATCAGCGACAGGGAAAAGCGGCGCTTTCACAATATAGGACTGCATGAGCCCATCGCCCACTTGAACACTGTTGCGCGTAACGATTTTATCCTTGTGGACGGCATCTGCGGCGACCTGGATTTTGAGGAAGGTGGAAATCCCGTGTATTCAGGACGTATGTTTGCCGCAAGGGATCCTGTGCTCTGCGATGCCTGGGCTGCAGGACTTATGGGATACATGGCAAGCGAAATACCTTACATAGGTATTGCAGAAAAACTTGGCGTAGGCTCAATCGGTCCCGCTGTTGTGCGCGAACTAAACAAAAGTTCCGCCGCCGCCGTGCCGCCAAAACCTTCCGGAAAGGTGGCGCAGCTTTCGGGGGCTATCAAAGAAGACGGTGCGTGTAGTTCCTGTTACGCAAGCCTCGTGTTCGCCCTGTCAAGGCTTGACAGAAACAGCCGCAGCCGGTTTCCGGAAATTTGCATAGGTCAGGGCTTTCAGGGAAAACGCGGGAAGACAGGTGTGGGGCAATGCACCGAGGGGTTTAACGCTTTTTGCCCCGGTTGCCCGCCTTCGGGAATGGAAGTGCTTGAGTTTTTGCGAAACTCTCATCCCTAGGGAAAACTTCTTTCTTGACTTTCTGGTCGATTTTTGTGTATCCTAGACATACAAAACATATTATTGGCAACGGAGGCAAATATGAAAGTCAAACCATTAACAGATCGGATTTTGGTCAAACTTGAAAAAGGCGAAACTAAGTCCGCAGGGGGAATTATTATCCCGGATACCGCTCAGGAAAAGACCCAGATTGGAACGGTTGTGGAAGTCGGTGATGACAAAGAAGTCATCAAAGTGAAAGCCGGACAAAAAGTCATGTACGACAAGTATGCCGGAACACAGGTAAAAATAGGTGGTGAGGAGCATTTAATCCTTAAAATGTCTGATATTCTGGCAGTAATCGAATAATTCCACCAAACATAAAACCCCGAGGCAGCGCCCCGGGGTAAACCTTTCAATCGAAAAGATATTTCCTTACATCACGGCACTGCCCGGTATTCGCGGATGACCTGCATCTCGTTCCGTATATCAGCCGAGTTCGCCGCCTCGCGTGCCAGACTCAACGCCGTGTCCAACAGCGCCTGTGAGTTCGCGGCTCCCCGCATGGTAACTGTGCCGTTTGAAGAGCTCACGTCAAGGAAGCGAATCGGCAGGTCTTCCTCGTACATGATGCTGTGTTTGATCTTGTGTGCCAAAATCATATCGCCAAGCACCGCGCGGTTTTCCTCTTCGGCTTCAGGTGTGAACACATCATCTGTCAGCGAGTCGATGATTCGCGCGCAACGATGCGGGCTGAAAATGCCTGTGTTAAGGGCAAGGTGGTAATTCCCCTTGTGCCGCCAGTCAATGTTGAAAATCGAGCGGTAAAAGCCCGCGCGGTCGCGGTCGCTGCGCTCAATGATTTGGGCGGCGCGTTTGTCATCACACCGGAAATAATCCTTCACGCGTTCGATGCGAATCTCATTCCTCGCCGACAAGAACACCGAAATTACCGCGGGCATTCCCCTTAAAATGACGTTTGCCCCTCGTCCCACAAGAACGCAGTGCCCCTGCTCAGCTTCTGCAAAAATCGCCCCCTGCAGGAAGTGCAGGTAGTCCTCTTGGTCTTGGGAAAGGGCGGCAAAAAACGAAGGCTTGCGCTCGTCATATTTCTTAAAGCTGTCAACCTTTATCCCAAGCGAATACATCCGCGATTCAAGGGCTTCCTTGTCAATAAGGCGGTAATTCATAACTTGCGCAATCTCCCTTGACGTTTCATCGCCAAGTGCTGCCATTTCGCGGGAAACAGTAACAATGCTCAAACCGGCTTTTGCCGGGTCAATAACTGCCTCAGCCGGGGCTTCAACTTCNATGCTGTCCATGTCAATTCGCCGCACCGTCCGCATATTGGCAAACGACTGCTTAAGCCTCATTGCGGCAGGGCCNGTGCTGAACACAATCAGCTCTCCTGCCAAAAGTGCGGCAAGCGTACCGTACACAAGCATAGAGTCAAAGTACCACGAGCCGTCTGCCAGCGGGTAAACCATAGAAAAGGCAGCCGCCGCAATCAGAAGCACAAACGGCAGATAGGCGATAAGGTTTATCATCACCGGACCGCCGGGAACCTTGAACGGTCGGTCAACATTGGGGTCAATGTTTCGCAGTTTCTTAAAAGCCGGAAACATTATCATGTACGCAAGAATCGACGTGATAATCTGTAAGGCAAAAAACGCCCAGAAGATGTCTGGGTTGGTGATGAATTGCGCGCCGATAACCAAAAGGCTTGCAACTACCCCGTTGGCAATTGAAGCCCCAAGTGGCGAACGNCCCTTTCCAAGTTTGCCGAAGAAGTGGGGGAGCGCTTTTGCACGTGCCGCGTAAGAGGCGACATAGTTTACACCAAGCGCCCACGACAGGATGTTTACAAACAGNGTGTACAGGAACAAAATGCCGACAACAGGAATCAGTATTCTTCCGGGAAGACCTAAAGCATTAAAGAAGGTNCCAAAGCTGTCCAAAAAGCCGCCGTAAGTTGTGAGTTCCGCCATTGGAATGGCAGCCCCTATACCAAAAGACGCNAAAATGTAGAAAAANGAAATGAGGATACCGCCGAGCAAAAGCGCTTGCGGAATCTGNTTTTTGGGGTTTTCCATTGAGCCTGTGAAGCTTGTGACTACNTCAAANCCCTTAAAGTTAAAGATGATGACGGCAATAAACGAAACACCTGCANCNCCCGGCAGAAGATCACGCGGGGAAGCCAGCGGGTTGGCAAAGCCGTTCCGTATCCCCAGATACAGACCGAAAACGCCAAGGGCAAGCATGAGTAAAACTTTCGCATACGTGCCAAGATTGATGAGCAGTTTGTTCTTCGAGATAGGAAGAAGACTTGCAAAGCACATAATCCAGATGAACGCCAGTTGAATTGCGACAGCGCCCCATGCGGGAATCGCGGTGCCAAACGCCTGATCGATAACTTCGGTAAAAAGAATTGCCAAAGACGCAAACCAGAAAACAAATTGTATCCAGTAATACCAGGCAACGCGGCTTCCCCACGCACGCCCGTACGCGCGGCGCACCCAGTCAAAAAGCCCGCCTTTGCCGGCGTAAGTTGTACCCAATTCCGCCGACACNAAGCCGTACGGAACAAAAAAAGCGATGAGTAATAATAACCACCAGAAATATTGNCTGTTACCAATTGCGGCGGTTGGAGCTGCGGATTCCACTACCAGGATAACGCATACAGCAGCAAGAACTGCATCAAGCAGCTTAAACTTCTTGGCCTGTACATTCGACGACATAAAAATAACCTCTTAACAATGTAGCATTTGCAAATCTGCAGTTTTTTGGAAATGCGACTTCAGATTTCAAAAGAGCTTTTNAAAGGCTCTTTTGATATGTTTTAGTATATTACGTTAAATAATGAATGGGAAGGAAATTTGGAGATTTTGAACTAATAGTCCGCCTAATGTAACATATTACATTTTGCGTATTATTGTTACGGACATATCATGTCTGATTTGTTTTTGTTATGCACTCATAAATTAATAATTCCAAAATCATAAGCATAGCAACACTTGAAGTTAAATCCATGTTATTAAGATGAATCTCATCGGAAAATATATAAAAGTTGGTATCCGACAAACTTTCAAGCCGGTTGTTATCCGCCCGCGTAATTGACAATAAATACGGGCGCTCCCGCAAAAACACCCGCTGAATTATGTCAATGAGAACAGCATCCTCACCTGAATACGACAGCGCGATTACCATATCCTGACTGCGTATGTAGTTTGCGAGGTTTTGCATTTGATATGCGGCTTCAGGAAAATAGGCGTGAAAGCCAAGTGAAATAAAAAGCCGCTCNCAATATTGCCCNATNGGATGAGTGTTATCGTCTGTTAAAATGTAGATGTCAGGGCGCAAAGCCANCTTTGCCATAACTTGTTCTATACGATGCGCTGACATGACGCGAACTGATTCAATGGCGTTTTTTAAGTATGCCTCGCTATAATCACCGCCGGTTATCACCTCAGGCAAATCGGGTTCCGGCTGATTGTGGCAGGTGACCAAAAGGCTGTTGATAAAATCTGAGTAACCGGAAAAGCCAAGTTTTTGGGTGAAGCGGAAAATTGTAGTTGTTGAAACAAGCCACTCGGAGGCAAACTTTTGTATGCTCCAGTTTTTGACTTCGTCCATGTTTTTAACAACGTGTTCAAAGAGTTCCCGCTCGCTTTGATTCAATGTGCGGACGGCTTCTTCGGTTGCCTCAAAAAAATCCACAGTCACTTTTTCCTCTTTTTCAAAAAGCCCAAGTGCAGAAAAAACCGGCCAAGCCGCACGCGGCATGACCGGTTTATTTTATGANGGGTTTAAGCCTTATACCGCCTTAACGCCTTCGATTTCCGCCTGCGCAACCGCCAAAAGCGCGATAGGCACNGAATAGGGAGAACACGAAACGTAATCAAGTCCGGTTTCCATGCAAAAGCGAACGTTGGAAGGATTTGCACCATGCTCGCCGCACAGCCCGCACGAAAGGTCAGGACGGGCAAGACGCCCGCGGCTTGTCGCGATGGCGATAAGCTCCTTGACATGCGTGTCTAAGGTACTAAACGGATTCCCCTGAATAAGGTCAAAAAGCGTGTAGTCAGGCATGAAACTGGTGAAGTCATCCCGTGAAATGCCAAGTGTCGTTTGNGTNAGGTCNTTGGTGCCGAAACTGAAAAAACTGGCATATCGCGCAATTTCCCCGGCGCCGAGCGCGGCGGCAGGGAGCTCAATCATCGTGCCTATTTTAAAATCAATGGGCTTTGCTTTTTGCTCTGTGCGCAACTTCTCTTCGATGTCAACAATCCCCTTGTAGTTTGCGCCCTCGATTTTTTTGCCGTACGCTATCAATTTAAGTTCCGAAGCATTCATAATGATAGGCACCATTATTTCAGGTTTTACATCCACTCCTTCACCGTGCAGCTTGTAAGCGGCTTCAAAAATCGCTTTAATCTGCATCGCGTAAATTTCAGGATATGAGACAGCAATGCGGCAGCCGCGATGCCCGAGCATGGGGTTAAACTCATGAAGGTTTGCAATGCGCGCTTTTATTTCAGCCTTGCTTGCAACAGCCTTTTTTGCCTTTCCCTCATACGCAATGTAGGCCGCAAGTTCATCATCATTATGGGGCATAAACTCATGTAGCGGCGAATCCAAAAGGCGGATGGTAACTTCTTTACCCGCCATAACTTTAAAAATCTCATAAAAATCTTCCCGCTGCATCACTTGAAGCTTTGAAAGAGCCTTTGCGCGGTCATCTTTGTTGTCGGAAAGGAGCATTTCACGGAACACGTGTATGCGTTCGGCTTTCAGGAACATATGCTCTGTGCGGCAAAGCCCAACGCCGTCAGCGCCAAAGCTCAAAGCCAAACTCGCNTCTTTTGCCGAATCGGCATTGCAGCGTACATGGAAGTTTTTAAGGAAGCCCTTGGTCATACTTATCAAGTCCAAAAGACCTGAACTTTTGGGATCAGGTTCTATAAGCTTGGCAGTGCCTGTATACACATGGCATTCTCCGTAAAACGGAACATCAATGGTGATATAATCCCCTTCAGAAAAGCTAAAATCGCCAAGCGTTGCCTTTTTACCTGAGATTTTCAAAATCGGGGCGACTAAAGATACTTTGCCGTATTGGCGGGCAACGACTGACGCATGNGCCGAATAGCCGCCTTCNGCGGTAAGCACCCCGGTACTCACTTCAATCGCCTTGACATCTTCGGCAAATGAAGACTCAAGCACAAGTATGGTTTTTGTGTCCTGCCCTTTTTGCTGGGCTTGTTTTTGGGCTTCCAAAAGCGAATCGGTAGAAAAATACACCCTGCCGATTGCAGCCCCCGGCGCTCCGGCAATTCCACCTTTCCATGAGTGAAGATTTTTGGTGCTTGCCGTATCGATTACAGGGTGAAGGATTTCGTTTAAGCGCAAGGGATCAATAGCTTTCACCACGTATGCCTTGTCAACTATTTTTCTGCTTTCAAGGTCTAAAAGGAGCTGAATGTCTGCTTGAGTGGATTTCTGACTGACCTGACGCTGCTCAATAAGCCAAAGCTTCCCGCTTTCAATGGTGAAGCGCACTTGGCGAATTTCTTTTAGCTTATCCTCAAGCGTCCACGCAATTTTTTGCAAATCTTTCAGATGCTTTTCCCCAACGCCGGAAATGTCTTGACCTTCAGCGTTACTGTCGTTAAATTTTTCGCGGAAAAACTTACCCTGAAGCTTTTTTTCACCTGTTACAACATTGCGGCTTGAGAAGTCGCCTGAGCAGGAATCCTTGCCGTAATTTCCGTGCACCATAGGAGCGATAAGCAAAGCCGTGTCGTTATCATTTTGGTCATCCATCTGGAACATACGCGAAATTTCTGACAAAATTGACAAAAGTTGTTGTTCGGCACTGTCAAAAAAGCCTTCAGGCATATATTTTGCGTATTCATCCATATAAGCCTCAGCGCTTTTGGATATGGGAATCGGTTTTTCCTGNGCGCCAAGCTCATTGGAAGGACCGGAAATACCCAACATTCGATTAAGTGTTTTTATGCAGGCAATAATTTCTTCTTGTTCTTTTGTTTTGCCTTGAAGTTCCTTAATCCGCTCCTCGATTTTCATCATTCCCATGATAAGAAACAAAACTTCATGCGCGGCAAAGTCCTTTCCAACCCATTTTGCAAAACCTTCAATTGTGGGACGCACAAGGCCGAAGTTGTGCAGGGCAGGGAAGGTTGTAATCGCAAGGTTTGAAGAAATTACAACTTTTAGGAGCATAGGGTTTTCTTTATCCCCGTACTTTTTCCCGACAATGCCTGAACATTTATCCAGAAGTGAAAAGACATCTTTTTTTATTGCCGTTACATCAATGGCAGAGGCAAGATCAGTGTCAAGTATAAAACAGGGAAGTATTGGAAATCCCAATTCCGCAAACTCATTCGCCTGTCGTCCGCGAATCCCAAGTTTTTCGCCGTCAATTTTTTTTGAAACAGTGTCAATTTGGCTAAGAAAGTGTATCCTGTTGTCCATCTGTTCCCTCCTCCTTAACCNAAAAGTTTTAAAACGGTGTTCACCGGACCATGCAGAAATGCCTCAAATCGGCTTGAGGCTCCCTGAACNAAATAACGCTGTAACTTCACNACATCTTTAATTTCATCCCCTGAAACGGCAAACATAATAGCACTTCCATGTTTGACTTTTCCCCATTTAAAAAGGGTGTTTATGTCGAGAATACGCTCACCGTCATAGTAAATGTGAACTGAAAGATTTGGGTATTTGGCTTTATAGCTTTCAATAATGCGCTTCCATGCTTCTACGTTTCCATTGTGGAAAAGTTCATTTGACACAACCACTGAATACATAGGCGTCATGCGTACCGGTCCTTTGGAAGTGGAAGGCACCGGCGCTGAGGTTGTCACAGCCGGCGGGGCAACACGCACGTTTTGTGTCCACACCGGGGGAGGGGGAGGAAGCGCCATGCCGCGTTTAGCAACCGCAGTTTTTCCTGTTTGTTTTGGCCCTTTGGAAGCACCCTTTTTCCCGGGTTTCTGTTGGGGCTTTTTTTCCTCCACTTTTTTACTTTTTTTAACGATGAAGTTACCTTTCAACAAAACATCAGGAATTTTTACTTTCTCGCCCTGAAAAAGGGAGATGGCAAGTTTAGCCGCCGTAAGGCAATTTTCATCCGAACTGTCAGAGCCTTTGCCCGCGAAAATAACTAAAAGTTCCCTGCGGCGCAGTGCCCCAAAACCGGCAAGTTCTTCGGCAACTTTAGGATTAGCGATAAGAAGCCCTAAATCAGGGTGATGGTATGCGGCAACAAGGTCAACCGCTTTCCACCTTTCAAACTCTGAAGCCAAAGCCGGAAGATCGGCGGCTATTGTTTGTAAGTTGGAGGATACCGCTTTATATCCAAGTTTATCTACCAGCAACATACGCAAGAGCAACGCACCGCGTTCACCTGAAAGGTTTTCATCTCCCCTTTCAAACAGTAAACCGCCCAAGTTTGAAGTCAAGCCGAGCGCGCCTGATATTTCGATAGTTTTGTTCATGTGCCTTACTGCTGAATTAAAGCCTGCTCTGGTTGCAAGCACTTCAAGATTTATTGATTCTCTGCTCACGAATACTTCCCCCTAGAAAAAAACGTCCCCGTCAAGCGGGGACGTTTTTTTAAACATCCTAATTAAATACTAAACCTCAGTCAGCCCGGATTCGCCTTTTGGGCGCCGCCCTCTGCGTCCGCCTTTCGCCGCCTTTGCTGTGGCGCCCTTGCCCTTTGCATCAGTGGCAACTCTGCCTCTGCCGGCACCTTTAGGTGCGGCAATTGCTTTTGGAGCAGGACGCGAAGCGCTCGCTGAATCATCGGAGTTGATGAGGTCAAGGTAAGCTGAACCAGGGGAAGGTGCTTCGGCTGCGTGGTGGTGCTTATCCTCAGGCATAGCTCCAAAGGATTGGTTGATATCTTCGCGTACCGTTGAGCGTCTGCGGCTGAAGGAGGCAAAAGCCGCATCCTGGAAGCCTTTTGAAACGCCGTGCAGGAACTCGTTTAGCACGTTCGCCATAGCATCGAGGGTGGCCTTTTTCCGCTTAATCGATGTAATGTCCACGTCCAGCAGAATACCCGGCTGAAGGTGATAGGGGTTGATCATGTACTCAAAACGATAATATTCCCTTTCAAGGAAGGAAAGCCTGTCTTCCATCACCCGACGCTCAATAGGATACAGGTAATCGTACATTTTCTTCATTCTGTTCCGCATNAGGATGATGCGCTGGCGAACCCTGTCCTTTTCGTAGATGTAAGTGCGGTTNGAGCGTTCGACTTCGGTCTCGCCCGGGCGCACGAAGGAAATCTCNTCCCACACCTTGGCAATNTCCTCGTACACCGGTTCNCCGGTTTTGTCCTTCAGTTTCTTTATCTTGGACTTTTTCTTTATCGCAAGATCAGAGAAGTCATTAATTTTCCACGAACTCTTCGATTCCTGATAAGTCACTTCCAAAAGATCCCACGCGTGCATGATTTCATTTTCAAAGCTCTTCATCTGAACATCGTACGCTTTGCGATCTTCGCTAAGCTGGGCGTTATCAAAATAGCGCAATTTAATCTGATAGCGCTCGTCAGGCAGGTTAGCCACATCGGTATCTTCGTACTCGCGGATAACAAGCTCGCGGGCGTTTTTGAGGTTTTCGATGTACTGATATCCCATCTTTGAAGTATCCAGNATCGATGTTATCGAGTTGATAGCGGTGTTAAAGCCGCGATTGCGGATGTTTTCGATNTCAATGATCTTCTTGATGTTCTCGCGTATGTTCATCTGATCAAAGGATTCAGGGTCGATTTCTGCGCGCAGATCGTTGATTCGCTCCATGAGCTCTTTGGCAACAAGGGTAAAGCGGCGGGATTTGGGGTTCTCCACATCATCATCAGTGAAATTGGGAACTTGAGCCATTTTCTTGAAGATAATTTCGCCGTCAGAAAGCTCATCCAGCCCCTGATCAATACGTTCATCTTTGATCTTTTCAATGACCTGATCAATGGAATCAACCAAGTGCTTGCTCAAGAGATCTTTGATAAGGTATTCAACCGTGGCCTGGTAGTGGAAAATTGGGCTGATAAGCTCAGAATCCAAAATGTTTACCGAAAGCTTTACGTCAGTGACCGTTTTAGGTTTAATGAGGTTGTCCTTAAACGCGCATTTAACAATTGAGTACGCGTTTTCGCCGCGAACAAAGGCACCGGTGTCAGTTTTTTGGCGTAGAATACTGTTGGTGTGGGTTTCAAGCTCATTGACACCGCGCTGAACGTGACCCTGAAGGTGCCCGTACATGTTGACAATGGACTTTTCAATTTCACCTGTGTTGAACTTGTCAGCTCCACCAACGGCATCAAGAAGGTCAGCAATTTCTTTCGGTGTGTAGCGCGAAAGGACCTTCGTTTCTTCCTTGTCGATAAAGTTGCGTACTTTTTTTACCATTTCGTCTTCACTCGTCACCATGTAACGGTTGAACATGTTCTGGTAGTTCTGGTTGAAGTAATTGTAAAGCTTCTCTTTAAGACCGCCCATCACATCAAGACGCTCAAGAACATCTTTGGGTAATTTTGCAGTCAAGTGATGAATAACCTTGTTGGTCTCCTCTTCCAGAAGCTGGTTTACTTCAGCTTGCTGATCCCTGTACTCCTGGGCGAGTGAGTTTCGTGAACCTACGGCGCTCGGTTTTTCCGGATGAAACACATTAGGACTTTTGGGCAGATCAATAGAACCCATATTTGAACCTCTCCTTAATAAAAAATTATTTACAAATTCAGCTTACACTAGCTTTCTGCTAACATTATAGCAGACTTTTTCAATTAATGTAAAGCCCTTTTAAAAACTTTTGTTTTTTTTTCACTATTTTTTGCTGATTTTTCGCTGATTTTTCGATGGAGTTGTATAAATTTCTTCTTTTATGTGTTAGAATATTGCCATGAATCGCAAGTTTATTCGTTTGGTTTTATTTTCCGCCTTTTCTTTTGCGCTCCTGCCGCAGCTGTATGCTCAAAACAGCAGAGCTCTCCCGGTGGATGTTTTACTGATTGTTGATACCTCAGCCGCCTTACAGCCTAACCGCGCCGATGTTTTGTCGTGGATTAACTCCCACATAGTCAACCGTATTCTTTCGCCGGGGGACAGCATAACGATTTGGGCGGCGGGCGCTTCGGCGGGCGTTATCCATTCCGCCGCCGTAACCGGGGAAGAGGACATTCAGTCAGTCAGAAACGTCTTGCAGGGGCTTACGCTTTCCGGCGCGAGTGCGGATTTGGCCGGCGCGACGGGACAGGCGGCGTTTCGGCTTGCGCAGACAGCGGGTGATCGCAGCAGAATGACGTACACNGTTTTGGTTTCAGCTTCCGCCGCGGCACTTCGTACGGCGTTTGCAGGAGACGGGCGGCATTTGTTCCGCTGGTTCCGCACAGAACANTCTTCAGGCTGGCAAGCGCTGGTNGTCGCGCCGGACATTGCCCACCGCGCGCATAATGCGGCGTTAGCGTTTATCGAATCCCAGCGGTGATATGCAAAATACAGTTTTTGATTTCCTCAAGCGCCAATGTTCTCTCATTCTGACCACCCACGATCCTCCTGATGCTGACGGGATTGGGGCGGAAATGGTGTTTTCCCAGATTGCCAAAAGCTACGGCTTACCGGTGCGGATTGTCAATTCATGCCCGATACCTGAGAAATTTGCGTTTATGGACAACGAGAACAAAATTGAAGTCTGGGCAGAGAGTAAGGATTCCCTTGACAGGAAATCCGGTCTTGTAATTTTTGACACAACAGATGAATATTACATCGGGGAGATGCGCAGTTTGACTCAGGAAATCTCCGATGTGTTGGTAATCGACCACCATGAACGCAGTAAGTTTTCTCATTTTGAAGGTTATATTGATTCGACAGCGTCAAGCACCTGCGAAATGGTCATCGAATTGGCTCAGAAAGCCAATGTCGTGCTGACGGTGGAACAGGCAAAAGCGGCTTACGCTGGTTTGGTGTATGACTCAGGCTTTTTTGCGTACTCAAAAACAACCACCCGCACCATGAAAGCTGCCACTGCTATGCTTGAATTGGACGTAAAACCTTACGAAATATACCAGTATTTTCACGAACGCTCTTCTACAGCCGCTCTTCTTCTGCAAAAGGCGGCATTTTTCTCACTTGAGATTCACAATGAGGGGCGGGTTGCCATCCAGGTAATCAGAAAGAAAGATTTGGAATCTACCGGGGCAAGCTTTGAAGATTCTGATAATTTTGCTAATATTCCGTTACAAAGTAAAGATATTTTTGTTTCGGTGCTAGTACGTGAGAGTATGGAGGGACACGTCCGCTGTTCCCTTAGATCCAAAGGCACGGTTAATGTGTCAAAGATTGCACAGTTACTTGGCGGCGGCGGGCACATTTCTGCGGCGGGCTTTAAAAGCTCACAGGGCATAAAGGAAACCGTTGATACAGTTCTGTCGAAAATAAACAAGGAGATGAATGGGGCACCATTATGAAAGAAATTTCCAAGATCGTGACATTGATAATTTTTGGGTTTACTGCGCTGGGCATTGGGGCGCTCATTTTTCTTCCGTCCCCTTGGGATAGACAGGGAAACCATGCTGTCCAGCCGCCGCGTGTGATCATCCCCATGACTGTTGACTCGTGGATTGAGTACGGGCATGATCTTTTGGGGCAACCTGCCTTTTTGGACGCTCCCCCTATGATCGATTTGGGCGAGGGTGAGCTTTTGATCTCTGTTTTAAACGGCAATTTTTACCGTAATCCTGTACAGGAGCAGATCGTAGCGTACCTTAACACGCTGATTCCTGAAAGTTACGTTTCCCTTGCGTTTATTGAATACGATTCGGCAGCCCGTTCGCATAACCGCGTGTGGGGCGCGCCAACCGCCGCGACACGGCCTGAAACGGTGACGCTTTATACCCAGGACATTATCGGCGATGGGAGCGTCAGCCTGCTCCTTTCCGGGATGAACCACTCCGGTGAGCATACTTTGACTGTTTTCCGCTCCAATGCTTCGGCTGAGGAAGAACCGTTTACTAAAATTGCCGATATACGCATAGACGGGGACATTACAGTGCGGGAAGTTCCTCGTTCCCAGGCATTCCAGATGGGGCTTTCCCACGGGCAAAGTTTTACGATTGCCGCGCGCGGAAGGAATCTTGAATCAGATAACCTCATGGATCAAGTTGAAATCATTTACGCCTTTAACCCTGAAAGCAGATTTTTTGAGCAAAGAAGCAGAACCTTGATTCCCGGAGCGCAGATAGAGCAGCAGCGGGTAAGGGAAATCTTAAGCAGTATTCAGGCGTTTGAGGGCTTTGCATCCGGGCTTTGGCATTATGTGACACCGCAGGGAACTGTTGACAGAAATCAGTTTATTTATTTTGATCCTGCAAGCAGGCAAATTACCTTTTTTTCCCACGGCACAATGCAGGTGTTTGAGTGGCGTAATTCCATAGCCACTCGTCAGGGAATACACATCACAGGTCAAAATATCTCCATCAGCACTATCAGGCGTTCCATTGACGTGCAATTGGAGTCGCTAAACGGCATTCGCATTCGCACTTCTGAAAACCTGCGCCCGGCTTTCAGAACTTTCGCAGCTCCGTGGGACGGATCGTACCGCATGGCGGGACGTCCTGCGGTGGGCGGGGCTAACGCACCGCAGACTAACGGCAACGGACGGCTTGATGTGAGTTTTGACGCCAGGCAGGATAATACCGCTATAGGCCGCCTGCACTTTTTCCCCTGCGGCGCATACCAGCTCCTCACTTCTGATGGTGTTCGGCACGGAACATACGCCTTTTTCGCCATTAACGGCAAGGAAATGCTTGAACTGCGGACTATCGCTTCCGCAACCGGAAACGGCTCCCTAAGCACAAGCCACGCGGTAGACTTAAACGGTAACGGCGTTGCAGGCTCCCCGGGGAAAATAAGGGAAACCTTTTTGGTGGAAGGGGATATTGGTGACAGCCTGACACTTTTTTCGGTGCGTATTGGCGCGCAGGGAGTGGAGCGGCTGCCGCATGAAGGGGCGATTGTGCTCAGCTTTGTTGAAGAAAGCTGATATATTCGAACCCACTGCCTTTATCTCCTGCGGCGAATTCCTTAAGGGTTTTCGCCGCAGTGCGTGCCCGCCAGCACTATTGCGGACTACTGTTCCTGTGACCGCGCTTTCGAAAATNTAAAAAACATAAAAAAAATCGTTGTAGGTACTAGCGCAAATATTTCCAATATGATACAATTCAGGTTGACATAGAAGTATAGAATCAGTTTTAACTTGGGAGGGGAGAAACTGAAAGTGCAAAAATCTCATCTTGCCGCCCTATTTGCGGTGGCGTACATAGGTGCCGCCTTTTTTGGCATCACATTCCCGGTCTTTGCCCAAACAGAAGCATTAACTGTGGATGCGGAAGCGGCTCTTCCTGNTGTNCAGGNAACCGTTTTTATCGACGAAACTGCCATCCCTTTTGACGACCCGTTTCCTGTTCAGGGTATTCCCGCTGTTAGTNCGCCGGGCTTTGTCGTGGTGCGGATGGTGCTTGTCCTCGCCCTTGCGGCTCTTGCGATTTACGGTGTTGTCTTTTTTATGAAGCGCCTTGCACGCCCGCAGGAAAGCCGCGATCCGCACCTGAAACTTCTTGCGAGGGTTCCATTATCAAGTGATTCTTACGCGGCGGTTGTGAGTGTCGGGCAAAAAGCCTGGCTTGTCGGCGGCGGCGGNGGCGGGCTTAACCTGATTGCAGAAATTGATGACGCTGAAACCCTTGAAACNCTTTTGCTTGATGATGCGCGCAGAAATGCGGAGGCAGAACTTCGGGGCTTTACTGATTTCCGCTCGCTTTTCCAGCGCCTGCGCGGAAACAAAACTTCCCATGCGCCAAGTGAAGGAATGTCGTTTACCGAAAGGCTGCGCAAGCACCGCGAGCGGCTGGGAGGGCTTTGATATGAGGCGATGGTTATTTTTCGCAGTCGCCTTTGCCGCTTTCACCGTTGCCGCCCCGCAATTTGCGGCTGCCCAAATCGATCCGCCGGCGGGACCTCCCGCCGCTCCGCCGTTTCCGGGCATGGTAACACCCG
>JGI24694J35173_10002119_pt1 | contig 16644 bp, 8 predicted proteins | sample TergutCo191P1_FD_35173 | JGI IMG/M metagenome (IMG submission 35173) | reverse complement strand
TAAAAGAACGCGGTGAATTAAAAGAGTAGTTTTACTTTGTAAACCTAATCGAAACAATATTACTCGCGGGCAATTTAACAAGGGCTGAGGTTCTGTCCTCAATTATTTCAACATCTTCCCATACCGCGTATTTACCGTCGCTTGATCTCATGGCTGCGGCTTCCCTGATAATAAAATCTTTTGGAAGTTGGATTTTTACCTTACCCATGTTTATTCCTTCTGTTCCCATGAGCGATGTCGGGGTAAACATAACAACGCTGATTGTGTTTCCGTCAGGTGACACAAAGGCTGTTGCTCTTGCAGTGGTTGAGTTCCCGTTATAATAAGAGTTGTTAAAATTATCAGAGGTAATATCTTCGCCGGTACCGGTTCTTCCCGCCGCGGTGAGTTTAACGCGGTATGTTTCTTTCGCGAATTTAGCGTACTGCGATATTCCGTAACCGCGCGGAAGGACCGCGCCTTCTGTATTATCGTTTCTGCCGTCGCCTATAAAACTGTAAAAACGTTTAGCCGCCCACCAGATATAAGCGCTTTCATGATTCAATCGTATGCTTAGGTCGATATCATTCATCAGCTTCCATACATAGTTCCATGTCCAATCAAGATGCCCCTGATCGTGTCCGCTGTTAATATTATTTTCGGTCATCCAGACTTCTTTAGGGTCTGTAGGATGATCAAGGGCGGCCGCGTAACGCTGCTGCCTGTTGCCGTAAGTATGGCGTCCGATAAGATCTATCGCCGCTCTGGATTTAGGATCGCCAAGAGCGATGTCGTTTATATTCGGATGATTAGCGGATTCTCCATTCATGGTCAAAACGGAAGGTATTTCTTTGCCGCCGCCATGCCCCTTAACGCCTTCTGTAAAGCGTCCTGTCTGTACAAAAAAATCTCTCATTTCGTAGGGTGTCCACAAACATCCGTCATAATCAACATCGTAATTAGGCTCGTTCTGTATGGAGACAGCGTAAATCGGTGCGCCGTTTTGCAGCATATTTTGGGCGAAGGCTTTTAAATAATTAGCGTAGTCCTGATAATGCGCTTTCAAAAGTCTTCCGTCTCCTCTGGAGTTGTTGGATTTATTTCTTTTCCATTCCGCCGGCGGTGTCCATGGGCTCGCTAGAACATAGCCGCCGTGTTTGTTTACGATCTTTACGTTCTCGTAATAGTCCGGTCTGTCACCTCTTACAAGGTCTCTCATTGTTACATTGATGTCTGTATTTCCGGGCATTATCATTATACGAAGAATATTCAAGCCAAGCCCCTTGTCGGGGTTATACATTAACTCGGTATCTTTAGCTGAGGTTCTTGGAAAGTTACCCCAGCCAACATCCATTCCGCCAAAACCGCGGACATACTGGTACCGGGTGTCGGTATCTATCGTGATTACAGCGTTGGCGCCGGAACTGTCAAAAGGAGCGGAGTTTGATACGCATGTTGTAAGGGAAATTAAGAATATCCCTACACTTAGGATTATATTTCGATACTTCATAACTCATGATACATGAAATAATCCTTCTGGTATAGTCTTCGCAGGGCGCGATTTATAATATAAATAGTACTAATCGTTTGATTTTTTTTACCATATACATTATCATTATACCTACATGGATAAATTACTACCAAATACGCGGAAAGAGGTAAGCAGTGCATTTTTTCCGTTTATATAAGACGCTTCTCGCTTTCTTATTTGTTTTTATTATTTTTTCCGGCTGCGGCAGGGAATATGAAAATCCCAACGATAATAGTTTTATTAATTCTATATCCTCATTCCGCGAAATTCCGGGAATCACAGCCGAAGAAATCGCCGCGATTGAAAATTTAAAATCCTCGCGCAAGACCTTTTCTTACGGTGTCACTATATCGAACGAAACATTTATGCAGCAGGACGGGGTCTATTCAGGCTTTACTCCGCGGTTGGCTGAGCATTTATCCGCTTTATTCGGTATACCCTTTGTTTTAGAAGCGTATGATCGTGATGAGCTAATTAATAGACTTGACGCGAAGACGATCGATTTTGTCAGTGAACTTGCTCTGACAGACGAGAACAAGCAAAAATACTATATGACTTCTCCTGTCGCGGAACGGGCGCTTAGAGTACTTGTAAGGAAGGGCGCAGGCTCCATTCAAAAGACGGTAGATCTTAGCGGAGCTAATGTTGGTTTTCTTAGGGGTTCGGTAACGGAGGAGTTAATAAAAAAGATTTACCCTATGCTGTCTTTTAAATCCGTAAATATTAATAGTATAGGTCAAGCCGCGCAAATGCTTATGACCGGAACAATTGATGCCATTATAACGGAAGAAACAGCGGATTTATATTTTAAAAATTACGGTAATATAACAGGCTTAAATATTTTGCCTTTTATCTCCACTCAGTTTTCATTTACTTCGTCTAACGCTGAGCTTGGACCGGTTATTTCCGCCATTAGTAAATACATAGAAGCGGGCGGAGTTGACAAAATGCATATTCTATTCGCCCGCGGTGATTTTGAGTACGCGAGATTCTTATTTGAGCAATCTTTGACACCTGAGGAAAAAGCGTACATTGCCGGTTTAAAAACAAGCAGAGCGATGATTCCCATTGCGATGGAAGCCGATAATTTTCCGCTTTGTTTTTACAATGATAATCAGAAAGAATTTCAGGGAGTTGGAGTTGATATTTTAAAAGAAATAACACTTTTATCTGATATTGAGTTTAATGCTGTAACAGATGAAAAGACTTCAATGGTTGAAATTTTAGAAATGGTTAAAAATGGAAAAGCGGCTTTTGACACAGAAATGATTCGCACAAATGCGCGCGAAAATGAATTTCTCTGGCCAGAAAATCCTTACGCTGTTTCCCGTTTCGCGCTTTTATCTAAATCGGATTATCCTGATATAAAAACATATCATATATCGAGGGTAAAGGTCGGGCTTGTTAAAGGAACTGCCGTCGCTGAAATGCATGATCTGCTTTTTCACTACGAACGCGGGTATAAAGAATACCGTACCAGAAATGAAGCGCTGGACGCTCTTGAACGCGGCGAGATTGATCTTTTTTTAACAAACGAAACTATGCTTCTGTTCCAGACAAATTACAGGGAAAAATCGGGATATAAAATTAATTTATCTTTTGATACGGTACTGGAAAATTCTTATTTTGGTTTTAATAAAAAAGAAACAATGCTTTGTTCTATTGTCAGTAAAGCGCAGAATTTAATCGATACTGAAAGAATTTTTAAAAGCTGGTCGAACCGTACTTATGATTATTCCAAAAAACTGGCAAGAGATCGTCTGATAAGATCGCTAACCTTTTCTGCGGCTCTTTTGGTTTTATTATTTATTCTTATTCTGCTGCTGATAATAAACGCGAAAATGACAAAAGAAGTTGTAACCGCGAAGGAGCATGCGGAACAAAGCAATCGCTCAAAAAGTATATTCCTTTCGCACATGAGCCACGAAATTCGCACCCCAATGAACGCGATCTTGGGAATCGCGGAAATCCAATTGCAAAACGGGTCTTTATCGGTTGAAACAAGCGACGCGTTCGACAAAATATATGAATCGGGTGACCTTTTATTAAATATAATAAATGATTTACTGGATCTTTCAAAAATAGAATCGGGCAGGCTGGAGATTTCTCCCGTTAAATATGATATTCCCAGTTTGATTAATGACGCCATACAGATAAACCGAATGCGCTTTGAAAGTATGCCGATTGAATTTACCCTGCATATTGGAAATGATATGCCTCTTGAATTTTGCGGCGATGTGCTTCGTATTAAACAAATATTAAATAATATTCTTTCCAACGCTTTTAAATATACCAATAAAGGCAAAATTGATTTTTATGTTTCTGTGGAAGACAGTGATATTCCTGAAATTAAAAATGTAATCTTCCGCGTTAAAGATACCGGGCAGGGTATGAAGGAAGACCAGGTTAAAAGGATATTTGAAGAGTACACACGTTTTAATCAGGATTTAAACCGCACTACAATCGGCGCTGGCTTAGGCATGACCATTACAAAACGTCTTATTGAGCTGATGAGCGGAGAAATCAAAGTTGAAAGTGTTTTTGGCGAAGGTTCTGAATTTACCGTGCGTCTTCCGCAGAAGAGGGAAGGTACGGAAATTTGCGGAGCGGAATTAATCGAAAAATTAAAGAAATTTGATTTCCGCAACACTACGATAATGAAGAAAGTACAGTTCCTGCGCGAATTTATGCCTTATGGAAAAGTTCTTATAGTTGACGATGTTGAATCGAATTTATATGTCGCAAAAGGAATGATGTCCCCATATGGTTTAAATATCGAGACGGCTTCAAGCGGGTTTGAAGCAATTGATAAGGTTAATGAAGGAAAATCGTACGATATAATTTTTATGGATCATATGATGCCGCGGATGGATGGCATTGAAACTGTGCGTATTTTGCGCGAAATGGGATATAATCGGTCTATAATAGCGCTGACTGCCAACGCTCTTGTAGGAAGAGCGAATATGTTTTTGCAAAACGGCTTTGACGCTTTCTTGTCAAAACCGATAGACTCCCGCGAGCTTAATTTAATTTTAGTTGATTTTATCAGAAACAGAAGATCAGCCGAAGCAGCGGATGCCGCCTCTTCAGATGAGCAAAAAGCAAAAGCCGATGATTCTGAATTAAAAGCCCTTGTAAAAAAAGATATAGAAAACGCGATAAACGCTCTGCAAAANATCAGCCTGTCAGATTCAGAAATAGAAATGTACATTACAATNGTTCATGGATTAAAAAGCGCCCTTCTTAATATACAAGAAAAAGAATTATCACAAACCGCGTTTAAACTGGAAAACGCCGGTAAACAGGGTGATTACGAACTCTTAAAAAAGGAAACCCCGGCGTTTATAGTTATTTTAAAAGAGCTTGCTGCCAGATTATAGAGTGAATAATTTTTTATTTTTTGCTACACTAAAAGCTCCAAGGAGAAATTATGAGTAAATGTGTTGTTCCTGCCGGTTATAAACCGGTTTTATCTGTGTATGAAACACAAAAAGCAATAGGATCGATAAAACGGCTCTTTGAAGACAATCTTTCGGCGGCTCTTAATTTAAAGCGCGTTTCCGCTCCGCTTTTTGTTGAGCCTCAAAGCGGGCTTAACGACGACCTCAACGGCGTTGAACGCGCTGTCGAGTTTGACATCAAAGAAACAGAAAGCTACGCGGCGATTGTTCACTCTCTCGCGAAGTGGAAGCGAATGGCGCTGCTCAATTATGACTTTAAAGCCGGCGAGGGGATAGTTACCGACATGAATGCAATCCGCCGCGACGAAGAAATGGATAATCTTCATTCTATATATGTTGACCAGTGGGACTGGGAAAAAGTAATTGATAAAGATTCGCGCAACGTAGAAACGCTTAAAACCACAGTCACCGCTATTGTGAACGCCATCTGCGACACAGCGAATAAAATTGACGAGTTGTTCCCTGAATTAACGGTTCGTCTGTCGCGCGATGTCAAGTTTATAACAACGCAGGAACTGGAAGATAAGTACCCCAATCTGTCCTGCAAGGAAAGGGAGAACGAGTATCTAAAAGAACACAAGACGGCTTTTATCATGCAGATTGGGGATGTGTTAAAATCCGGCGTTAAGCACGACGGCCGCGCGCCTGACTATGACGACTGGACGCTAAACGGCGACATCATGTTCTGGGATGATGTGCTGCAATGCGCGATAGAAATTTCTTCCATGGGAATTCGCGTTGACGAAAAGGCGCTGGACTCTCAGTTAAAAAAAGCAGGCTGCGATAATAGAAGAAACTTGAACTTTCATAAAATGCTTTTAGAAGGAAAACTGCCGCTCACAATGGGCGGCGGCATAGGGCAGTCCAGGCTGTGTATGCTCCTGTTTCAAAAGGCGCACATAGGCGAAGTGCAGGTTTCTGTCTGGGATAAAGAAACATTGGAAAGCTGCGCCGCGGCAGGGATTGTGCTGTTGTAATTAAAATTTGTAGGATACTATAGCCGCGACACGGTAGAACTCCAGACGCAAAGGGTTTGACGTATCCAATATCCTGCTTTGGAAATGCAGGTGAGGTTTGTCTTCCGCGTGTTCATCAAAGTTTGTAAAATTTCTGCGCGTTCTAAACTGCGTGATCAGCGCAATACCGAATTTCTCTGTAATTGTAAAATTGAGTATCCCTGATAAATGCCATCGGGTTAAATCGTCTCCCCAGAGGCTCCGTCCCGGAGTGTCATACAGATTTTGATTCATCTCGGCGAGGATCGCGACCATGCTTAAGAAGATCGGCATTTGGTAACCTATTACAAAATTACCGTAATAGTTAAAGCCGTTCAGGTTTTCGCCGTCATCATTTTCAAAATACCAGGCTTCATTGGCGCCAGCGCTTGTGTTAGCGTGATAATTAATCTCGTGATAGCTAAGGAAAACAACATGGTTCCAGTCGCCGGGAACAAGGGCGGCAAGGTCGAACTGAAAGGTTCCGCCAAGCCATGTTTTCCATAGAAGGGCGTCAAAGGCGCTGCCTTTATATTCGGTAGAATAGCCCGCGTTGCGCGCATTGAGCGAAATTCCCTGTATGTTAAGCCCTGTTCCGTAAATGTCGCTGCCAAAAAGATTTAATGGCCAGCCGGCGCCAAGTCTTCCGCCAGCGGAGAATTCCAGGAAGGCTATCGGCGTTAGTACCGCTTTAACTAATCCGTTTATGGAAATGGGTGAAGCTTCCGCGGTTAATTGCAGTTTAAAGTTGTTGTCCTCTGTCAGAGGGTTATCGCCCTTCAGGACAGGGAAGCGAAATGTGTGGGTATACCCAAGTTTTGCCTCGGGCAGGGTAGACAGTTGGAGAACCAGCTCACCGGAGCTTGTCATCCCGTCTTCCTGCGCGTATAGCGATACGGTAATTATCAGCGTTATTAGGAATAATGTTACTTTTTTCATTCCAATCTCCTTGGATTATTTTTATGATACCATTATAATACATTTATGCATAAACTATATAAATACCCTTGGATTATCATTATTGTTATCGTTGTTATTACGATTTTCTTTGGCTTACAACTGCCAAAGGCGGAGCTTGAAAACAACAACTTTCGTTTTGTGCCGAAAAATGATCCTGCTCTTAAAATATCTCAATGGATTGACGGCATGTTCGGCAGTTCCTTATTTGTTCTTGTCGGGCTGGAAAGACAATATGGAACAGTTTTTGACAAGGATTTCCTGAACCGCATACGCGAGTACACAGAGGCATTGGAAGACATCCCGATAATCAAAAGCGTTACCTCCCTTATAAGCGCCGATTATATTACTTCGTCAAACGAGCCGGGAATGGAAGGCGCGATTGTCGCGGAAAAACTTGTAGGCAGTAATTTCTCCGGGACTGACCAGGAGATCGCGGAGCTTAAGCGCCGCCTTCTTTCCTGGGATATGTATGAACGCGCTTTATTTTCCGATGACTTTTCGGCGACTCAGATTTTAATACCGCTTACCATTAGTTCAGACGAAGCGGCTACAAAGGAAGTGTCAGAATATTTTTTAAACATCAGAAACCTTGCCTATGAAATTTTTAAAGACAGCGCAACCGTCTATGTTACCGGAATGCCTGTCATTTCATCGACCGTTAATGAAGCAATGGACGCAGACCTTAAACTTCTTATCCCTGTTGTAGTTGTTGTAGTTCTGCTTATTTTGTTTTTCTCGTTCAGAAGTTTTACTCCTGTTGTCCTGCCTCTGCTTACGGTTGTTGTAACAGTAGTGTGGACGATAGGAGCGATGCCGCTTGTTGGCATTAAGCTGTCTGTTATTTCTACGGTACTGCCTGTAATTCTGGTCGCGGTCGGCAGCGCGTACGGTATCCATGTTATTACCCATTACTTAAACGCGCGAAAAGCGAGCGAGCTGAGCAATGAAGAACATACGGAGCTCGTGATTGCCGTAATGACAAAGATGCGGCGCCCGGTTTTCCTTACAGCGGTTACAACCTTTACAGGTTTCCTGTCCTTTTGCTTTACAGCGGTAGCGCCGTGCAGGGAGTTTGGCTACTTCGCGAGTTTCGGCGTGTTTGCCGCATTCTCAATTACCATGACACTCATTCCCGCTCTGTTGATTCTCAGGGGAGCCAAGAAAATAAAATCCGCCGCGGCTGTAAGCAGCGAGACCTCCGGTTTAAATACCTTCCTTGCCGACAATCTTATAATTCTTGCGAGGCGCAGGAAGACCATCATCTTTTTTGCCGCGCTTGTTATAGCCTTTTCGGTGTACGGGCTTTCAAAATTGATTATAGACAACGCGATGGTCGAGTACTTTAAAGCGGACACCGAGATTTACCGTTCCGATGAATTTATAAGAAGACAGTTTGGCGGCTCCAAGGTTGTAAGCGTTGTTGTGGAAGGGGACAGCGTTGATGTTACCCTGCATCCCGACACCCTAAGCGCGATGGACAATTTATCGTCATATCTTATGCAGAAAGTTCCGAACGTCGGCAAGGTCATGGGCTTTACCGACTTAATAAAACGTATCAATCAGATTTTTAACGTCGATGAAAGCCCCGACGGCTTACCAATGTCGGCGGCAAGTTCTTCGGGCGCAGCCTCAGGCGGCAGTGATTTTGGTTTTGGCACTGCGGATGATGACTTCGGCTTTGGAAGTTTTGGCTTTGACGAGCCGCCTGCGCCTGTTCGGCAAACGCCGCCCGCTCAGTTTCAATCCGCGCTATCTGTAGTACGCGAAAGACGAGGCGAGAAAACATATACCTTAAACGAGCTTGCAGGAATTTTTGATAACGCGGGCAGCAGCTTCCGGGGCATGAACGCTAACGACCTTGTGTGGGAATTAAAGAGGCAGAGCAATTACGAAGGTGCTTCATATTATGAGATACCTTCCGATCCTCAGCGATACGGCAAGTACACACAGCAGGAGCTTCAGCGCCTGATCGCTAATTACCTTGTGCTGCTGTCCGGGAACATCAGCGACTACGCGAACGATCCTTTAGAGCCGACGGCAGTTAAGGCGACCGTGCAGCTTCGCACAACTGGAATGGCAGACAGTCACGCGGTTTTCCGCGAGATAGAAAAATACGCGGCGGCGAATTTCCCGGAGGACGTAACAGTTACAATCGGCGGCACTACAATGGTAGAAAGTTCCTTAAACGATTTGATTGTTCAGTCGCAGATAATTTCCATGTTGTTTTCTGTATTGAGTATTTTAATCATCATATCAATCGCTAACAGATCGCTCGCCGCCGGTATCATCGCCATGGCGCCCCTTTCTATTTCGATATTGCTCAACTTCGCGGTCATGGGGCTTGCGGGGATTAAGCTAAACCTTGGCACATCAATGGTGGGCGCAGTCGCCGTTTGTGTCGGCATTGACTACACAATCCATTGCCTTGAAGCGTACAAGCGTGAGTTAATCGCGGCAGGCGGCTCGCAATCGTCCGCTGTTCAATCAGGCGAATTTTTACGCAAAGTGTTTCTCAGTTCCGGCAAGGCGATAATAATAAACGCTCTTTCTGTCGGCGCGGGTTTCGCTGTGCTGTTGCTTTCCAACTTTGTAATGCTCGGCGACTTTGGGCTCCTGATTGCCTTTACAATGTTCTCAAGCGCGCTTGTAAGTCTTACAGTGCTTCCGGCTCTGCTTGCGTTAATAAAACCAAAATTCATTTATAATAATTAAGGAGTAAGATATGAAAAGAAAATTTATGTTGATCGTATTGTTGATTGGAGCGGTATCCCTTTATGCTCAGCAAAGCGCGGATAGTATTGTGCGCGCTTCGAGGGACAGGATAAAAGCTGACACAGTTAGCACCCGGTCTAGAATGCTTATCACGGCGAAGGACGGCTCTGTTTCCGAAAGGCTCGTTGACCAATATTCAAAAGACGGCCCCAAGGGATCGCGCGCTGTAATTGTTTTCCAGCAGCCGGCAACAGTAGCGGGCTCGCGCTTCCTCACCATGGCGAACCCCGGCGGCGCGGATGACCGCTGGATTTTTTTACCAAGTCTTGGAAAGGTAAGGCGCGTCGCCTCATCTGAAGGTTCAGGCAGCTTTATGGGAACAGACTTTTCTTATGACGACATTTCGTCAACAAGCCGCAGCGCGGACTTGGACACTCATACCCTTGTGCGCGAAGAGGCCTACGGCGGAGCCAACTGCTATGTGATTCAATCTGTACCAAAGGACAGCTCCTTCCAGTATTCAAAGATGGTTCAATGGATAACAAAGGACGCGTACATCATTACAAAGATTGAACTCTTCGACAGAAGGAACAACCATGTTAAGACCGCCGAGATGTCCGGCTTAAAAGACATTCAGGGACGCAAGACTATCACCGTCACAAAGATGACTACACTTGGCGCCGGGACTTTTACAACCATCACTAACGAGATCACCAAGTACGATGATCCAATTCCCGAGCAGGTTTTTACAACGCAGTATTTAGAAACAGGTAAGAGCAGGTAGTAAGAAATGAAGAAGGCGTTTTTACTATTATCCATATTAATAATTGTATACGGCAGTCTTTGGGCGCAGGACTTTGGCTTTGGTTTTGATGAAGACGAAGAAGGCTCATCTGGAAACAAGCCGGTCTCTTTTAAAATTGGCGGAGAAGTTTTTATTGAGGCTACGCCGTATATTTATGAGTTTCTTGATGAAGATAAGTTTTCGGATATATCAATTTGGAACGCCAGGCTTAATTTATCTCTGCTAAGTTCTCATGTCGATCTTATAACCTCTTTTAATTTTAATACCGGTTCCATAAACGAGCTGTGGGCTGGCAGCTCAAGGCTTTCTGAATCGAATTACACTCCGCTGATTATTGACGAAGCCTTTGTCCGCGCGTACATTGGTCCAGTAAACATCGAAGCGGGTTACCGCAAGCTGACATGGGGCAAGGCGGACAGCAATGGTCCCCTCGATGTAACAAACCCGATTGATTACTCAGACTTAAGAAANATTGACGATTTAAGAGCGAACAAGATCGCAAGACCAATGGTTCATCTTACCGTGAACACAGGAGCGCTTTCCAAACTNGAAGGTGTTTTTATTCCNAATTTTNCAGGTCATCGTTTCGCTCAGGAAGGACGCTGGGTTCCTGCGCAGTATTCCAACATGATGGGAACAGCCGGCAGTGAAGTAAGCAGGCAATTAATGGGTTCTGGTTTTTCTCTTCAACAACTCATTGCTTTTTCTCCATACATATATTCTGCTTTTTCAGATTTCTCACTTGAATTTCCATCAACCAAAAATATTGATTATTTTCAGGCAGGTCTCAGGTACACAACAACAATCGGCTCCGCCGACATTGGAGCCCAGTATTATTATGGTAATCTTTTCAGACCAAATGTTACCATCGCGGGGATTGATGAATTTGTTAAGGATTTAATCATTAATAATTCGCCTCCGTCGCTGCCGCCTAATGTTAATATTTCTTTAATATCTCCAATAATTAAATACAACCGCTACCACCAAATTGGTTTAGATTACGCACAGATACTTGCCGGTTTTAATATCCGCGCCGAAGCAGCAATTTTTATAACAGAAGATTTAAAAGGCGATGACGGTTCTGTGCAGAATCCTTTTATCGGCTGGTCGCTCGGCTTTGACAGGGATTTATTCGCTGGTATCAATCTTAACATACAATGTAATGAAACTATCCGTCTGTTTAACGATAAGATTGGAGACAATCCTGTTCTTGACGCGGAAGCTGGAACCAATGGTACTTCTACAAGGCTTAGCATACAGCTCTCCAGAAAGTTCCTGCGTGATAAGCTGGAAACAAAGGCGACGGCAATCTGGGATATAGAAAATTCTGACTGCTACTTGATTCCCGCTATTATTTATACTTCCGGCAATATGAGCACAGAACTTTCCGCTGGTATCTTCACCGGGGACACTGATGGGGAACTTGGGCAATACTGGGATAATAGTTTTATAAAATTAGGTGTAAAGTTTAGTTTCTAAACCTGTTAACATTAAAATCATAATATCCTCCATTTTTATCTTGTATAAAACCTATAATTTTACTTTTATTTTATGATTTTATATACCATAATAGTAATATAAAATATGTTAATAAGGCGGATAGGATAGTGGCTAAAAATAAATTTTTAAATCTGTTAATGTTGTTGATATTATTCGCGGCAATCAGCGTAGTTGTCTTTACAGCGTGCAATAACCAAATAATGGCAAAATGGTGGCCCGATGAAAAACCTGTTACCGATACAGAAATAACCAAAGAACCTGAGGCGGGCGGAAGCGGAGAGAACTTTGGTCTTGTTGTTTTTAATACTGACGGCGGAACACCTCAGCCTAAAGCGTTAAAAATCGCATGGGGCAATGCGGTTGGAAGGCTTCGTCCCATTAGCCGCGACACTGATGGCTTTCTTGGCTGGTTTGACGAGAAGGGTGAACCATGGAATGTTGAGACGCGTCTTGTAATAATGGAAGACGATGTTGACGGCGACGGTTTTGTAACCCTTACAGTCAGATGGGAAACATCAGCGGCTAATATCTATGTTGTAAATTTTGTTACGACGCCCTCTGCTACTTCTATACCGCCGCAATATATTGTAAAAGACGGTAAAGTAGTCAGACCTGTAAATCCTGATTCACCTGCGGACGGAAGAGGTTTTGCAGGCTGGTATACAAGTGATGCTTATGTTTCTCTGTGGGATTTTACTTACGCTATTCCAAATAATAATTTTACGCTTTACGCAAAATGGGAGACCGATACGCGTACTATCCGCTTCGAAGCAAACGGCGGAAAGCGTCCTGATGGTCTTACAGAATTAAATCATGTATTTACAGTAGCGCTCAGTTATGGTCTTGTTCAGGATCCGGGTCCTCTTGTAAAAGAAGGGTACTCATTCGGCGGCTGGTATATGGAAGATCCTTCTTTCTCAGGTATACCCTGGAATTTCTTAAAGAAAATTACAGACTCTGATGTTCCGCAAGTGAATCCTCTCACCCTTTATGCTAAGTGGATTCATAATAAATATTTTGTAAACTTTGTGATATTGCCTTCAACAGCAGCGCCTCCTCCTCAGCAAATAATACTTCATGGCAATACAGTTACAAAACCTGCAGACCCGGTTCAGCTTGGAGACGGCAGAGGTTTTGCGGGCTGGTTTAAAGATGAGGCTTATGAAAATCAATGGGACTTTGAAAATCTTGTTACATCAACGATGACGCTTTACGCGAGGTATTTGCCTCAAACCCGCACTATACATTTTCAAGTTAATGGCGGAACGACTCCGAGTGGTATTGATTTCCTTCCAAACCGTACCATATCAATTACTTCCGGAAAAATTATTGATCCCGGTACTCTGAAAAGAGATGGTTATACCTTTGGCGGCTGGTATACAGATCCGGAGTGTACCAATTCATGGAACTTTACATCAGACAAAGTAACCCAGCCTGATGAAATAATCGGCATGGATCCAATGTATTTATACGCTAAGTGGACTGCTAATAAATACAATGTAACATTCGATACAAACGGAGGAACGCCAGTTCCTGCGCAAAGTATCGTGCATGGAGAAAGGGTAGTAAGACCGGACGCTCCGACTCTTACAAATAAAGCTTTGGCTGGCTGGTATTCTGATGCCGCTTTGACAGTCCCATGGAATTTTGACAATGGTAAAGTAACATCCGCCATGACGCTGTATGCAAAATGGGAGGATGTCGCTTTTACCGTTACATTTGATTTAAGAAAAACTGACAGCGAGTTGATAGGCAAAATACCTTCCGATTATCCAACGCCGCCTGTTCAATATGTGCTTAATGGCGGTAAGGCGATAGAACCGTTTATGCCGCCGAGTATTGAAGCAGATATGTATTCATTCTATTGCTGGGATACAAGTAATGCGGAACTTTTACCTAATCAAATTCCTGTTCCGTATGATTTTAATGATCCAATAACCGCAGATATAATTCTCTACGCAAGATGGGTTGAACCACCGCCCGATATGATTTGGGTTCCGCGGGGAAGTTTTGTTATGGGTGACTCCGGCGTATCTGGAAGTCCTGCCGCGTATCATTCGTACCCGACACGACGTGTAACGGTTGATGGTTTTTTCATAGGTAGATATGAAGTTACGCAAGTCCGGCAAGGAAGGGATGATACAAATAAATCGTATTTTGAAATAATGAATGTTAATCCAAGCCAGTTCTATAGAAATGATGTCCGCCCTGTCGACAGAGTATCATGGTATGACGCGGTTGAATATTGCATAAAACTAACCGAAATGACTCCAGAGTTGGCTGGTGAACAGGTTTATAATATATCAGGAAAAATATATAGTTCTGCTTTAGCAGGAACAGGCGGTATACGGCCCGCGGTTTCTTCCATTATAAGCGCGACAGTTACCGCGGATTTTACTAAACGCGGTTATCGTTTGCCGACCGAGGCGGAATGGGAATACGCCGCGAGAGGCGGAAACAACGGTCCGTCTCCGTCAACGCATCCTTATTCAGGAAGCGATGATCCAACCAGAGTCGCATGGTACAACGAAACAATTAAATCCGGCGCTGACGCGGGTTCCACTCAAACGGTAGGGAAAAAAGATCCAAACGCGCTCGGTATTAATGATATGAGCGGAAATATAACAGAGTGGGTCTGGGACTGGTTTGCTTCGTATAAGGACAGTTATTATTCAAGCGACCAAGCAGGAAATAATCCTAAGGGACCGGACAGCGGAACTGAACGTATCAGACGCGGCGGCGGCTGGAGCAACGCGGTCGGCAATGTGCGAAGTGTTGTGCGTAACAGTCAGGCTCCCGGCGATGCTACTTGGGTTAACGGTTTTAGAGTAGTACGGGGACCTTCAAAAATTTGGTAATGATAATTTGCCAAGATGGTTGTATATTGTTGCATGACAAGAAGGAGATTTTTATGAAAAAGTTTAAAATGACGGCAATGGTGATTTTTACCATGTTGTTGGCAGGAATATTCATAATGAGCTGCGACGATCCTAATGAAGGATCTGGCGATGCTCCCAAACCGAGCGAGTATGAGGGTAAGCTGTTGATCCTGCAGGCTTATAGCTCTGCGGATGATGCGGCAGGAGCAACGCATTCTTTTGTGGAATTGTACAATACCACAAATGCGGCGATAGATTTAAGCGGAATCAGCCTGTACTTTGCTGATGGACAAAGAGGTACTGATATAACAGAAGATTGGGAATGGGAGAGGATTTCTTTAACAGGTACAATTCCAGCGGGNGGTTCATTTNTGATTTTAGGTCNGAACGAAGGTTCAACANCCGCTCGTTACAAGATTGAAGAAAAACACGGAGCAAATTACGGTGATATAAATGATCCCAATTTTAAATTAAGCAACAGATCGTTTAAGGCTGCCCTTGTAGAAGGCAGCGCAAATTTAAACATGCAAAATCCTTTCGATGTTGATGGTAACGGAAAAAAAGTATCCGGTTATATTGATATGGTAGGCGCTGTAAATGATCCAAATAATGCAAATCCTGATAATATTTTTGGTTACGAAACTGCTCCTGCCAGAAATTCTAAGTCACAAGCTGCTCGCCGAAAAAATTTAACTGACACTAATGACAATTCCGCGGATTTTATCGCGGCAAGATACGCGAATGATTCAGACGGAATGACAGACGAAATGCTGGAAGTCCGTTATCCAAGAAATTCAACAGCGGGAAAATGGAATCCCTTTGCTGAACCTGAAGAACCTCCTCCGCCTGAAAATCCGACAGTAATAGGTGAAAAAAGCGAATATGCAGGGAAATTGCTCATATTACAGGCAGGAGCTTCCACTGACGGCGCAATTACCCGCAGCTTTGTAGAATTGTACAATAACACAGATGCTGCTATCAATTTAAATGCTTTTTCCCTGCAATACGGCGCAACAGGCACAAACTGGACCGTTATCAACCTGACAGGAACAATCCCGGCTAAAGGTTCATACCTTATCAGGGGCCCGTTGGGCACAACTCACGAAGATAATCGTCTTTACATAGAAAATGCGGATCAAACTGTTGATACATTTATTTTAAGTAACAATGGTTTTAAGATCGCTCTAATTGAGAATCAGAATGTACTTACGGTAGAAAATCCCTTTGCAATGACAGGCGGAACAGCGGCAAAATATGTTGATATGCTTGGCGCTTATAACAGTAGCGCGTCCAGCGTTGACGCTTTTGAAGTAGCTGCGTTCACGCCAATTTCCAAACAGGCAGCAGCGCGGCGTAAATCGCTTGAAGATACCGACAATAATTTAACTGATTTTGAGAGAATTGATTACAGAAGAGTAAGCGGAAATAACGGTATAAATGATACAAAACTGGCTCAAGTAAAACCCAGATACAGCGCAGACGGTGAATGGTCTCCTTTCCCGGAAATTAATCTTGACTGGCCGACAGGTACATCAAAATTGATGATTTTACAGGCAAATACCCACGGCAATGCCAGTGGCGGATTCTCAAAATCGCTGGTGGAACTATATAACAACACAAATGGAGAAATAAATTTAGATACAGGCGGTTATTATTTACATATCGGAGAAAACTCGACTCCCGGCTGGACAAATGTTTTTAAATTGACAGGCACTATCCCAGCTTATAGTTCGTTTGTTATTATCAGTAATAACACCGAAGGAAACAACACGCCAAGAACAACTATGCCTGCCGCAGATCGGGAATATGATTTTGTTCTTAC
>JGI24694J35173_10002108_pt1 | contig 16718 bp, 12 predicted proteins | sample TergutCo191P1_FD_35173 | JGI IMG/M metagenome (IMG submission 35173) | reverse complement strand
AACCAGATGGTAACAGGCGCCAATATGACGGTTGACTCCATTAATAAAGAGAAAGATTCCTGGATGCCTGGAGGTTATCGTGCGCAGGCAAAGGAAGCGCAAGATCTGTATAACCTCAATATTGCGAAACTGGGACAGAATAATTTCGACTGGAATATTCAGCAGTCAAAACCCGGCTTCCTTGAGTATTTTACAGGCGCGGTTGGAGGTGCATCCATGGGTTTTGATATGGTGAATAACGCTATCGATTTGAAAGATGCATGGAATAGCATTGGTAAATAAAGGTACAGCGGTACCTTATAATATTTTTATCAGAGGAGAGAGTATGAAAAAGATCATTAAGAACATCTTTATTTATCTTGTAGCAATAATGAACCCGAAGTCGGTTATTTTTTTGGTAAATAGACGTTCAGAAATAGAGGAAATGATTAATCATTCACAAAAAACAATAGCAAAATCGCTTGAATTATCTAATAATTTTAAAGCCAGATTGAGGCTTCTTGAGGAGAAAGTATGAAAAAGATCGTAAAGAATATCGTAATATATTTTTGTACGATAATGCAGCCAAAACTGGTTGTAGCTTTAGCAAATAAAAGCCTGGAAGCAATTGAAATGACTAATTGTGCATATAAAAAATCGTCAGAAGCTCTTGAATTGTCTAATGAATTATATGCCAGAACTAAAATGCTTAATGAGCAAAAAATTTAATCATCAAGAGGCGAACATTTAGCTTTCTGCGGCTGATAATGTACCAATCCAATATTGTCTTTATCTTTATATTCGATCTTGCATACAGGACATAAATATGATACATATTCTGAATTTGCATTTTGATACGCAAGGTGAACACGGCGTTTGGTTGGTCCGTCATAACATCCTGCGCAATAGCGGTTTTTATGAGCATCAAAATAGATACCGCATTGCGAGATTGTAAGAGGATTATCAATATCCTCCTGATTTTGAGATCTTAATTCTCGAAGATCAGACATCATTAGAGCAGCATCATCCTGTGCCTTAGCTAATTGGATGTTAAGATCAGAGACATGTTTTATTAAAACAGAATTATTATAAGTTTTAATTATTTCGTATAAACCCTGAGCAATAGTCATACTGGCACTAATGTGTCCTAATACATCTGTCATTTTTACCCTCCGGGGTGTGTGATAATCCTGCCCGTACGGGCGCGGCTGGTAACCTTGGATTATAACATGCCGCGGGGGGGTTTATATTGCCTGCTTTAATTCCTTATCCTGTAAGGAGTTAGCTAACTCCTTATTCTTCCTGTATAGACTATCTTGACAGTTTTTCGCCTTGATATTCCTCCAAAAAAGCGCGATAATGAATATATGGACCAGCAGAACTTGGATTTTAATTATTTTCTCGAAAACATGGAGGATTTTTACCGCAAGTATGGACATAAATTTATTGTGGTAAAAAACAAAAGTGTACTTGGGACTTATGATGATTTTATAAACGCCTACGAATCTACGTTAAAAACGGAAGAGATGGGCTCATTTTTAATTCAGGAATGTTTTGACAATGTAGAAAAAATGGTAAATCATTTTCAAGGAAATGTAATACCTGTTCCCGCATAAGTCAAAAAGGCATTAAAAGTGGCAAAAGGTCAAGGATATTACTTTACTTATGAATATAATGGAATATCAAGACATTTAATTACACCCGCAAGAATTATATCAGCCAAAAATAAGCAAGACCCAGTTGATATCAGAGCATTATGGGATACGGGCGCGACATGTTCTCTGGTTAAACAGGAAACCGCTTTGCGGTTAAATTTACTGCCAGTATCAAAAACGTTTATTAGTACACCTTCAGATAAAAATAAACAAAGCAACGTGTATCTAATTGACTTATACCTTCCTAATGGAACAATGTTTCCTAACCTTAAAGTAGCTGAAGGGGAACTAAATAATTGCGATATGCTTATTGGAATGGATGTTATAAGTAATGGAGATTTTATTGTATCAAATTTTGATGGAAAAACAACATTTACTTTTCGTATGCCTTCATTAATGAAATTCGATTTTAGCAAGCATTCTTATTTAATACCAATTATTAATGAAAATAAAAATATTGGCAGAAACGATCTTTGCCCATGCGGAAGCGGTAAAAAATATAAGCATTGCTGCTTATTAAAAAACTAACCCCGATGAGCCGGAGTTGTTTCAATAGGGAGATGAATAATTAAAGAAGAAAATATCTATGGGTTATCTTGTAGCTTTTGTAGCCATAATACTATTTATTTTGTTTCTTTTTTTTTACGATAAACTAAAGAATAATTATGATGAACATATAGAACGTAAAAATTATGATTTCAAATATAATAATGATCCAGAATTCAGAAGACAACAGGATTATAAAGAATATCTGAATGGTACAATCATTACAAAAAACAATGTATGGTTGGACAGTGATAATGATAAAGAAATAATAATTATCGAAAAAAACAAATTATCAAGAAATTTGTCATATCATTCAGGAAGTATATTTGATGATACAGACTATACATTATTTAAAGGTACAATAGATGATCCTTTAATGAAAACCATTATTGATATTAAAAAAACACAAGGTGAAGAATTAAAGCGTTGCAGGGAATGCGGGAATTTAATATGGGCTTATATAAAAAAAAGTGATGATACCGGCTGGTATTTTTTAAAAGATTATAGCAATTGGAATGGATTTTGCTCAGAAAAATGCGAAGTAAAATGCAAAGAAAGAGACCTTGAACATTATTGGAGAATTACAAACAAACCATTAACATTTTTTCATTATAAAGAAAAAGAAGAATATATAAAAAAATTTGAATACACAAACACATTTGACTGCATTCCAATGTATGAATATGCCCAAAAACAAAATTTCTTATGCGCTATTTGTAATGGGAAAATGTATCATGATTGGATAAAAGACGGTAATAATTATCTGTATCATTCAATAGACCATATCATGCCTGTGTCAAAAGGAGGAGAACACATAGAGGAAAATGTCCAAGTAGTACATCTATTATGTAACATGGTTAAATGGGCGGGTCCAAATATAAAATTAAGCGTTAAAGCCGAACAGTTTATTAAATATGAAATAATTAAAAATAATAAAGAATATAAAGAAGATTTAATTAGACGGTATAAAGAATATTTATTTTAAGCGGTCGTTTTTCTTTTTACCAGGCATCTTTGGCTCAATAGGTTTTTTCGGCCGGCCCATTTTTATATCTCTAATAATTTCTAACGCTGATAATTCATATATGGCATCTTTAGAAAATGGTTTTATCTCATTTTGAAAAAGCCGTTGCTTAATTGTATTTAGATCCACTTTTAAAATATTTGCCATTTCTTTAATAGTTATATATTCATTTCCATTTATTCTCATAAAATTATTATAATTATTACTGCATAAATGTCAAGAAAATATAACATAAAAGTTAGACATTACTAAACAATTATTAAGTAATAATTAAAAAAAATTTGAAAATAATTAAATTATTTTTCTAAAACTCTTGACAATGTCTAACTTATAAGTTAGACTATAATTATAAAGATACAGAAAGTATCAAAAATTATCAGGAGGCAAGGTTATGAAAAAGAATTACAAAGCGCTCAATATCAACGAGAGAAATTTCAAGGCAATTAACTGGATGATTTGGAAAGCTAAATTTTTGGAGAAACTTGGCTTAAACGCATTTGTTAAAGAATACCATATAGTAATAAACCCGGATGTTCTTGATAAGGTGATCGAACATAACAGATTTTTGGAATTCCTTAGAGAACGAGACATTGATGTAAATACAATTGATTTAACTGATGTCCCAGAAAGGCTGGAAAGAGAATTTATTCATTGTCCTAGAACGGATTATTTATTACACTGGAGTTTCAACCCCAAATCAAAAGATGCAAATCTATTAAATACATGGTTAAAACTGATGGCAAAAAACAAGCTTGTAGCTAGAGGCTTAATGACAGATGAAGAGGGAGAGCCATATATATTTATTTCATTCTATAATTTAAAACAAAATATAGAAATCAGACGTAATTCATGGAGTACTTCTGAAGGTTTTACTTTTGTGGAATATAATGATATCAAATTCAAAACCGCTTCTTGACAATCTCCTCCCTTCCATGCTATAAATAATCATGTATTAAAGGGCTACCAGAAAAATGGCGCTAATTAATACTTGATATTAGTTTCTGCGTTTCTACATTTATTAGCTACCGGACCCACCGGCGTTGATAGATACAAACCTTATATCCGCTTAAACAATACTTTGTTTGCGGGCAGGAGTGTCTATGCGCCGGGAAAGCGTTTTTAAAATAATTCAATCATTTCAATTAACCTCTTTACCCATTGGAGTAAAACATGGGTAATTCTATACTTGACGCCTTTAACGCCGCTGCCTCTTTTTCTCAGCAGATGATGGGATACAGAACAGGAAAACTAAGAGAAAAACACAACCAGCAATTAAATCTTGGAAATGAAAAGATACAGGGAAGAGTGCAGGATTACCTGCGCGATAATCCTTTTATCGGCGGTGCGGATGAGGAAGAAGATAAAATATTATTTGCGAAATATCAGGAAGACCTTAACGCTTTTATTAAAACGGAATGTGATACAGTCGGCATAACTAATAATTCAAAATATTTTCAGGATAACTGGAACCAAATAAAGGAGCGGACATTAATAGCCGCGCATAATACCGCCTTAGGCGCGCAGGACGCATGGAGGGCTGATGAATATCATGAACGATTACGTTCAGATAACCGGAGGATTAATACTGAAATAGAAAACTACAGGCGGGATCATCCTTTTATCGGAGGAGCTGACAAAGAAGAGGATGAGGAATTATTTAAAATTCATCTTGAAAAAGAAAATGATTTTATTAATGAATTATATTCCAGCGCCGGTTCGGGGTATCATTCGGATTATTTCAAACATTTACTGGAAAGAATGCAGAGGCAGTCGCTTGAAGACAACCGCAATATTGCACTGGGAAATCAGGATAAATGGCGCGCGGATCAGGATGAAACAGATTACCGCAATGCGTTAGAAATAATTAAGAATAATTATGCTAACTTTCTACGCGATACTCCGTATATTATCGGAGAGAATGAAGAAGATGATCAATATACGCAGGATGAATATTTTGGAAAGTCAACTTATTTTTTTGATGAACAAATAGATATAGCAAAGAAAAAAAACAATTCTCCGCGGTTCCATCAAATGATGGATCAGGTAAGACCGCAATTAATTGAAGCCGCGCGTAACAATGGCATGGCTTTACATGACGAGAAGCGGATTGAAAGAGCGTATAAAATAGCTGAAAAAAATATCAGCAGTTTCCTCTCATCAGGCTGGGAGCCGGAAAGGATTATTGCGGACATTCATAACAGCATTAATATGCTTGGAAGAGAAGCCGGTTTATTACCGCAGGAAATGAGTGAAATGCGCAAAACGTATGAAACTGAGGTTTACAAGCGGTTTGCGGCAGAAATGATTGGCCAGGTTAAAGATGTAAATCACTTGCAGGCTGCCATGCAGGGTATTAGAAACAGGTTTAATTTTTTACCGGCTGATATTATTAATTCATACGATGAGAACGGTAAAATCACCAGTACCGAAGAAAGAGCGTGGAGCTTTGAAGGCAAAGAAGAATGGGAATCAGAGCTGCTTTACCAGGAAACTGCGCGGATACAAGGGGAGCATTATAAAGTATTCGATACAATGGAGTCTACTATGCAACGCCTGCTTACTTCAGGGAGATTGGAAGACGCTATTGAATTGGCAAAGGAATGGAGTCCAATATGGGAAAGATATTACAATCCTAAAAACCCGGAGTTTGCTAATACAAATGAAGACTATTTGAGAAAAGGTGACGGGTTCTTTGATTATAGAAAATTGGAAGGGTATTTGAGTCAGGGCGAAGAAGGAAAATGGGTTTCGCTTTTAGACGCATATAATCTTGAAATGTTTTTACGACCGCAAATACAAAGAGGAAGCAACGGCACTGTTATTGTTGGTTACAACGAAGACGGCAGTCCAATTACTATGCCCTATAATTCCTTACAGGGCGCATTTGAAGGATTCATATTTTATAAACGAGAAGCCTTTTTTCGAGACAAAAGAAAAGACGGCATTGAAGATTATGTCAGTTTGCAATTATGGCAAGCCGAAGAAGCTAGATGGTTTGAAAATTTTTATAGCGAAGTTGGCACGGCGCTTAAACAAATAGATCCAACTTTAAGTTATGATTATGACCGATTCACAAAATTTGATACATACTTAAAAGAAGATAGCAGTTATTACAATAGGGATATTCGGAAACTTTCTGACTTTGAACGCGACCAATACGCTCAAAGATGTGTTGATTTATATCGCAGCATCTTTTTTAACGGAATAACAGATGTACCTATTATCAGGCAAATTATGCGTGATTTTACCGGAAGCGAAATTTTGTCATACCTTACATGGAATAATACTCGGACTGAAGAAGGTGATTTGCTAAGACAGATGAAAGCTTTCAGTGATAAAGCAAGGAGCAATGAAGCAGAACATATATTATTTAAAATGCATTCACCTGAGCGGTTGAATATATCTGGGCAGGCTACAGAACCTACTTATTATTTCAGACCAGGCGGTAATCTTGAAAAGGCTGTAAATGATTTTGTTGAAGAAGAGCGCAAAAGAATGGCCGATATACTTGGATTAAGCATCGATAATTTAAAACCGCAATGGATGTCATCAAAAATTATAACCGGAGATGTTATTCCAAAAGCAAAGTTTGTAATAGAAAACGGCGAACATGCCGGTACTTATTATCTTGATTATGATAATAACGCGAATGTTCTTATAAAAAGAGAAGATGATTCTGTTTATAGAAGATATGAACGGCAGCTTACAAATACAGAACAGCGCCAGCAAAATCAAGCTGTTTATCAGAGTAATATTGATTCAATAAGCGAAGGTTTAAATCCGGTAACCGGCGAAGCTTTTGATTACGCCTTACGGCCGCCGCCAAATTTACAAGTTACACAATCAAATTGGAACAGAACAGGTAACGGCATACGAAATGATTTAACATGGGCAAATTATTTCAGAGATTTGATGAATGATCCTGAAACAGTTATTAATCAGGCTTTAGATAAAGGTAAAAATCCATTAACCGGTGAAGATTTGAATAATATGATGCCACCGGCTTTTACAGGAGGTCAAGGTGCATGGCAGCGACTTGGCGCGGATAATCAGAGGCGTGAACTAGTCAGGTATTTTGAATCGCAGCTGAGACGGTAAATTATAGGAGCTTTTATGTCTGACATATTTGAAAGAAGCCAGCAGCATAATTATTTTCTCCCGGAAAGACCTGACCAATATAGATCCAATATACCATCAACAGCAAATACTCCCAATACACAACCAGTAGATTATACAAACAATATATTCCAACAGTGGAATCAAGGTGAACAACAAAGGAAGGAATTCAGAGAGCAATTATTATCAGGACACGGCGGAGCCGGTCTTTCCATGCGAGAGTTTAATTTACTTAATGACTTACGGGAAATGGAATTAGCTGACGATGATGATATTTTTAAAATAGTTTCATCAAGAGATTTAGGTGAATATTTAGGTATAGATCCGCGATTAGTATACAGCAATTATGATGCAATATGGCAGGAGATATCAGGAGACCGCGAAAACCGTTATGCTCTTCCAAAAAGCCGCTATGAAGCGATTTCAAATTCCATCCAGATAGCAAGTAATATGATTCCCCTTGGAAACATGGGAAATCAATTGCAGGCTTTGAATAACAGGTTAGCTAGAGCGAATGAAACCGAGCGGGAAGCATTACAGCAACAAAGAGATAACTTGTGGAATGAAATAATTGCAATCCGCAGCGCAAACGAAGAGTTAAGCAAAAGGTTTCCTGATGACGCGCTAACAACAATAATAACAAGCACAATACAGTCAGCGCCGCTTACAGGCAAGTCAATGTTAGGCGGCGGCATTGGCGCGCTTGCCGGCGCAGGTTTAGGTTTTCTTTCTGCAGGCCCTGCAGGAGCAGTAGGAGGAGCAAAAATAGGATACGGGCTTGGAAGTTTCACCGCGTCCAGTTCTGAAATGGCGGGACTTTTATATATAGATTTACTTGCCGCAGGGGTTGAAAATGAAAACGCTGCCGGACTTGCTCTTGCAGGCGGAGCTTTAAACGGCGCTATAGAATCAGGACTTGGAATTGTAGCAGGCTGGGGATCAACCGCGATTAAGGCTGTCAGCGGCAGAGTGTTATCGCAGGAAGTACAAAAACAAATTGCAGAAACAGCTTCAAAGAATTTTATTACAAAAATATCAAATTCAGTTATGGCGTCTCCTGTCGGAAGAAACGCGCTTACAAAAGGAATATTCAATACGTTAGGACAAACCGCCGGAGAAGGACTGGAAGAAGGGCTTCAGTTTCTTGTAGAGCACGCCATGTTTGCGTTAGGAGACGCGATGCAGGACGCGCCTATAGACCGCAATTTATGGGGAAGCCCTGAATTCCAGGCGGAGCTAAAAAATTCAGTAATAGGCGGTCTTGCCGGAGGAGTAGGATTTGGCGTATTCGGTTTACCTTTTAACATTGCAGGTAATATTTCACAGACAGCAAGGCAGACAGAACAGTTAAAAAATCTTGCGATTACCATTGACGACAAAGCGGAATATATCTCAGCTGCACGGCAGTTAGCGATTGCTAAAAACATAACCGACGAGCAGCTCGGTCAGGCATACGATAGTCAGGAACCAGAGAGATTGAAGTATAACCAGGCGATGAGGGAGGAAGCGCAGCGCGCAGGGGAACAGCACAGACTGGCAGCCATGCCTACGCTGGAAGCGCCTGGGGAAATGAGAAGGCAGTCTGACGGCAGGTTAAATTTGCGAATAACATCACCTGAAGGCGAAGGGACAGGAAACGCGGTACTATACGATCCGCCGACAAAGCAACGCATGGGAAGCATCGATTTTGACTGGGACATTGACAATAACACGATATCAATTGAGAACATAGAACTATCTCAAGCAATTACCGACAGGGATAAAGTAATCGGCGACATGGTTAAAGAACTTGCGTATAAAAATCCGGAAATGAGCATTGTATGGAATCCGGACGAAAATGCAAGCGCTGCTGCAGGCGTTGACCTTGAAGCGCTAAAAAACAATCTGATTGCGGAAAATCCGCGCGGCGCTGACTGGAATCTTCAGTTTTACCAGCATGGCGACAGGTTTACTCAGAGCCGCGCGATGAACGAAGATATCGATTTAATCGCGTCAACCGCGAATGTGAACCGAGAAATAGCATCTGATACATACGAAGCCTGGAGTACAGCCTTCCGGAACTTCGGACTTGATACCCACGAGATGATATCAAAAATGGGGCTTACAAGCGAAAAAGATTTGCGTTTAACGGCCGCTAACAATCCGCAAGGAATAGAAGCGCAGGTTACAAGGCGCTTTGATGAAGGGAAAATAGCCGCGCAGAAATTCGGAAAGACGCCAACTGCCGGAACTGTTGTAATAAAGCAGGGAACAGACGGAAACCCAGATCGAATTCTATACGGAAATGAAGCGTTAAACGAAGCCATTGATCAGTTACGTGCAATTACAATGCTGACGGAAAAAGCAAATCCTTCTACCCTGCACCATGAATGGCTGCATTTTATGGCAAATGTGGTTATTCCTAACAGTCAAAGGTATAGGACTTTACTGGAAGAAGCCGCGGGAAAGAAACTTGAAGATTTTAATAAAAGAGACCATGAATGGCTTGCGGAGAATTACGAGCGGTACCTGAAAACAGGTGAAGCGCCTACACCGGGTTTAAAAGCGCTGTTTAAACGAATAGCGCAGGCGCTGAAAGATTTTGTAATGAATGGGAATATAAGCCCGAAGTTGCGTGAGTTCTTTGATCAGATGCTCGCAGGCCCTGACGCAGCCATGCTGAAAGGCGAAAGCCAGCAAGCAAATAAAACGAAGAGCCGAGCCCGAGTACAGACAGATAACGAACAGCAGAAAGCGTTTGCGGAAATGACAGGAGCTGAGCGGATCCTTCAGAGCGATTTACACAGCATGGAGGAGAAAGCGGAGATTCTGTTTGCGATGTCGCGATTTGAAAAACAGCAATTCAAAAACGAACTACAGAAATATAAAGACGGTACATTAAACCCAGGACGAATGATACCGGCAGGGGCAGCACCGGATGTTTATGCCGCAAAGGGACTGCCGGATTACAATATATTTTTACCGGCATCGGTAATAAAAAAAGCTACAAAATAAAAACATAAAGTAAGCATGGATGTAATTGAACGGCTGCCGGAACTGCTTGATTCTCCTGTTATGATTTTAAAGTCGATTAATAATCCAAATAAGTTCATATCATTAATAGATGCAGTAGATAGTAAAGGTGATCCAATTATTGTAATTCAAAATCCAACATCAGAAAAAATCACAAATATATTAAGCATCTACGGAAAAGATAACTTTAATAATTTCATTGAGAACTATATAAAACAAGACAAGGTAATTGCCGCAGATAAAAATAAAGCCATCAAGTACCTCAGGCCGCAAGAGCGCTCATTGCTCAAGGATTCAGTACTGGATGACCTGTCTACAGTATCGAATGAATCAAAAAATTTGTCAAGCGATAAGATAAAAAACAATGATATTCTCTTTCAGACAGCCTATCACGGCAGCCCATACAGATTTGAACGCTTTGACAGTTCTCACATGGGAAGCGGTGAAGGCGCGCAGGCTTATGGCTGGGGCCATTATTTTGCAGGTAAGAAAGAAGTTGCAGAGTGGTATAGGGAAAAGTTATCAGATAAATATTTGGGTGGAGTAGATTATGATTTAATTATAATAGATAAAAAGAAATATACATATGAAGATATTCGTGATAATGGTGTATGGTTTGAGCTAGGTGAAATTTCGGACTTATTTTCTGCTAAATTAAAATATTTAGAATTATCTAAAACAGCAATTATTGATGATCCTGAATATGCGGATGTATATAAAAAAGTATATGAATTAATTAAAGATGCGGAAAATATAAGCTTTGACCTAAATGAAGGACAGCTTTACGAAGTAGACATCCCCGGCGATGAAGTAATGCTGGACTGGGATAAAAAGCTTAATGAACAGCCGGAATTAATAAAAAATATTATTAATGAATTACCCATAAATAAATTACGTAATGATACATCTGTATACAATGGGCGTCAAATATACGCGATACTTTCCGTTGAATTAGGAAGCAATAAAGCCGCATCCCAACACCTTTACACATTTGGTGTTAAAGGAATCCGCTATCTTGACGGCTCCAGCCGCGGAGCAGGCGAAGGCTCATACAACTATGTTATTTTCGATGACAACGAAATTCAAATCACAAATATGTTCTTTCAAATGACCCGAGAAGATATTCATACTGAAGCCATGAAGCATTCTTCATGGCAGGAATGGATGGAAGATGATTCTTTTTTTGTAGAAACACTAAATGGAGATGCTGCATACCATAGAGACAATACTGCAGAGGAACCGCATACACAGAAAGAAATTGAAGCATGGTATGAGAAACAATGGAACGAAGCGCAGATACTGGCGCGTGAAGCGGCATTAGGTGATGACGGAATAAGAATACCTGCAAATGCTGAATCAATAGATTCAGCATTGTTAGGTGATAAAGAGAATCACTATTTAAAAGAAAAAACCCCTGAATATTTTGAGCGTATTAAAAATCTTTATCCTGACAGGGTTGATGAAGAAAATGTAAACAAGCCGATAACAACCAGCGAAGCGAACAGGCGATTAATTGTTAAATTACCTGGCGTTATCGATGACTTTGTTCATATCATGGGCATGACGATGCGAGAAAATCTTGCAAATTTCGGTGCTATTACAGAAGAAGACGCGGCAGTAAGAGATCAAATAGAACGCGATCAGAAGCGTATATACAGGGAAGTGCATCCTTATATCCGCGGACTTGCGCTGCGCCTTACAACCGGAAAAAAACTTTCCGATACACAGCGCAGAACAGTAATGACCCACATGAGGCGCAGCCTTGAAAGCGGCGCCACGGTATACCGTGAACTTTATACTTCACTGACAGAAGACAGTGAATTTATTTCATATTCACAAAATGAAATTCAAGATGAAGGCGCAAAAGGCGAAGCGCAGAAAGCGGCAAAAGAAGCCGACGGACTTACCGCGTTTCAAAGGACAAAGATTGCGGAAAATATTATTGATAAAGATATCAGACGAAAAATACGCGCAAGAAAAGCGACCAGCGAGGAAATAGAAGATTATATTGAACGGCGTAATGAAGAGATTCAAGAGCTTGAAAACGAAGTAAAAAATATCAAAACCGAATTAAATAAATCACAAGGAGAAACAGCTGATGAACGCGCTGAGGCTAAAACATGGAGAGATCAATATTATAAAACCAGAGAAGAATTACAGGCCGCAATAAAAGAAGTACAGCAGCTTGAAAAAAAATTATTACAAGCGCGGATATCAAAAACAAACGCATTAAACCGCGCCAAAGCCGGAAGGGAAAAATCAGAAGCAAAATTAAAAGAACAAATTGCAGCGCTTCGTGAAAAAATTAAATTACTGCAGCAAAAACTGAAAGATGATGTCGAATACGCCAAAAAGCATGAAAGACTTAATATGGCGTGGAAATGGGCTGAGGAAAGGCGAAGGCTTGCGAAAAAGAAAAAGGAAAGAGAGAAATTAATTGCGGACCGGAAAGCGGCAAATAAGTATCTGGAAGCATGTAAAGATGCAGCTTCATGGAACATGTCAGCAGACCGCGCCAGTATGGATATATGGGTAAGACAGCGGGAATTAATTCTTGGAATACAAAACGCGCTATTTGATTCAAGTCAGAGTAAAGAAATGGTTGAAGCTTTACAGCTTGACGCGGATATAAAAAAACTTTCCAAAAAGATTGATAAATTAAAAAGCCGGATAGAATTAGTTAAAGATAAATCATCCAGACGGCAGGAGCAAACAAAGGATAAATCCGAATGGCAAGCGCGTGAAAAAGATGAAATGCTACTGGAAGAATTAAAACAGAAATTAAAGCCTCTTGAAGAATCCCTTGAAAACTTACAGGCAAGGCGTAAGAAAATTGGTATATCGCCGCTTGAATTATCAGAAATGAGATTCGATCAGGCATGGTCAGGAGGGCCTGATACCATTGATACCGGAACAATTATGTACAACGGTAAACAGATGAGCGTAGAACAGTTCAGGAAAGATTTTTACGAGAAAAAAATACGTTACGGTTTTATGGACTCAAGACTGCGTAAGGCTCTTCGACAGAGCGCTCCTTCCAAAGAATCATTGGCTGTAAAACGAAAAAAGAGCGCTGCTACATTGGCCAAGAGCTTAAGCCTTGAAGATCTTCTTGCGATTAAATCCGTGATACAGCAGCTAAATCTTGAAGGAAAGGCAAACTGGAGAAGGCGTAAATTCGCGATTCAATTCGAGCAGCAGGAAAAAATTAAACTATTATTATTCCAGCAGGATGAATTATTGGAGGAAGAGAAGCAAACAGGGGATGCTAAACGATACAAAGAAGCAATGAAAAACCCAAATACCGAAGAACGCGAAAAATTGCTTACTAAGAATGAGAAGTTAAGGGAAACAGGATTTGAGTCATTTGATAATAAACGTTTGGCACAGCATATGGACGGCGACCGCAAACGCGCTCTTTATGAGCTGCTGGTCAGGGATCAAATACGTTACGCGAACAGGCGCGATGTCGCGGTTGAACAGCGGACAAGCAGGATATTGGACATACTTGGACAGGGGACAGCCGAACAGCAGGAAGCGGAGAAAAACCTTAGCGAATATAAAAAGAGGCGTAAACGCCATAACCGCGCAAAAAAAGTCATGAAGGAGCTGAAGCAGACAAAAATAACCGTTGAAGGCATAGGCGGCTGTGAAGCGATGCGCAAATGGGAATACGGTACAGATTTCAAATTGAGTAAAGCGTCAACAATTTTTGAGCATTATGAAGTAAAAGATGATGAAGGGAATATTATCCCTTACTTGACAGGGAAAGAGGTTGATTTTTCATTAGCTGATTTAATGTTTTTATCAGTCGCGTTAAAAAATAAATTTTCACGCGAACATATCATTTTCGGCAACTTGTGGAGCAAGGACGAGCAGGCGTTTTATGAAGAATCCGGCGGAATATCGACAGAGTTAAAAGATCAAATTGAAATGGCAAAAGTCGGACAAATTAATAAAGCTATTGAGAAATACATACAACCGAGAAAAGATTTGCTAGTGATAGTTAACGCCATCCGAGATGACTTTGAAGCGCATCATCCTGAAACACGCGCTACATTCGAAGATATGTTTAATCAGGTCGTGGAACCGCAGGAGCATTATCTGCCCATTATTATCAGCGAAGAAAAACATGACAGCGCGGAAAAGCAAAACGAGATTGAAGCGCTTACAGTAGGCAGCCATCAGGTGAGAATAAACCCTGACAAGGGGATGAACCTTGCCCGCGTTGATATCGGGCCGACACATCAGACAAAAATAGAAACGGACATTTTTAACGTATATTTCAAGGGGGTTGAACGCGAAGAGCATTTTAATAAATTCGCTCCATATGTCCGGGATCTTAATACGGTACTGAGAGGCATAAACAATAACAGTAAACAATTAGCATCTTATCTTAAAAAGATGCACGGCAATTGGGTTGTAGAGCGAATATATAAACACATCAACATGATCGGGCTGCCGCCCTCAGCAAAATTGAATAACGCAATGGATAACGCTTCTAATTTGGGAAGATTATTAGCAGGCAACGCAGGAGTAGCTTTTATTGCGTATAACATTCCTGCCTGGCTTGCGCAGTATCCAAACTCAATCGCGGCATTCTTTGGCAAAGCAGACGCGCGTTTTATTTTATCCTCATTATTCGAAGTTATGAAACCGGGAAACGATTTGGTTGAGCGCGTATTTGAAAAAAGTCCGAGAGTAAAAAACAGGGTAATAAATGTTGCTGAAGAATTCAAGCAGCATCTTGAGAAACAGCCTGGGAAGTTAAAAGAGTTACACGCGAAATTTATAGAAATTGGAATGCTCGGCCAGCGCCATGCGGACCAAACAATGGTAGCGGCCGGATGGCACGCCTTATATCAGACCGCTCTGAAAGACGGTAAGAGCGAAGAAGACGCCGTAGTTTACGCGGATGAAATAACAGCGGAAACGCAGCCTGATTTAAACGCTTTAGAAACAAGCCCTATGTATAAAGAAGAAGGAGCAGGAAAACTTTTTTTGCGTTTTACTCAGCCGTTAAATGTAATATGGCAAAACCTTACATACGATAGTGTTATAAGCCGGGAAAAGAGTTTCGCGACTGTAGTACCAAGAATTGCAGCTTATGGATTAGCGGCTTTAACAGTAGCTGCTATGCGCGGAGCGTTTTCAAATAAAGATGATGAAGAACTTGATAAAGAAGAATTAGTACGAAAAGTTTTTTATTACGTGTTATTTGCTCAAATTACTGAAAGCGTTCCGTATATAGGCAGCATGGTTTCAGGCACAGCGGAAAGATTAATTACAGGTGAAGGAATCATTTATCAACAGCGTTACTTTGAACTTGCGCAGCGTATCTTAAATATTCCGGAAAAATTAATAAATGAAAATTTTGAAGGAGCAATTAAAGACGTAATATCCGCGCTAGGTTTAGGCGCAGGACTTCCAATATCACAGATTAATAGAATTATTAAATCAATCCAGGAAGAAGATCCCTGGATAATATTTGGGTTTGACCCATAAAAACCACAGGAGGAAAGAAATGAACTTTTTAGAACTGGCGTACAAAAACGAAAGAGTTGAGAAGGTTATTCAGATTACGGAACAAATCAGCAGGGTTCACAAAGCGGCGGATTTTATCAAGTACGATGAAAAACTTGTACTTGAAATACCTGAAACCTTGAGACTGCTGGGTGCCGAAATAGAAAGATTAACCGCCGAACTTAAAACAATCTAAGGAAAAAAAGATGAAAGTAGTAACGCAGCATTTTATCGGAACAACGGAAGAATGGGAGAGAGCAAATCCAAAACTGTATAAAGCGGTATGGGGATTTGAAAAAACTTCGGAAGGAAGAATCCTTGCAAAGCTGGGAAACGGTGAAGATAAATGGAATAATCTAAAATATTTTGATGAAGAAAACATAAGAGGTCTNCCGGAAAAATTACAGGGTATCTTNTCAAATGCAGATAACATTTCAGCATCATTGCAGAAAGAAAAACAGGACAGGCAAGCGGCTGACCAGGTTCTGCNGAGTAATATTGACAAGGAAACTGCNGACAGAAAANCCGCCGACCAGGTCCTACAGAGCAATATCGATACATCATTGCAGAAAGAAAAACAAGACAGGCAAGCAGCTGACCAGGTTTTACAGGAAAAAATTGACATAGAAACAGCCGACAGGCAAGCAATCATCCAGACGATCCAAAATAATATTGACAATGAAGCGGCTAACAGGCAGTTAGAAGATCAAAATATTCGTGAAGCTATACGATTGCTTGCTCCTGAAGGATTAGAGGATATCCCGCAACTAATAAGGGATGAAGCATCCGCCAGGCATGAAGCTGACCAGATGCTGCAGAATAATATAGATAATGAATCCCAGGCGAGAACAGCAGCAATTCAG
>JGI24694J35173_10002102_pt1 | contig 16740 bp, 12 predicted proteins | sample TergutCo191P1_FD_35173 | JGI IMG/M metagenome (IMG submission 35173) | reverse complement strand
ATGCCGCACCCAGGGCGGTTGTTTCCCGGATAACCGGGCGGCGCATACTGCCCCCGATAATGTCCGCCTGGAATTGCATGAGGAATTTATCCCTGCTNGCGCCGCCGTCCACTTTGAGTTCGGAAAGCGTTATTCCCGTGTCTTTTTCCATGGCCCGCACAAGATCCATGCTCTGATAGGCGATGGATTCCTGNGCCGCGCGGATAATGTGGCTGCGCGTNGTGCCGCGGGTAATGCCCACNATACAGCCCCTGGCGTACATATCCCAGTAAGGCGCGCCAAGGCCGGTAAACGCGGGAACCATGTATACCCCGCCGGTATCNCTCACTTTGGAAGCATGGTATTCAGAATCGGCGCTTTCTGAGAAAAAGCGCATCTCGTCCCTGAGCCACTGGATAACAGCACCTGCCACAAAGACGCTTCCTTCAAGGGCGTACTGAACTTTCGGACTCTGGCTGTCAAGGCCGGCGGCAATGGTGGTTAAAAGACCGTTTTGGCTTTCGCAGGGAGCCTGTCCCGTATTCATAAGAAGGAAGCAGCCTGTCCCGTAGGTGTTCTTCGCCTCACCCTTGCTGAAACAGCACTGGCCAAAAAGGGCCGCCTGCTGATCCCCCGCGGCCGCGGCAATGGGAATCTTTGTCCCCTGAATATTGGTTGTGCCGTAAACATGACCAGAGGGGTAAACGGCAGGGAGCATTTGCCGGGGAATGTCCAGCGCTTCAAGAAGGGCATCATCCCAGGAGAGTTTATGGATGTCAAAAATCATGGTGCGGCTTGCGTTGGTATAATCGGTGGCATGAACTTCCCCGTCCGAAAATTTCCACATGAGCCAGGTATCCACCGTGCCGAAAAGCAGCTCACCTTCGCGGGCCCGTTCCCGCGCGCCCTCAACATGATCCAGAATCCACTTGATTTTCGTTCCGGAAAAGTAAGCGTCAGGGACAAGGCCCGTGGTTTTCCGTATATGCCCGCTCATGCCCTGTTTTACAAGGTCGTCCACAATGCCGGACGTCCTTCTGCACTGCCACACAATGGCGTTGTACACAGGCCGCCCGGTTTTTTTATCCCACACAAGCGTTGTTTCCCGCTGGTTCGTGATACCTATGGCCGCTATGTCTGCGGGGGAAATATCGTTTTTTGTAAGGAGCTCCATCATTACCGCGTATTGGGAGGAGTAAATCTCCATTGGGTCATGCTCAACCCACCCTTCTTGCGGGTAAATCTGGGGGAATTCTTTCTGTTCCAATCCGATGATATTTTGGCTGCGGTCAAAGAGGATTGCCCGGGAACTGGTAGTACCCTGATCCAGGGCCAGTATATAGTCAGACATGAGCACCTCCTCCGGTAAAATCGTATAGAAAGAATGAAGGAAAGTCAAGCATACTTGCAAATTGGCAAAGCTCTATGCTATACTAACCGTATCGCAAACGCAGCAAAGAGAGCATTTATTTATGGATAATACCAGAAACATATTTACAAAAGACAGCGGCTACAAGGGGTTTCACTGGAATTCACTGGGTGACATTAAAGAGGGCAGGGGAGACTTGGGCGAGGAAATGCCGGTGCTTGTTTACCGCCTCATGCAGTATACGATGCTTGATGTTTTGAGCAAGGCCTTTGGCCACGAGGCCGCCAACGAATATTATCGCCAGGCCGGATTTCTGGCCGGCTCCGAATTTGCCAAAAATGTATTGAACTTGGATGTTGATTTTAACACCTTTCTGGCCGGCTTGCAGAAAACACTGCTTGATTTAAAAATTGGCGTACTGCGCATGGAATCTTTTGACGCTGACACAGGCGGCATCGTGCTCACAGTCGGGCAGGATCTTGACTGCAGCGGACTGCCCATTACCAATGAAAACGTGTGCTTTTATGACGAAGGCTTTTTGGCCGGTATACTTGAGAAATATACCGGAAAGCCCTATGATGTGCGCGAGGTGGATTGCTGGGCAAGCGGCGATAGGGTATGCCGGTTTAACGGAACCGTAAAAAAATAAACCGACTGCAAGCGGGTATTTTCATTGAAATCTGATTCTGTTGCTGAATATCTTTTTTCCTATTTACGCGATGTCATATACAATCCGGAAAAGGCTGTTTTGGACATAGCAAAACTGCCGGAAGAGTTCCAGGATTTCGGGAAAGGGCTAAAGTACTTTGCCGAATGTGTCATGGAAGGAAACGATCTGGCAAGGGCGCTGTCCAAAGGCGATCTTACCGGCAAACTGCCTCCCCGCGACAATGAACTGGCCGCCCCCTTAAAATCCTTGCATTCTTCCTTAAAGCATTTGACCTGGCAGAGCCAGCAAATCGCCAGAGGCGATTATATGCATCGCATTGAGTTCCTGGGGGACTTTTCCGCGGCTTTCAACATGATGGTAGAACAGCTGGCAGAACGCCAGCAAAAGCTGGAAGACAAACTCGAGCAGATACAAAAACAAAAAGCGGCTCTGGAACAGGGCAATCTTATGCTTGCTGCGTTAATGCATTACGTTCCTCAGCAAATCATCGTTACCGACCAAATTACGCGTAAAATACTGTTGACCAACGATATTGTCATGACCGAGGTAAGAAACGATCCCTGCTATATCGAAAATATCCTGAAACTGATCTCCGAGCGCGGCCCCCTGGGCAGCTCGTCAGAAATTGACATCACCTACAAACAGGGCGATACGGATCGTTATTTTCTTGTCAAAAACTACTCCTTTGAATGGAGTGATTCCAGCGCGAGAGTATTTGCCATAACCGATGTAACAGCCGCAAAGTACAAGATAAAGGCGCTGGAAATGCACGCCTACCATGACAACATAACGAAGCTGTATAACAGAACGTTCGGCATGCAGACCCTGGACAGCTGGCTGCAGCAAAAAAAGCGCTTCGCTTTGGTTTTCACCGACTTGGACGGCCTGAAATTCATGAATGACGAATACGGGCACCATGAAGGCGATATGTATATTCTGAACGCCGCCAAACACCTGAGGTTATTTTCCTCAGCCGCCATAGTCTGCCGCATTGGGGGAGATGAGTTTATGCTTTTGGTGCCGGATATCGACTATGACGAGGCCCATTCTGTTATGCTTAAAATATATGATGACCTTCAAAAAGACGAGTATCTGAAAGGCAAGCCATATAAATACAGCATAAGTTTCGGTATTAGTGCCGTAGAGCCGGACAACACAATGGCGGCAAGTGATATTCTGGGCATTGCCGACGAAAGAATGTACATCAATAAACGCATGAGGAAAAAAGAGCGAAGAAGCGAACGGGAGGCTCTTTCACCTCCCAGGCCCTATCAAATATAAGGCAGTCTTAACTACAGCCACGTACAATCCCTGGCGCTGCGGTACATTCGCCGGGGGTCTCTTACGCCCCAGGCCGCCTCAAGCCGGTCAAGCACCGCCTCGCTTTCCCCCTGATCCCTGATTTTCCCCCCCGCAAGAATCACAAGGCGGTCGGCAAAGGCCAGTACTTTTTCCAGTTCGTGGGTAAGGACGATAACGGTTTTAGCGCTTTGCTTCAGGCCCGTTATTATGTTCAGAACCTGAACCACGCCCGGCCAGTCCATGTTCGCGAAAGGCTCGTCCATGATAACGGTTTGGCAGCCCATTGCCAAAATCCCCGCCACAGCAAGCCGGCGCTTTTCCCCGCCGGAAAGACGGCGCGGGCTAAAGTCCCGTTTTTCTGTCAGCTCCAGGGCTGCAAGGGCTTGTTCAACGCGGCTTTTGATTTCCTTTTCGCCAAGCTTTAAGTTTTCCGGGCCAAAGCGTATGTCTTCTTCTACGGTTTCCCCCAATATTTGCGCATCGGAATCCTGAAACACAAGTCCCGCCGATTGCCTCAGGAGCTTCCCGCATTCACCAAGGGGTTTACCCCTGAAAAGCAGCCGGCCCTCTGTCGGTTCCAGAAGGCCGGCAAGCATCCGCATAAGCAGGGTTTTACCTGAACCGTTGGCCCCGGCAACAACAAGACATTCCCCTTCAAAAATATCCAGGTCGATTCCTGACAGCGCCTCAAATCCGTTGGGGAACCTTTTTGTCAGCCCCCGGACTGAAAAAAGGGGATTAAGTGAGTTTATTTCTGCCATGAATCCTTACCGCATCGCCCTCAAACCGTCACTGACCCATTCAAGGAAAACCGCGCCCCGTTTGGCGATAGCCGAAGGGATATCAATCCTGTTGGCGACAAAGTTTGATACATCGGCCCCGGCGACAATGTAGATAAGCATTCCTTCAACCAGGGGTTCCATGAACAAGGTTGCGGAAAGGTTTTCTTCCCGCAGTACCGGGAAAAGCAGAAAGCGGATGGCCCTGAAATTGGTGAGCCGGTAGATGATGCCGTAGGGGTTTGTGGAAAACTCCCCCCGGTAAAAGGTGTTTCCGAAATTCGCGTCCCGCAGGCGCACAAACACCGTTTCCGAAACAGGGAGCCTTGCTGCCGGGGCGGGGTCAGGAATGGGGGTGGTTCTCCTCTCGCTTTCAATCCGGGTGGCGTCCTCAAAAAGGGGAACGTATGCCTGTCTTGTATGCGAGTGGTAAAGGCGGCCGCTTAAGTCCCGTATCCTTCCCAGCGCGTTATACGCGTCAAGCTTATCAAGAGTTCTTCCGGGATGGGGCACGAGCATGACGATCTCCGAAAGAAAGTTATGTTCCCTCCGCATGATTTCGCGGTAAAGGTCTATCCCCGAACCGGAAGCGGGCATGAGTTCCGGCCTTTGCCCCCTTCGCAGGATGCGTATAAGTCCTTCGTCACTGAAAATCGCCCTTTTTTGTTCTTCAGCAATGCCGGGAAAAAGTTCGTCAAAAGTGCGGAGCGTTCCTGCGCGGCGGTTTTCNGCCCCCGCGCCTGCGGGAAAAGTGAAAAGCACAAGGCACAGAAGAAGGCTGAANANAACGCCTTTAAGAATNGCATGCATCAATAAGCTCCCTTGCCTTTCAGGATTACACTGGGGGTGCGGTACAGAATCCAGAGGTCAAGCCATGCCGACCAGCTCTGTATATAGTATAAGTCATAAGACACCCTCTCGGCGTAGTCGGTGTCAGACCTTCCGGATACCTGCCAAAGCCCGGTAAGGCCGGGTTTTACGGTCAGAACCCGCCGTGCGTTTTCGCCGTATTTTTCCAGTTCAGGATCGGTTACCGGCCGGGGGCCCACAAGGCTCATATCCCCTTTAAGGATATTAATGAGCTGGGGGAATTCGTCAAAGCTGGTACGGCGCAGAAGTTTACCAATCCTGGTTACCCTGGGGTCGGCCCTGAGTTTGTGAGTCGCCTCCCATTCCTCCCTGAGCCGCGGGTCTGCGTCAAGGAGGGTTTGCAGCTTTTTGTCCGCGTCCATTACCATGGAGCGGAACTTATACGCCTTGAAGTATTTCCCGTTAAGGCCCAGGCGTTTATGGCCGTAAAGTATCGGGCCTTTGGAATCTAGCCGCACTGCCAGGGCTATCAGAAGGAGGAAGGGCAGAATCACAAGGCCGCCCAGGATGACCAAAAACAAATCCCCAAAACGCTTGGCCGCCAGGTTCCAGAACATTTTGAGCCTGTGCCCTGTGGCAAAACCCAGGATACCGTCAAAATCCCGCACCGACATCCAGATATTGTTGATGCTGAAAAAGTCAGGAATAAGCACATTGTACCTGAACGCGGAAACCGAGTAGTTTATCATCCGCGTCATTTTCGTCTGTTCCAGACCCGGCATGGCCACAATGGCCATTCTGATCTTGTAGCGCTCCGCCAGTTCCGGCCCAAGCCGGGTATCGTGGATGATGGGTATACCCCGGTAAAAATCCCCCCTGGCAGGATCATCGTCCAGGATAAGCACCGGCTCGTAGCCCACTTTTTTGGCTTTCAGCATCCTGTCCACCACAAGCCGGCCGGTACTTCCCGCGCCGTAAACAACCGCCGGTATCCCCTTCATTTTGCTCCATTTTATGAGGTTGTGCATTATATCCCGGCATATCATCAGGATAATGTTNGAGAAAATGAAACTGAAAATAAAAGCGACATAGACCGAATCAAAACGCTCGTACTGGATATAGCGGGAAACGAGAATGCCGCCGTGGGTCAAAAAGGAAGCAATGGCAAAGCCGCGGGTTTCTTCCGCCGGGGCCAGGGCCACCCCCGGATACAGGCGCATTATCCAGAAAATAAGGACAAAAATGGGCAGATAGGGCCAGTAGGTCACAAAAGACCAAAAAGAAAAGGCCGCCCATCGGCCTATCATGATGTAATAGATTTTGACAACAAAAAAGCCCGCTCCGATAGAGAGCATTACCCCAATGAAATCCGCTATAACCATAGCGGTGGCGGTGAGGGCAGAACTGGTGCGGCGGTATCTGGCCTTAAACCAGACATCGAATTCATTCAGGGTCATTGCTATTAGAATGAACAAATTACAGAAAAATTACAAGCTATCGAAAAAACGAATTTCTGCCCCTCAGGATTATGATCAAAGAAAATAATCCTGAAATTTCACCGCTTTTATTGGAAAAATTACCGCAAGTCTCTTAAGCTTTAACTAACAGCACAGCAAGAGTGCCGGAAAGGCCGGCCATTTTGCCTGTCGCGGCGGTTGTAAAAGATTCCCGCGGCCGCGGGTTAGTCTCCGCCAGCGCGGGAACAGTCTCCTGTGGCGCAGGGACACTATCCCCAGTCGCAGGAGCAGTATCCCGTATCATGGGATCAGTCTACCATGCTNCGGGAATGGTATCCCGTATCGNGGAATCACTCTCCGGTACTGCGGGATCATTTTACGGTATAACAGGAAGCCCGTTTTTAAAACGGTAATTACAAAATCCAAAAAAGGACATTGAAAATGACCAGAAACTACATTCCGCGCAATGACGCGGCCTTTGACAAGTTCTTCAAGTACATCACGCAGTATGTTTCGCTCAAATCAAGCGGTTCGCGCCCTGAATGGGGCCATATTCCCCAGCTTGACCGCACTGCGCTGGACGATACCTACGCTACATGGTATGACGCATACAGCCTTACCTTCCAGCCGCACATCAAGTCGGTGGGAGACGAGAAAAACCGTCAAAGAAAAGACGCGGAAAAGGCTTTGCGCCATTTTGTAAACCGTTTCCTGCGCTACGAGCCGGTAACGGATGCTGACCGCACCAATATGGGGATTCCCAACCACGACACCGTTCGCTCATCGCACACGGTTGTGCATCAAACGGCGGCATTTGAAATTGACCCGGAGAAAGCCTGTGTGCTGAGGGCAAAGATACGGGTGCGCGGGGCGGAAAACACGGCAAAGCCCAGAGGTTACCACGGCGTGGATATCAGGTATGATGTGCTTGATTCGCGGCCCGCATCCATCCACGATTTGCGGCAAAGCGATTTTTCAACCCGCCCCATCCACAGGTTTTACTTCAACGAAGAAGATCGGGGCAAACGGGCCTACTTCGCCATGCGCTGGCAAAATGGGAGCGGCGTCAGGGGCCAGTGGAGCGAAATCGTGTCCGCCATTGTCCCCTGATGCCGCGATACGGAGCGTTGACACTTAAGAATTTGGGTTATATAATTGGGGCGAGGTTATGTGGATGTTTGTAAAAAAGTATTTTTGGCTTTGTATTCTTGCGGCAGCCGTTCACCTTTCCCTTCCCGCCCAGACCCACACGGCGATCCCGCTGGGGCATCCGGTGTATCATATCATCGAACAGGCCCAAATGCGCGGCTTGTTAAGGTCTATTCCCAGCGCAAGGCCGTATTCCAGGTCGCAGGTTCTTACTTTTATCACCGAAATCCTCAATGCCGACGCGGACAGGCGCTTCGGCAGCCTTACTTTGGAGGAACGCAGGATACTCCAGCAGCTCCAGCGGGAATTAAACCCGCCAAGNGACGGCCTTGATTGGGTNCGGGGCACGTATTCCGGCGAGCAAATCCGAAACGATGTCTATTTTTCCTGGGAAGTGGGGTTCGGTTCCGATATAGGGTTCGGCATAGGGGTTTTTCCCATTGCCGGCGGCTACCGTCATGGCAATACCAGCGCGCCGGGTTTTGAAGGCGCAAACCATCCAGGGTCAGGCGACACCTTTACCTCCCTTGATATGGGGGTGCTTAACCTCCACTGGAAGGGGGATTTGGGAAGGCACATGTCCTATGCGGCTTCTGTCAGCGGGAGGGTAATGAGAATCCCCCGCTCGGTGATGGGGACGTTTATAAGCGATGATTGGGAAAATTGGCACGATAACCGCCCCGGGCGTGAAAACCCCCGGCAAGTCATTTCCTTCAGTGAGCCGCACACGTATTTTCCCTTTAGCCACAGAAAGCGCTGGGACGGTTTTGTGTGGGCCACCACCGATGTCAACAACGCCGGACAACTGGCCTGGCCGGATGATATTTCCATAGGGTATACCTTTATGCCCGAGTTTGCCGCGACAGGATTGGGCGGGAATGTATTGTTCCGCGTTGCCCGCTTTGAGCGGGAATGGGGGGCCATGACAAGGAACTCAAGCCTTGTCCTTGGCGAGTCGGCTCAGGCTTTTTTGGGCATGGAATTGATAATGCAGCCTTTCCACCGGATGAAGTTTTCAGCGCTCACCGGGGTGCTTGAATATCATAATTCAGGGCTGCGCGACGGCAACCAGGCGGAAATGGTAAATATCGCGGGTACTTTTCAAAACGCCTTTTCCATCGTTATGGCGGAATTGAATTGGCAGAACCTTCATATCAGCGTGGGAAGTACCGCCGTATGGCCCAGGCGCTTTGANCTGGGTTATGTTTTTCCGTGGGCGGACAATTTCCTGTATCAGAACAACATAGGCGATTTTGACAATATGGCGGTTTTCTTTAATCTGAAGGGGCGGCATCCCGCGCTGGGAAAAGCCTGGTTTTCCTTTTTCCTGGATGAAATGGATTTTGCCACGCCCTTNTTTGAAAAAACCAGAATGATGTACGCTTTTCAGTTTGGGGCCTCACGGCACATTCCCATCCGCCGTCTGCCTTTCAGCACCATAACGATCACGTATACAAAAATCGAACCCTTCAATTATACCCACAACCGGATACAAACCCCCTGGCACGGGACTACATGGATGGAACAAAATTATGTCAATTTCGGGAGGCCCCTTGGTTCCTATCTGCCGCCCAATTCNGATGAATTCCTTATCCGTTTTGAAACGCTGCCCAACCCGCACAGCAGACTNCGCCTGCAATACCAGTTGATCCGTCATGGCGCTACGTTTGGGAACAGGGCAGTTGCCGGCAGTTCTGTTTGGTCGGAACTGGATCCCCGAACAGAGCAAAGACATGCCGCCAGAAAACACTTCCTGCGTGACGGCGCGTATCAATGGATGAATATAATCAGATTAAGAGGGGATTATTCTTTTACGGGGTCAAACATACCCATCAGGGTCTTTGCGGAAATTGGGGGGGTGTATTCTTTTTTTACGGATATCAGGGGAGAGCCAAATTCAGGAAGGTACTCTTTCAGAAGGATAGACACGCCGCAGTACCCGCGTACCCTGCGTTTTATCGCCAACATGGGAGTTCAGATTTTTCCAAAGTGATTAATAGTGAAAAGTGACGGAGAACGAAACCTGTCCTCCCGCTTTATGTGAGCCGGAATTATTTTCATTGTTATGGGATAAAATCCCGGTAATGTTTCCGCCAAACGCTATATGCAAAAGAGGCCGCCACTGTGCCGAAAGCGCCGCGATGAAGTTATGTTCCGGCGTCCCTGAAGACGCGGCAGAAGATCCGCTCCAGCTCCACACCACATCCCTGGCAGCGTTCTCGCCCCGGGACAGCCAGGAGAGTTCACCTTCAAAACTAAAAACGCTTCCCCTGAAAAACCGTGCCCCAAGCGTTAAGGCGCTTGTGTCCCTGGGAAACCCTATAAAGTGATACTGCACCCCCGTACCAGCCGCCGTTGTTCTGTTCATGTGAATGAAGCTTGAAAACGGGCTTGAGGTCATATAAAGGTAAGGCTGGGTATGAATGTATTCAAGGAAAAAGACCGCGCCCCATGAGTTAAAGGAGCGGGCAAGGTTCAAACCCGCCATGAACCCAAGGCCGTTTGGGGAGCTGTCGGCGGCAAAGTCGTTCATCACAAACTGCCCATAAACAGAAAAAGAGCGGAAGATGTTCCAGTTTGCCTCAAGTGAAAAAAAGGAACTGCTCAAGCTCTCCCTGTTTGCAGTGGAAAGCACCGAGGGAACAATATAGCGAAAATTCAGCGGGGAATTCCCGGTCATCCGTCCTTCCATTATTCCAACCGACAAAGTATTGCCGAGCATAAAATCCAGGCGGTGGAGATAAAAATAACGCTGCGTTGTCCGGAAAAAATATTCATAAGAAGGCTCGTATGCGCTGCCGTGCATGGCGTCAATTCGAAGCGGCATCTGGCTGATGAGAAGCGAATACTTGATTTGGCCTGAAAAAAAAGACAGGCGCGCGTATTCAAAATACCGGGAGCCTTGGGAAAAAGAGAGGCTTCCGGTATGCCCTGTCCCCCAGAAAAGGCGGTCACGGCCAATCTGAAAATTCCACCAAGGCCCGCCTGCCGCTGCAAAAACCCGGTGAGGAAACGTGGGATCAAGTTCCCCGTCAACATCATAATGCATATTTGTGCCGAATCTTCCCGCGCTTTCGTAATGCGGGACAATCACCGCCACAAAGGGTTCAAAATAGAGCTGAAAAATATCGGCAAAGAAAAAGCGTGCGGGGAAAGAAAACATGGGGGCGATATGAGGGTGCCGCGGATGCCAGTCAATGTCCTCATTGAATCTGGCTCTTGCTTCGACTGTGGAATGTATGTCAAGGAACGCGGAAAAAATATCACTTGTAAAAGACAAACGGGCCCGGGGGGTAAGCCTTTCCCGTATCCGCAGGTATGCTTCCTGAGCGGGGCCGGAGAAACGGGAAGAGTCAATGTCATCAAGGAAATGTTCGATTTCGGCGGGTGAAAGGGGAGGGGTAAAAGAAAGGAAGGGNCTNCCTGATTCCAGGGACAGAAAACGCAAATCTTCGAGAACCGGGTCACCGGTCAGAATCATATCAAAGGGAGAGGCGAAAATGTTTTTGGCAAGGAAGATGAAACAGAGAAAAAAAACAGGNCGTACTGTTTTCATCTTCCTGAAATTCATAACGGTTGTTAAGCCCTTTTTCGTTCGGCGACAATNCGGAGTATTTTCTCCCGAAAAGCCTCANGGGAAAACTGCTGTACGTGAGCGGTAAAGGGCGCGCGATCCCTGAACTGTTCTTCGCGGGATTCAAACTGTTCGATGGCGCGTATAAGTGAAGCGGGGGTTTGCTCGTCAAAGAAAATGCCTGTTACGTTTTCTTTTACCGTATCAAGAACGCCGCCTTTTCTGAAAGCTATGACCGGGCAGCCTGCGGCATTGGCTTCTACCGGAATAATGCCAAAGTCCTCAATACCGGGGAAAAGCAGGGCACGGGCGGAAGCGTACAGTTCCCGCACTTTTTCATCGGAAATCCGGCCGGTAAAAGTTACCGCGCCATTTTTTTCATACTTCCGCCTTTCCGCCGCTTTTGCTCCGGCCCCCGCTACCACAAGTTTACGCCCGCATGCGATACAGGCTTCTATAGCCGCATCCGCCCGCTTATATCCTGCGAGCTGGCCAAAAAAAAGGTAAAAATCTTTTGGGCGGCGCTCAACGGAAATGAACTTGTCAATATCCACCGGAGGGTAAACAACAGCCGCCTCCCGGTTATAATAACGCCTGATGCGTTTGGCCACATAATCAGAATTGGCGATGAAAAGATCCACCATGTTTGCGGAGTTTACATCCCATACGCGCAGGCCCGGAATAAAACGCTTCATAAAAAANCGCGTTAAATAATTGGCCTTCCTGAAATACTCGTGNTACATATCCCAAAGGTAACGCATGGGGCTGTGGCAATAACAAATATGGTATGCGTCAGGATTTGGCACAACTCCCTTGGCCGGGCCTGATTCGCTTGAAATCACCAAATCATAATCCTGCAAATTAAAATCACAAAGGGCATTCGGCATTAGAGGCATATACTTTTGATACATTCTTTTCGCGAAAGGGAGCTTTTGTATGTATGAAGTATGTACGTTATGGCTTGTTATGTCTGCCGGCATTGAATCGGGATCATAGACATGGGTAAAAATATCAGCGCCGGGAAATAACTCAAGCAATGCCTTGAGAACTTTTTCCCCGCCGCGCATATTGACCAGCCAGTAATGAACAATAGCGACTTTCATCTTTTAGGGCACCATATTCTCAAGCATAATTGAAGCGGTTTTTTGAAAAGTGTATTTTGAAAGCAGATGTTCTGGAAGAGCTATCGTTTTAACGCACTTTTCAACAAGAAGTTCCAGCAATTTTTTCTTNAGGTCATCTGAATCGCCTGAACGAAAAAACACAACCGGAAAGCCGTCATATATTTCCTTAAAAGCCGGAATGTCAGAAATCAGGGCCTGTGTGCCAAGTACCATCGCCTCAAGCGGTGGAAGGCCGAAACCTTCGTAACGTGACGGCTGCACCAGGAGAGCGGCGGAAGAAAGATACTCGACAAGTTTTTCATTTGAAATATAGCCGGTAAAAAACGCCGTGTCAGGGCTAAGGGAGTCGAGCTTTTTCAAAAATGAATTATCGGAAGACCTCAAATTGTTTCTTCTCCCGATAATGACAAGCTGATGCTCAAGGCCTTCGGCCCTGGCAAGCAAAAACGCATCAAGAAGGCAGTCAAGCCCTTTGTGCTTTTTTATGTTGCCGATAAAAACAATGGTTTTCCTTTTTTCTTTTCCGTTTTTTTTCTGTTTCTGTATCCAGGGTTGAATAGCATTGTAGGTAACCGTTACCGGAACAGAACCGCGGGAATAATGTTCAATTCTTGATTTGGAAAATTCGGAAACCGTAAATATTTTTTTTGAGCGTGAAAATGCCCTGCGGTAAAAAACCATCCGCATCGCAAGGCCCATTTTGGAAACAATTTCAGGCATATCGGGAAAAATAATATCGTGTATTGTGGTGTATACCGGAACCTTGATGCCGCCCGGTATATTAAAATATGGGGAGAGAAATAAATCGCTTTTATTGATTTTTGCAAGGTGCTTTTTGGGAAAGAAAAATAATTCTATAAGCGAAAAAGGTCTGCGCCGGTAATCCAAAACTTCAACGTTTTTGCGGCCTGAAATAAAGGATTCAAGCTTTGCCGGATTACCAATTAAATAGAAAAAATTATTTGAATTAAGAAAATAGGGGAGGCAGCCCTGAATGTATACGCCAATCCCGCTAAAATCAAGATGGCGGCAATCTATTGCAATAGTCATATAATATTCCCGTCTGTCTAAAAAATTTTGNAGTCAATGCTGAAAACCAACAGAAAATGTAGCCTGTCCGCCAATTTGATTATTATTGGAAATATGGTTATTGTTAAGCGAAATAATCCCCGTAATGTTGGCTCCAAGTGTAAGCCGGGGATACGGCCGCCAGCCGGAACCAATGGAAAAAATAAATTTATTCTCTGTTATCCCTGTGGGGGTTCTTCTGTTTATTGCAGGCTCTCCGCTTTCCCAATCCCACGTAACGCCGTTTGTCGCGCTGTTATTGTTGAACTGTCCGCTTGCAATCCACGAAAAACTTCCGTAAAAGTTTAATATGTTTCTGTAAAAAAAAGTAGTTCCCAGCGTTAACGCAATTGTATCACGCGGGTAGCCAATGAAATAATAATTTCCCAGGCGATCCATTTGTATAAAACTTGCAAATGGCGTAGACAATATACTCAAATAAGGATCGGTATAAATAAATTCAATGAAAGACACGCTCCCCCAGTTTCTGAAAGAATGTGCGTATTGAATTCCGGCCATCCATCCCATAGCATTGGGGTGCCCGTCTGTTTCACCCGGCAAAGTAAATTCATTCATGGAAAACTGCCCGTAAACAGCAAAGTTTCTGGTGATATTCCAGTTTATTTCAACTGACGCAAAGGAACCGACCATGTGGCCTTCATCTGCTCCCCATGTCGGGAAATCTTCCCACGCGAACAAACCATGAAAAAACATCAGCGGGTTAAGGTATCTTAATTCAAATGGGGAATCCCCTACCATTATACCTTCCATCAAGCCAATGCTGACCCTGTTGAATAATCTGAAATCCAGACGGCGCAAATAAAAGTAGCGCTGCAACGTAGTGCGGTTTGTATTAATATAGTTAATATTATTTTCCCACCGCTCATCATCATTGAACAATCTGGGGGTTAACCTGAGAGGCAATTGGGTGACCATAACCGAATACTTCACTGTGGAGGAAAAAAGGGATAGGCGCGCAAAATCAAAGTGGGGTGAATTGTCAGAGAACGTCAGGCTTCCTGTGTGGCTGGTTCCCCAGAAAAGGCGGTCACGGCCAATTTGGAAATTCCACCAATCACCCCCGGCAGCCGCAAAAGCACGTGCTACCGCCTCATGGTTCATGTGCCCGTATTCAATGGGAAAATTGGTATTGAAATTCCCCCTGACATATTCAGCGGCAGTCATGCTAAAAACAGGTTCCAGGTATAGTTGTATCCTGTTGACAAATGAAGCGCGGATTGGCACAGAAATAAAAGGAGTGACATGCTGATAACGCGGAAACCATGAAATATCGGAATTAAAGCGTGTCCGTGCTTCTAAAACTGTGTTAATATTGAACAGAAGGGAAAAGCTTTCATCCGCGTATGAAATGCGCGAAACAGGAGCAAGTCTGCTGCGCGCGCGGTAATAAGCCTCTCTGGCGCTTTGAGAAAGGTCTGTCTCGTTAATTGAATCAAGGAATTTTTCGATTTCAGCCGGGGCAAGCGGAGGGGCAAAAGAAAGAAAAGGCCTGCCGGATTTCAGCGACAGGAAGCGCAAATCTTCCAAAACAGGATCGCCAGAGAGGATCATGTCAAAGGAAAAAAGGGAAAGTGGTAAAATGAAAAACAGTATACAAATAAAAAATGTTTTCATGCTGATTAATATTGGAAACTGACAGAAAATGAAGTCTGTCCGCCTAAAGCCCTGGCTCCGGAAACATGGTTATTGTTATGCGCCACAATACCCGTAACTTCCGCGTTTAAGGCAAGCCAAGGCAATGGCCTCCACCCCGCCCCGACAGAAAGAATAAATTTATGTTCAGCGACCCCCGATGGCGTAGTTTCATCCGAAGCTTCAGGTGACCTCTGCCAATTCCAGATTACGCGGTTGAATTTATTGTGCTCGCCGGTCGCAATCCAGGAAAAGTTGCTGAAAAAATTTAACGTGCCTGAGTTGAAAAAGTTCGCTCCAAAAGTCAGGGCAATGGTATCACGCTGAAANCCAATATGNTAAACTTGCCCATAACGGTTTTGCTGTATAAAACTTGCAAAAGGCGAGGAGAGTATACCCAGGTAAGGATCCGTATAAATAAATTCAAGGAAAAAGATTGACGCCCATGTGTTAAATGAGCGGGCAAGCTGAATGCCGACCATGTAGCCAAGAGCGTTTGGCGGCTGGTTTGGATCGCTTCTCCTCTCGCCCGGTGTGGCAAATTCGTTCATGACAAACTGCCCGTAAANNGCGATATTTCTGGCGATATTCCAGTTAATTTCAANGGAAAAAATNGAACCGGTTACATCATTGCCGTCACGATGATTTCTCCAACGTTCGCCNTCGAAGGGAGGATCCCACCGGTCATAATATTCCCAGGAAAATAGCGAATGAAAAATCATTAATGGAGTAAGGTATCTTAATTCGATTGAGGAATTCCCAACCATCACACCTTCCATAATACCAATGCTGACCCTGTTGAATAATGTAAAATCAATACGNTGGAGNTAAAAGTAGCGTTGATTTGAGCGTGTTAAGTTGGAAGGATTNTCCCACCAGGCGGGATNATATCCGTCCATGNTGGTATTAAAGAGATTGCGGGTTAACCTCAACGGCATTTGGTTAATGATGAGGGAATATTTAAACATAGGCGCGAAAACAGAAAAGCGCGCAAAAGTGAACTGCTGTGAATTATCAGAGAACATAAGGCTTCCCATACGGCCTGTTCCCCAGAAAAGGCGGTCGCGGCCTATCTGGAAATTCCACCAATCGCCGCCGGCAGCCGCGAAAGCCCTTAAAGGCATGGTTTCTTCATACGTATCATAACTTGTAGGTATGTTTAAATCAAAAGTATCCAGACGGTATTCAGTNGGCCGCATGGTCACCGATGGTTCAATGTGAAACTGCAAATTATCCGCGAAAAAAANCCGCACAGGAAAAGCAAGGAAAGGTGCAATATTCGGATTTTGCGGATATTCATCGACATCNGAATTAAACCTTGNCCTTGCTTTTATCGTAGAGTTTATATTGAAAAATGCTGTAAAAACGCCATGTGATGTTGATAAATTTGCCTGGGGTGTAAGCCTNCTGCGAAGGCGGTGAAAAGCTTCCCTTGCAGGCGCGGAAAGGAGCTCTTCGTCTATGGTATCAAGAAAATTTCTGATTTCAGCCGGGGCGAGGGGAGGGGAGAATGAAAGAAATGGCCGCCCGGAACTGAGTGACAAAAAGCGCAGATCTTCAAGAACCGGGTCCCCTACCAATATCATATCAAAAAGTGCCGAGCGCTGCGCGTCCTGTGAGAAAATATTGCCAACAGTGAACAGGAAAAATAACAGGATAATTATCTGTATTTTTCTCATATTCAAAAACCTCCGGTTTCTAATTATAAAATTTTATTCCGCCGTCTTTATTTCTGCTTTTTCGCACCATATAAAGCTTTGCCATTTTTTTGCCCATAGAGATCAGGCGGTTAAAGAAACCAAAAAG
>JGI24694J35173_10002094_pt1 | contig 16797 bp, 15 predicted proteins | sample TergutCo191P1_FD_35173 | JGI IMG/M metagenome (IMG submission 35173) | reverse complement strand
CGATCCCTTTACGCGCGTTCGGCACACGGGGATGTACGATTCGCGCTTCGACACGGAGTCGCTCAGGCGGATAAGCCTGGCTGGGGACGGGGAATGGATCATGGCACCCTCGGCGGATGCCTTCGCGGCGGCCTTCGCGCAGATTGACGAGCAGGAGCTTGTTGTTTTGCGGCGCGGCACCGTTACGCGGAATAATTACCTGCACTCGCTGTTTCTGTCGCTGGCACTAGGACTGATCGCCGGCACACGTTTCGTCAGGCGGTTTTTTCTGGGGGCCTGGCTGTGAGCTTGGGCTTTCGATCGCGTTTCCCAGCTAGGCTCAAAGGGGTGTTAATGCCCCTTTTGAGCCACTATAACCCGTTCCCTGCCAGTAAGATCCTGATGGGTTTGTATGTCCGTAAACCCCGCATTTTCAAGCAACAAGGCAATTTCATCCATTTGACGCGGATCCGCTTCCAGCATCAGGGTGCCGCTAGGGGACAGGAACCCTGGTGCGTCTAGGATTATGTTTCTGATTAGATCCAACCCGTCATCACCGCCATCCAGGGCAAGGGCCGGTTCGGCGCGGACCTCGGGTGAAAGGCCTGGGATTTCCCCCGCTGGGACATAGGGAGGATTGCTTGTGATTAGGTGGAACAGGGGTTTCGAATCCACCCTAAAAGCATCAAAAAGATTGCCGCAAAGAAAGGTAATATGCCCTTGCGGCAGTAATCGCGTGGCGTTGGTTTTTGCGATCTCTAGGACTTTGGGGGAAATATCCGTGGCCCAGACTTCCAGTTCGGGCATTTGGTGTTTGACGGCAATGGCCACCGCCCCAGATCCGGTGCATAGATCGAGCACTCGCAAAGGTTGCCTAGTCGCCGGCAAGCGGGCAAGTGCCACCTCCACCAATGTTTCCGTGTCGGGGCGCGGCACCAGGACGCTTTGATTCACCAGGAATTCAAGCCCGTAGAATTCCTTCCTGCCAAGAATATACGCAACACATTCCCCGCCGACCCGCCGCCTTATAAGCCAGTCGAAGGCGACACGCGAAGTTTCCCCAAGCGGATCGCCGGCAGCAACAAGCAACAAGGAACGGTTTATGCCAAGAACCTCGGCAAGAAGCAGGGAGGCATCCAAGGTAGGGTTTTCGATCCCCGCCGCCGCCAGGCTGGCTTTTCCTGCGGCAAGGGCTTCACGAATTGTCATTGCGAACGGGCGGTTATGGGACGGGCGACTACGATGCGGCCTCGGAACTGGAACTGCGCAGCAGTTCCTCCTGGGCCGAAAGTTTCAGCGCGTCAAAAACCTCCCCCGCTTCGCCTTCCATTATGCGGTCCAGCTTGTAAAGGGTAAGTCCAATGCGATGATCGGTTACGCGATTATCGGGGAAATTATAGGTCCTAATGCGCTCGGAACGGTCGCCCGAACCAACCTGGGTTTTACGCGCCTCCGCCCGTTCCGCCTGGGCCCTCGCCGCCTCCATTTCGTAGACACGCGAGCGCAGTATGCGCATGGCCTTGGCCTTGTTCTTGATCTGGCTCTTCTCGTCCTGGCAATGAACGGTTACCCCAGTGGGCAAGTGGGTTATACGAACCGCAGAATCCGTCGTGTTTACGCTTTGTCCCCCTGGACCACCAGCCCTCATCACATCAATACGAAGATCGTCTTGTTTGATATCCACCTCGGTCTCGTCCGCCTCGGGCAACACCGCCACCGTCACCGCCGAGGTGTGGATCCTGCCAGATGTCTCCGTAGCAGGAACCCGCTGCACACGATGAACGCCAGACTCGTAACGAAGGTTTTCGTACACATTGTTACCGCTAATAGAAAAAACAATTTCCTTTATGCCGCCAAGCTCGGTTTCGTTGGAATTCATTATCTCGAATTTCCAACCCTTCGTTTCGGCGAAACGGGAGTACAGGCGATAAAGGTCCGCGGCAAACAACGCGGCCTCGTCCCCGCCAGTTCCAGCCCTTATTTCCATGATAATGTTCTTTTCGTCCAAGGGGTCTTTGGGAACCAGAAGCAGCTTTAGCTTGTCCTCGGAAGCGCGCAACCTGATTTCCAGTTCCCGCAATTCCTCCCTGGCAAGCTCCCGCATCCCAGGATCCTTTTCCTCTTGGACAATGGCCTTTGCCTCGTCAAGTTGCTTCGCCAAATCATCGATTTCATTCCGCACCATAACGACTTCGTTAAGCTGCGAATATTCTCTCATGGTATCCCGATAACGTTTCTGATCCTTTGTCAGATCGGAATCCTGTATCAGCAGGGATAGTTCCTCGTAGCGTTTAAGCATGGAAGTGAGTCGTTCGTTCATCGTAACCTCGCAGTAGTTGTCAAGAAGCCTTGTCCATGGTTTCGGCATTTCCCGCAGGAAAGACAATGTTAAACACGGTACCCTTGCCAAATTCGGTTTGCAACTTTATCGTGCCATTGGCATTGCGTACCCAATCCCTAACCAAGTTAAGACCGATACCACGCCCGGCATGCATCCCCTCATCGTCGGCTGTGCTGAACCCTGGCGAGAAAATCGCGTTAAGCAAACGATTCCTGTCGCTGGCATCCTCTTCCCCAATCAGGTTCAGCCCAATGGCCTTCTTGCGAATTTTGTCAAAGTCAATCCCTTTGCCATCGTCGCCAAGCTTAATGTGAATGTTTTCGGCGGTTCGCCTAATGGAAAGCCGTATCGTTCCGGTTTCGCTTTTCCCGCTCGAAACGCGATCCTCGGGGGTCTCCACGCCATGCACCACGGAGTTGCGGACAAGCTGCATCAGCACTTCCTTCATCACTCGCCTGGGTCCTCTTTCCAGGGCCTCAGGATCCACATCCGAGGCAACAAACCTTACCTTTTTTTCCGTGTCGGCGGCAACCTTTTCCGCAGTCTTACTAAGCGATTCCAGAAAGAGGCTTTCTTGCGACTTCACGCGAGTCGCGCCGCCAGTCTTGAACGCGCTTATCTTTTCAAGCATGACCTTGAACCCTTCGTTCTCTTGTACAAGCCGCTCGATCTCTATTGTCAGGGTAAGCATATCATCGAAAGGCACATCGCCTTCAATGTTCCTAAGTCTCTTTATCTCCGATTCCACCTCGTGCACCTTGGAACCAAAGGTCCTAAGCCCCAACGTCACGGCGTTAGACTTTATCGAATGGACCGACTGGTACACGTCCACCAGTATCTCGTGATTAGACATGTTGCTATCACCAAGAATGTTGTCCACGCGACCGAACTCGTGTCGAACATCCTCTTGAAAAGCTTTGAACGTGACGGGATCCACCTGCAAAAGTTCGAAGAGATTGCTCATCTCTTCCTGTCGCTTCCTTTCTTCCCTTTGAAGCCGCTCCTGCAATTCGGCGTTCACGGTTATGTCGTAAATAGTCGCGAGAATGAAGGTCTCACCTTTGCCGACATCAACCGTAATAAATTCGCAACGGAATATCTTTCGCACGCCAGAGGGATCCACGTAGCGCAACTCGTTGAGCGGGTTGATTTCCTGCAATGTCATCTGATCGAACGCACGGTCAAAGACCATCCCAAGATAATCCTTAATCGCGTCCAGCTCCTTGGAGGCAAGCGAGGTCTTCAAAAGGTCAATAAAACATTTCCCCTTAAGATCGCTGTCGGATAGAACCTCTTCCAGGAACCGCGAATAATTATCCTGTATTATGTAGTCGCGACCCATAAAGAAAATGCCGATTTTAAGGCTGTCCCGCATCGCGGCAACCTCGTCGCGTTCGGCAAGATGTGTCATGTCAAGCATGGCAATAAGTGTGTTGCCCCTGGTCCCCCCTAGCATACCACTGGAAACGACCTTGAAGTAACGCTTTTGCTTATAGAGTGTAAACTCCCAGTTTTCCTCGTACAGCTCCCGCCGACCCAACATATTGTACGCGAAAAGTTTAAGTTCCATACTGGGAAAAAGATCGATAAAAGGCCGTCCCCTGGTCAGTTCAGGGTTTTCGATACGGGCCAGGTCCGACAGGGGTTTGCTTATGTATATAATCTTGTTCGAACTGTCCAACATCGCAAGGTAATCCTTGGTCGTGGACAGGTAGGTCCTGAAAGAGTTCGCCTCGTTGGTTGCCTTGCTAAGACTGCTAGTGGTGCCTCTTGTAAGGACAAGAAGGAAAAAGCAACTTGTCATAAATATGAAGAAAATGCCCAACAGCCCAGCAAGTAGAATGTCATGCCCCGCAACTGGAAAGCCCAGTAAGTATAGCACCAGGATTGTACCTATCTGCAAAAGCATATAAACCAATGTCTGTGGGAAATTGGTATACATACAGCTAATTGCACAGATAAAAAGGCAGGCAAGCAGGTAGAAATAGGCATGTTGTTCGTTGGTGGCCAGTACAGCGGAATTAAGCACGAACAAGACAAAGGGAACAAAAAACGCCAGCTTGGAAAAATCCTTTATCGCCTTAAAGGAAAATACCAATAACACCATTACTATAGTGGCAAACAACACGCTCCCAGCTACGGTTGCCCCATGACCTTCCATGGCACCAAAAACGGAAACGAAGCTCAAAAATACAGTCATTACAACTGCGGCCGTATTGGCAACTATGTAACGCCCAGCATTCGTGATTTTGTTCATTTCCATAATTTACATAACCTCGCTGTAGTTATCAGGAAGCCTTGTCCATAGCTTCGGCAACTTCGGCATCTCCCATAGGGAACATAATGTTAAACACCGTACCCTTGCCAAATTCGGTCTGCAATTTGATGGTGCCTTTAGCGTCGCGCACACGATCCCTAACCAGATTCAGGCCGATACCTCGGCCTCCGTGAAGCCCCTCCTCGTCATCGGCGGTACTAAACCCGGGGGCAAATATGGCCTTGAGCAACTGGTTTTTGTTGTCCGCCTCATCCTCTTTGACAAGGTTCATTCGCACAGCTTTCTCGCGAATTTTCTCAAAGTCGATACCTCGCCCATCATCCCCCAACTTGATGAGTATCGTTTGATCGGATTGTTTGATAGAAAGCCGTATTGTCCCAGTCTCGATCTTTCCCTTTGAAGCACGCTCCTCGGGAGGTTCCACACCGTGCACAACCGAGTTACGGATCAATTGCATCAGCACTTCCTTCATAACACGCCTAGGACCTTTTTCTATGGCCTCGGGATCTATATCCGCCGCAACAAACCGAACCTTTTTTTCCAGGTCTGTCGCGGCCTTGTCTGCGGCGTTGCTCAGCGATTCTATAAGAAGGCTTTCGTTCGACTTGGTCTGCACATCGCCATCGACCCTAAACGAATTTATTCTCTCCAGTACGACACCGAAACCTTCGTTCTCCTTGACAAGTCTTTCTATCTCTATGGTCAGGTGCAGCATGTCATCGAAAGGCACCTCCCCTTCATAATCCCGAAGCCTCTTTATTTCCGATTCAACCTCATGCACTTTGGACCCAAAATTCTTAAGCCCAAGGGTTACGGCATTGGACTTTATCGCGTGAACCGACTGGTACACCTCCACCAGTATTTCCTGGTTGGACAGTTTGCCATTACCAAGAATACGATCAACGCGACTGAATTCGTATTCAACGTCTTCCTGAAAAGCCTTGAAAGTGGCAGGCTCCACCTGAAGCAATTCAAAAAGATTGCTCATCTCCTCCTGCCGCTTCCTTTCTTCTTTTTGGAGCCGCTCCTGCAGTTCAACCTTGGCGGTAACATCGTAGATCGTTACCAGAATAAGGCTGTCTTCCGCTCCCAATTCAACCGTCAGGAAGGTGCAGTGGAATATTTTCTTTTGGCCTTCGGGATCCACATACTGCAACTCATTAAGCGGGTTTATTTCCTGTAGCGTGGACTGATCAAAGGTTCGATCAAAGACCATCTCAAAGTAGTCCTTGACGGCATCCAGCTCCTTGGTTGTCACAGAAGCTCCCACAATATCGGTAAAGCATTTTCCCTTAAGATCACCATCCGCCAATAGCTCTTCCAGGTACCGCGAGTAATTGTCCTGTATACGGAACTCCCGATCCATAAAGAATATGCCGATTTTCAGACTGTCCTTCATGGCGGCAATTTCGTCCCTTTCCGCCAGGTGGGTCATGTCGAGCATGGTAACAAGGTTCCCACCCTGGCTACCCTCAACAATGCCGCTGGAAACCGCCTTAAAATAGCGTTTTTGCCTGTAAAGGGTAAATTCCCAGTTGTCCTCGTGCAGTTCCCTTCGGCCCAGCATCTTGTACGCAAAAAGCCTAAGTTCCCTATTGGGAAACAGATCGATGAAAGGCCGCCCCTTGGTCAGTTCCGGTTCTTCAATACGAGCCAGATTCGACATAGGCTTGCTCACATAGACAATCCTGTTCGAACTGTCAAGCATTGCAAGATAGTTCTGCGTGGTAGCCAGGTAGGTCCTAAAGGAATTTGCCTCTTCAGAAACTTTTTTCAAGTCAATCGTGGCGGTTTTGGCAATGACGATAAGGAAAACACAGCATGACAAGAAAATGAAAGATATACCCAGCAGTGCAGTCAAGGATACGTCGTACCCCGCAATCGGAAAACCTAATACATATAGCACCGCGATTAAAGCAGTCTGTAAAATGATATAAAGCAGGGTTTGGACAAAGTTGGTATACAGACAGCTGATAGCACAGATAAAAAAGCAGGCAAGCAAATAAAAATAGGAATGCTGCACGTTCGAAGACAATGCTATGGAATTGAGCGCGAACAGCACAAGAGGAATAAACAACGCCAATTTGGAAAAATCGTTTGTGGCCTTTAGGACAAATACCAAAAGAAGAAAAGCTGTCGGCACGATAGCCAGCATCGTGCTTTCGGCCGCGGTTATTCCATTCCCACCGCCTACGACATCCATAAGGGAAATTCCGCCCAGAAATATAGTCATTACAATCGCGAACGTATTCGCAACTATGTAACGCTTTAGGGCCTTAGCCTTGACCTTCTTCGTCCCCATGATTTCAGTACTCCTGATACGTCAGATTATCCACCGCAACAACTTGTACTGCCCCTGGAACCACCTCAAAGGTGATATTGGTATCCATCAGGTATTCACTGTCCGTTTGTATCCACATGGGTTTGTCCGAACGAATTTCCACTTTTTTAGCCTTCACGCGAACACAACCGGAAGACAATTTCCCCCGGGAGAACTTCCTGAAATTTATTAACGTCGCCAGTACGCTGGCAGACTTAAATAGCACCACATCAATAAGGCCATCATCCAATTTTACTTCAGCCAGGCCCGTTTTCTTTCTACCAAAATGCGGCCCGTTGACTATATTGACAAGGCTGTAAGCCCCGCTATAGTCCTTGTCGTCTATCGTAATCTTGTACTGACAGGCAACTATGTTTCTATCAAAGATGAAAGAAAAGCCCGTGAAAAAACGCCGCAGATTGCCCAGTCTTCTTGCAATCTTCGAATCGCTAAAATCCCCTATCCTCATGGCCACCGCAGGGGCAAAACCCACGGAGCAACCGGAGATGGCATAGGTATTGCCGACCTCGATCACGTCCGTTGGAACAACCGGAGCCGACGTAATAGAGGCGATATTTTTGAAGGCTTCCACCTTGCCTTCCCCAAAGGAACGAATGAAGGTATTTACCCCATGTGGTAAAACCCCAAGTTCCATATTGGGCTGCCCGACAATAGCGTTCAGGCAATCAAAAAGAATACTGTCCCCACCCACGGCGTAGACACGCACGGTGTCGCCGTCAGCCTCGTCCACCTGCTTCTGCACGAGACCGACGGCTTCTCTAGGAAACTTTGAAACCACCGTGGTGAAATTCGGCTTTTCCTGGGTTCTGAAGTGCTGTCCGATAATGTCAAGAAGACCGTCCATTCTCCATTGCTGTCCAGAGAACGCATTGGGATCTATAATAAAAACATGCTTCATCGGATGTCCTTCGTAATAACCAGCACCTGCTAACCTTCCGCCTTCTCCATATCCGCCAGCAGAAAAAAGGCATCATCACCATGTTTAAAGGAAATACAGAGTATCCTTGTGGTTTTACCCGGCCAGGCAAACCTGTGATCCTTTCCCTTTACGACCGTGGGAAGCGAGATTACGATCTGCTCGCCACCATCGACATGCTGCTTGATGTTCCCGGCAACGATGTTGACTATCTCGCCTATGGCATCGACGACATCATCGTCCAGCTCTTCATGCGGGGTCCCGACAAGCGTATCGGTTATTTTCAAAGCAAAGTTTTTTTGCATGGATATGACAACCGCGCCCCGGACAGCACCCGAAAGCCCGATTACAGCAGAGATATCCCTTTCGAAATCCAAGGTCCGACCCGAGAAATGCGGGTTGCCCGCGACAAGATCAAAACCAACGAAGTCCTTGAAAGTGTGAAGCGTGGACTTCACAAAAGGTTTCACATAGAGCTCCAGTACATCCATGATAGTTTACCTCCTCAACAAGCTGCTAAATTGCGGCAGTTTGGCTATTTTTTCCCTAAAGGTATCCGAGCTAATCGGCTTGGTTATGTAGTCGGTGGCCCCGTTCTTCAAGGCCTCAATAACGTTGAATTTGGCAGACTCACTTGTGACCATAACGATAGGCAGACTTTTGTATTTGTCCATGGCCCTAACCGCCTTCAAGAAATCGATTCCCGATAACTTGGGCATATTCCAGTCGAGTAGCACCAGATCAACAGAGAACGCATCCAAAAGCGCCAGCGCTTCTTCGCCGTTACTGGCTTCGACAAACGTAAAAGGTATTCCTATCCCAGTAAACACGCCCTTGACCGTGTTTCTCATTATTCTGGAATCATCGACGATAAGGATTGTCATGGCTCAATCTCCTCTTTCACCATTATACACCGCGTTTAAGAAAAAGCGCAACATAAAAGTGCGCATTTACAAAAAACCTTCCATGCCAAGAGCCATTACCGCCAGTATACCAAGTGCGGTCCCAAGAATACTAAGGGCAATACCTATAATGCAGAGAATTCCGAAAAATTTCCATAAGGATTTGTTGTTTTTGAAAGCGAGTTCCAAATCCCGAGCCTCGCCAGTCCTGGAATAGCTGCGGATTTTCCCACCAAACCTATAGGCAAAAAGTGAAGGAAGAAAAATGCACAGCCCTATTGCGGCATAAAACACCCCCCACCATATCCCTATTCCAAGGATTAGCTCAGAAAACCCAAAACCCAACATCCCGTCCCATAGTTCCTCCATCACTGGCAGAAAGAAAAACAGGCCGCCAATAACTATGATCGCGGAATAAACGATACCAAGAACACCTATAAAGCGAAGCCAGGGGGAGGCACCGTTCAGGTAGGCAAGCATTGTATCCGTAAGTTCCCGGTTGTTAGCCTTTGGCTTTTCCAGGGTGGAAGGCACCTCATACTCGTAATTCAGATTCGTCAAGTCGGACCTCCTGACATGTCATATGATACATCAAATTGGCAGTTTTTTGCAAGAAAGCACCAAGCTAGTATTAATCCTGCGCCATGCGAAAAAGCCTTACGAATTCGTCTGGGCTTATGTCAACTGCCCCCAGATCGTTTTTATAATCCAACGGCATCCCCAAATCGAAGAAGGCAAACCCTTGTTCCTGCAAGTAGCGTGTGGTCAGGATAAGCTGAACCGTACCGCAATTGCCTTCGTCGTAGTACCCGGAATAGGACGTGTAGACCCTGCCAACCTTGATCCCGAATTCCCCGGCAACCAGTTTTCCGTCACGGTAAAGGGCGAACGACATTGGATGCACACCACGAATCCCCTGCCGCCTTATCTCCCTGATTGCGGCAACCAAGGGCGGGGTCAGCCATTCGTCGCCGTGGATCTCTATGCAGCGATCCATGATAAGGTCGAAGTCCACATCCGGGCGCAACTCGTAACGCCCCAGGTATCGTTTCACCGATTTCTTTACGTGAAGGTTCTCGAAGAACAAGGCGGAGCGAACCAGGTGCAGTTTCGGAAGTGGCAGGTAAAACGTTCCAACATAGTCGCCCGACTCGGAAGGCTCGTCTCCCTGGTCGCCAAACTTTCCTGACATCACAAGAAACCCGGCTTCCATAAGCCTGGCTATAAAATCGGGGTCAAAATCAAACGAGACGCAAAATTCCCCGTTATAGTCTGTTTCAAGCATGCCATCCACAATCTCATGTGGATCATCTTCTGGCAGAATGACAAGGAACCCAGTTTCTGTATAACGCAAGAGCCTCTCCCGCCCTTGGGGATTCCCCCAAGGACACTTCAGTCTTTCAAGCCCTTGACCCTACCCCGCCGATTTGCGCCCGCGCTTGACCGCTGGTTGTGCCTTGGCAGCCGCAGGCTTTGCCTTCGCCTTCGAAGCCGGCTCTTTTGCAGCATCCTTTTTCGCAGGGGCCGCTTTACCGGCAGCAGGCTTCTTCGCTGCGGCTTTTTTTCCAGCGTCGGGATCCTTCTGGAACTTGGAAATCTTTTTTACCATATCCATCAGTTTTTTGTCCTGGGCTGCTTCGAGAAGATCCCAATCCATTTGCATTTTCAACCAGTATTCGGGATTCGTGTTAAAATATCTTGCGAGCCTAAGCGCGACGGGTACCGAAATCCTGGTTTTTCCAGTGGCAACCAGCCGCGCGGCGGACTGGCTTAGGGAAATGTCCTTTGAAAGCTTCAGGATGGAAATATTATGCTTTTCCAACATGTTCGAAAGGAACTCCCCAGGGGACTGTACGATTTTAGACATAGATTCTCCTTTTTTGTAACGGACTGCCTATCAGCCGTTCCCAAAATTAAATGGACTTTTACAACCGCATTCGTAAATGCATTACAACTTTACGAAGCAGCATTTAAACATGGTAGCAGAAAATGAACACCGCGTCTAGCAAAAAACATACCATTGGCGAAAAAAATGACCCCAGACCCAAAAAAATCGATCGTTATGGTGCCATTTACCCCACCTAGGCAAAATGCTATGCTGTAATAATGTCTGATAAACGTCCTCCCTTATATCTAATCGACGCATACGGTCTTATTTACCGTTCGTACTTCGCTTTTTTGACGCGCCCCCTGCGGAACAGCGCGGGAAAAAATGTCTCTGCGCTTTTTGGCTTTGCCCGTACCATTATCAGCCTTTTGAATGAAGGTGCGCCTGTGGCAACCTCCGGTGACAAAGCCGGCGAGGAATTATCCGTTTCAAACAAACCGCTGGCCCTTTTGGCCGCCATTTTCGATTCACGGGTTCCTACGTTCAGGCACAAAATGTATAGCGAATACAAGGCCACGCGGCAGAAAACGCCCGAGGACCTTCATGCACAGGTTCCGCTGGCAGATGAATTCCTTGCAACATTGGGTATTGCCAGCCTGCGGGTGGATGGTTACGAGGCTGACGATATAATCGCAACACTGGCAAAAAAATGCGCGGATGAAAAACGGCAATGCTATATCATTTCCTCGGACAAGGATCTTTTGCAACTGGTGGGTGATGGTGTTTACGCCATGCGTCCGGTGAAAGCGGTAAGGGGCGAAGCTCCCTCACAAACCACCAGCTGGGATATTATAGGGCCTTCGCAGGTGAAAGCCGAGTGGGGGCTTATGCCAGAAAAGATACTCGACCTGCTTTCCCTTTGCGGGGACGCTTCCGACAATATCCCAGGCGTAAAGGGGATTGGGGAAAAAACCGCCGTGGAGCTTATATCCCGCTACGGTTCGCTGGATGGAATTTACCAGAACATTGCCAGCATTACCGGGGCAAGGGGCAAAAAGCTTGCCGAAGGAAAGGAAAGCGCTTACTTTTCGCAATCACTGATAAAGCTGGAGACCGCAGTCCCTCTGCCCATTACGGAACTGGCCGAACTTTCCTCGCAAAACCTTAACCGCCAGGCGGCGGCGCGGGTGCTGTTCCGCGAGGGCATACGCCAAAGCGCAAAGCAGCTTGATCCGGAGGTCGGTGCGGCATCGGCGGAAGCAACGGGAGCGGACAAGGAGGCCAAACAAACCAGCGAACAACAGGAGTCTTCTATACATACGACCTACTCCACCGACAAATCCCTGTTTGGCAACGGCGAATACAAGACCATCCTGGACATTTCGGAACTGGAAGCGGTTTTATTGGAAGCGAAAAAGCAGAAGCTAATCGCCATAGACTTTGAGACCGATTCGCTTGACGCATGGAACTCCAAGCCCATTGGTATTTCGCTGGCGTTGAGACCCAAGGAGGCATACTATGTGCCTCTTGCCCCGCATGGCGTGGGCGAAGATGGAACCGCATCGGACCCGCAGCATAACGATCCCAAAAAAGTTCGGGGGCTTTTGGCGGGACTGTTCGCCGATCCGGAAATGACGGTGGCGGCGCACAACGCCAAATACGATTACAAGGTAAGTCGGGGCTGGGGCATAGATCGCTGGAAATGCAAAACCTGGGATACAATGGTGGCCGCCTGGCTTTCCGATCCAGAGCGAAACAATTACTCTATGGACTCGCTTGCTTCGTACACCTTCGACTACACGCCGATTTCCTACCAGAACATAGTACCCAAGGGCCGCACCTTCGACGTTGTGACCCTGGAAACAGCGACCAGATATTCCGCCGAGGACAGCGACATTTGTCTGCGGCTAATGCGGCACTTTGAACCCCTGCTTGCGAAAGCAAACACGATGCCACTTTTCGAGAACCTTGAAATGCCCCTGCTGCCGGTTCTTGCCGAAATGGAAGGGACAGGCATAAAAATCGAGGCGGGTGTGTTGACAGACTATGGCAAGGAGCTAGAAGTCGAGCTAGGGGACATTCAGGATCAGGCATGGAAAATGGCCGGGCGCGAATTCAACCTTTCCTCCACAAAGCAGTTGCAGGAAGTGCTGTTCGTCGAACGCAAGCTAAAACCAGGCAAGAAAACCAAAACCGGGTACTCAACCGACGCGGCATCCCTGGAGGAACTTTCCCGCGAAGACCCACTTCCCGCGCTTATACTAAGGCACCGCACCCTGGCAAAGCTGAAGTCCACCTACGTTGACACCCTTGCCGGCATGGCGGACGCACAGGAGCGGCTGCACACCAATTTTGACCAGTGCGGAACCGCGACAGGTCGCCTTTCCAGCCGCGAGCCAAACTTGCAAAACATTCCCGTCCGCGCCGAGGAAGGCCGACGTATCCGCGAAGCTTTCGTCGCCGGCCCCGGAAACCTCTTGATTTCCGCCGACTACAGCCAGATAGAACTGGTGATCCTGGCCCATCTTTCGCAGGACGAAAACCTTATTGCCGCCTTCAAGGACGGCACCGATGTCCACGTCCGCACCGCCGCCCTGATCTTTGGCACATCCGAGGATCAGGTAAAGAACGACCAGCGGCGTATTGCCAAAACGATAAACTTTGGCGTTATGTATGGAATGAGTGCCTTTCGCCTTGCGAACGAGCTTGGAATCAGCCGCTCGGACGCATCCAGGTTTATCGACGCATACTTCAACACGTACTCTGGGGTGCGACGCTTTATAGAAGAACTTATCGGAAAAACCGAGGAATGCGGTTATGCGTCCACGATTCTGGGCCGTCGTCGCTATATTCGAACGATAAACTCGCAGAATAAAACGGAAAAGTCCGCCGCCGAACGCATAGCGGTAAACACGCCAATCCAGGGGTCGGCGGCGGATATCGTCAAAACCGCGATGCTTGGTCTGGACAAACGCCTTGCCCGCGAAAAAAGCCCCGCCCGCCTGTTGCTACAGGTTCACGACGAACTTATTCTTGAATGCCCAGAAAAGTTTGCCGACAAAACCGTGGAACTGGTAAAGGCGGAAATGGAGCAGGCAATGACTTTAAGCATTCCCCTGCGGGTAAGCGTGGAAACAGGAACCCGCTGGGGAAGTTTTCACTAATCCAAAAGCTCCCATTCATGGAGAAAGCGCAGGGCGAACTGCTGTATGCCGCCAAAGTACTTTTCCTTAAACGTGGCAAGCTCCCTGCCCAGGTAACGGAAATGCCAGCTTTCCCAGCTATAACCGGTGATATGCTCGTAACCGTAGGGATAGGACAGAGACCAGCCGAAACGGGTCGCGTTGGTTTCCATCCAGCGGCCTGCGGGACTCTGCGCGAACGCATTGGTGATGTCGCCGAAATCAAGGGCAAGCCCAGTCTGGTGCTGGCTGTGCCCCGGCCTTGCCGAAACCCGCTCGGCGGCGGCCCGGCCCATTTGCTGCACAAGCCGGTTGTGGACCTGCGTCTGGTGATCGAATGAGCGATACGCGGACGAGGCGACCAAGGTAATCCCCTCGGCACGGGCGGCCGTTGCCATTTCCTCCAGCGACACGGCGGCGGAATGCCTAAGCATAAGCCCCGCCCTACTGACACGGTACGCGCCATCGGTCAAATTGACTAAATCCGGGGGGGAATAGCCATCGGGAAGCGCATTCTGCTTATCGACCAATACCCGCAGATACCTGGGACCCGCAAGAATGGCGTACAAATCCCACATAAAAGCGGGGTTCCATGCCGAGACTTCCAGCAGGCTTACGTACAGGGCCTCTGGAAGTTCCGCGTTACGCATGACGGTGGAAAGCCTTTCGGCAAATTCCCTGTCGCGATCCGTTCTTTCACGTTCAAAGTTGCCCACGATTATTATATTTTCCCCCGCAGATTCGTTCAAATAGATTTCCCTTTGCGGAAAACATGCAACCAACAGAAACGACAAAAAACCAACTAATACCAGTAATTTTCCAATCCCCGAAAAACGATGAAAAGTTCGCATATGTAGAGTATAGCTTATCCACCCAAGTTCGGCAAACAAGGTAAGTCAAGCAATCCTGAAAAATGCGTAAAACGGCCCTTGCCAGGGTATTTGCTTTCACAGGAAAGCAAAACAGCTTCTTTAGTTCCGCATGAAGCAATGCACCTAGAACCCCGCAGCTAGCCTGTGCTATAATGGTTCCATGAAAAAGGAATTCCTCCAATATGATGTTATGCGAGACAATGCCATAAAGCTGGCTCACAATATTTACACTGCGGGTTTTCGACCCGATGTTATCTACGTTTCACTCAGGGGCGGGGCTTGCCTGGGTAACATCATAAGCGAGTTCTTTAAGATTGTGCATAAGGGGAATCGCCCAGTCTATTACGCGGCGGTGGTGGCCCGTTCCTATACCGATGTGGCCAACGCCGAAAGGGTGCGGGTTGACGGCTGGACCTATTCGCCAGAGTATTTAAGGGTGGGCGACAAGGTGCTGCTGGTGGACGAGATTTTCGACACCGGCAGAACGATGAACCATTTGGCCCAGATTATACTTGACAAGGGAATCCCACGTAGCGACCTAAAGATTGCCGTTCATGACTACAAGTATTTTTTCGACAAAAAGCACCAGCTTCCGATTCAGCCAGACTATTGGTGCCGCAAGCACGAGATGTCGATCAACGATGAATCCTACTGGATTCACTACATGAGCCACGAGCTGGTTGGGCTTTCCAGGGAAGAGGTTGAAGAGCACTATTGCAAGGGGAAACAGGACGACGGTTTTCGCAAGGCGATGCAGATGCTTGTGGGTGATGTGTGTGATCTGCGGAATTGACGAGGCGGGACGTGGCCCCCTGGCAGGTCCCGTTTGTGCCGCCGCAGTGGTGCTGCCCTTGGATTTTCCCAGGGGCTTGCTTGCCGATTCAAAAAAGCTGAAGTCGAAGGAACGGGAGGAAGCCCGCCTTGCCATTATCGATGGGGCGTTGGCCTGGGGGGTGGCTTGGGCAACCCATACCGAAATCGACGAGATTAACATTCTACGGGCAAGCCTTTTGGCGATGCGGCGGGCCTTCGATTGCCTTCTGGCCGACACGGGAAAAGGGCTTTGGCCCGAGGGCCTGGAAACGGAAACCCCTTTCGGCAAGCCCTTTGCCCACGCGATCGGCCTCAAGGCGATAGTGGATGGCACACACATTCCAGACCTGCCCATTCCCTGCGAGGCGTTGGTAAAAGCCGATTCCAAAGTCCCAGAAGTGATGGCGGCCTCGATTCTTGCCAAGACTGCCAGGGATCAGCTTATGGAACATTACGGTAGGCTTTACCCCCAGTACGGTTACGAACGCCACAAAGGGTACCCCACCGTGGGGCATCGACAACTGGTTCTAAAGCACGGCCCTTCGCCTATTCAGCGGAAAAGCTTTCGAACAGGCAACTAGCGTTTCTTTACCACGACGCGCTTTCCGCCCTTTTGGGGGTGCCTTTCCTTTGGGGGATAGCCTTCTCTGGAAGGACCCCCTTCTCGGAAAGGGCCCCCTTCTCTAGAAGGGTAGCCATCCCTAAAAGGTCGATCCCTGGGCGGTCTTTCCGAACCTGGCCTTCTGTCGTCCGAACGCGGACGCTTGCCGCCCCCTGCGCGGCTTCTTTCCTCGCCGCGACCATCCCTGGAATCCCCACGGGGGCCACCGCTATCGCGAGTACCTCCGCCCTCTCGGGGCCCCCCCCCTTCACGGGGGCTACCCCCTTCGCGGGGGCCACGTGCGGCACGGGTAGAACGTCGCTTTTCGCGTATTTCCTTCTCTAATACACGCAGCGAATCGTCAAAACCCTTTAGGAATTCCTGTAGGTCGTCCGCGAACAGAATCACCGACTGGCGATCAAAACCCCCGTCCTCGCGATTCTTGCTCTCCACGATGTTCAGGTAGAGATCCCCCATGCGGTTTTCCTTCACGTTGAAGAAATACGTCCTGTTTTGCAGTAACACCCTTGTTGAAAAAAGTTCCCCTCGAAGTCCCATTTTTTAGCTCCTGTTATTCCCGTCCGCTTCGATTGTCATGCGACGTTGCCATTCTATAAGGTCACGCTCGGTTTCGGCCCTCGACCCTTCCGCGTCGGCAAGGATGCGGAAAACAGGCTCGGTAGCCGAGCCGCGCATCCAGATTGAGGCGACAGCCTTGCCACCAGCATCCAGGAAACAGATCTT
>JGI24694J35173_10002068_pt1 | contig 16965 bp, 16 predicted proteins | sample TergutCo191P1_FD_35173 | JGI IMG/M metagenome (IMG submission 35173) | reverse complement strand
CCAAGCTTCGCAAGCGAAGGTCCAAGAACAGTAATAACCTCGCTTTTTAACTGACTGTCGATTTGATCTCTTTTATAAAGACCTTCCACATTTCCGCACACGTTTGAATAGAACAAAAGCGGATTCATCATTCGGAACGAATATTCGCCGTTCGCCCTAAGGCTGATAGTAAGACGCAGATTGATATTAGGATCAACTACCAGATAGGGAATCGGATTCGGAGTTCCATATTTATTACCCAAAATTTCTTTTGTATTAAAATAGTAAATACGCTGATCTTTCCCCGGGCTTCCACCGTGTTTAAATCTATCACCGATACTTTTAAAAATCCCCACGATACCCTTATCCAACCCTCCGTAAAAAATGCTGGACTCACTGGATTGATCGTAAGTATATTTCCCCTCTTCGGAACAAAACTCCATAACACGCCCGTTATCGACAATAACAGCAGCCTGCCCTTTATTAACAACAATACCCGACCCATTGGAAATAATATTATCTTCCCCTTTGGTATTACTGCTCCTTTTACTAGTCTTTTTTTCACCTTTTGCCGCAAGCACATCCACATCCAGACTTTCACAAACAAAGAACTCAAGCCACTGATCCGCTAAAGTTCCCCCCACAGCTCCGGCTAACGCTTTAATCAACCCCATAAAAACTCCTTTTAAACTATATTACAAATATTTATGTTATTTATTGTTGCATGTTATCAGCGGGTTGTCAATTGAGTGAAATTAACTAATATCATTATGAATTTTCAAGATTTCCTTCTGGCGTTCAATTTCTGTGATTAATTCTTCCTCGGTAGGCAAATAGGGCATATATTTAGCGGCGAATAATTGCTTATTTTCGTTTAAAACCGAATATTTAGCGATAGTCTTGTCTGTCTCTGTACAGAGTAAAATGCCAATGGTGGGATTATCCTCTTCCTGTTTTTTTAGATCATCAAACATACGGACGTACATATCCAACTGCCCAATATCCTGATGAGTAATTTTTGTTGTTTTTAGTTCGATAAGCACAAAGCACTTAAGAAAGAAATTATAAAAAACCAAGTCAATATAGAAATCGTTAGAAGGCGATAATGGGTCCAGCTTAATTCACCACGCAGTGCGTGACGAATTGGAAATGTAGAGTAAAACTGTCGCATATATATCAAATTAGTTTGGGCAAAACCTTTTCCAAACTCTGTGGTCAAATGCTCTGCCAGATAATCAATCAATCTTTTTCCATATTCAGCCCGGCTGCCAACAGCCTGCTCAATTTGCCTTCCTATTTCCCAATAAGCTTCCACCATTGTGGAATTTACAGCGGTATAAACCTTTTGCCTTGCGGTAACAAGGATGGTACGAATGTTCTGATAAACTTCTGCTATATCAGAGGTAATGGCGTTCTTTTTGCTCATGGCTTACTCCTTAACATTAGTATAGTATGTGTTTGATTTTTTGACAAGGGAGTGGATGGGATTATTTTATAATGAAGGTTTATAGGTTTGAGAAGGTGGTAGAAAGAGAAAGGAAAAATAATTAGTAAGCAATATTGTAAAAAGTCAAATCTCTTGTTTCTCTTAATTTTCTATGATATTATAGTCCTAATACAAAAAATATTCTAAAGAAAAGGTGAAATTATGGCATTCAACGAGAACACCAGAGTCAAAATTCCCGCCATACTTCATTTGACAAGGATTGGTTATGAGTATGTTTCGTTAAAAAATGCTGCTTGGGATGAAAGCACTAATATTTTTACCGAAATCTTTAACAAAAGCATAAATCGTATAAACCCCTCTTACAAAAAAGGGACTCCAAAGGTCAAAAGCAATAACAAAGATTATAAAAAAGGTGATACATATGAAAATATTGCCGCTGATTCTGCTACATTAATAAAAATCGATCTATATGAAAGTTATATTGATACCCAAAGAATAATTAATGAACTCAAAGATTTATTAGATTATGAAGACTTGGGACGAGCTTTTTATAAACGCCTTATGTCGAGTACGGGAATTAAACTGATTGATTTTGAGAATTTTGAGAACAACAGTTTTCATGTTTGCACGGAGCTGCCTTGCAGAAATGGCGATGATGAGTTTCGCCCTGATATTACCATTCTAATAAATGGTATTCCGCTAGTTTTTATCGAAGTTAAAAAACCAAATAATAAAGACGGCATATTGGCGGAACGAAACAGAATCAACGCAAGGTTTCAAAATAAGAAGTTCAGGCGTTTCCTTAACGCAACCCAGTTTATGATTTTTTCCAATAACATGGAATATGATAACGAGTCCATTGTTCCGATACAAGGCGCGTTTTATGCTGCAATTTCCGAAACAGAAGCGGTCTTTAATTGTTTCCGCGAAGAAGATAAATCAATATTTGAAAAAATTGATCTAATAGACGATGAAGTTGAAAATCTTATTTTATTAGATAACAATCTTGCGGCAATAAAAAATTCGCCTGAATATTTGACAAACAAAGATATAAACAAATCGACAAATAAAATTATTACTTCTTTATTGAGCAGGGAAAGATTAAAAACTATTCTTAAATATGGTCTTGCCTATGTTGATGCCGCCGAAGGTTTGTCAAAACATATTATGCGTTATCCGCAATTTTTTGCGACAAAGGCAATTGAAAGTCATATTGACAGCGGAAAGAAAAAAGGCATTATCTGGCATACTCAGGGAAGCGGAAAAACAGCTCTTGCCTATTTTAATGTGGCTTATCTTACCGCTTATTTCCAGAAAAAGAATATTGTTCCAAAATTTTACTTTATTGTAGACAGGCTTGATTTAATGACACAGGCAAGGGATGAGTTTTCCAATCGCGGACTACACGTTAAAACTGTCAATAGTAAAGATGATTTTAAGAATAATATCAAAAAGGTAGGCGCTGTTCAGAATACAAGCGGCGAAAATGAAATAACCGTAGTTAATATTCAGAAATTCTCTGAGGAATCGCGGGTTGTCGATCAAGGTGATTATGATATAAACATTCAACGCATTTATTTTCTTGATGAAGTTCACAGAAGTTACAATCCTCATGGTTGTTTCCTTGCCAACTTATTTTTAAGCGATAAAAACGCAATTTATATTGGTTTGACAGGGACTCCGTTATTAAATCAAAAGATAAAAATTACTGACAGCGGAAAAGCAGTTGAATACAACAGCAAGGATATTTTTGGCGATTATATACACAAATACTATTATAATCTTTCGATCGAGGACGGCTATACATTAAAACTTATTAGAGAAGGTATTGAAACGACATATAAAGCAAGACTAAAGGAAATACTGGATCAAATTGAACTTTTAAAAGGTTCAGCCAATAAAAAGATAGTTTATGCCCATCCTAAATATGTCAGCGAATTGGCAAAATATATCATAGAAGATTTTAATCAGAGCAAGATTCGTCTGGGTGATGACACCATTGGCGCTATGCTTGTCTGCGAAAGCAGCGATCAGGCAAAAACTCTTTTCGATACCGTTAAGGAAAATTACCCGGACACATCTGTCGCTTTAATCCTTCACGATGTTGATGACAAAGAGACCCGCAGAAGTAATCGTGATGATTTTAAGCTTGGTAAAATCGACATGCTCATTGTTTTTAATATGCTTCTTACTGGATTTGACGCAAAGCGATTAAAAAAATTATATCTTAACCGTGTTGTAAAAGATCACAACCTGTTACAAACGCTTACAAGGGTAAATAGACCTTACAAGCAATTTCGTTACGGTTATGTCGTTGACTTTGCCGATATACGCTCTGAGTTTGACAAAACAAACGCTGCTTACTTAAAAGAACTGCAAGAAGAAATTGGCGATGAATGGGAACAGTACAGCAATCTTTTCAAATCTGCCGAAGAAATAGAAGCGGAAATTGCCGAGATTAAAGAAAAATTGTTTCTTTATGATACGCAAAATGCGGAAAAATTCAGCGAACAAATAAACGCTATCGATAACAGAGTTGAAATTCTGGAATTAAAGCGCATACTGGAAAACGCAAAAGTTCTTGGCAATCTTATAAAACATTATGATAAGAGCGATTTAGCGGAAAAGCTTGATTTTAAAAAATTAAAAGAAATGCTAAATGAAGTTACAAATCGGCTTGCGCTTATCAATCAAAAAGACGCGCTTGAAAGCGAAAATGACAATACCAATTTAATCAATTTGGCGCTTGAAGACATCATTTTTAAATTTGTCAAAGTAAGCGAAAACGAATTACAACTTGGAGTTATAGATGAATTCAAAAAGCAAGCGCAAAAAACACGGGAAGCAATGCAAGACAATTTTGATCATGAAGATAATGTCTATATAACGCTTTATGAAGAACTGGAACGTATCTTTAAAAAGAAAAAACTGTCAGAAATGACAACAGAAGATATTGACGCAAATATAATTCTTTTAAAAAGCATTTTCGATCGTATAACCGAACAGAACAGACGAGATGCTTTACTTAGAGCAAAGTATGAAAATGATGTAAAGTTTGCAAGAATTCATAAAAGACTTGTGGAAAAGAAAATACCTGAATGGAACAAACGTGAACTGGCAATCAATAAAGCTCTTTTAGAAATAAAAAGCGATACAGATTCAAAACTGCTACTTAATTACGCTTTACTTGAGAATGAACCATATTTTGCGGACAGCATTCAACCTGTAATTATCTCGCTATTTAAGAAAGGAAAACTTCATATAGACGTTGAAACTGCCGAGCAAATAGACGCTCTTATTGTCGCGGAATACATGAATGAGTATAGGAGTAATGCGGCATGACAATGATAACGGAAAAAACAAAACAATTGGTTGATGATTTAAAATCCATTTGCGCAAATCACGGTTTGGGTAACGATGGAAACGAATATAAAATTATAACTGAAGTATTCTTATATAAATTTATAAACGACAAATTCTTTTATGAAATCCGAAAATTGGAAAAACAATACGCTAAGGCGAATAACCTTGAAGACCTTTTAAAGAAAATGTCTAAAAAGGATTATGATCTTTTAATTAAACAGGTTCCAGGCGGTGTTGCAAAGCTTAAAAAAGAGCATTATCTTTCCAATCTTTATAATAGTCAGACAAAGGAACAATTTGCGAAATATTTTGATGATACAATGAGAGACATTGCAAGTTCAAACGCCGCTATTTTTTCTGTTGGGACAGCAGGCGGCGAAAAAGTGCAGTTGTTTTCAGGCATTAGCAATTATGTTACCGAGGAATCCAAGCGAGACGGATTTTGCCGCGCAATAATCAATAAGTTATTTGAATGTAATTTTGGCGAAATCTTTCATGAAAAATACGATTTTTTTGCCACCATATTTGAATACCTTATAAAAGACTATAACAAAGACGGCGGCGGCAAATACGCCGAGTATTATACTCCTCAAGCTGTCGCAAGAATAATCTCCGCAATTCTTGTAAAAGGAAAAGTGTCAAACGCATTTTGCTATGATCCTTCGGCGGGGACGGGCTCTCTTTTGATGAGCATTGCTCACCAAATTGGCGAAGATCGCTGTACGATTTATTCTCAGGACATCAGTCAAAAATCCAGCACTCTCTTGCGTCTTAATCTGATACTAAATAATCTGATTCATTCTCTGCAAAACGTAGTGCAAGGCAACACTTTGACAGAGCCGTACCACATGAAAAAAGGCATGAACTTCGATTACATTGTCAGCAATCCTCCGTTCAAGCTTGATTTTTCTGATTGGCGTGATGACATTGACGCAAGTAAACAATCCGCCGTTGAGGACGAAAGCGCAGAAACCAAAAAGCTCAAGAAACGTTTTTTCGCAGGCGTACCAAATACTCCCAATAAAGACAAAGACAAAATGGCGATTTATCTTTTATTTTTACAGCATATTATTTCTTCGCTTAAAGCAAAAGGAAAAGCCGCTGTTGTTGTGCCAACGGGATTTCTAACCGAAGGGAAAGGCAAAGACACAAGCATTGCAAATAAAATCAGAAAAAAACTTGTTGATGAAAAAATGCTTCGCGCTGTTGTGAGTATGCCCAGCAATATCTTTGCGAATACAGGCACAAATGTTTCTATTCTTTTTATTGATAAGGGAAACACAACAGGCAATGTTGTATTGGTTGACGCTTCCAATTTGGGAGAGAAGGTCAAGGAAGGAAAGAATCAGAAAACGCTGCTTTCACGGGATGAAGAACAGCGTATTATTGACGCGGTAAATGAGGAAAATGCAGAAAATGAATTTAGCGTTGTTAAAACTTTTGATGAGATAAAGGAAGGTAAATATTCTTTTAATCCTGGCGGTTATTTTGATGTGGAGATTGAGAGAAGCAATCTTACATCGGAAGAATTTTATAAAATAATAAAAAACAGCAAGGAAAAATTGGGAAAAATGTTTACAGAAGAAAGGGAGTTGGAAAATCAGATTTTTAATTCTTTGAAAGGTTTGGAATATGATTAATAAGAGATTAGGAGATATTCTAGAATTTCAAAGAGGATTTGATTTACCTTCACAAAAACGTATAAAAGGCTCTTATCCTATTATAAGTTCCTCTGGAATTACAGATTATCATAACGAATGGAAGTTGAATAATGAAAATGTAATAACAGGTCGATACGGTACTATTGGAGAAATATTTTATTATAATGGGAAGTGTTGGGCATTAAATACGACTTTATTTGTTAAGGATTTCAAGGATAACTATATAAAATATATATATTATTTATTAAAAATAGTTCTTAAAAAAGAATATGGTGATAATAAGAGTGCTGTTCCTGGCGTAAATCGTAATGATTTACATGATTTAATTATTCCTTATATTAATAATAATAATTTACAAAAAGAAATTGTAAAACCTTTAATTGCTATTGATAATAAAATCAATCTCAATAACACCATTAATGCCGAACTAGAACACCTTGCAAAAACGCTTTACAACTACTGGTTTTTTCAATTTGATTTTCCTAATGCTAAAGGTAAGCCTTTTCGTGCCAGCGGCGGTAAAATGGAATATAGTGATGTTTTGAAACGGGAGATTCCTAAGGGGTGGGAGGTTAAGCGGATAAAAGATATTTGTAGAATAAAATCCGGTTATCCTTTCAGTTCTGAATCCTATGTGAACAAAGGAAAATACAGATTAGTTACTATAAAAAATGTGCAGGAAGATGGCGTAAATCTTAATGTAGATAGTTTTATAGATGTTATACCAGAAAATATGTTAGATTATTGTCTCTTACAACCTGGGGATATATTAATGTCTTTAACAGGTAATGTTGGGCGAATAGGATTGATGTATGACGATAATTGTTTACTAAATCAACGAGTAGCTGTAATTAAACCATTTTCTGATGATGTAAATGAATATTGTTATTTCTTGTTAAAGAATGAGTATATTAGAAGTACTATTGATAATTTGGCGAGCGGTTCTTCTCAGGCGAACCTAAGTCCAATTGATACTGAAAACATTTTATTACCGTTTAATCTTAATGTTGTAAATAATTTTAATGCAAAAGTATCTCCAATTGTTCAGCAAATTGTAGCGTTTAAAAGAGAGAATAAAGAGTTAATTGAACTTAGAGATTTTTTACTTCCGTTGTTGATGAATGGACAGGTTAGGGTGAATAATACTATAAAAAATGATCATAAGTAGGATAGGTATGGCTGATATTTTTAATAAGCAAAAACGATCAGAAATTATGAGATGCGTGCGAAGCAGTAAAAATAAATCTACTGAGTTACGATTAATTAAATTATTCAGAACTAATAAAATATACGGTTGGCGGCGAAACTACAAACTAAAAGGCAAGCCAGATTTTGTTTTTCTTAATGAAAAAATAGCGGTGTTTACAGATGGTTGTTTTTGGCATGGTCATGGATGCAGGAATATATCGCCCGTTAACAATAGAAAATATTGGAAAAATAAAATAATGACAAATAAAGTTCGAGACAAATCAATTACAAAATATTTACGTTCAATCGGTTGGAAAGTAATAAGAATATGGGAATGTGAATTGACTGAACAAAAACAACGTCAAATTATTAGAAAAATAGATAAAAATTTAATTGAAAAAAGAATAAAAATATGATAAAACTAGAAGATGAGTATAAAAGCGCGTTAAAAAACTATAAGTTCATAGATTTATTCTGTGGAATTGGGGGGTTTCATCTGGCATTAAGCTCATTTGGCGCAGAATGTGTCTTTGCATCTGATATAGATGCCTCAGCTTGCGAGGTATATAAAAATAATTTTAATATTGAACCTGAGGGCGATATAAAAAAGGTAGAAATAAAGAATAAAATACCAGCTCATGATATTTTATGCGCAGGCTTTCCTTGTCAAGCGTTCAGCATATCTGGAAATCAAGAAGGTTTTAAAGATAAAAAATCAGGTAAGTTATTCGATGAAATAATGGATATTGTAAATATTCATAAACCAAAATTAATTTTGCTTGAAAATGTCGCAAACTTAGAAAAACATAATAAAGGAAAAACGATTAAAACAATTAAGGAAGAATTAATAAAAAAAGGTTATACCTCGCATCAAAAAATTTTAAATTCATCTGATTATAATGTTCCACAATGCAGAAATAGAATATATATTGTTGCGTTTCGAAATAATATTTACAATAAAAAATATAATTTTCCTGATAAAGTTGAACGTACTCAAAAATTATCTGATTTAAGAGATAGTCATACAGGAGTAATAAAAAAATGTATTATTAAAAGAAAGTATAAAATTCGAAAGAATTATAAAGAAATAGAGAAAAATTGTAAAAAGCCTTATATAAGAATAGGAGAAATAGGAGAAGGGCGTCAAGGAGAACGCATATATAGCGAAAAAGGTTGTTCGACAACGTTATCTTCTTCAAGCGGAGGTCTTGGCGGTAGAACTGGCATGTATTATATAAATAATAAATGTAGAAAACTAACTCCGCGAGAATGCGCTCGTCTTATGGGTTTTCCAGATAATTTCATTATTTCTAAATCTAATAATCAAGCGTATAAACAGTTTGGAAATAGCGTTGTTATAGATGTTTTACAGTATATTGTTATAAATATAATAAGTTGTATAAGAAAGGAGAAATAATATGAGTGAAATACATTTTACGCTAAATTATAGCGCATTGAAAATGTTTGGAAGGCAGTTATATTCAAATCCTTGGAGCGCTTTATCTGAATTAGTAGCAAATGGGTTTGATGCAATCATAGATAAAAAAACAGTTGATGTATATTTATATATTAACATGAAAAATAAGAATAAAGCTATTATAGAATTATTTGATAATGGCATAGGCATGAGCAGAAGTGATTTCTCAAACAAATATGTAAAAATTGGTCGAAACAGACGAGAAAAAAATAAAGATGATAAATCAATGGGACGAAAAGGAATAGGAAAGCTTGCCGCTCTTTATCTTTCAGATAATTATATAATAATTTCAAAAAATAAAACCAAGACAACTGCTTGGGAAGTAAATGTTGCTAATACAAAAGATGATGAAATACCGAGTTTAAAATCTAAAACTTTAAACAAGATTTCAATTNTTTGCTCTAAAAAATGGGACATATTTCCCAGTGGAACTTTAATACAGTTAAACGACGTGAATCTANATCGNATAGGCGATGCCGCTATAGACGCATTACANCATAAACTTTCTAATTATTTTCTATTCAACACAAAAAATAAAAAATTACATATTTGTATTGATACAAAAGGAAGTGATCTANTTAAATTCGAAGAGATAAAGAAATCTATACCTTTTGGAAATATGACAAATATATATTATACTGATGAAAGCNTTATAGAAACAAATAGTAAATATTTTAAGTTATCATATGTAAATTTAAGAAATGAAGAAAAAATCGTTAAAATGAATAGAATCACCTTAAGTTTACCAGAGAATGTCATTGTTGAATCAAAAAAGGACAAAGAAACAATTAAATTAAAAGATAAGCGATCGTTTAATGGAGTTGAGAAGGAATATGAATTAAAAGGATGGATCGGAGTGCACGCGTCAATTGATTCAGAAGAAGCTAAGAAAAACGACTCAAGATATATAAAAAATCAATTTTATAATCCAAACCAGATCAGGATATACGTTAGAAATAAGCTCGCAACAGAAAGCATTTTAAATAAATTGGATTTACATGGAACATATGAACGTTATCTTGAAGGCGAATTATCATTTGATGTATTAGATGATAATGACTTTGAAGATATAGCNACAACAAATAGACAAGATTTTTTTAATGACGCAAGAATTGAATTATTAATAAAATTNTTAAGAGGNTTGGGAAGAAAATTATTAGNAGATAGACAAAAGGTTACTGATAATTTAAATAAAATAAAAGAAGANGATAATAAAAATATTATAGATGAAGATAAAACCTCTTTCACTCAAGATGTATATAATGAATTAAAATCTGNAAATATATCAGATGACATTGCNAATGCTGTTACTCCAATAATAGGAAATAAGCTCAAAGGNGAATATTTACTTAAATCTTCATATAAGTTATTCATTTCACATTCAAGTAAAGATAGAATATTTACTGATTTTATATCTTCTTACCTACAAGAAATAGGTTTTATACACGATACAGATTACGAAAAAACTGAAATCTTTTATTCGACGGATGGATTAAATATTGATTGTTTAGATCCATTATCGGAAATAATTAAAAATATGATAATTAGAGATAATACGCAAATATTATTTTTTACTTCAAAGAATTTCATGAAAAGTGAATATTGCTTATTTGAGGGAGGCGCAACATGGGCTACAAGATCAATAGGCGAATATGGAATAATATCTTTAGATTATGACAGTATACCAAAATTCCTAACAAATAATAAAGCAGAGTTTACATTTAATACAAAAGATAAAAACTCATTTATTCTTAATAAACAGAATTATACAAATATTGTAACAATTTTAAATAGAACAATATCCCATTTAAATAACAATAGGAAAATAAGCAAAAAACCTCAAGTTGATCTAATTCCAATATTAAAAATTAAAGATAAAGTTCAGGCGGAAGCTGAGGGAAAAACCGAAAAGGATTATATGGATAAAAAAGTTAAAAAATATTGGGAATCTTATGTGGAGAAGGAAATAGATAAATACTTAGCAGAAAATAAGTAATTTTTTAATGAGATGAAACTTTTAAAATAGTCTTCCCATCAAGAATGATTAAAGTGGATAGGAACCAATTTGGCTTTATCCGGGATTGTGAGCAACTGAGACTGGCGTTTTGATGTAACGCCTTTATCAATTAAATCCTGATACATAGTTACAGTTTTTTCATATTTTTTGTAAATGTCAGAAGATGAATGATCCGATTTATTTATAACTTCCTGAACTTTATCAACTATAGATATCATATAAATCTCCTTGTGTGAACGAAATATAATGAATTCATTTTAGTAATATAATCTATTATTAGATTATCGTATGTTCTGATCAAATTGCTTAATATTTTATCTTTGCCAAAGTCTTCGATTTGTAATTTTAATTCTTTCTCTAATATAGTTATATTTATTGGTCTGCCGTGAGATTTCCAAATATTACTATTACTCAATTTGGCTGCTATTTCTTCAGCTCTATTTGTTTTTTCTTCGTAGGTTACATCTTTTCCATTTTTATGTTTAATCCAATTTTTAAATTTATATTGCACTAGCCATTTTTTTAACTGATCGATAGTAAGTTCCTTAGATTGTTCATAAGCCCGTAATTCTGCTAAGTCAAAATCTTTTAGAATAATAAACTCGGCTGGCGAAAGCTGTCCAATTTGAGATTTTTGAATAAGTTCGTTTATTTTATCAAGGTAACCAAGAGCCGGAACCAGTCTTCCTTCTTTATTAACAACTTGAGGATCAATAGGACCAAGTACGCTATAATAATCCATAAATATTCTGTCACCGCTCATGCAGAATATTGTTCCTGCGCTATAAGCATAATTTGGAACAATAAAGTTTACCTCTTTGTAATGATGTCGAACTATATTTACACAACGTTCTACAGTTACAGCGCTGCCGCCCGGGGTTGTTAATACAATAAATAACGTATCTTTTTTATTGGGATCATCAGTTAATTCCTCAATAAGTTTGAGGAACATCTGATCAGTGCCCTCTTGTAAAGGACCAAAAAACCAAAGGATATCTGCATTCAGATGTTCCTCTAAAGCGAATAGTTTACTGTTAAGCAGGTCTTTTATTGTCTGATCGACAGGTAATATCAATTCTATACCTCTACCTATAATTTACATTATTTTGGTGAAAATGACAATCATTAGTTAAACTCATTATTCCCATCAACTTATCATAGCAAACGATTTTTAATTTATTAAAAAGCCATAATTCTTCATTAGCGGAAATTTAGGTAAAATAGCGAGAAATTTACGCATAGAGGAAATACCGACATCCCTGTTTTTACGCAACCACTACTTCCTGCTGATTTATCTGCGCCAGTTGTTTTTCTAAAACTTTTTTTGCTTTTCTTATTTCGTAATCAGCTTGGATGCCAACCCAAAATTCAACGCTGTTCCCAAAATATTTAGATAAGCGTAATGCGGTATCAATCGTGATACGTCTTTTTCCTTTAATTATTTCAGAAACTCGCGTTGCAGAAATTTTTATATCTTTAGCCAGCTTGTAAGGGCTAATGCCCATAGGAATAAGAAACTCTTCTTCTAGTATTTCACCCGGCAATATTAGTTTAATTCTTGACATATATCCTCCTAATGATAATCCACAATTTCAACATTTTTAACATTGTTATTTTCCCATGTAAAACATATTCGCCACTGATCATTTATTCTAATGGAATGTTGTCCTTTTTACTAAATAATTGTTCCAGTTTATTGCCTGGTGGTATCTTTAAATCTTCCAAAGAAACAGCAAAATTTAAAATAATCAGTTTCCTTAGTGCTGTACGCTGTATGTCATGCGGTAGTTTTTTAGAAAACCGCTCGTTGTATACCAATTCTGTTTCCTTGTCTTTGAATGACAGCATCATAATACGATAATATCGCCATTCGTTAATATTATCAATATCTATTTAATACAAAGAAAGTTTTTAATTTAAATATCTGTAATTTTTAAATTAAATCAAATTACAAGATGATCCGCCGGACGCATCCGGCGAATCTGACTACCTTGTTAAACTTCCGCAGCCCATAATCCGTGTAAGTTGCAATATTCGTAAACTGTAACTGAGCCGTCGCCTACGATAAATTCGGCAGAGGGGGCGCCTGTGCGCTGTAATGCGACGCGCTGGGTTTTGCCGTCTTCTGCGGCAATGATCCATGCGATATGGTGCTCTTCGGTCATTGGATGGGCGACGCTGCCTACTGTAACTTTTAATTTGTTTCCTTCGCGTGCTGCGGCGGGGACGTGCTTTTCGTGCGCGCCGTCGGATGTGTTTGGTTTTAATTCCTGCATTTTTTCGCCGCAGCAGATTACGACGGGACCGGCGTTGTGAATGTAAGTGATGATGTTTCCGCAGCGGCTGCATTTGTAAAAAATTCTTTCGTTTTTCATTTTGATAACTCCTCTCTTTTAATATTTTCTATTCTCAACTTATTATAAATCAGTTTTTGAATAAAATCACTAAAAATTTATTAAAACAATGGCATAGGATAATTAAATACTGAATAAAAACTTGATATTATCCAAATTTTATGATAATATTATGCTGAAACATCATTTATATTAACTCAAGGGAGCCTAAAATGCAGAAAACAGTTTTCGTTGTGGACGACAATGAAATTAATCTGACCATCGCGAATGAAGTGCTGAAAGATCAGTACAAGGTGATGACTATGCCTTCGGCTTCGAGAATGTTCTCTCTTATCGAAAAAGTTGTTCCTGATATTATTTTACTGGATATCGAAATGCCGGAAATTAACGGTTTTGAAGCGCTGAATCGTTTAAAGAATAATGCCGCGCTGGCTGATATTCCAGTTATTTTTCTTACTGCAATGACGGATTCCGAAGTTGAAGCGCGCGGTTTTCAGCTTGGCGTAATTGATTTTATTATAAAACCGTTTTCTCCGCCTGTGCTGATAAACCGCATTATGAAGCATCTTGATATCGACGATATTATCCGTGAACGGACTGCGCTCCTGCATCAAAAGACAGTGCAGCTTCAAAAATTGCAGAATAGCATGGTGCTTGTTATCGCGGACATGATCGAAAACCGCGATAAGGGGACAGGTAATCATGTTGAACGCACAACGACATATATAAAAATTTTAATCGATGCGATGATAGCGCGTAATGTTTACGCCAAAGAACTTTCGGAAATGGATTTGGATATGCTCTGCTCTTCCGCGCGCTTGCACGATGTAGGCAAGGTTGTTATTCCTGACGCTGTTCTTAACAAACCCGGTAAATTAACTTCCGATGAATATGAAATCATGAAGACTCATGCTATCGAAGGCGAACGCATCATCGACCAAATGGCTTCACACGCGGGAAGCGATATTGAATTCCTAAATAACGCGAAATTATTCGCCGGTTATCATCATGAACGCTGGGACGGAATGGGTTATCCGCGCGGATTGGACAGATTAAATATTCCGCTGCAGGGACGCATAATGGCGATTGTAGACGTATACGACGCGCTTGTTTCAAGGCGCCCCTACAAAGAACCTTTTACTCCCGCGGAAGCCGTAAAAATCATCATGGACAGTTCCGGCGAAATGTTCGACCCGCTGATCGTAGAAGTTTTCAACGGAGTAAAAGAGCAGCTTGACGCGGCTATTGTTAAATAAAAAAGGAGTTCGTCAAATCTGACGAACCCCTCTATCTCAATATAAGACCTTAACGCCTATCTGCACCTGCAGCCATTTCTGTCATGCGCGTATTTTCTGCCATGAGAGAAATTTTTACGATCAGGTCCGTTCCCATGTTTTGAATTATCTCTGCGATTATCAAAGTTTTGATTTTTAATTGACTGTCCGTGCGGCATCGGAATATTAAAATCATAATCTTTTCCGTCGATATTCACCTTTACAGGCTGAATCATGTTTCTGGATCCGCGGCCTTCGACAGTTACTTTCGCGCCTTCTTTAAGCCCGCTTATAAAACCGATATATCGATTCAACATTGGAACAAGATATACGTCTCCGCCGCTTTCCACAGCGACAAAACCTTTTTCCAGTTTTAAGGTTCCTTCTACTTTTACATTATTCGCCTGCTGCTGATTTTGAGCTTCAGGACGGGCGCTTCTTGCAGGCTGAGCGGAAATTGAACCTGCAATTAAAGCGATAATAATTACGGAAATTGTTAACCTCTTCATATAAACCTCCATGGTTAATAGTTTCTGAATTTATAACCAAAAATTGTCAAATGTGTTACACTTAGACGCATGAAAAATTTCCTGTTTTTTTACCATAAATTCTGTAACCTTTTTATCGCGGAGGAAGATGGAGTTTTATGCCGTGTTTCTTTTAATAAAGACAAAATAACAGATGATTTTAAGAAAGGTGAAACCCCAATTTTAAAGGAAACGATAAAACAGCTTGGCGAATATTTTGATAAAAAGCGTAAAATATTTAATTTGCCGCTCTCGCTTCATGGCACGGATTTTCAAATTAAAGTGTGGAATTCTCTGCAATCGATTCCTTTCGGCGAAACGCGCAGTTACGCGCAATTAGCCGCCGCGGTCGGCAATCCAAAAGTGTGCCGCGCTGTTGGCATGGCAAATAATAAAAACCCTATAGCGATCATCATACCTTGCCACAGGGTAATCGGGAGCGATGGCAGCCTGACAGGATACGCGGGCGGTTTAAAAATTAAAAAGATTTTATTGGATTTGGAGAAAATCTAACTATGCTGCGCGGCTAACACAATCAGCGAAACGAATAAAGCCGCAGCGAGAGTGACAATATAAACCGCAAGCGCGGCTGAAAATCCAATGCTCAGCACAAGCCATATACNCATCGTGTTAAAAACAGAACGGTATAGATGCACGAAACCATGGAAAACAATCGGCAGGATGGGAAGCAAAAGGACAAAAAGGTATCTGGGTTTTGTCTTCGCGCGGTAACGCCACGCGATAACAATTACAAAAATTGCTATCGGAAGGAAAAATAATGCGGAACCAAGACGGTTTAAAATTTCCGCCTGGAAGATCTGATAAACATACCCTGCGTTATCAAGTTCCTTTGAAGCGTCAAAGAGTTCGTTCATTTTAAGATTTGCAAGACCGTGTCTTACGTTGGAAATAAGCATTAACTCTTCGTAACTTAAGTCCAGAAAAATCGCGCCTGTGTCGGAACTTCCCAAATGCCATTCGCTTTCGTAACCTTTATCCTTATTTTTCCGATCAAGCGCATTCGTTAAAATTAAAACCTGATGTTTCCCGCCGATAATTATCGGCACCAGTTTTGCATAACGTGATGTGACGTTTTTTATTGTATTCATTAAATGGTCAAGTTCCATATACTCAAATCCGATTCCATAAGAGACATCCGCGGATGTTGTCAGGCTGTTAAAACGCAGCGCTGCTCTGCCGGACAGCCCGCTGCCAACTCCGCTTGGCAAAGAAAAAACAGCGCCGTTTAAAATCTCTCCAAGAGAAAGTTCCATTTCGTCGATAAAAAACGCGGTTTCTTTCGCGTTCCGCTCACTGAGGACGATAAAGTTTTTCGCGTCGGGATCGTCAGGGGTATAGGAAAGCAGTTCCTGAAAAATGTAAAACGCGCGTATCCAGTCCCCTGATTCCATCGCCTGATAACCGGAAAGTTTTAAATTGTACAATTCAAGCAGTCGCCTTTCTATCACATTCGGCGACTGTGACGCGATAATGTTCCATGCTTCGCTTGCAAGGCGCGCCGCGTTTGCCGCTTCCACGCTGCCTTGGACAGACAGCCGCGCGCCGAGAGTCGCAAGCCAGTGCGCGTCAAAGTAACGCATTTCGTCAAAAGCGATTCTGCTCATGGCGATTGCCTGCGAGGCGTCAGGCGGAGATTGATCGTCAGATAACGGAGCAG
>JGI24694J35173_10002065_pt1 | contig 16982 bp, 6 predicted proteins | sample TergutCo191P1_FD_35173 | JGI IMG/M metagenome (IMG submission 35173) | reverse complement strand
CGGAACATAGTCGTCCATCCAGTTAAGCAGTCCCAGAGTGTATTCGCCTGTGGCGGGGATGTTATGCACATCTATCCACGGACGCGGGATATCACTCGCACTTGCCACAAATGCGTCAAACGCGGGGCGAAGCAATGCGTATTGTGCGTCGATGGCAACCTGTGTAGAAAGTCTAATGGAGTTAACCAATGCCGCCGGAGCATACACAGCGCGGAATTCGGCGATAGAGCCGCGTGGGAACTGGCCGTACCAAGGGCCTTCTACTGCGGTATCGAGCAGTGCGGAGGCTTCTTCTACCAATGCGCGCAGTGCGGTAAAGTCTGCACTGTTTTCCAGCGCGAAGTACATATCATAGATATGCATAAACGCGTCGTGGATGGCTGTCGCGGGAGAAGCAGCGGTGAGGGCTTGTGCGGCGGTAACAGCGGCACGGAAATCTGCCCATGATGCATCTGTCATGTCGCCTTGTTCAAATGCATTTGCGCCTGCAATCAAAAGCTCCAAATCATCAAACCTAGCGTTTTGGCGGATGGTAAAGCTGTTGCTCCTAAAGGAAGGCTCGCCTGTGGGGTTTAGCGTCGCGTTTGCGCCGGGTGTGCCGTGGGCGTGAGGTATAACATAGGTGTTTACTGTGAGTGAGTCGCCGTCGATTAACAAAATCGAGTATTGTGCGTAGTAGTCAAATTGTGCCGGGTCTGTCCATGCAACCCATGGGAGCATGGGGTCTTGTATAGACGTATATTTTGGGAAGTCGGCAATCGTACCGAGTGTGATATACGGAATGCCCTGCGGTGCAACAAATACACCGGGGTTAGCGTCGAATACAAGGCGTCCGTCCCTATTGCGGCCAAAGTCTGACGGGCGTTGTTCCATTACGTTTACGGGAGAGCCTTCGAGAGTGGGGCTGTCGATAAAGTGCGAACGTCCATGGGTATGCTCGTGACCGTTAAATACGATGTCGATATCAAATTCTTGCAGCAGGTGGTTGATACGCTGTCTGCTGCTGGCGGGCATACCTGCGGCGTGGCCTGTACCGCTGCCGAAGGGGTCTTGGTGGAAGATAACGACACGCCATGTGGCATCGGGGTGCGAGGCTACAGCAGCTTCTAACGTAGCTCTGTGGATTTCCCGTTGCTCGCGGTCGTTTGTGTTTAGCGAAATATACAGTACATCGCCGTAGCTAAAGAAGTGATTACCACCACCGCGTTGGTAGTTACTGGTATGGCGGGAGTGTCCAAGCACGCCTGTAGCGCGGCATTCCAGCCAAGTATGGTTAGGATGGTAATAAATATAGGATTGCAGTGCAAAGGGTGACTCATATCCCGCGCCTGTACGCTGGGTAACGGTGTCGTGGTTACCTATTGTAGTAAATACGGGGATATTACGAAGCTCCGCCGGAGAAAGGTAAATTTCCATGCGGTAAACGATGTTTGCCGCAGACCAGTTGTCGGCTACGTTTAATATGAAGCCCGGGCCGCCGTGTATGTTTGCGCGGTCTACTGCTCTGGTAAGTGCATACGGCCAGTTTCTGGTCATACGTGGGATGGATTGCCCACCGATTTGCGGGTCGCCGATAAGCAAAACCGTTTGTCCGTCGGTAAGGTCAAATGTGTCAAAGTGGTGGATATCGCTCCACACATATTCGGGTTGACCGTTATCGCCAAGTATGCGATTACCTACGCGGTATACATATCTTGTGGCTGCGGTAAGCCCCGGTACGCTTAGGCGGTTTGTGTCAAATGCGTATTGTGGGTTTGCGGTTAAATCAATGGGTGTAATATTTGGTACGGGGTGAGGCGCGCCCATATGCGCGGCAGCCGAGCCGATGGCGGCAGGGCCGTGCCATGGTTGTGTGGCGCGGATTGTCCTTGCGTTTTCCGGCATTTGGCCGTCCACAAGCTGGTCTTGGCGTGCTACTTGTATCGTAGCAGACTGGGGCAGTGCCTGCCCTATAGGTGTCCACCAGGTAAAGCGCATTTCCGATTCGTTTACGCCGATGTTAAGTGAGATATTGCGTACAAAGTCACGTGGTGCAACAAAGGTTAATGTCGCGTGTGAGATTTCGTTTGTAGAATCTCTCCTTAGGCCGCCGGGGACTAATACGCCCTCGATATCCGACGCACCGGCATGTGCCGAAAGGGTTGTCATAATATAAATATGCTCTGCGTATATACCGCGTCCGCCGGGAGAGGCAGGGGGTATATATAAAAGTTCCATCGGGATTTCTATGAGGGTAGGCCCGTCTACCACTTCTCTCACAAGCGCACCCGCTGTGTGGTTTGCATTGGTAAGGAAGGATAGCTGTGCGGGATTACCGCTTGCGCCTTGTACGTTAGCGGACAAATCTGTCCAAACCCATATGGCGCGGTTGCCGCGTTCTACGGTGTTAAGCATTAGCTCGCTGTTTAGGGCATTACGCATGGCTTCTCTGTCGTCGTCTGTGATAGCAATGCGGCTAAGTCTTAGCACATGTGGGTCGTTGTTTGCCGAGCCGCCCGTGTGTACTACCGTTGCGTCGCTACCACGGAAGGTGGTTTCGTCGGTGGCGGTTTCGAGGTGCAGCGCAGGGCCACCCGGTTGCCCCCATGTGAAGGGGATGTGGCAACCGTCGAGGTCTTCGTTTTGGATAAAGGCTACTACTACGCGGGTGGGTACATAGTACGCACCTGCGTCATTGCCTGTTACCAGTCCGCCTTCTGCGTCGGTACCGGGTATGGTGTACGTTACGGTGGCAAGCTCCAGGCTTGCGTTACCGCAGGAGCATGTTGCATATACGTGGCCTATATCTTCGCTTGCTCTTTGGAAACGGCTGGGCAGATTTCTTTCTGCCATGTCAAAGGTTGATGTGGGGATTAGGCGAATGCCGTTTATGATAAATGCAGTCGCTTCCAGCCCTATACCGTCAGGCGGGGTGATTTCGCCCATGTTTTGCCAGCCGATAAATCCATATGCGTGAACGGGTAGCTCCATTGTCCACAGTACAGTGCCGTTGGCGGGTACATTAAAGGACATGTTGGCGGGGCTTACATTACCCGCGCTTCCCGTATTCCTGCGCAGTTGAGAACTTGCTACGGTAACAGGGGTAGGCTCTGTTACGTTTGTTGCTTCAAACTCTACCGCCACTGTCCTTATAATCTGTGGCCCCGGTGTGAATGGAACAGCGTCCGGGTCGGGACGGTATACGGTGAGGTCGTATAAGACGAAAGTTGCCGCAATGCCCGCACCATGCGCGAGAATACGCACACCATCGGTACTGCCGTCGGCAAAAGCCTCAGTTACCGTGTACTCCAGGGTAAAAGGACCGTCTCCTGTTTGGATATGCTCGTCAAAGGAGGGCATGGTAGTGCTTGGCATTGGTTGCAGGCGTATATCCAAGCCCGGTGTAAGCAGGTCGCCTACGATGGTGATGATGTCGCCTTCTTGGAAGTCTACACCAACCAGTAAAAGCCCACGTGTTGCGTTTGCGCCGCCTCTGTTTACATTAAGGTTACGGAACAGACCGTTTTGGCCTACCGTTATGGTGATGGCGTCTGCCGCACCTGTACCCGCATGGGAAACGCGGATATGCTCGTCGTTGTTAATTGCGGGAGGCTCTGCCGCCGCGCTCCTTGCGATTACAGTACCCGGAGCTATGCCGGCAAGGTGGTCTTGCAGGTCAAAGATATAGCCGAATACCGGTGGTGGCTCAGGTGGAGCAAGCTCGGTAATGCGCAGTGTTGTAATAACAATGTCTTGGTCGTTTGTTGCGGCATTATTTGTTCCGATTCTGTATATTGCTGCTCCGTTAACGGCGTGGTCTGCTATTGTTTCGTAATAGAGGGTAACATCCCATGAAAACGCACCGTTTTCGCCGGTAGACGAATTTATATGGGTTAGGGTATCACCGCCTCCGCCGCTGGGGCGGATAAAACGTGCGGCATTAGCCGATGTAGCAGGGGCAGTCCCTACTGTACCTGCTATTTCAAAGCGATATCTATGGTCGGGTGTAAGCAGGCTGTGCAGTTTGACAACACAAATATCAATGCCTTGCGCGTTGCTGTCTCTGCCCGTAAGGGAAATCGAGGTTTCGTTTACACCGGAAAGCGTACCGCCTACAGGCGCACGCAAAATAATATGGTCTCCCACATTACCCGGGAGGTCGCCCAATGTGGTGTCATAGTCTATGTCGTAGATTGTGCCGTCGGGAAAGATAAGTGAGGGAGCCATTGATAGGCTTAGTGTCATGTTTGCGATGGTTGCCAATTCTGCCGGACGATGGTTTGTGTCCAGATTCATGTTATCGTTAGTTGTTGTCATTGCAACATATAAATGCGTGGTTGCGTCGGTAAGGAAGCAAAGGGGCAATGCAAAACTTGCTTCCGTAACTGCGTTTGCACCTACACCTGCAATTACCCGTGGGTCTGCGTTGGTAATAGCAGCAATATTGCCTGTAGGTATGGTCGCCAGATTTTCCGGCTGTGCCATGCTCACATTTGTCCATGCGATAACCCTGCGGTTGCCGGTTGCCGCGCTAAAGGTAAACGACAGCTCCGTCGATTCTACATTTTCGAAGTTTGAGCGTAGGCCTTGCGGGATTTCGAAGCGTATCGCACCGAGGGCGTTTCCGCTTGCCGCGCCGAACCTTGTGCCGTCTGCATATGCCCACGAATACTCTTCCAGCAGCGGAACGGTAAGCTCCATTGTCATGGTGGCTATGCGGTTAAGCTCTGCGGGGCGGTGGTTGCCCGGCTCGTTCATAGCGGGGTTATTGGTTGTTTTTGCAACGTAGATATGTGTCGCGCCATCGGTTAGGAATGCCATCGGCACGGCAAATCTTGTTGCGGCAACATCGTTTGCAGCCGCACCTGCGATAACCGCGCTTGTATCGGCAAAAGAGCCGGTAGGCAAGGCAGCCAAATCCGTAGGCTGTGCATTGCTCACATTTGTCCACGCGATAACTCTGCGGTTAGCTAGATTTGGGCTAAATGCAAATACTAATTCTGCCCCGGTTGCTTCCGAAAAGTTTACCCTAAGATTTTGCGGGATTTCGAAGCGTATCGCACCGAGGGCGTTTCCTGTTTCCGCGCCGAGCCTTGTGCCGTCTGCATACGTCCAAGCAAACGACGTAACAGGTGCGGCATCCGGAAGCGCAGGGATTTCTAAGTCTACCAGCAGATAAGCTGTTGGGTTTTCTGTAAATACTATTACACCCAAAATGCTACCGGGTACGCCTACTTGGGCGGGGGTGATTGTTGGGTTTGGTGTTGGTATTGTGTCGCCGGGTATGATACCTGCGGGGATTGTCGCACCCGGGGTAGCCCAGTCGGCGTCTATGTGTGCGGCTATAGCGGCATTTACGGCATTAAGAATAGAATCTGCCGCATTATCGTTTGTGAGAGACCCAAGCAAGACAGGGTTTTCTAATACGGTTTCTGCTACGTCTGCGGCTTGCTCCGGGGTTTGCGGGAGTGCTTCGCCTGCGGTGTATACGGTGAGGGTGGAGATGATTAAGTCGTAGGTATCACCTGCGGCGTTAGTCATAAACCTAAGGCCTGTAAGTGTAGAAGCTAAAGTGCCTTCTACGCCGACAGTAAATTGGTGATTAAATGTCATGTTATTGGTGAGTGTATTGTTTTCAAATCTACCGCCTAGTGCTGCTGTAGCACCCCCTGTTATACCGTGTATTCTAAAGTTGGGGTTTCGGACGGAGCCTTCGGCTCTTACGATAGCACCGGCTACAGTTACTGTGTAAGTGTTTTGTGTAACATCCATGCCTGCTTCTGCAAAAGTGAATACACCACCATCAGATGTACCGGCTCTGCCGGACACAGTCAACGCACCTGTTGTCTCGTTAAGAGCAAGTGCTGTACCGCCACCCCATGTACTCAACGGCACAGTAGTATCGTTATGCTCATCGGATGTATCTGCGGCAGTTGCATTGGACAGCGACCATACAGGCTCCGGTAATCTCCAAACACTGAGCGTGCTGATGATTAAGTCGTAGGTATCACCTGCGGCATTAGTCATAAACCTAAGGCCTGTAAGTGTAGAAGCTAAAGTGCCTTCTACGCCGACAGTAAATTGGTGATTAAATGTCATGTTATTGGTGAGGGTATTGTTTTCAAATCTACCACCTAGTGCTGCTGTAGCACCCCCTGTTATACCGTGTATTCTAAAATTGGGGTTTCGGACGGAGCCTTCGGCTCTTACGATAACACCGGCTACAGTTATGCTGTAGGTGTTTTGTGTAACATCCATGCCCGCTTGTGCAAAAGTAAATACACCGCCATCAGATGTACCGGCTCTGCCGGACACAGTTAACGCACCTGTTGTCTCGTTAAGAGCAAGTGCTGTACCGCCACCCCATGTACTCAACGGCACAGTAATATCGTTATGCTCATCGGATGTATCCGTGGCAGTTGCATTAGCCAGCGACCACACCAAACCCGAACCAACGCTTGCGCTAAGCGGCATAAAAAAGCTATACACATAAACGGTGGCTTCTGCAAAGGCTATTCGTACATATCTAACTATTTCTTGACGTAAAAAAGCAGGCGGGGCGTTATATTCGTCTCCGTCTGTGTCTGCGTCGTAGTACGCGCCCAGTACCGCTACGTCGTCGTAACCATTGTCATATGCGTCATAGCTTACATTGGTGTCGCCGTAATCATTGTAATCATATGCGTTGTAGTATCCATCGGTGTAATCGTTGTCATACCCGTCATCATAATTATCGTCATCGTATCCATCGTCGTCGTATCCAACGTCATAGTCATCGTCGTCGTCGGGCATGTCCGGCTCTGTGTCGTCCGGCACTACCGGCAAATACACTACATCCACTACACGCGCATACACTGCGGCGGAGATGGTGAGGTAGCTTGCGGTTTCGCCAAAATCAACATGTAAAATGCCGTCTGCTATGGCGGTGGATTGAGACTTGTTGCCCTCTATGCGCCACTCGATTTTGTACCCGAGTGGCGTCTCGGCAACGCTTAGCTCGTATTCAAGCTTCAGCTCGCCACCGAGTGAAACAGATGCTCCGTCGAAAAGCAATACAATCGCTTCTTCGCTTTGCACACCGGTGACAGCTTCCGCCAAGGCGGTAGAAAACGTGCCGAACACCATAAGTACTGCCGTCAACAACGCGATGCTGCGTTTTGCTAACTTCTTCATTTAAATATCCCTCCGATTCTTCTAAATCACAGGTGTGTTTTGCCACATTTTGCGGCAAACATTCCCTGTGATTTTAATAAGGCATTTGCATTACTTGTGTGTATTTTACAAAAACTTTACAAACAATGCAAGAAAATTTTACACTTTTAACACATTGTTAACTAAAGCGTTTTCGTTGTCTCGTAACAAAAAACATCACATGCGGCTGCAAAGCCTTCTCCAAGCCCACAACATCCCCCTGCCCAATATTTGCGCACTCCAGCGCACGGCGATAAACCTCCTCGATTTTGTTAAGATTGTACTCTATGCATTTTGCACGGTCGGGAGTGTCATTCACCTTAAAAACCTTACGAGATACTATATGATACGCGGTGCTTATTTTTTCTTCACCCTTCCATAAACGCTGTAGCAGTGCGGGGTCTGCGACTTTTTTTATTTTAATATATTTTTGCACGGTAGTCTCACTTAGCCTTGCATAATCTGCGATATCCTTTCTGTTTGCGGCTTTTCGCATGGCAAGCTCGATACGCGCCGCGTCCGAAAGATTACGCCGCCCAAGCTGATTCTCTACTATCCAAAGCATCGCGGCCTTATGTGACGGAAAGCGCGTTTCTTTAACCTTGTACCCGATATTGTGCTTTGTACATATTGCGTAGCGGTTATGCCCGTCTATTATTGCGCCCCTCCATGTGATAATAGCGTCGCGGCAGCCTTGGGTGCGGATGCTTTGCTCCAGCAGACAAAACTCCTCGGGGCTAAGTGGTGGGATTAGGTCTTTAAATTTGGGATTAATTTTCAGCATGTTTTACTCCTTCCAGTTTTTCGCATAGTCGATTAAGCAGGTCTTGTAAGATGAGAAGGCGGTTGTTAATCCCCTCATCGTCTGCCCGGGTGTGTTTTTGTATATATTTGTACATTTGGGTTGCGATTTTTAGATGCTTCATTATTTGCGAGGTTAGCATTTTGTGCGCTGTGCCTATTTTTAGCTCACCGCTTTTTACCTTTTGCAGCAGCTCCGCGTCGCCGTCTTTTTTTATTTGGGTGTAGCGTTGCAAGGTTTTCTCGCTTACATCTGCGTCGGCCGCCATAGATTTTCTAACATTAATCGCACCATTTGTTTTTTTGACCAAAAGCTTTGCAGCCCTTGATTTCTCTCGCCCGCCGAGCATTTGGTTTTTCCTCGCCAGCTCCCGCAAAAGCTCCTCTTTCATCAGCGCGATTTCTATTCTTGCTGCGTCGTTTAAATTCCGCCGACCCAGTTGTTCATCCAAAATCCACAGCTTTACGCTCTCGCGTGATTCAAACTCCATTTCTACAATTTCAAATTCGACGCCATGCTCCACGCATATTTCAAAACGATTATGCCCGTCGATTATCACGCCATTCCACAAAACGAGTGCATTTTTGCAGCCGTGAGAAATGATGTTCTGTTCCAACTGCATCCTCTCATCGGAGGAAAGCGGTGGAATGAGAGTTTTAAACTCCGGGTCAATTTTTGGTGTGGTACACATATAAGCAGCTCCTTTCGTGTAATTTTATCCATGGTATCACACGCATATATGTTCGTCAATACAAATTTGCTAAACCATGTTATATTATCCTCATGGATTACAAGGTACGTATACTTTGAGGAGGATTAAAATGAGACATACTAAAAAACTGGTGATTACCTTACTTATTGCCACATTTATGGCAATGTTACCCGTTGGCGTGTCGGCTAATGATTACGCCCCCGAGCCACCTGCATTTTCCCATGCGGCAGGGTTTTACTCCGAGCCGTTTGAGCTAACATTGGACGCCGCGCCCGGTACGGTTATCCGCTTTACCACGGACGGCAGCATTCCGTCGCAAAATTCGCCCGTATTTAACAGGGCAATACCCATCGTCGCACCCGCGACCACAGCGGCAAACAGCCCCATATCCGTACAGGGCATAGGCTGGGCGTACGAGGGCGGCTGGACAAACAGCTTCCGCCCGCGCCTTGTATACAACGGCATGGTAATCCGCGCCCGCGCATTTGCTCCGGACGGCACAGCCTCCGAAACGGTGACACAATCCTTTTTTGTAGACGCAGGCGAGCTTACAAACATAAGGACACTTTCTCTCACGATGGAGCCGCAGCATTTTACGCACACGCGCCATGGCATGTATAACAACTGGGGGCCAAGACGTGCATATGGCGACTACGACCCGCGCCTTATACCATGGCCGTATCCTAGCTGGGAAGGCACACGCCACGTAGTAAATGTAGAAATGTTTGCCCCCGGCGGCGAGCTAATTGTTTCGCAGGAAGCAAGAGCATGGGTAATGGGTCAATTTTCCAGACGCCACGCAAAAAGGTCACTGCGTCTAAACTTTAACCAAGGCGACGGCGACATACGCGGCCTGTACGATTTAATCCCAAACACCACGCGTAATTTCTACGACGCAACCACGCCCGTAGGCAATTTCCGTCACCTTAACGCACGGCTTTCCGAGCAGCACAGGTCGGGCGTGCGTGACGCAGTTGTTCATCTAATGAGCGAGCCGCTCCGCCCCACGATACAAAATCTTGCATACGGAGCAGTGTTCATAAACGGTGAGTTTTGGGGAATGTACTGCCTTCGCACACACAGGCATTCACATCTTTTGGGGGAACTATTTGACGTACCCCGCAACAGCATTTGGATGAATGATGACGTGCAGGACTGGGCAAACGCGATTTTCATATACGAAGTCGTAGAAGATTTTCTAAGAGCAAGGGGTATCACAGATAATTTGCGCAACTCTCCATTATCGAATACAGCCATCAACGAGTTTACAAACAACGGCGGCCTTGAGGCCTTTGCCGAGCGTGTATGCCTGGACGATTTTATCGACTATCTCATCATCGGCTATCACTTTGGCAACTGGGATTGGATAAGCAATAACTTCGAATACTGGAGAAGCACCGAGATAATCCCCGACGTACATGGCGGCGACGGAAGATACCGCTTTATCATACAGGATTTCGACCATTCCATCGGCAGCCCACGCAACTGGGGGGCGGATTTTAACGTGCTGGACGATTTCACATCCCCCGACCTCCAAGAAAACTGGCGCAGGCCGCAATGGGTACTAAACCTCGTAAACATCATGTTTGCAACCCCGGAATTCAGAAACACCTTTGCAGCGCGTTATTCCACATATACAGGCACGGTTTTCCACCCCGCAATGGCAGAGTATCTGCTCGATGAAATGATAGCCGAGCGCGCCCCCACCATGGCCATGGATTCCTACCGTTGGCGTTTGAACAACACAACAAGCCCCACAGACAGCAGCGGCTGGTTAAACGAGATGGAATTTATCCGCAACTGGCTAACCGCCCGCACAAGCTACAGCGTAGGCCACCTTGCGGAGCATTACAACAGAAACGACCTCCCAAGCCTAAACCAACGCCTACCCGAGCAGCTAACTAACATCACATGGCAAACAGACGCCGACCAAGGCTGGTTTAACATCTCCGGTGCGCATATACGCGAGGATTTATTCCTACGCCGAGGCACACACGGCTTTGAAATCGGAAATTTCAGCGCGTACTACATTCGCACCCTTCCTATAGAAGTTACCGCAATGCCGCAGGAAGGCTACGCCTTCTCCCACTTCGAAATCACAGGCGCGATAACATCCAACATTTCCACAAACCCGATGACAATAATCCCACCCGCATCGGGCGACCGTATTACCGTAACCGCAATTTTTAATCCGCAATAAATAAAAAAAAGCCCCTAATAATCGGGGCTTTTTCCTTACATAGTTTGTGTCATTCGGAGTACGTTATATCTGTCTCGAGAAGCCGTAACATTTATGCTTCTCAGTATCTGCACAAAGGGAACCATTAGCGTGCCGTTAATTGTTTGCGGTGGTGACATTTCATGTCTGTGCGTAAAGCCGTTTGCCGTAAAGGTATAGCTGCCCTCCGTAATTATTATTACTTCGCGACCTCTGCTTATGGTTGCCGTGCCTGTACCCGCGTCCCACTCGACGTAATACCCAAGCAGCTCAAACATTTCCCGCACGGGAATAAAAGAAGTCCCGTACACAAATATAGGTGCTTGGCCTGCAAACTCCACCCTTCTTCCGTTTAGCATAACGGTAAGAACGGGATGTACGGTAGGCTCGGCCGGCACATCGGGAAGAGCAACAACAGGCGGTACGGGAGAAGGTATAGGCGTAACAGGCGGGCGTACAGCGGCAGTAGTCGGAGGTATATTGGGAAGCCCTCCCGGAGCCGGAATCACCGCAGCCGGTATCACCGTGGCCGGAACATGCGGAACGTGAGCCGCCGCATTAACACGCAGGCTTACATATATATTTGTCGAAATACCTCGCGTATTTATAACACCCCAAGGCAATAATACCGTCCCTTGCACTATAAGCCATTGCTCGTTTAAGCTTGCGGGGTTGTAATTAATGTTATGCAAATGCCACTGCACAGCGGCAGTCATTGTTCCGACAGATGTATCGATAATAACATTCCAAGGCAGCCCAAATGCCGAAACCGTGGCGGGTGTACCGTTAGGCAGCCCAAATATCGGGTAAGGGTCAACAATAGAAAATAAAATAACGGACGCATCTGTAGGGGGTAGAGGAGGAGGTGTCGGAGGTGTAGGTGGTGTCGGAGGTGTAGGCGGCTCGGACACAGCCGTAACGCTTACCCCGACACTGCCGTATAAGCTTGTTCCGTATGCCGTTGCGGTAACGGTTAATGCTGTGCCTGCGGGTACGTCTTCGCCCACGGTAAGCAAGCCGCTTTCGGATATACTTGCATTCCCATGGCCTTCCACGCTCCATATTACGGTCTGTACCGCCGATGCAGGCAACACAGCCGCATTAAACTGCAACGCAGCACCCTGTAAAACCGTCGTTGCGTCGCCCTGCGCCTCTACATTTATGCTTTCCGGCGGCGGCGGGTCTATTGCTATTAAAAATTCCTGCGTATCATTTAAATCGCCAAGCGGCCCTGTTGCCCTTACCGTAAAGCTAAAGCTCCCTGCCGCCGTTGGTATGCCGGTGATAACGCCTTGCGTACTCAAGCTTAAACCCGGGGGCAATGCGCCTGCGATAATATCCCAAGTAAACGGGCCTGTGCCCATTGCGTTAAGCTGTACATCCCAGGCATTCCCAAATGTTCCGACCGCAAAATCAGGTGCGGAGATAACGGGCGGCTCGGGTGTTTCCAATATGGCAAGGCTAAAGTCCCTTTCATCAAAACCATGGGGCGATTGCGCACGCACAGTAAATACATATGTCTGTATTGCCGCACTATCCGCAGGGATACCGAAAATCACACCGTCAAAACCAAAGCTCAGTCCGTAGGGCAAGGCTCCGCCTACCAGCGACCAGGTAATGCCCCCCGTACCCGTTGCATGTAAAGCATGGTTATACTCCCAAGCAATTACACCACTCGGCAGCATCATCGTAGTAATTTGCGGCGGGTTTATATACACCTCAAAGCTTACATCAAACTGTTCAAAAATATCATTGTCGCCGCTAACCGTAACCGTGGCGTGGTACACACCTACAGCCATGGCGTTTGGCACAACGGTAAAGCTTGCCGTACCGTTTGGTGCAAGGCTTTGTATGGCAGAAGTATTTAATATAAAATCTCCGGCGTTTGCGCCGCTTAAAGCAACGGTCAAATCCCCGGTGTGTCTGTTGCCGTTATTTCTAACGGTAACGGAATGCGCGACAGTCAAGCTTTCGCCAAGTTCTATCCGCCCGAAATCCCTGTTGCCGGAAGGGTTAAGCCCAACAGAAAAATGAGGCGGCGCGAAGGTAACGGCATTACTCGGCAACGAATCCGGAATATTGACGTTGCCGCTAACAGCAATCACAGTAATCTGATGATTACCGGGGCCAAGCCCAAGCGTACGCAAATCAAAAGGCGAAACCACATCTCCGCCGACAACACCGCTTACCGCAATGCGATAGCTTAGCGCGTTGGCTACATCGGGCCATGCAATAAACTCCCCGCCGGGTTGTTGCAGGGTAATAACGGGCGCGGGTAACGGTACGGCGGTTATGTTAATCGGCACATAATTTGTTAGTGTGGCAATAGGCTCAAAGTTTTGTAATACCGACGCATTTGGGGTAAAAACTACAGGAAATCTTTGATTTGCGCCGACGTTTGGGGTATGAGAAGGGTCTGCCCAAGCAAAGCTGCCATGCATCGCAGAGCCGCCCGTAAGCGTAGAAGCCGAAAGCGGCAGCCCAAAGGGTATGCTCAAAGCAGAAGGCCATGCAATACCGGGCGCGGCTGCTCGCGTTACTTCTAAGGCGATATCGGCAGCTTGCGGGGCTATCGGGTTGGTGTTACCTGTGGCGGTGTTTATCGTAACCGTGGCCGCATACGACCCCACATGAAGCCCTACGGTTGGCCTAATATAAACCCTCGCGCTGCCGCCGACCGCAATGCCTGTTATATTTGCCCCTTGGGTAATCGTAAATGAGGCTCTGTCATCTCCGCCAAGCACGGCAACAAGCCCGCCCGTGTTTTGGTTGCCCGTGTTTGTTATGATTACGGGTATCGCCGCAGGCTGTGTGCCAAATGTTACATAGCCAAAATCCAATATATCGGGAGCAATCGCTATCCCAAATAAAGGCGTTGGCGGAAACGTAAAGGTAAATATAAGCCTGTCGCTTTGGCGTGCTGTAATGCTTGCATTTTGTCCGTTTACCGAGGCTGTCACATTATCCGCAAAAACATGGCCTGCCGCCGCCGTAAGTGTAACGGTTACGGCATATACTTCCCCTTCCAAGAAGGGATTGTGTGCGGGTTGCCACTCTACAGAGTATACAGAATACATACCACCGCTAACCGCAGCCGCAGTATCTGCGGGAATGCCGCCCGTATTGGGCGCGGTTAAGGTTACTCCCGCCGATGCTATGGCTGTAGGCGCACGGTGCAACGTAACATTACGAGGTGAGCCGCTTATTGTGTAACCCGCAGGGCTTACAACCGTAACCGATACTACCGCACCATTAGCCCAAGAGCCTGTTATCTCCACGGTACGGCGTCTATTGTCACCGTCCGGTATTGATACATTGCCGACGGTTACATTAGCTCCGTATATTGTTATATTTCCGCTTTGGATATTTGCACTCACCGCTTCGTCAAAGGTTAAAGTAAGCTCCGTTGTGGTTACGGTTTCTGTTGTGCCGTTGGCGGATACATTGGTTAATTCTCTTGCAGCCGCCGGCGTAGCGGCGAATGTATGAGAAAATGTACCTGCGTTAGCGGCGTTTGGTGTAGTCGGCACGCCGCCGTTAATTCTAAAAAAGTTAGCCCCTATGCCTGTCAAAATAAATCCGCTTCGCGGAGTGACAGTCACGGTGGCAGTGTATACGGTAGCCGGAGCAAATATACTGCTCACAGCGGGAGACCAAATAATAGCGGCGTCCCATTGCCCGCCGGGGTCGGCAAAAGTGGCCACGGGTGCAGCCCCGACAACCGGAATCGGTATAGTCACATTATAATTTGAAATAGCCCCGGGTGGTATCTGCTCAAAATAAACATAAACCACGATATCTTCCTCAAGGTATATTTCGAGGGTTGTGTCATTACCCTCAGCATACCCGTTTACCGTCCACTCATTAACGCGGAATCCGCTATTCGGCGTAGCCGTAAATACGACCGTACTGCCCTCAGTAACTTCGTCACCGCTGGTTATCGCGCTGCCGTCTACAGTCGCGCCGATACTCCCGTTGTTTCCCGCAGTAAATGTTACGTCAAACGATGGAGGTACTGCAATAGAATACCAATTAGCGGTTAATGTCACGGGGCTGTTAGGCATAGTAAAAGTGATACTCGTTGTAGGGTCATATATAGAGTACCACTCTATTTCACTCGGAATTACCCACTCTAAAAACTCAAAACCATACCTGTCTCCGGCTGTGAAGGACGGACGAGTATGATGTGCAAACATGCTATCTGTGGGCTGTCCGTCAACTACCCCGGGCGGGTTGTTTAAAATGGTAACAGGGTGTCTTGGTACAGGGTATTGTTCCCCGGCCACATCCCGTAGCAAGGGTACTCCAAATGCTCCATCCCATTCCCATCTGTCAGTCGCCGCCCTCAACTCAAAACCCCTGTTATGCCACCAATTAGAATCCTGAGCCATAAGTAATCTAGCGTCACTAAACGAAGTGTTTCGGATTTCGGTATGCGGAGTAGGTATTCCGTTGACAACTATAATAGTTGCCGAATTGCCGGTTATATCAAAATCACCCGTTCCCCAAATCCCTCCAAAGACTGCGTTGGCGGACGGCGGCTCCAGCGTAAAGCCGGAATTTAAAGCCACAACACCATCACTCACAGCACTATCATTTACACCAACAACGCCACCTATCCCGCTACCGTCGGGAAATGCATTAGCAGCAGTGCCGCCAATAAATATTGCGCCGGTTGCATATACCCCACTAATCCGACCTTGCTGTGAGTTAAAACCGACTAAACCGCCTATTCTTCTTATATGACTACCACTAACAGTCATCAATCTTACATCACCGGAGGCATAACTATGCCATATATCGCCATCATTATTGATTCCTACCAGTCCGCCGACATTGGTCTGATTTATCGTGGAGCCGGAAATAACTACATTCCCTGATGCAAAGCTATCTGTAATTACTGCGTCACATCCATTATTAGTCCCCACCAAGCCCCCCATAGTTACAATGCTGATGAATGGTGATGTTGCTCCTACATTTCCGGACGCGCTGCTTCTGTATATTAACCCCTCGTTTACGCCCACCAGCCCTCCTACATGGAGTCCCGTTACATTTCCGGAAGCGTGGCTGTTTATTATTTCGCCTGTACGTTCGTCTGTACTTCGGTTAATGGCGACTAATCCGCCGCCATCGGTAACATTACCCGACGCATAACTGTTTTCAATCCTTCCATTGTTAATCCCAACCAGTCCGCCGCCGGTAATATCAGAGGTTGCAGAGCTGTTAATCACCAGCCCGTTATTTATCGCTACTAAACCGCCCGCAGCATTAGTTGGCAAAATGCTGCCGGGGCCGGTAAAAGTAACGGACGATGTACTATTGGTCACAGTACCGTTGTTTGTCCATGCCAGCCCACCCGGTCTAGAGCCGGTGATGCTGCCTTCGACATTTAGGTTTCGTACTGTGGCATTGGAGCCTATAGTTGAGAATAGCCCGGACCCATTAGTTATATCCACGGTTATTGTGTTACCCTGCCCGTCAAATGTCCCGTGAAGCGTTCCTGTAATCCAAAAATTAGGGGGCGCGTCTATATTATACACAAGCCGAAAATGGCCAAAAAGCCTTTGTGCGTCTCCATTCATCCACCGCAAATGCCCCGGCTCGGAAATCAACCATGGACTTCCTACAGTGCCGGCTCCGGGTGGAGTTATAGGCAAAACAGGCTCAACATCATCCCCAAACACCACTTCCGTCGGCAACACCACCGTACCAAACACCATCAAAAAAGCAACCAACAAAGCCGTAAACCGCCCAAGTAATTTTTTCATAAACAAAAACCCCTTCCCTGTTATGTAGCCGAAAATTTTCCATCACTACAGTATCACAGATACAAGTGATTGGCAATTTGTTTTTAGCCACATACGGGCGGTGATTGGCTCTTTGTATGGCGCGTGCGCTTCGCTTACTTGTGCCTTGGATGATTTTGAAAAAAGCGTTCCGGCCCTTGTTTTATCACCGCCGGCAGCACATTTAAAATCCACAGTTTTGCACCCTCACGGTCGGTCTCGCCTATCGCAAAAAACGCGGTGAGGCGTTCGCGATTTTTTGCTCTGCCGAGACCGTTTCTCATTTAATCCGCT
>JGI24694J35173_10002062_pt1 | contig 17000 bp, 20 predicted proteins | sample TergutCo191P1_FD_35173 | JGI IMG/M metagenome (IMG submission 35173) | reverse complement strand
GGTCGCGCTCTGGATTTCTTGCTCTCTTTGCCATTGTGTCATCTCCTTTTCTTAATAGTATATTCAGATTCGGAGTTTACACAATCTATATTACACTATCTCTTAAAAGTTGCATGGTGATATAGCAGGCTAGTTCCTCCTTTTCTTCAGGACAGAGAACTGCTAAACTCTCATGATTTTTCGCATCACTGCAAAACTCATCGACTTTTTTGAGCAACGTGCTAGCCGAATCTAAACCTGCATCTAATGCTCTATCTACAATGTCCGTTTGCTTACCATTGGCATCAATAGCGTCATAAAAGCCATTATTGCTTGCGCATGACTTTACAGACCTTGTTTTTTTAAGAAAAACTGAACACCCCTTATTGTACACAGCAACATGATTATCTTTTGCAAAGTGCTTTAAATAAGTTTGTGGTACAGTATGTTGATTTGTGCCAGTTCCACCCATAAATTTCGCACTCCTTAATATACACTCGCCACGCTACCAATCATAAAGCACGCCGAGAGGCTAGTAATTATATCTTTCCCCCTAGAGAAAGAATAAATTGCTTCAGTGAATACATGTTATGCCGTCTTCAAATACGGCGTCTTGATTAGTTCTCAACAGCCTTTTCCTGTTTTTTTGCTTTACTTAGTTCAGACATGTATTCCCAAATAGTTTGATCTAGTAGCCTAACGGTAATATTTGGGTAAGTTTTATTAAGAACTGTTGCCGCTTCATAGATTACGCACTGGGCTTCATCTATATTTCTTACGTCTCGCTGTAATCCCGTTGAAATAAATCCAAGTAATTGCCTGTCTGGCTTACAAAAATTATCGTCACCGCTTAACATACGAAAATAAGACCATGTTATTCCTGTTGTTTGTCCTTTTATTGCACGAATTTCTGTTTCAATCTTATCATTAAGTTTAGCAACATCTTGAAAAACCTCAACGTGGTGATACTGTAAAATTTTTGCCCAGTTATATACTGCTTCAGCTTTGGGTATGCCAGACCTTGTAGATGTGCGACACTTGTTTTTAAATATATACTCCGCAAAATAACCCACATCATGTTTTTCCATGTTTTGAACCAGTTGACTCATGGTGTGCTGTGAATTTATATCAGGATAATCCGATGTTCTTTGGCGATATACAGGCAAGTCATAATAACTACAGTATCGTTTAATTACATTTTTAACAGACGGGTATTTTACATTAATCGAAAAAACAGAATCTATTACACAATAAGGCAAAGACATATAATAATATCCGTCACCGGGAGTAGCACTTTTTAAATCTAACACCGACTCACAATATTCTATAAATTTATGTATCATTATCTAAATCACCCCCCTTGTCCAGTGAGCACCTGCCTATTAGTCTTAATCCGCTCCCGCATGATCTGCAAGTGTTTTCGTTTATGTAATTATCAATCAACACTATGCTTTGTTTAGCGGAACGTATGATTTTCGAAGCAAGTTCATAGGCATCAAACACTTTTGTCCATCGAAGAAAACTCCTTGTGTGGGCACAAAATGTGTATTTATTTGCAAGTCAATTTCGTCCACTTTATTTTTGAGAGCCTCAACGCTGTCCTCAATGCGGTTCATGCGGTTATTTATGGCATATCCCTTTAGCAGGTAGTCTTTTAACTTATTCGTTGCCCATATACGAAACTGCGTACCTTGCTTGGATTTCACACGATAGCCAACGGAAATTATTACATCTAAGTTGTAGTAATCAACATTACGTGTTACATCCCTATCACCTTCTCTTTGAACCGTCAAGGATTTCTTGACAGTTGAAGTTTTGTCAAGCTCGTTTTCTCTATAGCAATTATTAATGTGCAAGCTGATATTTTGTTTTGATTGGTTAAAAAGTTTCGCCATTTGAAGTTGTGTAAGCCAGACAGTATCCTCGTCAAACTTTACCTCAATATGTTCGGCAAGCTCATTCGGGCGGTATAAAACGATTTCATTTTTCATATCAATAGCATAGCCTCTTAAAATGAGGACATTGCCATAAACGTTGTCCTCCATTATTATTTTATAGCTTCGAATAATATTGCTCATAATTATATCAAACTTTTGCACCTTTATGGAAGAAAAAACTTAAACGCGTATCCAAGCTAAGAAAGTATTTTGCCAACACTAAAGCCGCACCATTACGGCACGGCTTAACTTATGTGAAACGCAGAGATTTCAACCATCTTTGATGTTTTTACAACAAATGACAACCCTTGAATCAAAGGTTGTCATTTGTGTGTCCGTGGCACAACGCCCGCGGTTAAATCCGAACGGAAGTTTTCTTCAATTTCTTCCAGTGTCACAGTCTTTGCGCCATCTTTGTTGTTAAACATCAGCACAAGCCTGTCATCGTAGAGGCAGACTGCATTTACAAAAGTGTCAATCAATAACTGTCGTTGTTCGCGCTTGGTAATATCGATAGTTCGGAATCTGTGAAGCCAGTACAGTATTTGCTCCTTTGTCAAAAGTGGATGCTCCATTTCCTCTCGTAAAATTTTAACCTCAATGTCAGCCTTTGAATTTTCAAGCTCATCAAGCCTTTTCTTGGTGGACTGGTTTAGTATCCCCTGCTGTATAGCATTTAGCATATTCTCAATCCCGCGCTCCACCTCGGATAGTTGCTTCCGGAGCATTGGGAGCGTGATATTTTCCTGCTTCTGTAACTCTAAAATGCTCTCTGCAATCCTGTCAATCAAATCATCATCGCTAAGCATCTGTACCGCATAATTTACAACAATTTCCTCAATCCATAGTTTTTTGACAGTCTTTTTCTTACAGGAACGATGCTTCTTTGCAGTTGTGCATTTGTAGTAGTGATGAACTCGCTTGCTTGCACTGTGTCCGCTCTCTCCGAGCATAAATGCTCCGCATACTCCGCAAATAAGTTTTGTCGATAAAAGATAATCGTCCTCCGCCTTGTGTCTGACAGGAGCTTTTTTGTTTTTCTCAAGGCGGGCTGCCACCTGTTCAAACAATTCATCAGGGACTATATCCGGAACACCGCCCGGTATGATGTGATTTGCATATCTGTATTCTCCAATGTAATTGCGGTTTCGTAGCATACGAGTCACGGCATCAATTTTAATCGGCATATTGCGATAGGTCTTAACCCCACAATCATTGAGCCACTTCACAAGCTCCACTATCTTAGCCCCATCTGCATATTTCTTGAAAGTCTCCACAACGTATGGTGCAGTTAAATTATCAATTTGAAAGCGCTGGTTCTCGTCAATGCATAGCCTATTGGAATACCACCACCGTTCCATTTGCATTTAAGAGCATTCTCATTCATTCCACGTTTGACTTTTTCGGATAGTTCAGCAGAGAAAAATTCTGCATAACCATCTAACAACGACTCCAACAAAATGCCCGTCGAATCCTCAGAAATCGGCTCTGTTGCCGATATCACTTTTATGCCATTTTTGCGCAGGATACGCTTGTAATGTGAGCTGTCATATCTGTTTCTGGCAAAGCGGTCAAGCTTCCAGACAATCACGACATCAAACAATGTTTTGGCACTATCCTTAATCAGCTTTTGAAACTGCGGTCTGGCATCGGTTTTTCCCGAAATCGCACGGTCAATATATGTTGTTAACAAGGTTAAGCCGTTCTTTTCCGCAAAAGATTTGCACTCACGAAGTTGCCCCTCAATGGATTCTTCGCGCTGATGACTGTCACTGTATCTGGCATAAATTACGGCTTTCATGACTCATCACCACTATCTTTGCTTTTGAGTGCTTTGAGATTTTTGGCATTGAGTGCTGTAACAACATTTTTGCCCGACTGTTTTTCATATTGCTCACGGGCGGCTTTAGCAACAGAGCCACCTTGTTTGGCTACCTTTTCAGATTCTGTCATTCCAAGAGGGTCAATTTCTCTTGATAAATCCGTTGCGGAAACTTCGGCAAGCATATTGAGCACAAGTTCCATATTTGTCATGTTGTCACGAAGATTTTCTTTTTTCAAACCTTTGAGATTTTTGTATTCACGAGTTGTCTTTCCGCTCCACTCTTTTGTCATAATGTCGGTAAGTGTCGCAAAGTCTTTTGTATCATTTATCCCTGCTCGCTTCCACTCGTCAGTAAGCTCCTTGCGGACTTCCATTGTTTTAATGCGCTGATTTATCCATTTTTCGCTATATCCTTTTTTGAGATAGGTTTGAAAAGCTCTGTCAATTGCAATTTCAGGGTCAGCTATTTCATCAAGCCGCTCTTTTCCGACTTGTGCAAGCCACATCTTAAACGGCTCTGCCTTAGGCGATGGTATAGCTTGAATAATACGCAAAATCCCCTTTGTGTTTGCCACGTCTGTCTTGTAGAATTTGCCATCAGCAGATTGCATTTTCAGTTGACTACAAATTGTAGTCAACTCGCTACCTTCCTTTTTCAAGCGGCTCTTTACAACACTCCAATATTTCCGAGCACCATCATGTGTAGGCTGTCCTGTTAAAACCTCAACCACATCAACTATTGATAAATACCAGTCCTGTTCTTCTTCGCTCCACTCCATGCGAACACGTTTGTCCTCAAAAATCTTGATTTTGTTATTCTCGCCCATTTTCCCCATCTCCCTCAATCATCATAAATAATGCTTGTTTCAGCTTGTCGTTCATCGGTGAGTTCGGGTCGAAACACATCTCAATAAACTGTCGCATTTCGGGACTGTTTTCCATAGCTTTTGGTCTAAACTCGTAAAGCTTGCCCTGCGGATTATCAGTTCGTCCATAGATGTAATCCATGGAAACATCGAAGTAGTCAGCGTACCATAGTAATGTCTTGTGAGGCGGCATACCTACATGATTTTCATATCGCCCAACAGTTGTTGGCACTGTTCCGACTAGGGCTGCGATTTGTGTCTGTGTCATTTTGACACCTTCGCGTAATGTTTTTAATCTCTCTGCTATAATTTGCATCAGAACCCCCTCCTTTACGCGCATTCATTGTATGCAATATTCGGCATTTTGTCAATGCGCATTTCGCACAACGCGGATTTATGATGCACCATTGAGAACCGCAAAAAGATATGTTCGGCTGTTGAGCCGGGCATATCTTTTTGCGGTTGTGCGGGGGAATCCAAAGGGGGCGGCATGCCCCTTTTGGCACACGATTTTGCGAAGCAAAGTCTAGTGTGTTATGCCTATGCACCGACTACTGTTCAAATTTAGCCGCGTCGCCGATAGGCGCGAGGCTAGGTTTGAGCGACAGGAAAACAGGCAATATTTCGAGCGGTAGCGAGAAATTTTGCCTGTTTTTGTTAAGGTGAATTGGGCATATTTTTACACTTCACTACATCTGGTGTAGTTAATTCCTGTAATTTTCGGGCTAGCTCCATTTCTCTGTCCCGCAACATTCACGTCCACATAACTAAGAAACCCTTTTGCTCCAAGACTTCTAATACAACTAAACATTTCAGCTTCATCTCTATTGAAGTAGTCAAGCATTCTATCACGAGCATTTCTAGGATCCCTCGCATCCTTTAGTATACCCACAGCATCTTTTTCTTGAGCAGATAAATACATCTGACGTTTCTCCTTTTATTTCATTTTTATAAACTTAACTTTGTTGAACCGTTTCTATTCTAACATTATTTCCTATAACGACATTCCGCGGAAACTAGACATGAACGCAATTCCCTTAATTGATAAGATATTTTGCCAAATCTATATCGTTAATTTTCTTCTGCCTATCTATGCAGCGGTTGTGGTAATTTTTTGACCATTGGACTTTTTGCAAAATCTTGTCAGATGTATATTTACACAAATTTTCCTCAATTTTATGCATATGACTTTCATAAAACTCAACCATCATATCTGAGTTTGGATAGAGAAAGACTTCAATACAAATTTATATAGTCTAGAACCATAAACCCATCAAAGTCTACAAAATTTGGCATTCCCATACCAATAAACTCAAAAACATTTTCAGGTTCGGTCTTCTTGCCATTCGCAATGACAGCATTAGCAAAGCTTTCGTGAATGATAACTCTTGGGAAAATTACAATTTTTGACTCAATTTCGTGAGCTAAAATAATTCCTTCACCAAATACAAATTCACTATGAATACAAATACCGCCGTAACACAATGCACCTCGCACAAAAATACCGCGTCTATGGAACTCTGCTTGTGAAAGAGCTGTAATCGCAAGCAAAATATCCCACCTTTTTTCTGAACAGATGATAATGTTATCTGAAAACGCTCTCACTGTCACAGCATCTACGGCTTCACGTGTGCTTATTTCTTCAAGTATACCTCTCGCTTGCTCAATAGCTATATATAGGGCTCGCAATAATTCTTCAGCGCCCCCGAGTTCTTTCATTTTTTCCTTATACCCCAATATATCTAAGCAGGCAATAAATTGTGGCTTTACATAAAATGGATTTCTTCGTTGCGAATCATTGATAATATGCTCCTTTACCAAATCTGTTTGCATTTCTATCTCCAGTTCGCATATTCGCCAATTTTCATCATTCTTGGTTCTCTACGCATATGCTCAAGGATGTTTCAAAAGCAAATTTCATTCGCATCCGACAAGCAACAGCTTGTCACGATAATATGTGTACTGCTCAAGGCTTTGCTCATCGTTATTAGCCGCATTATTGTGCAACGCTTCAAAGAAAGAAATATAATGACTTTCTTTGAGCTTTCTAATCTGCAACTTGTTGTTATTCTTGTTGACCATTACCGCACCGACGGCAGCAACAGTAAGAGCAGATAATGCCCCAACAATTGATATAATAATTTCGATACTCATTTGTCAATACCTATACTGCAAACTTATATATTATTCTTGTTTAATCCTCCTCTTGATTTTCTTCTTGATACGATGTAGTTAACTCCATCATTTTCTGGGTATGGGTAGCTCCATCAATTTCTTCATCATGATATTGTCGCATTAGCTCATCAATTTGGCTTTTTAATTCTTTTCTGCTCACGTTGTTCTCTCCTTACTCATTTTACTGATTTTGTTATCCTGTACAATCAACATACATGGTTTAAGTACTTGTTCTATAATCCGACTCTTATTCGGCATTATACTTTGCAAAATTTTTCTCCCCACAACTTTTGCAAACAATGTGAGCATCTTCGTTATTGACGTTATTTGCAGGAACATACCCTGAATCAACAAGAGGTTTGTTGCATTTAACACAAAGCCCAACATTCAACGATATTGATTGAATGTTCTCTTTCTTTGCGTTGCTCTTCTTGCTAAAATGTCTGTAAATCAAAATTCCGCCAACAGTAACGACTGTAATAACTCCACCTATGATTAAATTGTTTTTATTTAGCCAATTTCCACTTGCTTTATCACCCGACAACAATGCTTTACTTACCGAACCATTGCTTACTTCACAGGCTGCTGATTTTACTACGTCAAAACCTTTTCCAACAATCTCTGGTACATACTTAAAAGAACCTATTATATAATCTCCATCAGTATACTGATTACCGAAAAAAGGATGCCCAATCGGAGCCCCATAATAATTACCTCATCATTTCAACAAATTTTTATCTACTTGCTTTAACTAGCAGCTATTATATAGCAATTTTTGCAAAATTTCTATCATTTTCGTATTGAACTATCTGGGGTTACTCGTTTGGATTGGTAAGCAACTGCCTCATCAAAACCTTGAATAACTCCGCACTTTTCTCATCAAGCTCTACCGTCTGCCCGACCATGTTAAGCACGGCTGCTATAACCGCTTCTTTGCTGACAGGCTTCTGGTTCTGCCTATCAGCCTTAATTTGCTCTCGCATGGTCTGCAAGAGTTCTGCTGTAACCGTTTGCTTCAATCCTTCTTCGCTTGGAAAGGCTTTCTTAATATCCTTGATTATTGCCAAAAATGTACTCTTTATCTTTTCAAGTTCTGCTTCATTTTTGGCGAGCTTCTGCGACTTCAAATACAAGGCATCTTTTTGAGCTTCTGCCCTGTGTTCGGGATTATCTTTTACAAAATCACCCAGAGTTGCAGTAGCCATATCGATGAGAGCATTTCTCTCCATAACCCCGACGGATGTGCTGTTATCAAGATAGGTTTTGACCATACCTGTCAAATATGGAAATGATTTATGCTCTATAAGCAGATTGAGCGATTGCATATCGAGATTTCCACGCACCAAAGCTCTCACCGCACCCTCTGACAAGCCAAGTTCACTTATATCATAATTTTTCGGTGTGCTTATGGCTGTCAGCCCCAGAATGTAATCGGTAGACACACATAGAGCTTTTGCCAATTTTATCAGAACGTCACTGCTTATATTTCGGATTTTACCGCTCTCAATACGGCTTAGTTGCGATGGCACAATTCCTATGATGTCACTCAACTCTTTCTGAGAGAGTCCTTTGTTTGACCGCAAATCACCAATGCGCTCATGAATTTCTCCGGGTAAATACATCGGTGACATCTCCTCTCAGGTTTCATCCAAATCCAGCTAATCTGTCTGCCGATAATATATCATATCCGTTGCAGTTATGCAATTTTATCATCGAATTGCCCCTTAAAAATGCAAACTTAGCATAAATGCAGGGTTTGCGATTTTTTATGCTAAGATTGTTTTGGTTGTCTATACTTCCAACCAAATCTGAGCAAGGAGGGTAACACAATGGCACAATACGCAATCATGCGCTTCGCCAAACAAAAGGGTGGCTTCGGTGCCTTGGAAGCCCATCACGAACGTACCAAGGCTAAATATGTCAGCAATCCGGACATAAAAATTGAGCGCAGCAGGTACAACTTTCACATTGTCAAGCCAGAAAAATCATACAGACAGGAATCCGACAGCCGTATTGCAGAGGCTGGCTGCAAGACACGCAAGGACAGCGTGAGATTTGTTGACACCCTCATAACCGCAAGTCCCGAATTTTTCAAAGGCAAGAAGCGTGAGGGCATCAGTGCCTACTTTGGTACGGCGGTGGAATTTCTCTCAAAGAAAATCGGCAAGGATAATATAATCACTGCAGTAGTTCATCTTGATGAGAAAACACCACATATGCATCTCTGCTTCACACCTATCACGGACGATGGGCGATTGTCGGCAAAGGATATTATCGGCAACCGTACACAGCTAACCAAGTGGCAAGATGAATTTTTTAACCACATGGTGAGGAAATATCCCGACCTTGAACGCGGCAAGTCTGCAAGCAGGACAGGACGGCGGCACATTCCAACCAGACTATTCAAGCAGGCGGTTAGCCTTTCCAAGCAAGCGACTCATATCACCGCCATACTGGACGGCATAAAACCACTCAACGCAGGGAAGAAGCGCGATGAGATACTGGCTCTGCTCAACAAATTCTTTCCCAAAATGGAAGCATTTGAAACCCAACTAAAAAAATATGGACGAGAGTTAAACCTGCTCACAAAAGAAAATATTAGCCTTAAAAAGCGGGTAAACAATGCAGAGAAAAGTAGTATTCCCAAGCAACTTGAAGATGCAAAACTCAGAGTAGAATATGATGCCCTACAGACGTTTGTGGACAAGTTACCAGAGGATATCAAACGTGAGGCACGGGCACAAGCGGAGAAGTTGAGAGATTATCAGAGATAGGATAAGGGGGATACTTATCAACGACAATCAGACCGCATAGGCGGAATGTGTACCTTGAAAAATGAATATATCACGGAGGTTTTTAGCACTACTATGGCAAAAAAGGAAGATCATGGCGCAGGGATTCCCGACCACGCAGTAGATTCCCTAGTCCGATGCCTACTTCCTGAAATACAAAAATACTTTGAAAGCGAGGAAGGTAGGGCAGAATTTGAAAAGTGGAAAGCACAGCAGATGCAACTAAAACAAGGGCGAACATCAGGCAATTAGGCTTGATGTTCGCCCTTTGTTTTAATCACATTTAGTTCAAGGATAGCACAAATCCGAACGACTCGCCGATGAATATCGGCGGGTTGTTCGGATTATACGTGCGTGGCACGCCAGTTTGAGCTAAATGCGAACTATAGGGAGGTTGGGACGAGTGGGTTTGTGATAATTGTATCATTATGATTTTGTGAATAATTTATCCTCAGTCAAATATGGGTCAAACAAATTATTCCAGCAAAACTCTGTATTTGCAATCCATAAAGATAAGTTGTGAGCCACTCAGTCAAATACGGGTCAAACAAATTTATGCCCAATATGGTAAATACCGCCTGCTCTTTAATGCATCTGAATCCTCGGACAACTTTATTAATCCCACGTTAAGTGCCTCGTTGAGCAATCTTGAAATCATAGAGCTATTCTTAGCGTCAACAGCAAAGCGNTCCCGCAAAGATGCGTTTGTCATGAAATCCCGGTTCACTCTCTTTAAGCAAGCATGAAGGTAGCAGGCTCGCAACCTATCGGTTTTACTCATAGAGGCAAATGTACTATGCGCATACAAAATTANACGTGTNTGGTTTTCAAATATCTCAATCTCAGGAGCAGGNAGCTGATAAGCCTCAGTCATGGCAACAACCTTATCAAAACCACTCCCCCGTTCTTCACATATGCCTATCCGCCTCATGAAACTCGCAAGCTTCTCATTTCGTGAAATAGGAGGATGATCTACAAAACGGTTCGTTTCAATAATCGGCACACCGGGATTAGTTATCTCAATTCTTGTATTAAACAACTCTATCATCGGGTCTGTGCCACGCATGGAAAAGTCCTGATGAATCATTAGATTTGCAATCAGCTCGCGAATCGCAAGTTCCGGAAACATAGGAACTGTTTTTCTAAGAGCAGTTCCTATAATCTCATTATGAGGAAGAAAACCATTTATAGTATCGATTAAACCTTCAAATCCGACAGCATATCCCGAGCTCACAACATGCTCTTTACTGCTGGGCGCTATTCGGCTGTCACCATCGTACTTAATGAAACGAATCGATTTGCGCTCTAGTGTGCGAAAATCCGACAGCCGCTTCGCGAAAAGTATTGCACCTAAATTAGTTATCTCATACATCCCTGACTCATTGCGAGCTATCATCGCTTCTGCCTGTAGCCGCCCAAGTATCGACTCAGTATTGCCCGGCAAATCCAACGACAGCTTATCGAAGAAAGCTTGATGGTCTAATAGCTGCAAAACAACCTCACTTGCCACCCCATCATAACTGACTTGCTCCTCAAAAAGCATGGTTGAAAATGCAGACCATAATTGTCTCTCAGTATCCGGAAAATCCTTTAGCTTCTTCTTGTTCTCGCCAATACGGATATACTCAATATCTCTAAATTTAACAGGAGTTGAATATGCCGCGGCAACCTCAAGTAGTACAATCGGATGCCCTTCAACGTCAAGGGTATGAAAGTAAAACTGAACCTGGGGTTCAAGTTGTGTGCCAATCCATAAATCTAGTGTCTGGTTGCCTTGCTTCGCCTTAACCGGCACAAATGTTGTTCCTTTAATTTCACGGGTTTTATCATCTATGCCCCAAACCATGAATCCAAAATTTTGCTTATACAGAGCCGCCGAATTGGCCAAGGCACTGACGTATTCGCCAATTTCTTGAGGACCAGAGTTATTTTCTTTCAGCTCAACCCAAGGAAGCTCATCGCGATGCTGAATCTCTTTAACTATTTCTATGGCACGAGATTTATCAAATGGCATGATGAACCACCTCTCAGGTTGTTGGTTTCCAACTATAGGACGCAAAAAGTAACCAGTGTTTGCGTGTCAGACACATTATGATGGTAACAATTACATATTTTGTCTATTGTCTAAAACGCTCGAATCCTTGTATAGTACGGGTATTCTCGTCATGTTTTCTCCTAGTTTTTCTTGTGCCAATATATATTTCATGGGTGCAGTCGTGTATGCTGCCGTTTTCATGGCTGCATCAGAGCTTTCTGCGTATTGTTGTACCACTTTTTTTATGTATGCTTTCTGTTCGTCGGTCAACTGGCTTGTATACTCGCTCCACGTATAAGACAGAAAAGGCTTCTTTCCTTTGAACGAATTTTTGAACAATTTGTTATCATGCTCCTTTGTAATACTCCGTAGCGATGGAATCCAAGGTCCCTCTTGCATGCGCAAATATACGCTACCAGAAATTGATGTACCAAAATCTTTGTAATGACCGTAATCAATAAGGTAGAGAAGTTTTGTTAATTTAAAAAATGAAACTGTTTTTAGCTCAACCAATACCTCCATGACCATATCGAGGAGAAGTCCCCCCTCTGACGACTTTTTTTTATTTGCGCGGGTTGGCTTTTTTACGCCCTCTATAGGATCAACGATATGTGACAGTACGATAAAGTCTGCGCGTTGTTTAATAAGATTTCTGTGTATTGCTGCTCTTGGCCCCATGTGGTAAAGGGGAACCAAGAACCTATTGTTCCAAGACAACTTTTTTGCGACATTATCACGCAAAGTAAAATTATGGCGGCAAATCATTTTAACTGCTTCAAGTGCTTTTATTCCTAGTGTAATTACCACTTCGGGGTTTATTAACGTCAAAGTCATTGCGAGAAAATAGCTACAGTTCTCAATTTCTGCTTGAGTTGGCGTTGAGTTGTTCCCGTTATCGTCTTGAGGATTGCACAACAACGCATTTGTTATAAAAATATCTTCTCGTTTCCAACCTATATTTCCTATCAACATATCAAAATTTTCGCCTGTCCTATCTCCATAAAGTGGGATACCAGAACATTCTGCACCCAATCTACCAGGAGCTTCGGCAATAAAGACAACTTTAGCGTTCAAACTCCCATTGTTAACAGACAACACTTTTTTACGGTTACACATTCTGTCGCATATATTACAGTTATCGACAGATGATAATAAATTCTCAAAGTGTTTTTGCCTTTCTTCCTTTGCTATATCAAGCATTAAGTTACACTCCTCCTATGCAAGCCGGGTCAGGATTTTGATGTAAAGATGAATGGTGAAGATATTTCTGAGCCAAGCACCCAGACAGACATTTGCTATATTCTTCGCAGGATAAACATGGTTCAGCAGGTTTGTCAAGGATTGCTTCTCTAACACGATTGAAATATTCTGACGATTCCCAGCAATTAATCAAACTTTTGCCCTTTAAGTTAGAATATTCATCAGCATGTGCGATTTTTTCATGAGATATCTGCTTGAATGCATCACATGGAAAAATATCCAGATTGGGTGCAACGATAAGTCTGTCCTGTGCCGCCATACACTTTGGATGCTCATTTAAGAATAAAACATTAAACGGAGAACCTGTTCGTATATCGAAGCCTTCGTTTTGCAGTTCAGTTATCGTTGTTTTCAATTCAAGGTTTTGTGTATTATTTAAGGTATCTTTGTCCTTGATTAACAAACCTCGCCCTTGAGGCACAAACCTCAAAACACTAACTCGTTTTACCCCAATGGACGTTGCCAATTCCGCAATATTTTTTAACTTATTATAGTTGCTTGCCAATGCGACAAAATGAATTTCGGTATGTATATTGTACAAATGAGCCACGCTGATTGTCTCCAAAGTATTTCTAAAGCTATTTGCTTTTCTGGTTATGCGATTATGTTCTTTTTCGATATTGGAAAAAATGCTGAAAATAACTCTATCCACACCAGCAACAGAAAGTTGCTCTATCAGCACAGGCATATTGTCGCAATTTCCCGATGTGTAAATACTAACCGAAAGCCCTATTTCTTTTGAGGCTTTAACTACATCAATCAAGCCACCCCAACCAAGTGGCTCGCCACCTGAAAACGCTATTTCTTTCGCTCCAATAGATTTAGCATCTTTTATTATTTCCAAGCATTTTTCTATAGTAATAGACAATCGTTGTTGCGGATTAGCCGCGCTTGAACAGTGCACACATGACAGGGGACAATTATGCGTCACTTCAATTTTTATTTCATTAAGTGTAAAGTTGTTCAAGGTGACACCTCCAAAATTGATTTGGCAATTTTAAGAAGTTCTTCTCTTTTCTTTGGCACATCAGCGCGAGACGAAATACAAGTCAACATTCCTACATGTGAGTCTGTTTCGAAAGCTATATATTTCAAAAGGTTACATAACCCCCAATAGTTTCCATATGCCCTTTGTAGAAAATCATGATTCCTATACACTGCGAGTAAGTTTATTTTCTTCTGTTTGCACGACTTATCTGCATATTCTACCTGGACCGTGACATAGTTGAGGCAAGGTGCGCCCATTGTTTTGTTCACATCACTATGAGGATAAGGGATTACCATAACGAAAGATGCCCCATAATTTGTTGTCCAAGAATTTATGTTATCAATAATGCTGCCTAACTGATCTGTACTTTTCTGATTTGGCGATTTATACTTTATCATCCGTTCAAAGTACGTACCCCAACCACTGTGCGGCCGATTCCTCGAATACTTGAAAAACTTCATATATTTTTTGTAAAATACGGGTCTGGCCATGCCTGTCTTATAGAATGTTTGAGGGAAAATTGTATGCGCAACGTCCTTTGGTTTAATCAACCCTTGGCTTTTCGAAAAAGTTGTTAACGACTCGTTTATATCGTTGTCAAAAAGTTCTGGAGTGCTTATTTGAACAACCAGATTCCAAGCACGCCATTTGTTTTCACGTAGGGCAAACAATGCTTTAGCCCACGCAAACTGAAAAGAATCCTCGCAAATTAAAACTGGAATGTTCATATTTCGTCCCTTCCCAATGTTAAATTGTTAACTGTCTCGAACAAAATCCTTTTAGCTTGTTCATACAATCAACATTGCCCCCGATTATATCAAATTTTGCACTATTAGTGAAGAAAAACTTAAACGCTGTTGAATTAGACAAGGGTGGTTGCCTTCACAAAAATTTAACAATCCCACAGAGTGTCAAAAGGCTGTTTTCATGGCTAATAAGTGTAAAGGTATTTTTCAAACTCCGCACCAATCCAAACAACCCAATTTCACGAAAGGAAGCAACCCATCAGTAAGCCCCAAGACTTACACAGCAGACGGCGAAGCCGGCTTAACACTTGGCGCAGTTTGCGCCGAGTGAGAGGGTCTTAGGGTTTGCCCTAACAAGTGCCGTAGGCAGTAAGTGGAGCTCCACTTACCATGCTTGCGAGATTTGATTAATATCCGATGCGTAATATCCGTCACAGAGTGACATCACAGAAAGTTGAGGTGAGGCTACCAGCTCAGAAAACCGCAATAACCCAAAATAATCCCATCAAAAATTGTACTTTGAAAATTAAATACGCGAGCAAAACAGGAGGACAACGCAATCGAAAAGGCAAACCCAATAGCAAATGTAGGTTCAAACGAAGCTACACCGCCCGGCACTTACCCAACGCAAGAGCAAATCAACACACTTGCACGGCGGTTGATGCCGGAGATAAAAAGATTCTTCGCCGATGAGAAAATCCAAAAAGAGTACATGTAGTGGCTGCAAGAATCAAAAAAAGCAGCATAAACCATGCAAAATGCCGAGGTGTACCCTTCCCATAGGGACATCTCCGCAGAAACACCTGAAGAAATTAAAATTAGTGCTTGATAAAGTCAATAGAATTATGTAAACAATAGGATAGCAATAAACGGAGGATATGACTAATGAATTTAGTTTTTTACGGGCGCTATAGCGATAGAGGGCAGTCTGAGCAAAGCGATGATGAGCAGGCACCGATTGTCAGACGCATTTTTGAAGATGTATCTGAGCGGAAAAACAATGGCTGACATTAGGCATTTTCTCAACGATAACGGCGTAAAAACAAGTTATGGCAATGCGTATAATAAGGACTCCATCCGGCGTATACTGACCAACAGGAAATATCTCGGAATCTATATCTACGGCAACATTGAGATTCCCGACGGTATCCCTCGCATCGTCAGTGACGAAGCGTTCAAGGACGCTCAGATTCTTCTGGAAAAGAACAAAACGGCACCAGGCAGAGCCAAGGCCGTCGAGGAGAACTATTTGCTGACCACAAAGTTGTTCTGTGGTCACTGCCAGTGCGCCCTGACAGGCATGAGCGGCAAATCCGGCACCGGGAAAATTCACCAATATTATAGTTGTGTATCACAGCGCCAACATAAAGGTTGCAATAAGAAGAATGTGCAAAAGGTATATATCGAAAATGCTGTAATAGACGGAGTGCTGTCGATTCTGAATGATGATTACATCAGCAACATTGCTCAGAGAATTGCTGACCTATCCGCAAAAGAAAGCAATACAAGCACCTTAACGCGGCTCAAAAAGCTACTCAAAGAAAATGAAACAGCCACGGCTAATCTTGTCAAAGCAATCGAATCCGGCAAGGCGGTCGATGTGCTGAGTGCGCAAATTGAAAAGCGCCAAGCTGAGAGAACTGACCTTGAAATAGAGCTTGCCAAGGAGAAGATGGTACGGCCTGTACTTGCTTTTGATGAAGTTAAATTCTTCTTTGAGAAGTTTAAGAATGGCGATGTGAGCGATAATTCATTCCGCACCTCGCTAATTGACACTCTCGTTGGACAAGTCTACATCTTTGAGGGTGACAACGCCCGCCTCGAAATCTACTGCAATGCAACTGAGCATAAACTAAACTGCTCCATAGATGAACGTAAAAGTTCGTCTATGGAGCAGTTGGCAGCCAAACGATAACAAAAAACTACTCTCATGCCAACCAAGCGTCTTATATCACAAACTAGACAGCTTTCCTCAGTTTGCAGTCCACTTTATGTCAATAGCGGAAAGAAAAAGTATAAAAAAGGCGATATAAATTTGTAGGTAAGTAGCGGTCAATCAAACAGTGCTAATTAAGGGTTAGCGGGTTCTGCGAACAGGGTATTAAAAGTAAGTTGCTTCTGCTTCATAACTTCTTTACGCTCTTTTAAGCGGTAACTTTCACCTTTGATACTGACAACTTGGCAATGATGTAAAATTCGGTCAAGAATAGCTGACGCGATAGTTATATCCGAAAAGACCTCATTCCAATTTGAAAAAGCCTTGTTAGAAGTAAAGATAGTCGAATTCTTTTCATAGCGTTTTGCAATGAGCTGGAAAAAGAGGTTTGCCCCTTGAATATCCATAGGAAGATATCCGATTTCGTCAATGATTAAAACTTTGTATTTAGCATAATTTTT
>JGI24694J35173_10002061_pt1 | contig 17010 bp, 12 predicted proteins | sample TergutCo191P1_FD_35173 | JGI IMG/M metagenome (IMG submission 35173) | reverse complement strand
AATCATTTGCCGTGCAAAGCACGGCTCCACAGCGTAGCGAGGAAGCGTAACCGGGCTTTGCCCGATGGAGCGGCGGGGTTTTAGGGGCAGAGCCCCTACTTAAATAAACAGGAGGAGAGGCATGAGCAAATTAATATATATAGCCGAAGACGAAAAAAACATCCGCCGCCTAATCCACTCATTTCTGGAGAAGGAAGGCTACGTCGTAAAGTCCTTCGAAAACGGCGACCTCTTGTACGAGGCGTTTGGGCAAAAAAACTGCGACCTCGTAATCCTCGATATTATGATGCCGGGCAGTAGCGGGCTAATCATATGTACAAAGCTGCGAGCGATTTCTAAAGTGCCGATAATAATGCTAACCGCCCGCGACACAGACGAGGACTATATCTCGGGTATATCGTTGGGCAGCGACGATTATTTCACAAAGCCATTTAACCCCGTAAAGCTAATAATGCGCGTAAAAGCAATGCTGCGCAGGGTAGAAATGGACACAGAAACCGTAGAAAAAATAAATGAAGCAAAAACCCTCGCAGACCTCACCATTTACTCGGAAAAATTTATGGCCTACGTGAGCGGCAACGAGCTGCTCCTAACAAACACAGAGTTTAGCCTGCTAACATATTTACTCGAAAACCAAGACAAAGCCGTCTCCCGCGAGGAGCTGCTAAACAAAATCTGGGGCTACGATAATGCCGTAGAAACCCGCGCCACAGACGCCGCAGTAAAACGCCTGCGCAAAAAGCTAACAGAAGCAGGCAGCACAGTATCCATAGACACGGTATGGGGACACGGATTTAGAATAAGAGGTGAAAATCAATGAGCAGCTTTACAAAAAAACTGGTACTAAACTGTACAGGCGTAATATTCATCAGCTTTCTCATCGTGTACTTCCTATTTAATGCGATGGTGAGCAGCTATATAAGAGGCGAAGCCGAGCGAGAACTCACAGGCGGCATAACAGACGCGGCAGGGCTTGCGGAAGCGATTCACATAAGCTTTATGCCATACGATATGTTTGCAACGTCGGATGTTACGATTTCCATGACCGCGCCGGAAGGGTTATCGCGTTTTATCTCGGCTATCCCGTCCCCACACCCATCTGCACGAATACGAATGGGCGAATTTAGGGAATTCGGGATAACGCAAAGGATAGCCGTCGAAGAGACGCAATTCGACCTCATATTTGAAACGCCGATATTCCCCCCCACGTACTACCTCGCCGTGGACGGGGCTACTCTCGTAATGGATATGAATGCTGTCGAGTTTGTTCCACCGCTGGGGGTTGTTTCGACTTACAGAGCGATACGACCTGTTCAGCAGCGACCCTCAATAATTAACACAGACATGATTATGATAGATAACAACGAAAACATTCTAACCCCGGCAGTGGAATACCTCCGCCCGGCAGAAAGGGCGCAGGTAGAGTTTTTAAGCGCGTATTTTTTGGCAAACATAGAACATTTTAAAGATAACCAAATGCGTCGCGTAAGCGGCACAAGCGGGACATTTTATGTAACCGCGGATATCCGCCGTTTTTTGGACGGCAGCCTTACCACCCTAATGTACACGGATATATCCTCCGCAATGGAATTTACAAACAGCATGAATCGTATCCTCGGCGCATTACTCGTAATCTCCGGGCTGCTTAGCCTAATCATCTCCATCGTGATGTCCACACGATTCAAACGAGCCATCGCCCGCCTCTGCAACCATGCAGAAACCATAGGCCGCGGTAACTTTAACGCCCAAGCGGGTAAATTCAAAGACGCGGAGTTTGCCCAGCTATCCACCAGTATGCACAACATGGCAAACATGCTGCAAGCCTACGAAAACAGCCAAAAGCAATTTTTCCAAAACGCCTCCCATGAGCTGCGCACTCCACTGATGTCCATACAAGGCTACGCCGTAGGCATAATGCGCGAGGTATTCACAAAAGAAGAAGCCGCAGACATCATCCTATCGGAAAGCGAAAAAATGGCAGCCCTCGTAGACGAACTCCTATACATCTCCAGAATGGACAGCACAAAAGAAATAAAAACAGAAAGCCTAAACATCAACAACTTATTGCAAGAATGCTGCGAAAGAATAAAACCCATAGCCCCACAAAAGCAAATAACCCTAACCACCCCACCACAAGAAATATCAATAAAAGCAAATGAAGAAAAACTGGAGCGCGCCATAATAAACATCCTATCCAACGCCGCCCGCCACGCAGAAACCACCATAACAGTAACCCTAACCGCAGAAGCCGAAACCATAACCATACAAATCCAAGACGACGGCGAAGGCATATCCCCCGAGGCCATCCCGCACCTCTTCGAGCGTTTTTACAAGGGCGAAAACGGTAACCACGGCCTTGGCCTCGCCATCAGCAAAGACATAATAAAAAGCCTCGGCGGAAAAATAACAGCAAACAACGCCCCCGACAAAGGAGCGTTGTTCACAATAACAACAAACATCCGCTGACCGCGCAAAATTCGGCTCATACGTAATATGCGCTAAGAGAGCCGCCGAATTAACGACAAAAAAAGAAGCGGACATTTTATCCGCTTCTTTGAAATGTTAAATTAGTCTTGTGCGAGGAATCTTTCCACATCCATTAACAGCTTAACTTCGTCACCGACCCTGCCGATGTTGCGCACAAATTGGTTGGCATAGCTAAGCTTCGCGCTTGGCGGTGCGGAGATTCTGTCTTCGGGGATGATTGCCGTTTCTTGTACGGCGTCTACTATCATGCCCAAGGTGTAGTCGCTGTAGCTTAACACGATTATGCATGTTTCCTCATCGTGTTCCTTTGGCATTTTGCCGAAGCGTTTGCGTACGTCCAACACCCCTATAAGGTCGCCGCGAAGGTTTATAATGCCTTCGATAAAGCTTGGCATTTCCGGTACTTTTGTGATGGACTGCATTTTTATGATTTCTTTTACATATGCGATTTCTACGCCGTAGTCTTCGTCTTCGATGGCAAATGTGAGGTACTGGTCTTTTATTGTGTCATCATGGCGTTCTGTTTCAAATAGATTTTGTTCCATGAGTGCCTCCTTATTTATCAAAGAATCCGGCTACGTCAATGATTAAGCTGATGTCGCCGTTGCCAAGAAGTGTACAGCCGCTCAGGCCGCGTACTTTTCTGAAGTATTTTGGCATTGATTTTACTACCGCTTGTTGTTGGCCGATTAGGTCGTCTACGAGTAGGCATACCACGTGTTCGCCGTTTTCAAGCATAATTAGTGTACCTTCGCACACATCGGTGACTGCACCGTCGATATTAAAGAACTCGTGCAGACGTACGATGTTAAAAATTTCGCCGCGCTCGGTAATCATTTCGTTGCCGCTTGGGTCTGTGAAAAGATTTTCCTGCTGCGCTTTGAAGGATTTTATAATGTGTACAATAGGAATCGTGTATTGAGCACCCGCTACGAGTACGCTCATACCCTCGATGATTGCAAGGGTTAGGGGTATTTTTAATGTAAATGTAGTACCTTCGCCGGGGACAGAATCTACAAGAGCAGTACCGCCGACGATTTCCAAGTTGCTGGAAACAACGTCCATACCAACGCCGCGACCGGAGTAAGCAGTTACCTGCTCGTTTGTGGAGAATCCCGGCAGGAAGATAAACTGCTGGATTTCTCTGTCGGTGTACTCGGAATCAGGCTTGGATGTAAGACCGTTTGCTTTTGCTTTTTTAAGCACCTTTTCGGTGTTGATACCGCGGCCGTCGTCCTTGATTATGATTAATACGTCACCGCCTGCGTTTTTAGCTTCTAATAATACGCGGGCTTTTGATGATTTGTCTGTTTTTGCGCGTTCTTCTTTTAGCTCAATCCCATGGTCTATCGAGTTACGGATTATGTGCATGATGGGGTCTGCGATATGCTCTATGATGTTTTTGTCTACTTCGGTTTCTTCACCAATAATGTCTAGTTGTACGTCTTTGTCAAGCTGGCGGCACATGTCGCGTACTATGCGGTGCATTCTGAAGAATGTCGCTGATAGCGGTACCATCCGCATACCCATTACTGTTTGTTGCAGGTTAGAAATTATTTTGCGGAGTTGGCGTGTTTCTTTGTTAAAGCTTTCCAGTTGTAAGCCGTCCAACTCGGAGTTTTGTGTTACCATCGCCTCTGATATTACAAGCTCGCCCATGAGATTAAGCAGGGCGTCAAGCTTGCTTACGTTTACACTTATCATGTGTGAGGCTGTGCCTTTTTTCTGTGCGGCGTCTATTGCCGCTTCCGTAGGCGGCGGGGCAATCGGAGAAATGTCTTCCGGTGCTGTAACCGGTGGTGCTTCTACTGTCGTTTGTACGACCGGTGCGTCTGCTACTACAGGTGTCACAATATCTCCCTCCACTTCTTCAAGTGTAAGCTCGCGCAGGTACACGGTAGAGCTTAAATGGCTGTGGATAAAATGGTAATCATTTGCACTGGAGAACTCTGCATAAAAGCCATCCCTGCGGATAATCGGAATGGTTTCTTCGTCGATTACATCATGCGGCACGTGAGTAATGTCCGAAGCGATTTCCTGAAGATTGTGTACTAAGGTGTAAGCGCGGATATTTTCCATTTCGCAGCCGTCTTGGAAATGAATTTTTAACTTATACTTATGCATATAATCACCTGCCGTGCTTGATATTGGTAGTTCTACAACCGGTGGTGGTGCGGCCGGGGTACTCGCCGGTGCCGGGGTGGCTGCCGGAGCAGGAGCCGATGCTTTTGCAGGGGCGGCTGCCGGGGCTTCTTTCCCTTTGATTTGTTGCAAAAATTTGTCTATGGTTTTGGAAAGCTCTGTACCATCGCCGTCTGCTTTTTCTCCATTTTGGATTTTTGCAAGTTCTTCCTTTACAAAGTCCGCACCGCTTAGAACGTGGTCAGACAAGCGTTTGTAGTCCAGATTTTTTGGGTTTTCTTCCCGAAGATAGTAGAACAAATCCTCGATGGAGTGCCCTACGCCTGCGATGTTGTCAAACATCATCATGGCGGATGAACCCTTTATCGTGTGCATTATGCGGAAGATTTCATTGATTTGGTCAATGTTGTATTCCGATTCGCTTTGGACTATTGTACTCTCCAGTTGGTCAACCAGTTGAGTCATCTCGAAAATAAACATCTCGAGCATTGACTCTCTGTCGAAGTCGCTCATCCGTTGTCACCTCTCTCTTTCCGATATATTAAACTACAAAGAGCATGTAAAAACAAGTGTTTTTTTACATTTTTATAGCGGCTTGCGATAAACGGCCGGTTTTATATACTCAAAGCCCGTGCCGGAGTTACTGATAGACTCAGAGTGACCGATAAAAAGATAACCTCCCGGCTCAGTTAAATCAAAGAATCTGCGTACTACTGCGTCGCGTGTTTCGTTGTCGAAATATATCATAACATTGCGGCAGAAAATTACGTGGATTTTTTTCTTAAACGGGAACGGCTCAATTAGATTAATGCGCCTATATAAAATTTCTTTTAGAATATTTGGTTTTACCTGAGAAAATTGGTGGTCTACCTTTTGGAAATACTCGTTTTGCCATGTTTTTGGCAGGTTTGCAAGAGCTTCGGTTACATATTTGCCTTGTACAGCTTTGTCTAAAATTTGGGCAGAAATATCCGAGGCTATCATTTGTGTATTCCAGCCCGGGCTTTTTTTGAAAAATTCTTGCATAAGTATTTGTAGTGTAACCGGCTCTTCTCCCGAGGAGCTGGCGCAACACCATAGGCGGATGTCTTTTTGTCCGCCGTATTTTTGCTCTATATAAGGAAGCACTGTATCACGGAAATAGTCGAAATGCTCTGTTTCGCGCATAAAAAACGTATGATTTGTGGTGATTTTGTTAACAAATCTTGTTAATGCCTCGCCGGATTTGTCTCTTAACAGGTAATCGAAGTATTCCGAAAAAGTAGACATGTTAAGCTCTTGCAATGTGGAGCGCAGGCGAGAATGCACAAGCGTCTTTTTTTCATCGCTAAGAGAAATACCATAGTTTTGTTTAATATATTGCCGAATTTTGTCGAACTCGGCGGTGGTTAACTCGTTCATTTAATAAGCCCCCTTCCTCTTATCATACCATTACTTTATCACAAAGCAAGCTTTTTTTATTCTTTTAATGCTTTTCTGTGGTAGGAGCGTAGTTTGCGTTGCACCTTATCGTGTACATCGGCGGCGGGAAGCTTCATCAGTACCTCGAAGCCGTCGTCGAGGGTGCTTATGGGGTAGATGTGAAATTTACCTTTTTTTACGGCCTCCACCACTTCGTCTTTTAGGACCAAGTCGCGAATGTTGCGTCCGGGGATGATTACACCTTGGTCGCCTGTGAGTCCGCGTTTTTTGCAGAGGTCAAAAAAGCCTTCTATTTTATATGTCGCGCCGCCTATTGGTTGGATTTCGCCGTGCTGGTTTATGCTGCCCGTGATTGCGATATCCTGGCGGATGGGGATTTCCGAAAGCGCGGAAAGCACAGCGTACAACTCCGTAGAAGAAGCACTGTCGCCATCAATCCCGTTATAATTTTGCTCGAAACAAATGCGGCAGCTAAGCGATAGCGGAAAATCCTTGGCATATGTCTGCCCAAGATAACCTATTAGCACTTGCACACCCTTATCGTGAATAGCACCCGACATCTCCGCTTCTTTTTCGATATTTACAATGCCCGCCTTGCCCATGTAAGCGGTAGCCGTGATACGCGAAGGTTTAGCAAATACATGGTCACCCGTATCGAGAACGGCAAGGCCGTTGATTTGGCCGATTTTTTCGCCCTCGGTGGAAATCATTACCGTATCTTCTTCTATCATCTCCGATAATTTTTCTTCGTACATGTTTAGGCGATACTCGCGCTTTTGGATTGCTTTTTTTACATGCTCGGCGGTGACTTCTTCGGCGCGTGCGGATTTTGCCCATGCTATTGCTTCTTCTATAATGTCGGTTAGGCGGTTAAAGCGTGTGGTTAGGCGGTCTTTTCTTTCCGCGAGGCGTGTCGCGTGTTCTATAAGGCGCGAAAGTGCGCATTTTTTAAAGGAAATATTTTTTGTATTTTTCCCGATATGATTTTTTACAAACTTTATGATTTCCGAGATATTTTGGTCGTTAAGCTTCATCTCGTAGTCGAAATCCACACGCACCTTAAATAATTTTTCGAAATAGTCGTCGTACGAATACAAAATATCGTAGTAATACGCGCCGCCTACGATGATTATTTTAATATCCACGGGGATGGCCTCGGGTTTTATGCCGCTAACAGCTACGCCTGTGGTGTACTCGCGTAATGGCTCGGTGATTATTTTTTCCGTGATAAGGGTGCGGCGAAGGGTCTCCCATGAATGCGGGCTGCCAAGGATATCCTGTGCCTGCAAAATCAAATATCCGCCGTTTGCTTTATGCAAAAGCCCCGGCTTTATTTTCATAAAGTCCGTGGAAAAATTGCCGTATTCGTTGTCGTATTCTACCTCGCCTACGAGGTTTGCGTAGGTTGGGTTGTGGTCTATCACCACGGGCGCGCCTTTTTGCCCGCTGTTGTCGGTTAGCAAATTTATTTTGTATTTTGTTAAATTGTCCTCGGTGCTTTTTTTATTTACCCATGGCATTATATTTTGGATGGCGTCCTCTTCTTCATTTTCTTCCGCCACAAAATCCACCATGTTATCCAAAATATCTTCTTTTACGTCGTTAAGATATTTGTAGACTTCCGTCTCCTCCGCAAAAGCCTCGATAATGTCGCTCATGTGGTGTCCTACGGTAAACAGTCCAAGCCCAAAATCCAGTTCTTCTACTTCTTTTTTTGTGTTTTTTTCGAAATTCTTAATCTCGCGCAGAGCCTCGGCAGCGCGTACTTGGATGGACTCCGATTTTTTTGTGATGATTTCGCGTTGCTCGGGGGTGAGTAGCTCAAATTGCTCCTCCGTGATGGCTTCGCCCTCTACGATGGGTACAAAAAATATCCCGCTGTTTGAGTTTTTTACCTCAAAATCATGCTTGCGGGCTTCTATGGACATTTCTTTTATGATTTCGTCCTGTTTGGTTTTTAGCATTTTTACAATTTCATTTTTTTTGTCTTCGTATTCCTTGTCCGCAAAAGTGCGCGGCAACTCCTCCGAAAGACGGGTTACGAGGTCGTTCATATCGTCTTTCAGGCGTTTTCCCATACCGGGGGGGAGTTGCAAAAGCTTTGGGCATTTTGGATTTTCGAAATTATATACATAGCATAAATCGGGCGGGGTAGGCTCGGTTTCTGCGATATTTTTGGCAAATTCCTCCGCAAAGGTAGTGCGGCCTGTACCCGTTTGGCCGCAGACATAAATATGATAGCCCGCCGTCTTCATTTGCAGGCCAAATTCAAGAGCTTCTGCGGCGCGGGGTTGGCCTATCAGGCCGGGGGATTTTTCTTCTGCTGTGGCTTCCGTTGATATGTTTTTTGCGAAATACTTGAGTTCGTTCCATTTTAGTTCTTGTGTCATATATTCACCTTCTCAATAATATTTCCACATTATAATGCCGTTTTCGGTGGGATTGACGTAGTAGTTTTTTCTTATGCCCTCGGCCGCGAAGCCGTGTTTTTTGTATAGGGTTATGGCGGCGATGTTGCTTTCGCGGACTTCCAGTGTTAGGCCTATCATCTCCATTTGCTGTGCGACGTCGGATAAAGCGGCGACGAGTGCATAGGCTATGCCTTGCCGTCGGTGGGATTTTTTTACCGCCAGGTTTACGATATGACCTTCGTTTATTATATGCCGCATGTAGATGTGTCCGATGACTGTGCTTTCTTCTACTGCTACAAAGCACAGCGTATGCTCCTGCATTAGCTCCATCTCAATGGACATCACCGACCACGGTACGGCAAAGCTTTCCGATTCTATGGCGTGCATTTGCTCTGCGTGGCGGTAGTTTCCTTTTATTATATCGTACATTTTTTTTCTTTCTCACGTACAGCCTGCGGTGCGCGTACGTACAGGATTTCTATTTCTCGGGAAATGTCTTGGTTAGCCGCGATTTTTTCTGCCGCCCACACGCCCACGGACGAGGCACGTTGTCGATTGTTATTTAATGAAGCAAAAATTGCGCGGGGCAAGAAATTTAAAATTATATCACGGTTTTTGTCCGCGCCGTCCCCGAGAAAAATAATTTTTTCGCCGCTTATGGCAGGAAGAAATTCCTCCACAGGCAAAGCCGTAAAATCTGTGTTACGTGTTATTTTTCCCTCGGCACAACGGCTGTAAACCGCGGTATAAACCTGTCCGCGTCTTGCGTCGAGCATGGGGATGATAGTGGCTTCTTTTCCCGCGTTTAACGTATTGTATGCGAGTGCGTCCAATGTGGGTACGGCGATGGCAGGTTTGTTTAGCGAATGCGCCATGGCAAGCGCGCAAGACGCACCTATTCGTAAGCCCGTAAACGACCCCGGGCCGTTTGTGTAGGCTACATAGTCGATATCCTGCGGCTCTAGGCGCGTCAATTTAAAAAGCTGCTCCACCGCAGGCATTAAAATTTCCGAATGAGTATAAGAATTTTCCCCGGTGCGGGCATTAAGGGTAACTTCGCCAATGGTTATGTATGACGAAGATTGCGCGCCATGTGGCGAGTATGCATTTACAATAGCCGCCCCGGCTTGCAAGCCGGAAGTATCAATCGCCAGTATTTTCAATATAAATCTCCCTTGCATTTTCGTTTAAATAAATAATTTTTACGCTATAAAAATTTGGTGGCAAAAAGCCCTCGGCGCGTTCCGGCCATTCTATGAGGCAGACGCCGTTGCCAAAAAAATATTCTTCGTAACCGATGCTTTCCAAGTCGTTTTTGTCTTCTAAACGGTATAAATCGAAATGATAAAGTGGCAGCCTTGCGTTTTCGTATTCATTAACGAGTGTAAAGGTGGGGCTTGTTACACGTCCCGAGTAACCCAAGCCCTTAGCAAAACCTTGTGCAAAAACTGTTTTGCCCGCGCCCAGCGTCCCGCTTAAACAAAAAATGTCGCCTTTTTTTGCATTTTGTCCAAATTTATTGGCGATTTCTGCTGTTTCTTCTGCCGAGAAGGTTTTAAAATTCATCCGTCAACACCCCATAAACTCTACCACAATGTTTAATTTATGACAAATCCTAAGAATTTGTCATATTCACTATTCCAATTTTTCAATTTTGTGCTAGAATAGATGAGAATAAATTTAAGAGCTACAAAAAATGGGAGGTATAAACCATGGTCGGCAGCAAAAAAAACAACATGAAAATAGACTCCGATGAGCAAAAGCTCCAGCTAATGGAGTTTATTGTATCGGGAGGTCACTTTGGTATTAACGTGGCCAAAGTAAGCGAGATAATGAAGTACAGCCAGTACCCCATTACTCCAATGCCAAACTCCAATCCCTTTGTAGAAGGGATATTTCGCCCGCGTACAGAAACCATGACCGTTATAAACCTAGCGGCGTACATGGGCTTGCCACCTTCTGAGGATGAGGAGCGCGACATTCTCATTATTACCAAGTTAAATAATGTTGAAACAGCGTTCCATGTGCATGGGGTGGAGGCAATAAACTCCGTCCTTATGTCTGCTATCGAAAAACCCGACACCACCATCTACGGTGGAGAAGAAGGCATGGCGACAGGCATAGCAAAATATGCGGATAAGCTAATCACAATAGTAGACTTTGAAAAAATCCTCATAGACATCAGCCCAAGCCTTGGCTTTACCCCGGGCGACATAGACCAACTCGGCATGAGAAACCGCAGTACCAAGCCTATCTTGGTAGTAGAGGATTCTCCGTTGCTGGAGCGTCTAATCATAGGCTCACTGGAAAAAGCAGGCTACATGAACATCATATGTACATCCAACGGCCAAGAAGCTTGGAATCTCCTCGAAGGCTACAAAGAAAGCGGACGCCCGATAGAAGAGCATGTATGTGCCGTAATCACAGACATCGAAATGCCGCTGATGGACGGACACAGGCTGCTTAAATTGATAAAAGAAGACGACGTGCTTAAAAAGCTTCCCGTTTTGGTATTCTCGTCTTTGATAACGGACGACAACCGTCAAATAGGCGACAAACTCGGTGCGGCGACCAACATGTCCAAACCGGAAATCGCAAGCCTTGTAAAAATCTTAGACGAGCAAATTTTGTAAGGGTGGCAATCAGGGGTGCTTAACTTAATGCCTGCAACGCAGCCGTCCTCTGCCATTACAAAAGGCACAATTTTAAATATCAGCTCAAACTCGGATGTTTACGAGCGCGGCGAGCGTTATTACCGTGACGGTAAACTACTTTCATACAACGCGACGGAGGACATGGACAACACAAATGTACGCGCAAGTGTGGAGGGCAACTACAAAAATTATGAAGTATCTCTAAAGCTGGATAGCGCGGGCGCGCTATCCAGCTATTCGTGTTCCTGCGAAAGCCATAGCATATGGCGCGGAGCTTGCAAGCATGTGGTAGCGGTACTTTTTGCACACGCCGAAGGCCATGCCCGCATGTTCTCGGCAGAAAAAATGCGCCGCCACGCAAAAGACCTCACCGACAGCCTGGAAAAAATCATCTACGACGGCATAGACGAGCTATTGCCCGTCCACGATAATCTCAACCAAAAGGATTTGTTAAAGCTCGCGCCCGTATTAAATTTTAATTCCCGGGGCGCGTATCTTACATTTACCGTAGGCTCGGGGCGTATGTATGTAATAAAGAGCATTTCCGGGTTTATCAAATGCTTTAAAACGCAGGAAACGGTGACCTACGGCCAAGGCCTTACATTCTCCCACCGCAGGGAGATGTTTGACGATATTTCCTTAAAGCTGATTGATTTCATAGCGCGGGAAAACGACATGTACGCAGAAATCGGCAAGCGTCTGAGCCGCCAGTTTCAGTTTACACATCACCCGCTTTTTGCCAGCCGTGAGCTGTACCTAACCCCACGTAACGCCGACGAGTTCTTCGCCATATATGAAGGTCACCCGATAGAATGCGTCTCGGACTTTGGTCAGCAGGTGCTTTTAAAAGACGATTTCCCCGCCGTTGGGCTAAATGTCCGCCATCTCGCAACAGGTACGGTTGTGCAATGCGGTGACTTTCCGCATAGGCTTTTGCGGGGGCTTTCTTCCTACTATATATTCACAAGCGATGGCATGTATCGTATCCCAAAAGCCGAGGGCAAGCTGCTCTGCGAAATGCTAAGGGCCTTGGGAGAAACACCCTCTCGCGAGATTTTATTTACAAACAACGACCAACAGCGGTTTTTAACAGTTATTTTGCCGCGCCTTCTTAAAATGGAGGTGGTGGATTCCATTGTGGGCGACTCCCCCGAAGGGGAGGTGTCCGCGCTTACCGCAAAAATGTATTTTGATACCGAGGGTAAAGATATCACGGTAAGGCTGGAGTTTCATTACCGGGGGCAAGAAATGGTATTTGATGGTTTTGAAAAAACCGCTCAACCCCTTGAAAACACTGTGCGCGACGTGGTTTCGGAGTACGCATTGCAGCGCAGACTTACATCATCAGGTTTCTTCGAAGATAAGAAAATGTATCGCATGAAAGGCAATGACCTCATCTACGCCTTCCTCCATGGCAGCGAACAAGCCGGTATAGAAGCCCTAAAATCTGTAGCCGAGGTATACATCAGCGAAGACCTGCAAAAGAAAACAATCCGCCCGTCCGCTCCGCGTATAGGCCTTCGTTTAACAGGCAATCTGCTAAAAGTATCAATGGAAGACGCAGGCTACGAAATCGGAGAGCTAATCGAAGCCCTTGAAGCCTACCGCGCAAAAAAGAAGTTCTACCGCCTAAAAGACGGGCGTTTTATATCCTTAGACAGCGAAGTAGTAACAGCGGCGGCGGGTTTTCTCGACGCACTCGATGTCACAAAAAAAGAGGTGAGGGGAAAATCCCTTTCCATCCCCGCATACCGTGCATTATATGTGGACGAATTAATCAAAAGCGACGCGTTATCAGCCACCCACACCCTAAAGCGCGACGCAAATTTTGATAACTTACTTACTAGCTTTCAAAACAACGAAAGGCTTGGCTTTAAGGTTCCCAAAAGCCTAAGCGGTATTTTGCGTGAGTACCAAAAAACAGGCTTTATGTGGCTTAAAACTCTGGCGCGCTACGGATTTGGCGGTATCCTCGCGGACGACATGGGTTTGGGAAAAACATTGCAAATAATAGCCGTGTTTGCCGACGAAGCAAATGACGCGTTGCCTTCGATAGTGGTCGCGCCCACTTCATTATTGTACAACTGGGAAAACGAAATAATAAAATTCGCGCCGCAGCTAAAAACGCAAATCATTTCCGGTCTTCCGGAAAAACGCCGCGAGCTGCTTAAAACCGAAGGCGTAAACGTGTTCATAACAACCTACGACATGTTGAAGCGCGACTTTGAGTTCTACGAAAATATGGAATTTTCATATATAGTGGCGGATGAGGCGCAAAACATAAAAAACCCGGGTACACAAGCCGCAAAAAGCATAAAAGAGCTAAAAGGCCGCGTGCGCTTTGCGCTAACAGGCACACCCATAGAAAACACCTTAACCGAGCTATGGTCTATTTTTGATTTTATAATGCCGGGCTATTTGTACACCGCCCATAAATTCGGCAAGGTATACGAGTATCCCATCATAAAAAGAAACGACGTGGAAGTCACGGCAAAGCTGCGCAAGCAAATCTCCCCCTTCGTACTGCGTCGCATAAAGAAAAATGTATTAAAAGAGCTGCCGGAAAAAACCGAAACAACGCTACCCGCAGACCTAACCACGGAGCAAGAAAAAATATACAAAGCCAACCTGCTCGAAGCCATAGGCGCGTTCGACGACATAGTAGCCGAAGGCTCATTCGCGGATAACCGCATGAGAATCCTTGCCCAGTTAACCCGCCTGCGCCAAATCTGCTGCCACCCCTCGCTTTTCCTCGAGGATTACAAAGAAGGCAGCGGCAAGCTAACCTTGGCCTTGGAAACAATTCAGCTTGCCTTGGACTCCGGCCATCGTGTCCTTTTATTTTCGCAATTCACAAAAATGCTCGGCCTAATCCAACAAGCCCTTTACACATCAGGAATCACAGGATTCCGCGGCAAGCCCGCCGAGTTTTTCTATCTCGACGGCGCGACAAAAGCCCGGGAGCGCATGGAAATGACAGAACGCTTTAATGCAGGCGAGCGCGACCTATTTCTAATTTCGCTGAAAGCGGGAGGCACAGGCCTAAACCTAACAGGCGCAGATGTAGTAATCCACTACGACCCATGGTGGAATCCCTCCGTAATGGAACAAGCCAGCGACCGCGCCCACCGCTTTGGCCAAGAAAAAGCTGTGCAGGTATTTAACATAGTGGCAAAAGATTCGATAGAAGAAAAAATAATGGCATTGCAAGAGAAAAAACGCGACCTAATCGACTCCGTAATCACCGAAGGCGGCAATTTCATTAATCTTCTTTCAGAAGAAGAAGTTCGGAAATTATTCTCATAAGGCATATATTGCGTCAAACAAAATCTTAGGTTATACTTATCATACGGGGGACGCCAAATCACCCTTTTTGGGAGTGTGGACGGTAAGATGAAGAAAAAAGAAGCGATAATCGGTATATTTATAGTCGCAATGGTGGTAATGATAATGCGCCCTTTGCCTCCGATTGCTGTCGATTTTCTTTTGATGGTTATCATAGGGCTTGCTATCATTATTTTGCTTAACGCTTTATACGCCAAGGAAGCATTAGATATGTCAATGTTTCCTAACATTCTGCTGATTATCACAATGTTCAGAATCACGATGAGCTTAAATACAACGCGCCTTATCCTAGGAGATGGTTATGCGGGTGAAGTTATAAGTGTATTTGGTGAGTTTGTGGCTGGCGGTAACTTGATTTTGGGTCTTATCTTGTTTCTTGTTATCCTGCTGGCAAGTTTTCTCGTTATTATCAAAGGCTCGGAGCGTGTCGCAGAGGTGACAGCGCGTTTTACCTTGGACGCTATGCCAGGTAAGCAGATGGCGATAGACGCCGACCTTAACACAGGACTAATCAGCGAAGACGAAGCAAAAGAACGCCGCAAAAAAATCCAAGATGAGTCCAACTTCTACGGCGCAATGGATGGTGCTGTAAAATTTGTAAAAGGCGATGCTATTTTTAGTATTATCATAGTGTTCGTAAACCTTATTGGCGGTATAGCCATGGGTGCGACAGGGATAGCGACAGGAGAGGCAATGCCAATAGGTGAGGCACTGGACTTATTTGCACTGCTAACCATAGGTGACGGACTGGTTTCACAAATCCCCGCGCTGCTAATAGCCCTTGCAACAGGCTTTATCGTTACAAAAGCGACTGTCGAAGACGAAGTATCAGGCTCACTGATAAAACAACTTTTAACCCAGCCTCTGGTACTGGTTATTGCAGGCGGGGCTTTGACTTTTTTAGGGATATTTAGCCCACTGCCATGGTTTTTTATACCCACCGGTCTTCTGCTCTTGTTTTTGGGATTCAGGTCTTCCAAAGAAGAAACCCTTTCTTCCATAGAATCGGAAATCACCACAGACGACGTAGAAGCCGAAGAAATGCGCCGCCCCGACGACATGCTGCCGCTAACCGACGTAGATATGATACGCCTATGCTTTGGCTACGGGCTAATCCCGCTGGTAGCCGCCGACCAAGGCGGTGACCTCTTGGAACGCGTAGTAATGATACGCCGCAACATCGCGCTGGAGCTGGGCGCAATCATCCCGCAAATTCGCTTGCAAGATAACATAAAATTAAGCCCTAACCAGTACACCATCTTCATAAAGGGAGTAGAAGTAGCAGGCGGCGAAATAATGTTTGACCACTACATGGCAATGAACAGCGGCTACGTAGAAGAAGAAATCGACGGTATCGAAACAGTAGAGCCGTTTGCAGGCCTACCCGCGATGTGGATATCAGAATCCCAACGCGAGCGCGCAGAAGCCTTGGGCTACACAGTAGTAGACCCACCCGCAATCATAGCCACCCACCTAACGGAAGTAGTACGCCAACATCTGCACGAGCTACTATCCCGCCAAGACGTACAAAAACTAATCAACCACGTAAAAGAGACACATACAGTCCTCGTAGACGAGCTAATTCCAAAATATATGTCTGTAGGCGAGGTGCAAAAAGTCCTTTCCAAGCTCTTAAAAGAAAGCGTTTCCATCCGCGACTTGGTAACAATTCTGGAAACCCTTGCCGACTACGCCCCGATAACCCGCGACACCGACATGCTAACGGAGTACGTACGCGCAGCCCTGCGCCGCGCCATCTCCAAAAAGTTCTTCGGCCAAGGCGTAAACACGGTAATCACCCTCGACCCCGCATTGGAGCAAACCCTAACAGGCAACATCCAAAAAACAGAAATCGGCAGCTTTGTAAATATAGACCCGCAGCTAAGCCAGAGAGTGTTCGACAGCCTCAAAAAAGAGGTAAGCAAGCTTACATCGCTTGGCGTAATGCCGATAATTTTAACATCGCCCTTTGTGCGTATGTATTTCAAGCAATTAGTAGACGAAATAGCCCCGGATTTGGTCGTATTAAGCTACGGAGAGATTGACCAAACAGCCGAAGTACAATCTGTAGGTATGGTGAGTGTGACATGAAGGTAAAGCGTTATGAAGGTAAAAGCGAAGCAGTCCTAATGCCCATTATAATAGAAGAGATGGGAGAAGGTGCGACAATAATAAGCGTAAAGCAAAAGCCCAAAACAGGGTTTTTCGGGTTTTTCAGAAAACCAAGCGTAATAATAACCGCCGCCTGCGAAGACGACGTAGAGTTTATGAATCTGCTAAACAATCAAGAGGCAAAAGCCGCGCAATTTGCGCCGCCGCTGGTAGAGCGCAAGCCACTTTCCGCCGACTTGGTAGAAAGCAAATCCACCTCCGCCGCCTCCATAGAAGAATCCATGACCCTCCTGTTACAAGAAGCTCGCAAAGCGGCAAATCAAATAGAAAAAGATGAATCAACAAAACGCCAAGCAGAATCCCCCGTAGCAAAAAAAGAAGAAACACAAGCCGCATCACCATCCGCCACAGAAAAAAAATACAAGCACAGCATGGTA
>JGI24694J35173_10002053_pt1 | contig 17052 bp, 28 predicted proteins | sample TergutCo191P1_FD_35173 | JGI IMG/M metagenome (IMG submission 35173) | reverse complement strand
GTAACCAATGCCGGAAAGGACATTATTTTGTTCTATTATCCGCAAGCGGTTGAAAACAAGAAATTCGCTATTCGTGACGAAAAAACACCGTCGGCGACAATGAAAAAAATCAAAGATGTTTGGCGTGTTACCGACTTTGGCGATGATGGCGTGGCACGTTCGCCCGTTGATGTTTGTATGAAAGAGGAGCATTGCACCTTTACTGAGGCCGTTTTTAAACTTGCGGATCGGTACGGTGTAAACAACTCGCTTTCGCCTGCAATCAACAAAGCGGACATTCGCCAAGAGGATGCACCGGACGATGTTTTGGAAGGTCATTTTGATTACGAACTTAACGACGAATTTTCGGATGCGGAACTGAAAATTTTAGGTCCGAACGTAACGCAAGAACATTGTACCAAACTCAAATATTTTTCGGTGAAATCGTATAGCAGAACGAAAAATCGCAAAACAACCACGATTTCGTCAAACGAAAATTATCCGATTTTTATGCGAATATGTAAGGATGGCGAAAACGAATTCAAAAAGATTTATCAACCGCTGAACCCGGACAAAGCATTTCGTTTTTTCTACGTTGGCACAAAGCCCAAAGAATACATCAACGGCTTGGCGGAACTCAAAGAGGCTTATCAAAAACTTATTGCAGAAAACGAATCTAAGCACCTTGATACTGACACAGGCAAAACGCACACTATTGTTTTAGGAAAAGACAAATTGCCCGAGGCCGTCATTTGTAGTGGCGAGCGTGATGCGTTGAATGTTGCAAGTTTCGGTTATTTTCCGCTTTGGTTCAACTCTGAAAGTTACAATTTGAGCGAAAAAGAATATCGGGAAATAAGCAAATATGTTGAACGAATCTATAACATTCCGGACATCGATGAAACCGGGATTAAAAAAAGCGTTGAACTTTCGCTGAAATACTTGGATATTTTCACGGTTGAACTCCCGGCTTGGTTATCGACTTACAAAGATAATCGAGGCAAACCACGAAAGGACTTACGCGATTACGTTGAACTTCGCCCAAAAAATTTCGACTTCAAAAACCTAATCAAAACGGCGTGTCCGTGCAAATTTTGGGAAGAAGTGGAGGACGAAAAAAAAGGCAAGCGTTTGAACATAAACACGCTGTATTTACTGCATTTTTTGAAACAAAACGGTTTTGGCAAAATCATTCATCCGGAAACCAAAGAAAGCATTTTTGTAAAGGTAACCGGTTATATTGTCGAAGAGATTATGCCCAAGCAAATTCGGAATTTTATCGTAAAATTTTTGAAAGAACGCCACGAAAAAACATCAGTTCTGAACCTCGTTTTGAACTCCACCCGGACCAACGCCGGAATAATGGACGATTTGGACGAACTGCATTTGGATTTTACCAATTATACCATTGACGGACAACATTTGTTTTTCGCCAACAAATCGCTGTATGTAACGGCTGACAAGGTGGAAGAGAAAATAGGAAAAAACAGCGGGATAAGCGTTTGGAACAACAACGTAAATCCGCATATTTTTCGCAGACTTGAGCCGAGCATTACGGTTGATGATGAAGGTGATGTTTTTATCAATCACACGAAAAGCCACTATTTCCGATTTTTGCTGAATGCGTCACGGATTTTTTGGCGTGAAGAGTTTGAACATCGAGCGGTGGCAGATCCCGCCGAAAATGAAACGTACAAAACCAAATACAAATTCGCCATTGATGGCGATCGGCTAACTTCGGCAGAGATTGCAGAGCAGAACACGCATTTGTTCAACAAAATTTACGCCATCGGCTATTTGTTGCATCGCTACAAATCCGCAAGCAAAGCGATGGCTGTTTGGATTATGGAAAACAAACTGACAAACAGCGACGAAAGTTCGGGCGGATCCGGAAAATCGTTTATGTTGGGATTTTTGGAACATTTTTTGCGGATTGTTACGCTCAACGGGCGAAACAAGGAATTAACGGGCGACCGTTTCTTTATGGATCGTGTTGACGAATTTACGGATTTACTTTTGCTTGATGATGCACAACGATACATTCAGTTTGATGTGTTTTATTCGGCAATCACGGGCAATATGCCGGTTGGTCGAAAGTCGTTGAAAACGCTTGAAATCAAGTTCAAGGATTCGCCAAAGATTGCGATCACATCGAACTTTCCACCGCCAAGCGTGGATTCGTCCACAATGCGACGTTTGTTGATGGTTGTGTTTTCCGATTATTACCACAAGCAGACGTCGGAAAACGGCTATTTGGAAACTCGGCAGATTGCGGACGATTTCGGTTATGAACTCCATAATGAATACTACAAACAGGAGTGGTGGAATGAGGATTTTAATTTTTTGGTGGATTGCTTGCAATTTTATTTGAAAATGAATGCCAAAGATGTGATTATTCACCCACCGATGGAAAACGTGAATAAGCGTATCAATATCGCGATAATGGGCGAGGCGTTCCAAGATTGGGCATCGGTTTATTTTGCACCGGACGGCAACAATGTTGACTCTTATGTGAACAAAACAGAGGCATTAACTGATTTTAAGATTTCAACCAAATCGGGTTGGACAACGCAGAAATTCACGAAAGCCTTGCGAGCGTTTTGCAAAAACAACAACGATATTGAGTGTTTGGATCCGCAAGAACTGAGAGATAAAAACGGGCGTATTATCAAGCGAAATGGCACGGTTTCCGTTGAAATGATCTACATTCAGACCAAAGGCACTCCGCTCAAGGAATACATTGCTTAAAATCAAAAACACCGGGCAGGTTTTTGGGACGATCCTTAGCGATCGTCTTTTTTTCGACCCATTGGTACCGTATATAAAATTCTTGTCGATTTTGGGGCGTTTTCGCACCGAAATCGACACCTTTTTTTTGGCCGACGACACGGCGATTTTTTCCGAACCCCCTCACCCCCTAAATTGTAGGAAAAATTTTGTAACTCTGTAACATTATTTGAAAATCTNTGAAAATCAATAAAAAATAAGTGTTACAAACCTTGTTACAAAATGTTACAAAATGTTACAAAAAAACTGAAATTCAGATGTCTTTGAGATAAAATGCCGATGTTACAAAAAAATCGGCCACAAAAAACAGTTTGTAACGACATTGTAACGGTAGAAATCAGCGTGTTACAAAATTACGGAATTTTCCCGAACTTTTTGCTACAGACCAAACCGATATCTCAGCTGTTCCTAATTTTGCGGATCGGAACTTTTCGGAACTTTTAGGAAGTTTTCGGCACCTCTATTTTTTTTGTGCTTACCTTTGCAGAAAATTTTATACAATGTCAAAAAATATTGGATTCAGAGTTGCCGAAGGTGTTAACGAACGGTTTGAGGAGTTTTTCACTAAAAGCGGAAAATCTACAAAAGGCGAGGCTTTTGCCTTGCTTTTGGAGTTAGCCGAGCAAACAAGCGTAAACACTGAGGAGTTAACGAATCAGTTAACAGGTGTTTACGAGGAGTTAGAGAAAAAAAACACGGAATTAACAGAAGTTAACACCGAGTTAGCGGAGTGTAAACAGCAGTTAACAGATGCTAACGAAATCATAAGAAATGATTCCAGCGAATTAGCCAAATCTGTGGTAAAAAACAAGGAGTTAACAGAGCAAATCGAACTGTTAACATCCGAAAAACAACCCACAATTTCCGTGCCACCGGAGTGGGAGGCCAAAGCGAAAAAAGTTGCTGAAGTCAATGGGCTTTCGCATCCGCACGAAGTGCTTTGGCAGTTATATTACACATTTGAGAGTTACAGGCTTGATTCGGGTTTGAAACGCTTGAGTGATAGCGAAATTTCCGAAATTGAAAAATCATTTCAAAATAACTAATTATGATATACGAATACAAGTCTGTTAACAGAAAGAAAAGACGCCAAAAACCGATGCGTTGTATAGGCAATGGAAAAGATCTGCACCCAACGAACTACCTTCAGTTAATTTGGATGCCAGGATATAAAAAACCAAGAGTAATCAAGCATTACGGATAAAAAAAGAGAGTTATGTTGCAAAAATTATTGAAACCTTTTTTGAAAAAGATTCCTAAACTTGTCAAAGACAAAGCACTTCCGGGCATTCTGAAAAAAGCGGAAAATTATAGGGATTCCATCGAACTGGAGCGTGGCGAAGTTACCGTTATGGGCATTATTTTTTTGGACAAAGGGAAATGCTTTGTTGCTCCTTGCACGATGCGAGTTTCCGACAACGGAAAGTTGGGTGTTTCGCGAAAATTGCAAGAATACGACTTGGGCGATTTGGTCAATCTTTTGGTTGGAAATTTAGAGAATGCGGATTTGTCGAACATTTTAACTGAATTAGAAAATGAGTGAAGATTTGAACACCGGTGTTGATGAAACGCCAATCGTTGAAACTACCGAAACGGAAAATCCGCCAATTCCAGCAAACATTTCGGATTTGCTTGGCGAATCGACAGAAGATAAGCCCGAAATTTGGGAAGAAAAAGACGATGTAACGGAAAACCCGGAGGGTTTCGATCCGCCGGATCCCGATGAGCCGATCGTGATAAACCCGGACAAAATTTTGAAAAACCCAACGACTAAAAATCTCGTTAAAAAGGGCTCAGATCTTGCGTCACCGATCGTTGTTGGCGTGATTGATTCGGTCATCCCGCCAATGATAAACTTGTACGCAAAATCGGACGATTACAAGCGTTTTTGTGCAGACGATGATGGCAAAAAAGGGATGTCAGATGCTTTGGCAGAGTTGATGGGCTCCCAGGATGTTGAATTGTCGCCAACGTGGACGTTTGTTTTGGCCGTTCTTGCGGCGTACACTCCAGCGTGTATCGATGCTTACGACCTTCGCAAGGCTCACGAAAAAATTGCCAAGCAAGAAAAAGAGATTGGTTTTTACAAAGCCACGATAGACGAAAAAGAACAGGAGAACAGGCGTTTGGCGAGAGAGGTAGAGAAAAAGGAATTGGATGGAGAGAAGGAAATTGAACTGTTGCGAAAAGAAATTGCAGACATTAAAGCGACGTCAGCAACTACCGAACTCAAAGCCAAGCGTACTTTAGCAAGGGAAGTGAAGTTTCCAGAAAGAGCACCACGTAAGCCAAGAACATCAAAAATACCGAAATAAACAATGGCACGAATAAACTTAGTTAGCATATTTTCGGGCAGGCGTGGAACCGGGAAAACGTATTTCTTTTTGAAAATATTTTTGCCGATCTATACCAAAGTATTTCCAAAGAAACGGGTTTTAATAATGGACACATTAGACCATCCAATGTACCGTCATATTGAGAAAGTAAAGAGTTCAATGCTTTCAAAATGGCGAAAAACTGGGGGCATTCATCGCATCTATGGCGAGGAACCAGATGTGATGTTGGAAAATATCGAAAAATATATGCGAAATGCTTTAATTGTGTATGAAGATGCATCGAAATACATCAATGCGAATTTGCAGGATTCCGTAAGGCGTTCGGTGTTGGATTCCAAGCAGAAAAATCTGGATATGATTTTTTTCTTTCACGGTTTTTCGTACATTCCACCAAAATTGCTCCGCATTGTTGACGAACTCATTATTTTCAAAAGTGATAATCCGGAATACAGAAAAAAGGAAATCGTTGCGTACGAAGAAGTGAAAGATGCTTGGGAAGAAGTGATGAAAGATCCCAACCCGTACGCACATAAAACCGTCAGACTTCAATAATGAAAACCACAGCCATAGCAATGAGACCGAGAGAACTCGCAGGACTGTACGGCGTTGATGTGCGTACATTTCGCAATTGGCTGAAACCTTTTGATAAAAAGAAGTTGAAACGTGAGGGTACGCATTTTTATTCACCAAAGCAGGTGCGATACATTTACGAATGTTTGGATCCTCCGGAAATTAATAGTACCAAAACAGAAGAGGCCGTCAATTAATGACGGCTCTTTTTTTTAGCAGAAGTCGGCAAAACTCAGCAAAATAGCACATAATTCAGCAAAATTTAGCAGAAGTCGGCAAAAGTCGGAAAGCCCGGTTTTCCCATGCCGTAATTTTGTGCTCGAATTTAACAATTATTCACAAAAAAAACAAAATCATGGACAAATTAAACAAGTACACCGGGATTCTTGCGTTGGTCGCAGTTGGTATTTTGGCCTTCGTTGGTTGGCGTCAAGGCTGGTTCAGCAATGATGAAAAAACATCGTAAGCCATGAATCGGCACGAATTACGTGAGCAGACACGTTTGAATTTATCTGCAAATTTCAGTGGTAAAAATCAAAACTTAAAAAACATGAGAACTCAAAAATTTGGCTTTAAAGGCGAAAACACTACGGAACGCGACATCAGAGTTGCGTTGCTTGCTGGTACCTTTACGGATGCCAAAGAAATTCAAAAAGTGTATCCAGAGATCGACGCTGTTATCGCTGATGGCAGAGTCTATGGAACAACAGCTGCGGGAGTCGAATTTGTTTCAAAGAACCAAAAAACTTTGGCGCATTGGAAAACTTTCTCAAAATTTGTAAACACGGAAATCGTTAGAATGGACATCATTTCAAACGACCGTGAAAATTTCCAAACAACTTGGGATTACGTGGAAACCACGCCATTCGATGAGCGTCCGGGATTCTTGCCAATGTCTGTTGCTGATGCTGTTTCTCCGCATCAAAACGACTTGCATCGTGCAATTATTGAAGGCAATCGTATGCCAATCAGTCCGATTTCGGGCAGACGTGGGCTTCCTGTACATCCGCTTTCGCTTTTGGCGTTCACGATTTGCGCAAGCAGTCGCTTGGATGTGACGATGGACGTTCGTGTGGGTTAGTAATTTCTAAAACATTACAATTATGTCAATTTTTAGTAATATTAGCACTGCAAACACAATGGCACACGCCGACGGTGGGGCTTCGGCTCCACCTGCGGGTGGGTCTAATGCTGGAACTTGGTTAAACGGAGTTACCGGAATTTTGAACGGCATCGGTAGTGTGTTTACAGGTTGGGGTTCTGTACGAAATCCTCAAAATCCAAATCAACCCGGAGCTGTTGTGATTCCGGGAGCTCCACAGCAAGGAAACAACACTGCTTTAATCGTTGGGATTGTTGTCGTTGTATTGGTTATCGGTGGCGTGTTGCTTTGGGTTGCAAAACGAAAAAAATAGTTAGTCGAAAGTAAGACTATCAGAGAGTCGGAAAGAGGGCGCACGCGGAATTAGGAGCATTATTCTATCTATATTCAGCCCAGGGCAACCTTGGGAGCACCTACTGCGCGGTTATGCCCTCACTGGCTCAATAAAAAAAATATAATGAATTGGATTTGGTCAAATAGCGATAAAATGGGCAAAAACCCCGCAAGTATTGACATCGTTACGGGTGTCATTACTATTAATCGCTGTGTTTGGAAACGACTTTGTTCAGTTCAAAAGCGGTTGCTTATTCTGCACGAAAAAGCGCACTTTGTTCTTCAAACGTTGGACGACGAAGTGGCTTGCGATCGCTGGGCTCTCGAAAAATTTGCTGGAAGTCGGCCAAATTCATTGCGCAAGGCGCTCGATGCTTTTGAACGATTGCTCGATTTGCCTTTTATGTGCGAAAAACGCAAGGATCATATTTTCATTTCTTTGCTTGAGATTGATGCCAATCGCTTTGGAAATCCACGCGCAAGGGCCAAATTGTTGCAGTGGGAAAAAGGATCCGGAAAGTCTGCGAACGCCGTAGTTACAGCCAGTATCATAACGGCAGGCATTGCACTTGTAGGTTTAGGTACTCAAACAATTATTGGTCGTCGCAACGATTGGTCACGCGGAAACAATAACAGCACTACTGCAGTAAGAGACGATATTTTGAGAGGTGCAGTGCAGGTTGTAATTGGCCAGCACGTGCAACAACATGGAAGTCAAGGCATCAACGCAATGCAGATTTTTGTGCGTAATCGTCCGAGAATGCAAACGTTGGTTTTTAACGCTATCGTTGGCGCAGGAACATTTAACGATAATAATATTTTTACGCGTGATTGGGGGCGTCGTGGCGAAAGCGACTTTTTTAGATCTCACCCTTGGGCGCGTGCGCGCATCGATCACTTTGCGGATCAAGTTTGGGCAGACTTCAAAAAAACAATGATCGCGTCCGGACACCGTGACGACACTCCAGAAGGCAAAGCCGAGGGTTTGAATATCGTCAAAATGCTGAAAAATCCGCTTGTTTTGGGCGGTTTAGGCGTTTTGGTATTAGGTTTAATCATTAAAAACAGATAAAATGAGCAGGCTTTGGGATAGAGAAAGAAAAGGATTGCGCACGCCGAAACGTCTTGACATACTCAGACGTGTCACGCGTCAAGTTGTTTCGGAACGGGCAGAACTCAAACAAAAAGAGAACCACGGCCGGTTATGTTCGGCGGTGTTTGCTCGATTGAGACAAGGCGGTTATTTTTCAGCAGAGAGATCTTTTTTCAAAAGAATGTCAACGCCGAAACATCTAACCTGTTCTTTTGTGCGTAATCGAAGTGTAAGAGTTCGCCGAATTTGGAATGAAAAAGAGTTTTTTTACAAAGGAAATCGAGCGAAAAACTTCACAAACGCAAACTATCACTGGACGCGCGAAGACATCGTAAAATTCGCAACAGAAAGGTCAATTCCTATTTGGATGTGGATTTTGATTGTACTTGGCGGGTTTTTCATTCTTAGAAAACTATTAAAATAAACGATATGGGCAACACTAACAGAAATAGCAGACGCGACAGCAATGGACGTTTTTTATCGCAAAGAACGGCAAACTTTTCGGAGCAACAACCGGAAACCGAAACAACGTCATCGCCAGAACTGGAAGACGCAGAAGAAATCGTTGAAGAAATCGACAATGAACTTGGGACTGGAAACAAAACCAAAAGAGTTTTCCCGGTTTGGCTCAAGGTTGTTTTTGTTGTTGCTGGACTTTTTGTCCTCAAAAAAATGTTTGAAAAATAATGAAAAAATCTACACATACACAAGCGAATTTTCTAAAACTAAACCCGTTTGCGTTGTTTGGTCGTAGAAGGGACAACGAGCCACAACCGGTTCTATTTTGGTCAATGATTGGTTTGGTAGTGATCGTGCTCGTGTTTGTTGGAATCTTTGCTTACAGAAAATATTTGAAATAATGGTACGAGAATTTACACAAAATAAGCATTTTTGGCACGTCATTTGGGCTGTTTTGGGCTTGATTGTGCTTGTCATTTTTATCCGTTGGATGTCGCGAATTGCGCCACGTCGGACGGTTGTTGATAATATCCAGGTCGATCGTAGCCAACTGAGTTTTCCGATGTCACAGTACGCACTGTGGGCCGAGCAAATCCATCAGTCGTTAGACAATAGCCGAACAAATCAGAATGCTATTTCTGCGGTAATGCGTCAACTTCTGACACGTGATGATTGGTATCAATTGGTAGTGGCTTACGGTGTAAGAAGGTCAAGGCGATTTTGGGGCATGGGTACCAGTAGTCATGGCACGCTCCCTACAAATTTACGGGCAGAATTGAGAGATAGAGATATAGAACGACACGTTAACGTTTATTTAAGGCACTTCGGCGTTCAAATATAAACTGAAAAGATGAAAAATAAAATAGGTCCGATATTAATAGTGTGTGTAATAGTTGCCGTTGCGTGGTGGTTATTGCGTAGCAATTACACTTACACTTACAAATATATCTACAAGGACACAGCAACAGATAGTGATAATACAAATTTACAGCAAACCGCAGAAGAGAGAGTAAGAGAAAAAGTTGCGATACTAAGAAACTCCCGAAGACGTTAAATTGAATATGAAAAAAACACTTTTGATATTAGCAGTTTTGGCCGTTGTTGGCGTTGTTGTTTGGCATTTTGTTAGGCAACGCCGAAACAATGCGCCAAGCGACAAAAACAACGGTTCCGGAAGTTCTGCAGGAACTGATGCGTTTCCGCTCCGATTTGGATCGCGGGGCGACAATGTGAGGCGATTGCAAGCACATTTGAACGGCTTAATTGACAACGCAAACAATGTATTTTACGGGGTTTCTGCTCCGCGAGTGTTTTTGATTGTGGACGGAATTTGGGGGCCACTCACAGACGCCGAAGTTCGCCGTTTTTTAAGTGTTAGCGAAGTATCACAACAATTATTCACATCAAACAATATGTAGTTATGTTTAGAGATTTAGGCGATTTGTTAGGTGGACGCTCCGCAGTCCCAGTTGAGTTTAGATTCAATTTGAAAAATATGGCACTTTTGGTTTTGGTCGTTTTGACGGCTTCAACCTTGTTTGCATTAACGATGAAAGCATTGAAATAAAATGAATTTGGTTTTTTCACATTTAGTCACTCAGAATAGAGATGCCTTTTTAACAAGGGTTGTCGATATTTCGCGCCAGTTGGGCATCGATCCAAACTGGCTGATGGCTGTGATGTGGATAGAAAGCCGAATCAATCATAGAGCCGTTAACCAGCAACCCGGCGATTCTAACGATCCGTTTATTCGTGCAGAACGTCGCGCAACCGGATTGATTCAGTTCATGCCGAGCACGTCGCGCGGTTTGGGAACGACAAACCAAGCACTTTTTCAGATGTCGAATGTACAGCAGTTGGATTTTGTGCTTGCGTATTATCGTCCGTTTCGTGGTCGAATTCGGTCATTTATTGACTTGTACAAAGCAACATTTTTCCCGATTTCGATGGGACGCCCGGACAACTGGGTGTTTCAATCGCAAGGACTTTCTGCACAGCTTATAGCACAGCAAAATCCCACGATTTTCCGAAACGAAAACGGCGTGATCACCGTTGCAACATTCACACGTTGGGCACTCAGCAATTTCCCTGCCGATGTGCGCGAAATCATAACACAAAACACACAAAGCACGATGAATTTAACAGCCAAAAACATCAAAATCATTTGCACAGCATTGGTTTTGGTCGCAAGTAGTTTAACCTTGTATCAACTATTAAAAAAGTAAATTATGCCGTTCGAAGATAGATCACTAAGAAACCGTTTGTCCGAAAATCAAGTGTTACACTTGCATCCGGACATCCTTGAAGAGACCGTAGGCGAAGAAGGTGAAACAATAATTTATTCGGGTTTCTTCAGAAATAATGCTGATATAGATACGCCCGATGGTTGTATCATTCGCCGAACGATTGTTCGCGAAATAGCAGGCAAAAAAAACATGGAAATTATGTACGGAAAAGGCGAAACATCCGTTTTTTCGTGCATTTGGAATAATAGAACAATCACCGAATATCGTTTTTCACGTAAAATCTAAAATTATACAACTATGAGCACAGTAAGTAGAATTATGGTTGCGAACCTTGACGGATCAAACCCAAACCAAGCCAATTTTTGGATATTCAGCCGTCGCAGACGAGCCGCAGAACAGCAAGCAGAAGAGGCACGACAACAAGCCTCAGACGCACAACAACGAGCAGATGAGGCGGCGTTAAGGCAACAAGAGCAAATCGCAGAGCACAACAGACAGATGCAAAAGCTGATGGAAAAACAACGACAGTTGGTTGGAGTTGTTGCGCCAGTTAGAGAAAGAGCGCTCGCCATTGCCGGCTCAACGCAAAATTTGCTAATTATTGGCCTCATTGGCGCGGTTGCTGTTTGGTATTTCTTTATCAGAAAAAAGAAGTAAAATGTTCACGCTCGACTATCTCACCGGAAAAATACATCTTTTCGATTTGGAAATTCCCGAACCGTTCGATCCGTCCGGACTGGAAGGCCAAATCACGGAACTTCGTGAAAGCATCGGGAAGTTGCCAAACGTTGAATTTACAACGGCACAGTTTCACACCGAAACAATCGATGACGCTTGTTATGTGAAAATCACGGACGGCGGAGTTGTTGCCATCAACGCCGATGTACTTTCGCGAATGCCGGTCGAAAAAATTGTTGTAGTTCGTCACTCCGGACCGCTCGCGATCACTGGCGCGTTTTCACCGGAAAGCGCCTACGATGCCATTTCAGACGGTTATCGTGAATTTTCCATTTACAAAACAGAAACGGGCGAAACAACGATAACTGTTTACGAAAAACCACTTACAAGCGTATGAAACTCTATCTAAATAAGCAATCCGGAAAGGTTTGGGAAGTTGGTCCAAAAAGCAAGGCGGATTTGTCTGGAAATAAGTTGCTTGTGCGGTTAAACGCCGAGCAGTCAAATTTCTTTTTGCAGAGCATTTCGAAAGATTACACGCCGTCTGCAGACGAAATCCTAAACGCAGAACGTCGCGTTTCTGAACAGCCAAAACCGCCAACGCTCGCAGAACATAAAGCGATAAAACTTGCAATGCTGAATGATTTGAGTTTACGGACGGCGGGGATCCTCTCGCCAGGATACGAACGCGAAAACGCCAAAATCTCGCTTGACTTGCTTTTGGCAGATCCCGGAGCAGAAACAGTTTATTCGCGCGAAAAATCCATCGAGGTCATTGGAAACGCAAACCGAATTGCAATCCTATGTCGAAACGAATTTTGGCGCGTTCACGACCTTATCAAAAAGGCAACGACCATCAAAAAGGTTGATACCGCGTTTAATTCTAACCAATACGACACATTCAAATAATGGAATCGCGTAGGCGAACATATCAACCAAAGGAATCAAGCAGGCAAACAAGTCCTGTTATTTACGATTTCATTCAACGGCTTGGTGGAACACTTGGAAACCGTATTTATACAATACCAAACCAAGATAGGATTTCGATAGGAATACACAACTCGCGATGGAACTTGCACCACGTCAACAGAAGTTGTATTTTACACCTTGGCGGTTTACGCCGAAACGACCGTATAGAGGTATCGGGAACAACCTTCACCAGCCTTGTAACTCCGATCATAATAACATCTTTGTCGCAGGCGGATATGGACTTCTGTATGGAAGTGTTTGATAACTTTGAAACGGATGACACATCTCTAAACAGAGCGATCAGCAGAGCAGTAGCAAAACCGATATTCGGGACGTTTTTTAATGGATTTTTCCCGCAATTCTTAGACTTGTCAAGCATCAGAAATGGCGAAGATGAGTATTTTTTTGTGCGTCCAGCAAATAATTTTCCGACATTTTCAACAAATGGGGATCGATTGCTTGGGCTGAACGTTACCCAAATAAAAATAAACGGCGTAGAAGTAGAAGGAGCAACGCATTAATGGCATCACGTAGGCGGACATATAAACCAAAGGAAGGACGAACAAACATAAAGGCGCTGGCTTATGATTTGCACCGAAATGTCGTTGGCGCGCATACTGACAATATACGGGAATTAAACGGTACTTACTTGCTTGCTTTTGGTATGCACGATTTAAGATGGACGGCTCTTCAGGCTAATAGGTGCATTCTCTTATATTTCGATTTGCAACCAAACGACAATTTGATTATAGCAGGCTCACCCATCAATAATAACGCACCTGTAACAAGATTTAGGATAACGTCTTTGTCTCAACAAGATATAGATTTCGCGATGGAGCTGTTCAGCGTTAACACTGGAATAGACCGGACGTTGACAAGGGTAGTAGAGCGCGCGCAAACAAAGTTGAAATTTCTTGATTTTAATACTAATCAGTTCCCTAATCAAATAGATTTAACATCTGTACGTAATGGCAATGACTGCTATTTTATAGCATTTCCTTTGACTTGGACAATTCCACCATCTGCACAAAACAGAGTTCTTGGAATGTCGAGAATAACGCAAATATTACTTAACGGACAACCTATAGAATGGATATGAAATTACACATAGAAAAAACAAAAGATTTTTTGCTGTTTGCCTTGCTGTGCGTGGCGTTTTTGCTGTTGTTGCATCAGCCAAAACACGTGCCAATTGAACTGCCAAGTCGGGCAATTCCAGCGGAAACAATCGCACCGTTTTCGAGCGACACAATTTGGAGAGGGGGTAGTTGGTAATGTTTAGTGGAATCGAAATATTAGGGATTATCGGCATCATATTTATCGGGTCGTTGATACGAATAATCGGTAACAAGCAAAACAAAGGTTTGTTTGGGTCGATAGTTTATGAAGTGTTGATAATTGCGGGCGTCTGCGTCCTTACGGTGAATTTTATTTGCCGTTTGGATGTACGTTTTGAAAACTTTCAAGCGTGTTCGACGGTGGGCTTTATGCTCGGATATATCGGCGTTCGCGCGTTCGACAAAATCAAAGAAAAATTCTTTAACAAATAGCAAAATATGAAAACATTTTTGAAAACAAAATTTGTGCAACTCGCGGTTGGCTTTTTCTCCGGGAGAATTAACCGACGTTTGCAAGACTGGGCACGAAACACCGAAACAGAAACCACGTGTGCAAAAGGCGATTGCCTTGTGGAAAATGCACCGCACAAAAGTATTGACATAATTCCTACAACTGGCAAAAACACAAGTTTGAAAACGGGTCTTATGCGCTTTTTTACGCTTGCGGAGTTGTCAAGAAGTCAGAGGGCTATCGACAAAGGAATTGACAACACACCAATAGGTGAGCAACGTGATGCCTTGCACTGTTTGACCATAAATTTACTTGATCCACTCCGGGAAAGATGGGGCAGAGCGTTGACGGTTGTTAGCGGGTTCCGCAATCCAAAAGTAAATTCGTTGGTTGGCGGTTCAAGAACCAGCGACCACATGACCGGACGAGCGGTCGACATCACAGCCGGATCACCGGAACTCAACCGACAACTGTTTGAGATAATCAAAGAAAACTTTTGCTTTGACCAAATGTACGGAATCACCGGGCGTTCTGGTCCGTTTTCGAGTGTTCACGTTAGTTTTCGGGCTACTGGGAATCGGAATCAAATTATTTCGGTGTAGGGCAACAAAAAGCCCTTGCCTCAATTCGGAATCTCTTACCTTCCGAAAAGTAAATGGTGCAGACACACCAACGACAAGGACATATCCTTGACGGTGTGTCTGCACCTATTTTTGTAAGAGACTGCAAAGATACGAAATATAATCAAAACGACAAAATCATGAAAACACCAATCACATATTGGGGTGGAAAACAGCAGTTGGCAAAAACGATCCTCAAGTTGATTCCAGATCATAAGCAATACAACGAGCCATTTTTTGGCGGTGGTGCGATTTTTTTTGCGAAAAAAACCTGCCGAAGTAGAGTTCATCAACGACATCAATGGCGAAATGATAAACTTTTACCGGACGCTGAAGTTGGATTTTGAGCAATTGAAAACTGAAATCGACTGTACGCTACACAGCGAGTTTCAGCACAAGCAAGCAAAGGGCATTTATGCGAGTCCATTAGACCACAACAGCATTATGAGAGCTTGGGCTGTTTGGATGCTGTCACATCAAAGTATGTACGCCATTTTAACAAATACTTGGTCAGTGCCCATTAACAAAAATAAAGCCAAGCGAATTCAGAATTTGAAAGAAATTTTTACAATTCAATATGCCCGGCGACTGGAACACACAAGCATTTTTTGCAGGGATGCCTTGAATGTCATTCGATCGACCGACAGAAAAACAACCTTTCACTATGTCGATCCGCCGTATTTCAACGCAGATATGGGACATTATGACGGCTATACGCTTGATGACTTCAAAAATTTACTTGACACGCTCGAAAAAGTCGAAGGCAAATTTATGTTGAGCACCTACCCAAGCGAAATTCTAAGCGAATACGTAAAGCGGAACGGTTGGCGAATGATAGAAATAGAGATGCACCGATCGGCTGGAAACGGAACGAAAACAGAAGTTATCACGATGAACTACGACCTTGCAGGTAATAAACAGTTATCGTTTGACGGTCTTTGAAAATTTTGCTGGAAGTTTCAAAATGGTATCTTTATACAGGTTGAAGTCTTGATGATCGTATTCCATTGTTTGTTCGATCGAACTATGATCAGCGTGGTGTTGCACCACTTTTGGTGCAACACCAGCATTGAGCAAATCGGTAATTCCGGAGTCTTTCAAACTGTAAAACGATATATTTTTCGGAATGTCTAAGGTACCCCGAAGTTTCTGCCAGTACCGCCCAATATCACGCGTATTTTTCAACTGCTTTCCAGGACGAAATTCGTTTGAAAACACGTAGTAGTCAGCAGGAATCTTGTCAAGTTTGAGTCGCAAAATTTCGCTAATAACGTAATCGGGCATTGCTACACTTCGCTCTTTACCGTTTTTTGCTACACTTGGTGGGATTTTCAAAATTTTTTCCTTGATAAGAAAATCGCCCGGTTTCAAGTGCAAAATCTCTTTGGGACGAATCAAGCAACCGTAGCAAAGCATCGCAATACACAAAAACGGATGGTCATTTTTTCGCAAGTGTTTTTCCAGCGTTGTGCGAATCTCTCTTGGAATAATTTTGCGTTGTTTTTTCTCGCTTTTTTTCTTTGACAATTTGGTAAAATGATTTACTTTGCAATATTCTCGCTCAACCAGCCAGTTGAAAAAGGTACGGTAAAATCTCAAATAATTGTTCCACGTACGGTTGCTAACTTTTTGCTTTATGTATATGTCGCTTAGCAAATCCAAAGCGTGCTGTTTGCTAAAAGACAAGCAAAGCAAGTTGCTTTCATTGCGACCTTTTACCCAATTCTCAAAGGTTTTCAAATACGAGTTGTAACTGCGTGTTGAATCCTCGCGAAGTTCTTTGTTTTTTTCGGCTTTGTACGTGTGCAAGGCGTCAAGAAGTTTTACAAAACCTTTGCCGGCCTCTTGTTCTAAAAATGGATTCCAACCGCTCGCAAGTTTCGCGTTGATTTCCGCACAAAGTTTCTTTGCGTAGGCACGGCGTAGAGTGATATTTTTGATGCGATTACACTTGACGTTTTTTCTGTGTAATTTTCCAGTCTGTGGGTTCAAGGCATAATACGTGATTACCCATGTTTCGCACTCGTGCAATTCTGCGGGAAGATACCCTTGCGTGAAAAAGATTTTGTGATTAGTGGACATTTTTTTTTTACCTCGCTGATTTGAGGTATCAGCATGGTAAAAAACGTTAAAATTCCCGATGCACCGTTTCTGCACCGTTTTTCCTGACTAAATCCCGAAAATGGCAGTGTTTTCGCTCGTTTCAGAGATTTCAGCGGAGAGAATGGGATTCGAACCCATGAAGCCCTTTTGGAGCTTACACACTTTCCAGGCGTGCGCCTTCGACCAACTCGGCCACCTCTCCGTTTTT
>JGI24694J35173_10001976_pt1 | contig 17477 bp, 17 predicted proteins | sample TergutCo191P1_FD_35173 | JGI IMG/M metagenome (IMG submission 35173) | reverse complement strand
GGCTGGAGGCTATGGGTATTAAAAAGAAATAGGTTCTGTGGCGGGCACCCCCATTTGTCGGGGTACCCGCCGATAGCCCACAAAAATGCGGATGGTACAAAAAATAGCGTGTCACATTCAAAAAAAATGAGGAAAGAAAAATGGAAGAAAAGGAAAATGGAATTTTTAACTCGGAAGCGAATGCTTTGCATAATGTAAAAGGCGAGTTGAAGGACAAGGAATACTATGATGTAAAAAACGCTGAAGTTAAATACATAGACAAAGCTATTGATTTGCAGTTGAAGCAAGGCAAGCTTGTTTACAAAACAGAGAGCGATAATGCGCTCCAGAATCTTTTTGAGATTTTACAGAGATTCCTTAGAGTATTTACGGAAGTGGTTCCATTTGAAGCTCTCGGAAAAGATATTGAGGAAAGCCAGCAAATACACATTGCAGCGGTTGAAAAATACAAGCGAGAAGTGATAAAGGCTTTGGACGCTTCCGCGCAAAATGAGGATGCTGCAGATGCCTAACACTTGCAGCAGAAAGGGATGCGACAAAGAAGTTCATGCCGGCGGACTTTGCCAGGCCTGCTATAGGCGCGAACTGAGGCGAAAGGATAAGGAAAGTGCGAAGGCTCAATTAGCGTCTTATTTGGAATATAAATTCAAGCAAAGCGATAATATAGGAATTGAAATTGGCGGCGAATATGCTCGCCTAGCTATTAAACTCAAAGACATGCTGCTTGAAAATAATATTCTGAAGGCTCAAACTTGGATAGAAGAAAATATAACCCTTCCTGTTGGGCATGGATACAAGGAACAGCGGAAAATGAACTTCGAGATATTCCCGCACGTGAAGTTCATATTGGAGCTGCTGGACAATCCGGCATGCAAGCGCATAGTCTTATGCTGGGCGGCCCAATCGGGCAAATCGGACCTTATGGCATGCCTGGCGGCTTATCTGACGGGCTATATGAATCGCAGAGGGATTTACGTGCTTCCAACCGCAAAGATGTTCGACAAGGTAAGGGACACGCGCCTATATCCTCTCTTGGACGCTTCCAGGGAAAAGGTGGGGTTTGACAAGATTGAGAACAAGAATATCATCCGTTTTGCAAACGGCAATTTTTTCTCCCTCGCTTTGGCAAGCTCGCCTAGCACCCTTGCCGAGCAAACAGGCACCAGCTACGTGATGGTTGACGAACATGACGAATTCAAGCAGGAAGGCAAAGGACACAATCCGATTGACTTATCCGAAAAGCGAATGCAGACAAGCCCGCGAAGGCTCACTATTATAGGATGCACTCCGAAAAGCACCGAAACTGGATATACATATTACTATTACAACCGAACCAAAAGGTTCATGGAAGAAATCCAGTGCCCTCTATGCGATGGCTGGTTCGTTCCGGATTTTTACAGTCATTTCAAATGGCCGCAGGACATGGATTACAACATGATAGAGATGAACAATTCAGCCTGGGTTGAATGCCCTCAATGCCAGGGCAAAATAACGGATAGCATGCATTATTTCATTGTGACCAAAAGGAAACGCTGGAAGGACATGGATCCTTACCTGACCGTTGCGGAATGCGGTTTTCGAGAACCTATTTTCCTGACTCCAAACAAGAACTGGAGCTCGACGGCGGCCGCATATCTGAAAAGCCTTGACGATCCGTTTGCGGAGGCTGATTTCAACAACTCCTGGCTCGCAAAGCCAAAGGAAGACGAAAAGGCAAGCCGCAGCTACGACATGGATTTCTCAAGGATGAAAGGGAACTATCTTTGCGCCCGCAATGAGATACCGGAAGGCGTTTACCGTTTGACAGGCGGCGTGGATGTTGGAGACAAGGAGATTTGGTTTATATTGCTTGGCTGGGGCGATGACGGCCGCAATTTCTTAATCAGAGCGGAAAATATACCTAGAAATCCAGGAACCGAAGGGCTTGAAGACGCTATGCTCGCAGCAACGGAAATGTGCAACCCGCTTAATTACAAAATGAAAGGAACTGTTGCCCTTAAGTTCTCTGGAGGCTTGGTTGACTCCGGCGATGGAGGTGATTCCGAGGCTGTATATGAATTTTGCAGAAACCATCCCGAATGGAAGCCTTCCAAAGGAATGTCCAAGGACGGCCCGCTTCATGAGATCGGCAGGGCAGATCCGGACAATAAACATAGAGGCAGATACAAAGGCTTAACTTTGTATATCATAAACACCAACTCAATGCAAAGTATAATCCGCAGCCAATTCCAGAACGCCCCCGGCTCCAAGCAAGCTTTCCAGTTTCCGGAAGACGCTCCGGAAATTATTTTCGATCATATCAGGAACCAGCGGCAATACGAATTCGCTAGAAAGGGCAAAAACTCCGAATGGAGATGGGGGAAAATAGGAGAAAGGCCGGATCATTTCATGGATGCTCTTTTGGAGGCAAAGTTCGCCGGTTCGATCATGGGCCTCCACAAAATGAAATTCGAGGCCTCGGCGCCAAAACCGCAGCAGCCGGCAAACAGGGGATTTGTGGAAATAGGAAATATTTATGGAAGGTAGGAATTTCAGCGAAATGGAAGATGCGGAAAGAAGCTTCTTAGGCTGCATAATGCAAACCTCAAGATATATTTACTCCGTTATGAATCAGATTAGCGTTTCTGATTTTATCCTTGAAAAACATCGCAAAATATATGCGGCAATGCTTGACTTCGCATCGCAGGGAATTGATTTCGATGTATTCAAGCTGGAATCTTATTTCTATGGAAGAAATGAGGCTTATGTTTGCGAAAGGCAGTTGCTTTTTGAAATTAAGGAAAATTCTCCGGCGATTGGCCTCGACTTTTATGCCAAGCAAATAAAAGTCAATACGAAATTAAGAAAAATGTATGATTTTTTAAACGGCTCTCTAAACGCAATAAATGATAAGAAGGGAGATGCTGGATTAATCCTCGAAGAAATTGACAAAAATTACAACTTGCTTGGAGGCCAAATAAATGAGGAGGGCCCAGCTCATATATCAAAAGTTATTCATGATTACAAAAAAGAATGGGAAGCTGGAATTGTGTCCGATGCAATTCCTACAGGTTTCGTCAATTTGGATTACTATATCACCGGAATGAAGCCTGGGCAAATGATAACGATTGCCGCTCCCACATCGCAGGGAAAAACCGCCTTCGCTTTGAATATAACTGTAAATGCTGCGGAGCAAGGCAAAAGGGTTGCGTTCTTTACCATGGAGATGAAAGCCAAAGAATTGCTGCAAAGGCTTGTGTGCGCAAAAGCAGCGGTCAACTCAAAGCTTCTTGATAATATACCTCTTTTGTCCAATGAAGAAGCGGCTGCCGTATCAAATGCCCTTAACAAATTGAACGATTTGAATATTTACTTTGACGACAATGGAAGTTTGGATGCAGACAAAGTAAGAGCGAGGTGTCAGCAAATGAAGATGGAAAAAGGCGGCCTTGATCTTGTCATAATTGATTATTTGCAATTGATGCAAGCCGGCGATGCAGAAAATCGGACGGTGGCCGTTACTAATATAAGCAATAAAATAAAACAGATGGCTATCAGCCTAAACGTTCCGGTTCTTTGCCTGTCTCAATTGAATAGAGACATGTACAAGAACAAAGAAGAGCCGGAGCTGTATCATTTAAGAGACAGCGGAAGCATAGAGCAGGATTCCGATATAGTTGTATTTTTATTTGTAAAGAAGAATGATCCTAATAACAAGGTAACGTTGAAAATCGCAAAAAATAGAGGCGGTCAAAAGGGATATCTCTCCCATGAATTCATAGGCGAAAATTATCTATTCAGGGACTGGACTGTCAGCCGCCAGCCGGATGCGCAGGGCTATTTACCGCCTTAGCAAAAAAAAAAAGTTTAAAATAAAGTGAAACAAGAGTGAATGAAAACGCCGCTTTCTTTCACTTTGCCAAACTATTTTCAAAACACCTCTTCTTTTTCCGAAATAAAAAGTTAAATTTGTTACTATGGCGGATGAAGTAGTAAAAATTTCTGGATCGTATCGGCAAATCGAAGCTAAGATACAGAGGATACTATTAGGAAGACAAGATGATACTTCTTTTTTTGTTGTAGAAATTGAAGACAAATCTGGAATAAGAAAAAGATATTCCGGATTGACTGACATAATGAATTTTCTGAAAGAACTTAGAACTGTCTTGATTCCCATTGAAGATGCTGAAAATAGCAAGGGCTCCTACGGCTTTGTCAATATTTTTGGAGGGAATAGGTACTAATGACAAATGTTATTTACGAAGCTTCCGGTAATTTATTCGGCACTCAGAATGTAGTTGATGGCCGCAAAGACGAAAACGAACTGCTTGCCAGATCCAACAACTGGATCAAGATGGTTAGCCGTGGCAAAAATTTTGTACGCAATATTTTCATAGCGACGGCCCTTAAAACGACATTTGAAAGCTATTGCGGATGCCTTACTCCTGTTGAAGGCAGCGAGGAATCCAGAGCGGCATTCAACGAATGGGCCAAGCATGCAGGGCTTGAATCCGGCGAAAGCCTGGCCGAACTGACGGCGCAGCTTGTTGGGGTGATGACATGGGGCGATTGCCTCGTGGTTCTCGGAGCCGATCCTTACGCCGCTCCGGGAACCATTACCGCCCGCCTGAAACTGATTGATCCGCTTCGAGTTGAAACACCGCCGAAGTACAAAGAGGGAAAGTTTATAGGCGGCAAAAGAGTCGTACTTGGAGTGGTTTTGGACAAGCATGATATTGAGATAGGATATTTTGTCCGCAAAGCCGGAACGGATGGCAAAGACGAAGATTTTGATTTTTTGCCGCGCTATGACAAAAACGGCCGCTTCTTTTCCATGCTCGTGCGTGCGCCAGGCTCAAGGTTTCCCGGTCAAGTTCGCAGCTTTCCTATGCTTTCCGGTTCGATGAATGTGACGGATGTCCTCAATCAGCTTGTGGATAGTGCGGCAATAGAAGGTAAATCTAAAAGCAATATGTCCGTTATGCTTGCGAGCGAAACGCCGCCAGAAAGCGGCAAAGAATGGACTGATAAAGAAAAGGGGGCAGCGCCTAAATTGAATTTGAGCAATCCGAAGCCTGGAGCTATTTTAACATTGCCTCCAGGCACGAAGCCGTATATCATAACCAATACCGGCAATCTTAATTTAGTTGAGCAAATAAGACAGCAGCTTAAACTTATTGCCGGTGGCCTCGGAATTCCTTACGCTGCATTCATGAGCGATTTTGAGAAAATGAATTTTTCTAGCTCTAAAATGGCTCTGAATAAATTATTTAAAATTGTTGATTTATGGAATTATGGTCCTATTCAGCGTTTATTCGGAGAGTTATTTTATTGGGTTTGCTATGAGCATTATTTGATCAATGGAATTTTGCCTAAAAAAGAAAATCTTGTTTGCGACTGGATAGGACCGACACCGCCCGATCCCGATCCGCTTAAATCCGCAAATGCCGAACGTGTGCGGCTTGCAAGCGGAACGCTTAACCCTTCCGATGCGGTTGCGGCTTACTCCGGTACTGATTACGCCGCTCACTGCAAACAGCGAAAAAAAGACGAAGAGACTCAAATTAGAGAATACGGCGCTCCATTTGGATTAGATTTTAAAAATTCGGATTCGTCCACACCGGATGATGACGATGATGATGCGGAGGATGAAGAATGAAGTTTAGCGAAGTATATTTTGGCGGCTATGTCTATCCGAGAAGCATGGACGAACTGGAATGGGAGCTTCAGAATGCAGCGCAATCGGATAGCGATGCGATAATACTGCTCATGCGTTCCCCGGGCGGCTATACATACAAAGTTCCCGAAATCGGAAGGCTCATAGAAAAAATTGAAAAGCCCGTTATAGCATATACTGACACTTTTGCGTTTAGCGCAGCTTACTGGCTCATTGCGGCCTGCGATGCAATCTATGCCGCTCCTAGCGCTGAAGTTGGCTCCGTTGGCGTGTACGCCGAAACATTCGATTATCAGAAATATTTTGATGACAAATACATAGATCACAAAGTGCTTCGCAGTGGCGATCGCAAAGCCCGCACGCTTGACGGCCAAATGGATGAACAGGAAATTAAGGAAATCCAAGCGAGCGTTGATAAAATACACGCTCAATTTATTGAGCACGTGCAAAGGCATAGAAATATAAACAAAGATTTTTTGCAAGGCCAAACTTACGATAGTGCCGAAGCTCTCGAAAAAGGCTTCATTGATGGCCTTGCCGATAGCCTCAACGATCTTGAGAATTTCATTTCTTCACAAACACTTAACCAAGGAGGAACCATGAAGAATATATTTAGCTTCTTTAACCCTAAGTCGCCTAAGCTTTTAGCGACTGAAGGAGCACCGGAAGCGGAAGCACAAGTTGGAGGCATGCAAGTTTCCACATCTGCGCAGCCTGCGCAACCAGCCACCCAGCCAAATCTCACGGCTAAAATAACGAAAGTTGTTTATGCTGGACAAGAAAAGCTTGCTATGGAGCTTTTGGCAAGCGGCAAGAGCGAAGTGGAGATTTTGGAGGCGTTGTACGACGATCTCAAAAATCGCAAAGCCGCCGAGCCGGTTGTTGCTGCACCGACCAAAGATGAATTGGCGGCGCAAGTTTTGAAGGAGCTTCGCGAAGGCACTCCGAGCGCGCCTAACACAAACGAGCAAACCGAGCCTAATGTGTACGAGCAATACAAGGCTATTGAAAATCCGACCGAAAGACAAGCTTTCCTTAAAAAGCATCAGGCGGAAATAGAAAGACTTTCAACTCAATCCAAAAAGGAGGACCAATCATGCCAACTACATTCTTAGGTGGCGATCTCAAACTGGCCGCAGATTTAGCAGTCGCTAATCCTGATGAAATTCTGCTTGCCACAAAATCTTTTTCCCTCGGCGTTGAAACCGAAGGGATGGAAGAGGGCGATTCAACGCAGGTATTTGTTGCTGGATCCGTACCGAAAGCGAAAGCTTTCGATCGCAAAGACAACAATTACATGACGGACAACGGCGGCGAGCATGCTTGGAAAACGCATACTCTTGACTATCACGCCAAGTCAAGCTTTGTTATTGCCAGAAAATTTTTCAACAAGCTTACGCCTCAAAAAATGGCTGCTTTGCTCAAAAGGCATGTAACTGCCGTTGTTTCAAAGATTGTTGATGATTCGTTTGCGAAAATTACCACATTAGCTTTCCCAAATTTTTTTAATGCAGGTCCTGCATTAAATTTTGACGAAGGGGCAGTCAATGAAATTGAAACTGAGTTGGCCAAGCTGATAGGTTCCAATTCAGAAAGAAACTTGATTCTCAACATGGATCATTTCTCAGGCTTGAGAAAAAATCTTGTCAACATCCCGCCCGCTCCAACAAACAACGAAGTTTTGCTTAGCGGCATTATCCCAGGCATAACAGGCTTTGCAAACGTTATTCGCACAACCGCTCTTAAATCAGCAGGCAATGAGAATATAGTTGGTTTTGCGACTAACATGAGCGGCATAGCTTTGTCTGTCGCTGCTGTAAATCATATCCCCGTATTCAAAGACGGCGCAGGCGAGGTGGAGAATACCATTGAAGCAACTACCGGGATACCTCTTACATTCAGCGTGGATTACGACAAGGATACGAGAGATTATGTAGCCACCGTAGAAGCTCTCTATGCTATTTCCGTAATTGACAAAAACGGCATTTTGTGCTTAACCTCAACCGTGGCGGCTTAAATGATTACCGGCGCATTAGTAGGCTTTAAAAAGAGCAAGGATGGCAAAACCGAAGCTGTATTGATTGAAGCAGGCAATAACATCGCCTCTCAGTTGGACAAATTCAAAAAGCTTAACCTTGAGCTTGATAAAGGCCGTTGCGATTTCGATACCGTTTATTTGTTCAAGAATGCGATCAAGCAAGCATACAACAAAGCTGAGCAAATAGCGGCTAGAAAAAAAGCTGAAGAGGCCGCCAAAAAAGCTGCTGCCATAGCAGCCAAGAAAGCGGCTGAAGAGACGGCTAAAAAAGCAAATGAAGCAGCTAAAAAAGCGGCGGAAGATGCGAAAAAAGCCGAAGAAGCGCTTAGCCTTTTCAAGGATAAATAATGCCATTCAAGGGCAACTGGAAAAAGCCGTTTGAGGCAGCAATAAAGGCGGTGGCAGACTCCAAATCTGCCACCCTTAAAGAACTTTCCGTTCAAACGCTCCTGTTTGCCCGTACCGATTCAATCATTTACGGAGCGACCAAAGTCAAGCCAAGTAGAACGGGCGGCACTTACAAGCTTTACCTTGAAACGCCGCAAATGGATAGATATACCAATCCGAAAGGAAAAAACAACAGGCCGCGCCGAATTTTCAACAATGCGAAATTCGTCAACAGAACAGGCAATCTCGCAAAAGCTTTCACTCCTGCAGGCAACTGGAGCGGCGATCATCTTCAGACCAGGGGCGAAGGCGAAGTGAATATAATAGCGAATGAAAAAGAAGCTCTTGCAGTATTCAGATTCACCGGCGAAGCCGAAGGCGCATTGAGGGGCGGCGATGCGAAAAAAGGCCGCAATTCAAAAATAGACATATCGGACAAAGACGGCAATGTAATAGCTACCCAAAACGAACGGGGCCGCCGCCGCGTTATGGAAAATGCGGGAAATAAAGTGAAAAGATTTTTTGCGAAAATAATGAAAAAGAACCTTGACATGAAAACCAGGAGCGTGGCATGAACTTTGAAGATGATGCAATGCTAGAGCTATCGGCCGCCATATTGTCCATAGACGGGCCGTACATAAACATAAGCAATCCGGAAAATCTGTTTGAGCAGGAAATGCCATTGGAAGAGTACGAGAATTTGCCTGATGAAAACTTTCCCATGGTTATAATGTACATAGACGGCGAAGTGCAGGAACTCGTTGCAAACGACCGGTTTGAAATATCCGTCAATGTGGATGTATCGGTTATCTACAAAATAGATCCTGCGAAAGAAAAAAAGCGCGAAGGTTTGCATAGAGGCCGCAAATGCCTGAGGCAATTCGTCAACAGAATTTTGGAAAGGCAAAGATCGGGCAAGGCTCTCGTGCCATTGTATTTAAGCGGCGATGCAAATATAGAAGCGGGCGATCGCTGGTTAATTGACCATAAAGATGAAAAGATATTTAACGGCGTTGCAACCGCCCGATTCACCCTTAGACACATTGAACTTAACAGCGAGGTAAACAATGCTTGAGAACACAGCAACCCAAGACTTTAAAATAGAGCACGCAGTCTGCTTTGAAAAGCAGCTGCAAGCCACCGAAAGCGACATTTACGGAGGCGATGCCGATAACTGGCCAGGCCAAGGCGATAAGCTCCCAACCGAATCAAATGCCGAATTCCAGAAGGGCGCGGAATACTACACCGATGCCGCAATGAACGGAACTCAGTTCAACGGCGGCAAGCGCAAAACCGCCGAGCTTCCAACCGTTGCAAGTCTGGCAGTTAAAGGCTATCTGCAAGGCATAGAGCGCATCCTTTTGGCTGGATTGGGTTACGCATCCGTTGCAGGCCCCTCAGCGGATGCGCAAAAGCCAGGCTTTTGCAAGCATCTTTTCGTCGTGCCTCCTCAGGGAAAGAACCAAAGAGGCTATACAGCGGCGGAAGCGGCAAAAGCTGGCACGGCATACAGTGAAAGCGACATCATAAATACGTACTTATGCGTAAGCCAAAAACTCGGCCCTTACGCCCAGCACGCTCGCAATGTTGCTATAAAGGATTTTGAGATAGCTTGCTCCGCAAAAGCGCCGCTCCAGATAACGACAAGCGGCCCCGCCGAGCGAGTGGACAAAGAGCCAAGCAAGGAAAGCGCAAAGGCTTGGAGCTTTGGCGCCGATTACGACAAATGGTTTCAGCTTTCCGATTTCAAGTGCTTCTTGGCTCCCAAAGGCGAAGCTTTGGAAAAACGCTCCATAACAGAATTTTCGCTCAAGATAAGCCACGGCCTTTCCGATGACAACACTCCCACAGGAACGAGCAACGACGGCCTTTCAAGGGCCGAGCCGCTCCCAAGCGGCAAAAGCACCATAACGCTTGATTTGACCATCTATCTGCACGATAAAAAGCTGTACGAAGACTGGCAAGACAACGAAACTATATTGCAGTGCCATTTGGTTGCAAACCGAGGCTCTTACCAGTTTTCTCTATTTTTGCCCAGGCTCCAGATTACTCAAACTACTCCCAATTTTGACGGAGCCGGTTCTGTGCAAATGACAATGGAAGCCTCTTGGCCACCCGGCGAAGAAGAACTTGCAGAATTAGCGCAATCGTTTGCGACCGAGCGCTATGGCATCGAATGGCCTCAGACTAGCGTTGTGGGTGTTATGGTTGTGAACAAAGAGAATCGCAATCCGATGAGGGGGATGGAATAATGCTGGTGGTTAAAAAGGCAAAACCCGCGATTTACAAATTGAATGAAGTAACTCTCAAATTTCGCCAAAGCAGCGAAGCTGAAGATGCAAGGCTTAGGTTTTTTATTGATCATTGCAATATATATGATAATGACAACGATTTGATAGTGGACTGGCATCTCAACCAAAATACTTATTACGCTGCATGGCTATTGATGGACACTTCGGGCGTTATTGATGATGACGGCAATGCGCTTAATGTACGCAAAAATGATTTGCGAGGCAAGGTTGCTATTATTAAAGCTTTAAAGGAAGCTGATCCTAAATTTTCTCCCTGGTTTGAATCTCACATCGAACCGGCGGAAAAAAAAATTGCGGAAGTGGCTGCTCCTGGAGAACTGGTGGGAGCCGAAACTGTGCAGCCCGTGCAGGGACAATAATGGAGGGTGCTGCGAATGCGATTTGTCCGGGAACTGCCAATGCCTCATGCACGATGCCGCCAAAGCGGCGGATGTGAAAGGCAATCCCAATACCTTTCTGGACGAAGAGCTTTGCACTTTCATAGAGCTAGTGCGGAATACCGCAATAATGTCGCCGTGGGATTCCCGCGGCATTCCCACTTTGCAGGCTCTTGGATGGATGGATGTGCAAACGCCTTACGATGCGAAAACAACGCAAACGCTCGCAATAATGATTTTATCAGCTTATGCCAGGAAAAAATAAAAAATCATCCTCTTTCCGAAAAAATAATGTATATTATGGGTAGAGGTACTGAAAATGTTCGAACTTGTAATATTTGTTGTGGTAGGCGTGTTCCTGTGGAACCTCGACGAATATTTAATCAAAAAGGAAAACAAGGAAATAATACGAAAAATGAAAGAAAAAGGAATAAACGAAGACGCTATATTTATAGCAGAGACCTGGATGAAATAATCCATTACATAAATAACTTGAGGGCATCCAATGGCCCTTGAGTATCATTTGAATATCAAAGACAACGGTACGGCGGTTTTTACCAAAGTTGGCCAGAAAGTCAATGCATTGCATCAGAATTTAACTCTTACAGAGCAGACTCTCAATGTATTCAACAAAGGCTTGACCAAAACAGGAGCCGCGTTTGCAGGCTGGGCCAGCATAGGAATGGCCAAAGGCACTGCCATGCTCAAAGATCTTGCCAAAGAAATGGTGAACTCCTACGATTCCGCCGTTAAATTGTCTGGTGGCATAGGCGTTTCCGCTGATAGCATCATAGGGCTTAGATATGCGGCTGAGCAAAGCAGCGTTGGAGCGGAGGCTATGGACAAAAACATGGCCAAGCTATCCAAAGCCATAACCAATGCAGCGGAGGGAAGCAAGCAGGCATCGGACACTTTTGCGAAAATGGGAATCTCCGTAAAAAACACGGACGGCTCAATAAAAAATTCCGAGCAGGTTCTTTACGAAATGGCAGACGCATTCCAGAAGCTCCCGGCAGGATCGCAGAGAGCGACTCTTGCTGTAGAGATGTTTGGCAAGGCTGGCGTTCCTATGGTGCAGATGCTCAAAGACGGATCGGCTGGGCTTAAAGAGATGGCAAGCGAAGGCACTGCCGCCGCCGGAAACATAGAAAGCATTTCCAAATCAATGACCGACTTCAATACCGCAACCACTCGCTCAAAAGCTGCCATGATGGGGTTGATGGCTTCGCTTTCCGATTCGTCGACATTCAGCTTTGCGATCAGCTCTTTGGATACTATTTCCAAAAAAATGATGGAAATCACAAAAGCAAGCAAAGAGGCTGCAGGTCAGGAACGGGAAGATTTTAAAGATACGCTTCAACGAAATGCTTACATGGAAATATCTTTGGATAAGCAAAAAGACGCCGGAACCATGACCAAAGAAATATATAAAGAAAGACTCGAAGCCTTGAATAAGGAAAATATAGCTATTCAAATGAAAAATAAATTGACAAGCGATGAAATCGAACTTGCACAAGCGAAAGGGGAGCTTGAATATCTCAATGACAAACAACAGATGCACGGATTGGATTCATTTGAGGCCATGCGTGTAAAAGATCACAAAGAAACTATTGCAAGAATAGCAAATAGGCAAAAAGCCATAACAGACGAAAAAGCTGCAAACGCCGCCGCTCTTGCTGATTTCGACAAAAACCAAAATGCAAAAAACGAATCCGAAAAACGCTCTTTGAAGCTTTTTGAAGAAGCCATGAGGAAAAAAGAAGCTGCTATTAAAAGCCTTGCAGACTTTGACGAAAAGGCAAGGATGGCAAGTCTTGAAGGCGAAGATTTGCTGGCTGCCAAATATGAATTGCAGTTAGAGCAATTGAACGAGCTGCACGCAACCGCCGAAACATCGGAAGCGGATCATGTCAACAGGCTTTTGGGTTTGCACACGCAGTACGAAAACGATTTGCGGAAAATGCAAAAAGAGACGGCCGACAAACGGGAAGAGAATATAAAAAAGCTCGCAGACTTTGACGAAAGAATGCGAATTGCAGGCCTTGAAGGCGAAGCGCAGAAAATAGCGCAATTGGAATACAATCATCAAAGGCAGCTCGAAGAAGCGAATAGCCTGCTTGAAGCAAGGATTGCAGAAAATGAAAATGACATTGTTCTTAGGGAAGAGCACAACGCCCGCATAAAAGAAATGGAAGCGCAGCTGGCAAAAGAGACGGGTGACATAAAAAAAGATTACAGCGACAAAGAAAAGAAGCGCCTTGAAGAAGAGCGCGATATACGATTAAACGCAATGTCATCAACCATGAACGCCCTGCAGCAAGTTGGCCAGGCTCACTCAGATTTTGCCGCTCTTTACAAAGCGAGCGCTATAGGCGAAGCTACCATAAACGCATATCAAAGCATACTTAAAACAATGTCCAGCGTACCATTTCCTTTTAATGTCCCACTAGCCGCCGCTCAAGGAGCAGCAGCAGCAGTGCAGGTATCCAATATAGCATCTACCAAAATGTTCGCCGGCGGCATGATACCTGGAAGAAACACTCTTATAATGGCAAATGAAGAAGGGCCGGAAGCGTTGCTCAACACCAGGGCGGTTAGAGAGGTAGGCGGCCCAGCAGGCGTGAACGCGCTCAATCGCGGGCATACATACAACAGCACGGTCAACAACAGCAGGACAAGCGATACCAGCATAACAATCAACGCTCCCATAATGACGCAGCAGGCATGGAGGAATGAAATAGAACCTGTCATGAAGAGAGCGAATCGGAGGCGGTAATATGGCATTAGGCGTTTTGCGCGTTACTTTGAAGATTGAAGATTGTGAGCTGCTAATCCCGTCTCTTCCATATCCTATGTATCCCTGGCCGGAGCGGCTTAATTATATAGCTATAGATTCGGCGTCCGGGAAAAGGCATATTTTTAATTACGGTCCCACAAGAGTAAATGCTTCTATAATTTGGAAATCTGTTAATTACGATTTGGTTAAAAGATATGAAGATTTTATATTAAATAAAATTAAATTCGGACTTCATCCGTTTAAAATAATTTGTCCCGAATATCTTCCATTGGGATTAGGCAAAGGCGTTGACATTCCAAACGCTTATTTTTCCGGTTCTTCGGATTTGAGAGATATAATTTCTCTAAGGGGCGATGCTGGATTGTATTATGATATAGAGCTTCCATATATGTTTGTAAGGAGTAATTAAATGTACGGCGTAGAGATTAGACACAATTCTTATTATTCCAATCCTCCTAAATTTCCTTGGCTGGATCATATAGGCAATCCTATTAATAAATTAACCTTTGATAAAGATAATTATGAATTTCCCGGACATTATCCAGTACAATCATTTGGGTCGCTTTACCGTAATATAGACGATTTTCGCAACAGCCCTTTACAGAGCCTCTCAGATTGGGAAATTACATTACCATCTATTTACAGCTCAAAAGACGGAATGTTCAAAACGATGGATTTATTTTACTGGCTTGAAGCAATCAATGAAGGTAAAGAATCTGGCGAAGAATTTAACTTAATTGGCTGCGAAGCAATTTTATTCGATAGCGAAAATCATGATATTTATAGAGGTACTGTTATTTCAATAAAAAGCGAAACCGGAAAAACCTCCATAAGCATCAGAGAAAACATCGACTCTCCAGAAATCAAGAAGAGCGATTTCCCTCTTGTTTTAGGGAATGCTGAAGCGCGTTACTGGCCAATCAAAATTGAAAAGAATGAAACTACCATGGATATTATAGTTATTTCCGAAAGGCAACTTGAACGATTTGACGGTTTTTTTATATGGCTTGAGGATGCGAGTAGATTTCATCCAGTCGTTTTTAAAGACGAACGAAATCTTTTCTATTCTGAAGGGCACAAAACCGCTTTTCTCTTGAATGATTCCATAACTTGGACATTAGAAAGGGCAATTTACGAGGGGCAGCCATTTAAGATTAATTTTGATCTTCCATACAGCAACGATAAAGTTAAAATTTTCCGCCCTGATTTTAACAAAGAATCTCCAGATAATTATATGGTGGGTACAGATGAAAATGCAGAATTCATTCAGGCATGGTCCAGCAGGGGAGCGGATATAGTAGACGGTTCTTCTGGTTGGATTTATCTTCTTGGAAGAGATTTGCCAGATAGACAGAAGTTGCATAAAGCTGGCGCAACAATCCGAAAAATAGATAATTTGAAATCTAGCGAAATTAAAATGAACTTTGATGAAGCTCCTATATCGCTTACCGTAAAAAGCACAGCGTCATCAGTGTCAACCCCTCCATTTACGAGCGGAAATCCCTCTTTTTTTTTAGAAGCAAGCAAGCAGCATAATAGAGAAAATTTAATTGAATGGAATGATTACCCGTCAATTGATACGACAACTTACGCTTCTTCATATGCAACTACCGTTACTTTTAATTTTTCCCTCCATAACTTACCAAGCTCAACTAGAGTAACCGCTTTAAGCGTTAAAATACTTGCAAAAACAACTGACCAGATCTTTGGACGGTTTAAAGTCGGAAATGCGAGTACTAATGAAAATGTTATGATCTTCAATAAGAGTTGGAAAACCATAGATATTCCCATCGCAGAACCGATAGAATATTCTGCTTTGAAAAAAATAGAATTTGAACTTACAAGCCGCAACGATCCTAGCTTTCCTAGAACCGGAACGATAACATTAGGAGCTCTATATATTGACTTTGAAGTCATAATGCCATTCGATGAAATTAAATTATATGCAAGCGGGAAAATCGAAAGCTTGTCCGATTCTGATTCCGGAAAACCTGTAATTGATTCCATCAATGGATTGTTGAAAGCTTCAAGCGTATTGAATTACTCAGTTCAAGGCATAGGAAATCTGAATGAAACTAGATACGGATCAATAATAAGCAACGAGGCAGTTTTGTTTAGAGATAAACTGCGTAGCTTAGCGAGCGAATCTGCCACTTTGGTTAAGCACTCTCCTAACGCAAAAAAATATCTTGTTAAATCCATCTCAAGACAATTTGATTTTCAACCCAAATTAATTCCCTTGGATGCAATTATGCTTGAAAACAATATGTACAATTTCACAATGGAAAGTGCTTACAGAAATGATATATTGAATGGCATATTAATATCATGGGGAAAAAATTTTGAAACAGGCGAATATGAACATACTCTTACAATAGATTTTCCGAATGTTTATAGAGACGGCGAACCATGGGATATGCAAAACAGCATATTGGGCGCCAAGTGGAATGCGGTAAAAGAACAGCTTGAAAAAAATAAAGCTGACAATATTGGCATTATAAAAAGCATAGACTCTGAATGGATTATAGATTGGGAAGGCGCTGAGATTATGGCGTACAACTATTTATGCTGGAACTGTTCTCCATTGCGTAAAGCTCAGATTAATTGCATCACTCCGCTTTATCGCGCGCTGAATCTTGATATAGGCGATTACGTGCATATTGATTTACCTGGCTATCCTCCAAAATTCGTTCAAACAGCTTGGATCATTACCGGCGCAAATGATGATTTGGATAAAATAATAACCAACCTCGAATTGCTCGAAGTTTGGAATATGCCTGTAATTTCTCCTGATAGATATATACTCAAGGAAGACGGCGGAAATATACTGACGGAAGCGAGTGAAAAAATAAAGCTGGAAAGCATAAATGTCTGAGAGCAAACCAATTTCCCAATTTTCTCATTACCGAGGCGGCTTTAACCAAGCAGTTGAAGATAACGCCATGTTTCCTTTGGCGATCGGAGAAACATCGAATGCAAAAATAGGAGCTAGGGAAATATCCATTTATGTGAATCAATTGGTCTTAGCTGCTTTATCTGGCAAAGCCGATTTGGAAGATTTGGAGAGATTAGAGGAAAATTTAGAGCAGGAAATAACTCGCTCCACGCAAAAAGATGCCGAGCACGACCGGGCGATAGCAGAATTAGAATCGGAAGTTCAAAGGCTAGACGACGTCAACGAAGAACAGCAAAACCAGATCACGACATTGCAAACGCAGAACTGGCTTGTCATAAGCGATACGCCCATAGCCAACGCGGCAGACGCTCAAAACGCTTGGGTTTACAACACCAACGCGCAGCCGAGAGAAGCGGTTGGAGTGCTTGACAATAGCAACTATCCAAACACTGCAACGCTTTGGAAATTTGGAATTTCAAAAGGCGTCGAGACTTGGATAGCATGCGGAGCGGGGCAATTCCCCGATAGCGTTGTTGACATTTCGCAGCCGGACGGCGAAAATACCGCCAAGCTGCTGATAAAATACTACAACGGAACGACGCAGACTATCACAATAGACAGGATTGCCCGCGACGGCAACGGCAATGTGATTGCGAATACCTATGCAACGAAAACAGAGCTGAACGGCAAGCAAAACTCCAGCATCTCGCTTGTCGAAGGCTCAGGCGCAATCGATGAAGCGTCGGCGCAAACGAACCAGCCAATCACCGGACTGCTTCAGAAGCTGTGGAACGCGCTTAAATTCCTGTACACTCTTTGCAACAATCAGACTCAAGGCGGCTTGGGTAGATTCCTCGGCTATTACGCCGGCCCGGGCAACATGCCGTACCCCGGATGGTCATCGGAAGCGAACGTGGCCAGCAGTTTGGCAGGCCAGAGCGCATTTGCCGATACCTACGCCAAGAAAACGGAACTTCCCGCGCCCTACGCAAGCAATCCCGCGGCATTGGGAAC